>CEUM01129830.1_pt1 | contig 23875 bp, 19 predicted proteins | sample 356421 | NCBI WGS metagenome assembly CEUM01 (sample SAMEA2622716, study PRJEB7988) | marine metagenome | biome: marine biome (ENVO:00000447); feature: surface water layer (ENVO:00002042); material: "saline water (ENVO:00002010), including plankton (ENVO:xxxxxxxx)" | depth 5 m | reverse complement strand
CCTCAGCAATCTATGGGCGTAGCCCACTCATTAAGAAGGACACCCTCGTCGTCTATACCGTGCAAGCAATTTCCGAAGCACAGCTTCTGCGCCTCGAAGACCTTCGCGACAAGGTCAACGTAGCATTGGATTCGTTGATTGAGCGTGAACTGCAAAACGGTGCCGGAGAGGTTGCGCAACTTTCTGGTGAAATTCTGCTCAGTGGTGGCAAAAGGCTGCGCCCGCTGCTTGGAATCTTTTGTTACGAGGTTGCTGGAGGCAGTGACATTGACGAAATCATGGACCTTGCCATGGCCTTTGAGTTGATTCACACAGCAACGCTCATTCACGATGACATCAACGATGCCGCCAAGTTGCGCAGAGGCGTTACAACCCTGCATGAACGCATCGGCCAGCCGAAAGCGATCATTGCAGGCGATTGGCTCTTCGTACAGGGATATGGGCTCAGTGGACGATACACAAAGGAGTGCATTGACTTGATTCGAGAAGCATGTGCAAACATTGCTGTCTCTGAATTCAAGCAACTGGACCATGTTCTTGACCTCTCCACCTCACCTGAAGATTATCTTCAAATCGTTCGTGGGAAAACAGCGGGTCCATTCGCTGCCGTTTGTGAAAGCGCTGCAATCATTGCTGGTGCAAGCCAAGAACAATCACAAGCACTGGGACGATTTGGAATGGAACTTGGCATTGCCTTCCAACTTATGGATGACTTGCTTGATCTGCGAGGCGATGAACGCATGGGCAAGCCACGAGGAAAAGATGTAATCGAAGGAAAAATGACGCTTCCACTCATTCACGCTCTGACCTTGCTTCATGGAGACAGACGACGCCAACTTGCAGAAATCCTCAACAACTTCAACGATGGGATGTGGGATGAACTCATGGGCCTTCTCGAGACATCAGACTCCATCACGTATGCAGAATCCCTGATGCTCACACATCTTGAGCGAGCTGTTCAAGAGCTTGACCAATTCCCATCCTCAATGGCAAAATCGCTTCTCTTGCAAGTGGCGGAAAATGTCCACCAGCGACATGCTTGAGGTGTATCCATGGATGTTGAACATCGTGAAGTCATCGTTGTTGGTGCAGGCCCTGCAGGCACATCTTGCGCCCAACGGTTGGCTGAAGAGAACATCGATGTTCTCATCCTTGAACGTCGAGCAATCGTTGGCAATCCAGCACAATGTGGCGAATGCATTCCTAATTGGGGAGAAGTGGTTGGTACGTTCCACGGAATCGATGATCACGAATGGCTGAAACGGTCATTTGAGTTTCCCGATCGGATTCAACTTCACCGACTTGACCACATGCGCGTGTTCCTGCCCAGTGGAAAATCGTACAATTTTGACTTGGATGCCTTTGCTGGCCACCGCTTGCAATTTGATGGATACCTTGCTGAAAAAGCGGTCGAAGCCGGTGCAGAGATTCGGATGTCCGAACCGGTTACCAACGTCAAACGTCGTACAAAGACGGATTCGCTTCTTATTGTCACAGAAAAAGGACGCTACACATGTGATCTCTTGATTGATGCAAGTGGTTCCTTGGCACATGTTGCACGATGTTTGCATGGGAAAGACAAAGATTTCCGGCCTGCAGATCAAGTACCAACAGCCTACGCTCAAGTCCGTGGAAATGTTCCAGAAACGTTCGATGTGTTCCTTGGGAGTGTAGCGCCGAAAGGATATGCGTGGATTATTCCAAAAGGTCCGGATACCGCAAATGTTGGCCTCGGTGTACGAGCTGGTGCGCTCAAGGGCTCGGTCAAAGAACATCTTCAACAATTCTGTGAAGACCTTGGGTTCGAAATCCTCTCCATTGGTGGGGGGTGGATTCCAATGGGTGGACCCATCAAAACGATGGTCGACAAGAATGTCATTGCAGTAGGTGATGCTGCTGGATTGGTGATGCCATCCAATGGAGGAGGCATCTCACAAGCGATGATCTCAGGATGTTTTGCAGCAGAGGCTTACATTGATTTCAAGCGGGATGGAACGCCATTGACGGCTTACCAAGATCGAATCAACTCCTGCTTTGGACGTGCCTTGAAAAATTCCCTCCGTTCGAAAAACATGGGCTATCTTATGTTCCAAAACGATCTCATCACGGAGGTCTTGTTGAGAATACTCGGGCCAATCGGTGGCATCAAGCGGGCGATGGAGTGCGACAAGCCTTTGTGGGTTCTGTAACATTGTATTGTTGTCGAAATTCATCGGTGCGTTCAAGTCTTATCGATGCCAGCACAAGATATGGCGAAGATGCAACACGATGATGAGGCTGTAAGCCCCGTCATTGCAACCGTTCTTCTTCTAGCCATCACAGTTATGCTTTCTGGCATGGTCTTTGTTCTCATGCAAGGTGCATTGAGTACTGCAGAAAAAGCACCACCTCAGATGACCGTGAGCGTCCGTGCTCTCGACAATGGCTACCATGTTGTCAGGATCACAACACTCGACCAAACCCTTGATCCCGCTCGTGTCTCATTCCAACTCAACGAACAAGGGAATGATCTCAATTCTTCTCTTTCTGGATTTGTGAATGATGCCGAAGTATACTCGGTGATTGGATCCAACATTTCATTCCACGATCGAGATGCCAGTTACTCCATCTCAGCTGGTGATTATTTCGTCATTCACTCTGAGGAAATAGGTGCTGACGAGGGTGTTTGGACCTTCGTACTTCTCGATGAAACCGTTCAATCCGTGCTTGTTCGGGTGGACTTACCACCAATGACGTCCTGATTAATCTTCAGCATCATTCAGTGCACGGATGAAGTTAAGTTGAGCGTTTTTCTCTCGTAAAGCACGCTGTAGGATGGAGAACACATCGGAACCTGTTGAGGACCCAAGTGCAGATTGTCTATCGTCGACTTTGTCGAGGACAGCATTGGCTACTTGCCACAAAGACGCTGTATCGTATGGTAGGAATTCTTCCTCAAGAATCAGAAGCATTTGCTCAAGATCAACATCTTCATTACGAAACATGGCATTGACATCGACAATGTGCTGTGCCCAATCGTGAAGGAAATCGGACCAATCCTCTGCGGATAATTCGCCCTCCAAATCATCGAGGAGACGAACTTTTGCTCGAAGGTAGAGTTTTCCTTCTGGCTGGTCCTCAACGTATTGCTCAACAAGATCATCAACGGTTGGATAAATGTCTCCAAAAGGCATTGATGGGAGAGCTGATTGGACAACGTCCAGCACTTCGAAACGTTGCCCAGCGTTGGCTGTAAACATGAGGTTGGTTCCTTGTTCCCTCATATCAGACAGCGAGCACATGACACCAAAAGTTCCTGGTTGCGACCACCCATCGATCGATTCGGAATCAGGGTCGTGTGCAATGTATCCAAATGGGCCTTCATTGAGGGTACAGTCATCGAGCATTTGCTTGTATCTTGGCTCGAATACTCTCAGCGGTTCGTTGATGGAAGGAAAGATTCCAGAGGGTAAAACGAACAATGGGATTGTCTCGCTGTTGGCCATGCGTAAGCACCAACCTTGACCCTCTTCAAGGGTTGTGGTTTAACCACCGATGTAGGACATCTCAACTTTGAGATTCTCTGTTTGAATCGAACGCTTCTCAGAATAGCGATCTTTCCTCTCCGCCCATATGGATTGAATCGCTCGTGCGATATCTTCTTCGGAGGCATCCATTCGCAGTATTCCTCGAACATCATGACCCTTGTTTGCAAATAGGCACGTGTAAATGCTTCCATTCGCAGACAAGCGAGCGCGAGAACAATCCCCACAAAACGGATTCGTAATGGATTCGATGAAGCCTATCTTCCATCCATCTCTGGTCGAATAGACTCTCGCAACGTCGCTGGTATGTTGTGGTTGATTTGCTTGAAGTGAACCGAATTCTTGCTCCAATACCTCGCGCATTGAATCGGCAGAAACAACTTGATCCATGTTCCAGTTGTTGGTTGAACCAACATCCATGTACTCAATGAAACGAATTGGAATTCCTCGAGGACCAAATGTTCTGACCAAATCGATGATTTGGTTTTGGTTGACATCTTTCTTGATGACACTGTTGATTTTGAGAGGCAGGCCTATTCTTTGCGCTTCATCGATGGCCTTCAGGACAATCGCTGGTGTTGCTTCCGTGTCGCCCATCAATTGGTACGTGTTCACATCCAAGGCATCCAACGAAATCGTTGCACGACTTAGTCCAGCATCGACCAATGCATCCAGATGTTTGCTGAGTAAGAGACCATTGGTCGTAATTGCAATGTCGAGTTCCTCAGAACAAGCTCGCAACTGGCGAACCAATTCACTCAAATTTCTTCGTAGCAACGGTTCACCTCCAGTGAGACGTACCTTACGAAGACCATGTGGTAATAGAGACTGTACAACACGAACAATCTCCTCAAATCGTAGAATGTCTTCCTTTGGCAGGAATTCATGATTCTCATCGAAGTGTTCCCGAGGCATACAGTACCGACATCGCATGTTACAGCGGTCAGTCACTGATATTCTCAGATCGAGGAGAGGACGACGGAATGCATCCTCGAGGACCATGTGTTCTCCTATGCCCTTTGTATTGTGAATGTTTGCAAGCCTTCATCTGATATGGTTCTGTGGAGACTCCATGGCAAAAGGCTGGGTAAAGCGCTGGGGAGCCCGAGGAAAAGGGCACCGTCCAAGCCACATCCCAGCACTTCAGGTACATCCCACCGATATATCCAATGATGATTGGGTTCTTCCGCCATCGAAAAGCCATCTCATTCGGATGATGCATCTTTGTGCACTAAGTCCAAACAAGCATCAACTTACTGGATTTTCAAAACTAGGAGAAGATGCAGAGAGCATGAAGCGATGTCTTACCCAACTTGGGGTTGGATTCAGCGACCTTGGACATGGAATCGAGATAACTGGAACAGGGATTAATGGGTTTCATCGTTCACCAAGCGTTTTGCACGCAGGTAATTCTGGAACAGCCTTGCGTTTGCTTCTTGGACTCACCTCACGGCTTCCGTTTGTGAGCATGAGTGATGGTGATTCAAGTCTACGAAACAGAAACCATTCCACACTTTTGGATGCACTATCTCTTCTCGGAGTAAACCTCTCCTACGGAGTTGAGCAGGAACGCTTGCCCATACTTGTCCACGGACCCTGGCAAGGCGAAGAGGCAATTGTAGACGTCTCGAAATCCTCTCAGCCCTACTCGAGTCTTTTACTGGCCTCATGTGGACTGGAGCGTGATTGTGTGATTCACAAAAAAGGGGTTTCTGTCAGTCGTCGACACTCAGGTTTGACCATCGAATTGATGGAGAAATGTGGTGCAGCGATTGAAATCACTGAAGAGAAGACAATCATTTCCCCATGGACCTCGAATCCACCTTCAAAATGGAACGTTCCATCTGACGGATCGATGATGTCGTTCCCAATCCTTGCATGTCTTTTGACCAAACAGCCTATTCGAATTGAGAATCCCGTCGATGCAAACGATGCACTGGGACATGAAATCCTCTTGGATCATCTCAGCAGCTTTGGAATCAGTTATCACGATTCGACCCTACGTTGTGATGGAACTTCCGATGAGGTGGACATTGATCTTCGTGATGCAAACGATTTGTTGCCCCCTCTTGCAGCCATTCTCGCTCTTTCAGGAGGAGGTAGGCTACGTGGAGCCGCTCATGCGAAACATAAGGAAAGCAATCGAATTCGTTCAACCAAAAAACTCCTAGAAGCATTTGGTTTGACAGCAACCATCGAAGATGATGGTCTTTCTATAGAGGGTGGACAAACACTCTCAATGCCAGATTCACTCGTAGACACGTATGGAGATCATCGGATCCAAATGACGGCTGTTTTGCTTGCAACTCAAACTGGAGCAACGATCGAAGGACCGAGCCTGCACAGAATTGCTGACCCGGAGTTCCTTACTCGTCTTTCAGCCATGCCTACCGAAGTGCTTGTCAAGGGAATCCAACGATAGACGCAAAGCTGTTGGTCGGCCGTGCACACATGCCCACGGATTTGGAACGTTTCGCATATCTTCGAGTAGTCTTCGCATTTGAGCGATGGTGAGCGTATCGTTTGCCTTGACAGACCCTCTACATGCATTCAGGAAAGCTAAGTGGTCCTTGCGTCGCTCAATGGTTTCCAACGGTGCGCCATCCTCTGATATGTCCTGTAACAGATCAAGCAAGAATGGCTCAACCTCATCTCCATCCAACAATCGAGGTGCTTGCATCACATCCCAATGGCCTTCGTCTACCTTTTCGAGCAGGAAACCGAGTTCTTGGAAGCGTTCCAAAAACGATTCCAAACGAGCTTGCTGGGCAAGCGTAAGTTCAATTCTTGAGGGTACCAAACGAGGCTGAGGCGTCCACAAGCTCTCATCGTTACGAAGACGTTCGTAACGAATACGTTCATGCAATGCGTGCTGATCAATCAACAGCAACTCTTCACCGGCTTGCGCCAAGATGTATGAATCTGCAAATTGCGACAAGGGTTCCATCGCTGGCAGGTCATTTTCAACACCAACGAGTGGAGATTCTGCGGTTGGTGAAACACTCCCTCCACAACCAGCGTGTCGATGCAAATCACGCTCTTCATGCGACAGAGCTGGTGCAATCGGTGTTTTGGAAAGGCCCGGAAGAGATTTCTGAGCAGACGCTGCAATCGATTGAGGCCGAGGTTTTTCTGTCTGTTCGACGGTATCTTCTGCAACCTCGCCAACCAAATTGAGTTGTGTTCCAGCAGCAAGTGCCCATGGAGGAGCTGTAACGGTTTGAGTACCTCGCTCGTCCTGTTCGATTGGGACAAGCAGTTCTTGGATGGGTTGGTTCTGATCCGATTGTGCCAAACCTTGCAACTCCTGAAGTTCTCCACTCGAATCCGGTTGCGTTGGCGAGGTTGCAAGTGTGTGCGCAATCGCACGCTCCAGCCTCTCTAGAACGCGCCATGAATGACGAAGTCGTACCTCTCGCTTGGTTGGATGTACATTGACATCCACCTCGTTTGCGGGCACATGCAAATGGAGTACAGCTACCGGATGGCGCCCCTGCATCAAACGCGTACGATAACCCCGACGAATCGCCTGGTGAAACGGAGTTGAAGCCACTGGGCGGTCATTGACAAAAATGTGAATCTCATCACCCTTCCCTCGAGAAATATCAGGCGCACTGATGTAACCTGTCCATGACTCCTCCCCTGGAACATCTGCATCTTGAGACGGGGGAGATAATGGAAGAAGATTCGACGATTGCCCTCCAAGAACATCGTACAACCGGTCTTCAATGGAAGCACTTGATGGAAGATTGAGTGTTGAACGGCCATCGATCGTACATCGGAATGCAACGTGTGAATGAGCAATCGCATGAGCAACGACCACCTCGATGATTCGAGCGTGCTCTGTTGCTGGACGACGTTGGAAACCAAGACGAACAGGTGTATTCTGAAACAAATGCTCGACCGTGACGACTGTCCCGTTTGCCATTCCGCGCGGTTCAATCTCACCTTGTATGCCATCTTCCATCGTGATGCTTCGACCTTCTCGACCTTCGGGTCGTGATGCAACTGTTAGACGTGAAACAACGCCAATGCTCGCTAAGGCCTCACCTCGGAATCCGAGCGTATGAATTTCGTTCAGATCTTCCGGTTGGCGAAGTTTCGATGTCGCATGACGAGAAAGTGCTAATCCCAGATCGGACTCATCAATTCCGCTCCCGTTGTCTTCGATACGAATCAGGTCAAAGCCACCTCGTTCGATTTCAACATGGATGGAAGTCGAGCCTGCATCAAGGGCATTCTCAAGCAGTTCTTTGACCACTTGAGCGGGCCTCTCAACAACTTCACCAGCAGCAATATGGCCAATGGTCAACTCATCCAATTGTTGAATTCGATTGGGCTCAGTCATCTTACTCACCCTCCAAGTGGTTCTGCAATTGTTCGATTAAGGAGAAGGCATCTCTTGGTGAGAGTTCATCCAAATTTAACGCTGCAAGCTTGGAGAGAACCGCTTCCTGAGCTTCGGTCATCGTTGGAGCCTTCGGCTCATTCGTCTGCATAGCAGCGGCTGCAAAGTAACCAAGCAGCGATGACTGACCCTGCTCACGGGTGCTTGGTGCGCCATCGCGACCTGCCTTTGCACCCTGCGCCTGTTGTTCCAAGAAGGCGAGGAGATCCGTGGCTCGTTCGACCACGTTACGAGGCAATCCAGCGAGTGCTGCCACTTGGACTCCATACGATTCATCGCACGGACCATCGGCCACGGTGTGCAAAAATCGTAGGGTACCATCGCTCTGAGCGACTTGAACATGGACATTTGCGAGCCCATCGACCTCGGATTCAAGTCCGACCAATTGATGATAGTGCGTTGCAAAAAGACTTCGTGCACCAATTCGATTGCAGACATCTTCTGTGACTGCCCAAGCGATCGATAAGCCATCAAAGGTTGATGTTCCACGACCAATTTCATCGAGGAGGAGAAGTGATTTCGATGATGCACGACGCAATATGTGCGCGACTTCAATCATCTCCATCATGAACGTGGAACGACCTCTTCGAAGATCGTCGCTCGCACCAACTCGTGTGAAAATGCGATCAATCAAGCCCAATCGTGCCTTTTCGGCTGGAACAAAACTTCCTGCTTGGGCAAGAATACTGACGAGGGCAACCGTTCGCAGATACGTCGATTTACCGCCCATATTGGGCCCCGTGATGAGCAAAAATCGTCGCTTGTCATCCATGACAACATCGTTCGGAACAAATCCTTGTTGGACTTCTAACACGGGGTGACGTGCCTGGCTCAGCATCATTTTCCGACCCTCTCCGAGGACTGGTTTGACCCATGAGCGTTGTCGAGCAGTCGAGGCAAAACACTGCAAAACATCAATGGATGCTACCTTCGATGCAATCTGTGCGAGTTTGTTTGCATGCAGTCGGACACGGTCCCGCAACGAGCAGAACAAGGCATACTCAATGCTCTTTGATTTGCTCTCTGCAGTAAGTAGGAGGTCGTCTTGTTCACGCAGTTCATCAGTAACATACCGACTGCCATTCGTCATTTGTTGTTTACGCGTCCATTCTTCTGGGACTTTATCCAAATGAGTCGCCGTGACTTCGATAAACCATCCAATTTGACGGTTCATTCGCACCTTCAAGCTTGGTATGTTCAACTCGCTTCGAAGTGTAGCCTCAAGGTTGGAAAACCAACCATGGCCTTGATTGGATGCACTTCTGTAACGGTCAAGTTCTTCATCGATTCCTGTTTGAATTAGTCCACCATCTCGCAAGCCCAATGGGACCTCATCAACGAGTGTTCGATGAATGTCCTCGGCCACATCTTTGAGCTGATCAAGTTCCTCAACAAGATGCATCAAGAGACCATCTTCGGTTTCACTGCACAATCGCTGGATGGCTGGTAGCCGCTCGATGGCATTGGCTGTTGCAAGCAGATCACGTGCATTGGAACGGTTGTACTTCAGCTGCGTTGAAAGTCGTTCAAGATCAAGCATGCCTTTGAGACTCTCTCGAAGCATGTCCAATCGCTTTGAGGAACGCATCAGCGCCCCTACTGAGGCATGTCTCGCTTGCATCGCTTCAACATTGGAAAGAGGACGTAACAACCACGATTTCAGGCAACGGCGACCCATCGCAGTTCTGCATTTGTTCATGGCCCACAACAGAGAGCCTTCGTACTCTCCTGCAAGAGTCTGTGTAATCTCTAGATTGCGCAACGTTGTTTGATCGAGGACCAAACCTTCCGAGGTCTCCTGAATGTCCACATCGCGAATTGCAATGTCATCGTGTCGATGAACCGTTGCTAGATAGTCTGCAGCTAGTGCTGTCGCTTGCAACGCCTGAGGGGATTGGCCGAGGTCGAGATGTCCAAGGTCATTGACTTCGAGCATGGTTTTGAGGCGCTCAGAGGCTCGTTTCGATTGATACGAATGTTGGCTGACAACAACCGAATCAAGCATGCCGAGCAAATGCAAGAGTTCACTCCGTTCCGAATCTTTAGGAGTCAGTACCAACTCACTAGGATTCCATCGCATGATTTCATCGTAGATTGATGCCCATTTCCCATCACCACCAAACGAAACTGCCCAAGCCTGTCCTGTCGATGCATCGATCATCGACATCGCTACTTGTTCGTCCTGAACCATCAAACTGCACAGGAGGGCTGAAGCGTCGGAACCGATCAGGGATTCTTCGTAAAGCGAACCCGGCGTATAGATTCGTGTGACAACACGTTCCAGAAGTTTGGCACCCTCACGCAATTCTTCCTCTTGTTCGGCCACAGTTACCTTGTAACCTGCACGCAACATAAGACGCAGATTTTCCTCCAACTGATGCCAAGGGAAACCTGCCATAGGGATAGGGTGCTCAGCATTTTTGTCCCTTGAGGTCAGGGCAAGACCGAGCACATTTGAGCCAACCTCTGCGTCATCATGGAACAACTCGTAAAAATCTCCCATTCGGAAGAAAAGAATCGTTCCTGGATTGGCTTCTTTGAGCTCATGGAATTGGTCCATCATGCTCCGTTTTGCCATTGAAACCCCTACCTTGCAGTATGCAGGATTAAGCCTGATGACGAGAGGTGATTAAGGTTCGGAAAAGTCGGTGTCTTACGCTTTCCTCGTATGCATCGCTTTTTCGACCATGAGATACCCTTGGGTGGCGATCATGATGACACCCACGAAGATGAAGGCGAAGTTCAGGAATCCACGACCAGACGAGAGCGAACCCTCCAAAGACAAATCGAGTGAAAGCCGCTGTGCTTGACCTTGTGAATCAAAGCCATGGATGTACAATGAATCGCCCGCAATCACGCCCGATGTTGGAGAGACTGAAAGTGGAAAGCCGAGTTTTTTCGTGCTTGTTTCTCCACTTGCCACGTCAATGCGAAGCATCGATTCAGAACCACGCTCTCCGAACAACCATGCTCGGTCGTGCTCGGATTCGTAAACCATCGTTGTCGATGCATACGGCAGAACCTGGACAGAATCTTCCGAAACAATGTAAAATTCTTCGTTCGTTGAAACGACCGCCTTTCCGTCTTTCGTGGCATGAATGGAGTGTATTTCACTTCCATTCCCCATCGCCTGTCGAACGATCTGCGGAGCAGTGGAATCGCCGTCCCAATACACATGAGCGAGTACGATTTGAGGCGATGGAGAGGCTGGACTCTGGGAGGAAGAGGTTTGAATTGCGAAGGTTCCTGCGACCAAGAATGTCGAATCATCGAGGTATACGACCTTGTCCCAAATGACGAAATCTTGGAGAGGGGCACTCGTTGTGACAAGACCCTGTCCGTTCAACCCACGGAGACCAGAGCCTCCGTCCTCGGATGTGATGAGCAATCGGTTGTTCAACAGCGACGTTGAATCAACTGCAACACCATGAACGCCAAACTCAGAACCGAACGTATCGCTCAAGATTTGATCGAAGACCATGCCATCAACATATGTCGAAAGCGTGTTCAAGGATGTTGAAAAGGTAACTGTCCCCTCTGAATCGGCCGAAAACAAGGTGACGTTTTCTATCGCAGGGTCGTTCTCAGGCAAAATATCATCAACATCATCGGAACCCATTTGTTGGTACATTTTGAGACCATCCCTCGTCTTCAGAATACCACTATGTGCTTCGCTCCAATCTGCGTCTTGGTGATATTCGACATCAATGAGGAATTCACCCTCTTCGAACACCAAATCATGGGAAGGGTTGGTTCCCAGCACCATGCCTTCAAGCGAACTTGTTCCTCCGATGAGGAATCCACCGATGATGACGAAGACAAAAAACAGGCCAATTGCAAGCCATTGGTGCTCTGATTCTTCCTCGAGCAACTTCCTCCAGCCACTCGCCATGAATTCTGCTGTCGTTGAACAATTAAGTTTCTTCCCATCAAGAATCGACAAAATTGACCATCAACCGCTCAGTTGCAACGCATCGGAGGGATGATAAAGGGAGCATCTGTCGGAGGGATGCTTGGAGGACTGAAAATGGCACGTAAGCCCGCATCCATGTATCGCCGTCTTAAGGGACCTGCATATACTCGACGCAAGTATATCGGTGGTGTTCCGAACAACCGTATCCTCGCATACCACTCTGGAAACCGCCGTGCTGCGGAAACAGGTGGCTTCCCTGTTGTCCTCGAACTACGTGCTGACAACAATTGTCAGATTCGACACACCGCTCTCGAAGCAGCCCGTGTCATTTCCAACTCCACCATCCGTAAGGAAGCTGGCGCACAAGGATACGCTCTTCGTGTCCACACCTACCCTCACCACGTCTTGCGAGAGAACAAGCAAGCGACCGGTGCTGGTGCTGACCGTGTTTCCCAAGGTATGCGATGTGCTTTCGGAAAGAACGTCGGAACCGCTGCTCGTGTACGACGAGGTCAGCGAATCATCTCGATCCACTGCAATGCAGACAACTACCTCACTGCGAAGGATGCACTCCGCAAGGCAGGTATGAAGTTCCCAACACCTACGACAACTCGTGTTGTACGTGGCACAGAACACCTCAAGGGACTTGTTTGAAAGAAACCCGAATCAAGCAGTTTGGTGCTTGTGGCAATACGAGGAATAGAAAATGCGCATCGTTGTTCTTGATGACGAACGCTGCCAACCAAACATGCCTGCGTACGATTATCTGCAAAAATACGCAGGATCGTGTGGCGGAGAATGCATTCAATTCACCGATGGAAAATGGAAGATTCTTGAAACTGCGTGCCCAGTTTGCTTCACTCGAGCAAAATTGTGTCCAGGTGATGCAGTCAAAGTAATCAATTTGCCCACAGAACTAGATTCCGACATGATTCATCGATACAGTTTGAACGGATTCAGATTGTTTCGATTACCGACTCCCACAAAGGAATCGGTCGTGGGTGTTCTCGGCCCGAATGGGATGGGAAAGTCAACTGCATTCAATGCCTTGTCTGGACGATCGGTCCCAAATTTGGGAGATTGGAGGTCCGATGAAACAACATGGGACGATGTGATAGATACTCTGCCACGAGGAGAATTGCGTGATTTTTTTGTTTCTGTCAAGAATGGGGAAATCAAAGTTGCACTTAAACCCCAAAACGTCGACAAACTACCAAAACGTGTTCAGGGGACTGTTGAAGCATTGCTTCGAAAAGTCGACGAACGGGAAATGTTCGATGATTTAGTAACGGCCACAGGAATACAGAATTTACTCTCTCGAACGGTTCAACAGCTGTCGGGTGGAGAACTGCAACGCATGGCCATATGTGCGACATTGCTTCGCGATGCAGATGTGTACTTCTTTGATGAACCATCATCGTACCTTGATATTCATGAGCGAATGAGAATCGTTCGGATCATTCAAGAACTGGCGAAAACCAAGCGGGTTATCGTGATCGAACACGATTTGGCTGTGCTTGATGTACTTGCGGATCTCGTTCACATTGTCTACGGCAAGAAAGGTGCGTTCGGAGTATTTACGCCTGCTCGATCCACGCGTACTGCAATCAATGCATATCTTGAAGGGTATTTACCAGAGGAAAACGTTCGTATTCGAGATAAGCCAATCAAATTTCAAAAACACTACGATCGCAGAGCAGATATTGGTAACCCAACCATCCAATGGGGTCAGCTAAAGAAAAACTTGGGCCAATTTGAGCTCACGACAAACGAAGGTTCTGTTCACCGTTCCGAGGTGGTCGGCGTCGTTGGTGCAAACGGTACTGGAAAATCGACCATGATCAAAATTCTTTCTGGTGAGCTCGAATACGATGCTGGATGGGTAACGGAGGGGACGACTATTTCCTACAAACCTCAACACATTGATGTTAACATGGACTGCAGTGTTCAAATGTTGCTTGACAGTGAAATTGGAATGCGATGGAGGAGTGGTGAATTCAACGTCAACGTCATCCGAGCCTTGGGTATCGAACCACTTCTCCCGAAGCGTGTCAAAAAGTTGTCTGGTGGAGAACGGCAAGCTGTTTCTATTGCCGTTTGCCTTGGTCGTGAGGCCGATCTGTACCTTCTTGATGAACCATCAGCGCACCTTGATGCGAATGCTCGTATGGAGGCTGCAAAGGCCATCCGTCGAACAATGGAAGCCAATGAAAAGTCTGCTTTCGTAATCGATCACGACGTCTATTTTATCGACATCGTCAGTGATTCCTTGCTTGTTTTCGAAGGCGAGGGTGGTGTTCATGGTAAAGCAATGGGACCTTACTCGCTACGTGATGGAATGAATCGTTTCCTCAACGACGTCAACGTCACCTTCCGAAGAGATCACGACTCAAAACGACCCCGAATCAACAAGGCTGAGAGCCGGAAAGACCGTGAACAACGGGAAGTAGGGGACTTTTATTCGTTCGATAGCAAGTAAGGCGTCACGAGTTCTAAAGACCATCACCATGAGGCCATACTATGCCTGTCGGCGTTCCACCAAAGGGAGGACCCCTTGGACGAAGCCGCTCGCGTCTCTCTGCTTCTGGACTAACCACATACCTGCGATGCCCACGTCAGTGGTACCTTACCCGTAAGGTAGGACTTTCCTCACCATCATCGATCGGCCAGGTTACAGGCCTTGTCGTTGAAGATGCTCTCTGTCGAGTTCTGATGAACCGCCCAGGTTCAATGGATTCAATGGATGAACTACGAACATGGGCGTATGAGCTCTGCAAAGAAGAGGCTCTGACGGCATGGCAAGAAGGTGAAAACGCATGGAATGCTCGACTTTGGAAACGAGATAATTCGGATTGGTCCACGGTCGAAGTCGAGAATTATGAACAAAAAATACGGCATGGTGTGGAGCTCTTTCTCGAGGAGGTCGAAGCGTGTTTCAATCAAAATGGCGGCCCGTTTGTTGAACAGTATCGTTCAGGGACTACACCATTTAATGTTCCATCTCCGGCATGGGGTGAGACGCCTTTGTTCCCCGTTCCTGAAAAGGTCCGATCCTTGCAAGCAAGAGATTGGTCCATGGATCACTCATTCAAATGGCAACAACAAGGCAAAGCCATACGTTGGGATGAGGCTTGGGAGATTGCCCGCCCTTGGTTCAAAGATCCACGCGTGCATCAACCTCAACGAATGTTCCACCCAGAAGGCTGGGCTGCTGGTGAATTGGATCTTGTCCTTCGATGGGATGGAAGAATTCGACTTGTTGACATCAAATCAGGACACTCAGGAGGAGCGTTTGCAGAAAGTCTCCAACACCAATTGCGGTTTTACGCTTGGCTTTGGTCAAGGACAGGAGAGGAAGGAAAGATTGCCAATATGGAAGGTTGGTATCTCTCAAGCAAGGAACGAATCGAATACAATGCTCCAAGTGAAGAAGAACTTACTTCAATGGATACGGAGTTTTTCAACATCAACGAACAGATGAGGCGGATGGGCGAGGGTGCCTCACTTCTCCCTGCACGTCCTCATGACAACGCAGCTGACCACCTGCATGCCTGTTCTGGAGAAGCAGCAGGTTGTGGATGGTGCAGTGTCGCCACGGACAATCTTCAAACCTCTGGGCCAATGAATGCAGTGACTCGTGAATCAATGATCCAAGGCATTGAGATTCAGCCACCTTGCATGCCGTTTGCTGATATTCCTTCCCGGGTCGATGTCTCAGGGGAGCTCATTGCCCAATGGGGGCCGCTACCGAACCACTTCAATGAACCTGTCTTGGGGGCGATGATGAAAGCTGGAGAAGCAACCATCGCCATCGAAGAGGCAGAACCTGGAGCGTTTCCCCATTTGCATGAATCGAGTGAAACGAAGGTTGTCATCAAGAATGCCTTACCAGGTGTTTGGAGAGATCAACCTCGACTCTACGTCGATGGACATTCGGAGATTGTTCCACAATCTGATTCTGATGAGGCAAGCACACGTATTGGATTGCTACGCACACGAGCCAATGTCGAAGGATTGGTCTTGTCCATTCGACAACAGAGCGGAATGCGACTTGATGGACGCCCATGGTCGATGCTCGCATTCCACCTCTGGGATGGAAGCCACGTTGTCGAAGTCGTCGCCTTCGGTTCTGCCATTAGCGAGCGCCTACTCTCCCTGCAACCGGGCGAGAAAATTCGCCTTATTGGAGCAGAACTTGGTTGGCGTGCAGGACTTGTGCAACTCCGGATTGATGTCCGAAAAACCCGCATCGAACTCTCGGGACGCTCATTCGCATCCAAGGGTATTTGAGGGGTCGATTTCAGTCGGTATCCTATGCCTGTACGATTGCCGGATGCGGACCAAGATTTTATTGGACCATACAACCGACTTTCAGCAAGTCAAGTCAATACATGGAAGGCTTGTCCACGCCTGTGGTATTACGAAAAAGTGCGTCGATTCGTGATGCCACAAATACCAATTTTGTTTGTTGGGCGAGCTGTGGAGGAGGCAATCTGCAAGACATTGAAAGAAACACCCGCATTGATCGTAGGGGCAGCTCCAGCCGACATTTATGCTGAAACACCGCTCGATGCCAATGGACGGCCGGATCGAGAATACGAACAACGTTGGCCAGCGGAACAATTGCTCGTCCTTCCTGAATCCAAGTGGCCAATGGATATCGACTCGCTCCAACATTGGGCGAATCAACGTGTTCGCTCTCACCTTGCCGTTTGTTTGGAGAACATGCGTATCGAGTGGTTCAAACACGATCGAAAAGCAGGAGATTGGGACGAGGATGTCGATGTTGAACGATGTATCAAAATGGCGCTAAATGGCATCAAGATGCATATGTCCGAAGTCAAGGACTGTCTCGAATCGGTATCTGACGAAGAGCTCAATTCTTGGCGAAAAGGAAACCGTGAACATTGGCCTGCACCCGATGGACGAGGTTATGCAATGGATGGACACCCACTTGCCCAAATAGGCTCAATTTCGTTGATTGAAGCATGGGAGATTGCTCGGCCGTGGTTCGTTGATCCAGATGCCAAACCCTTCATGATGAACGCAGTTCACCCTGAACACTGGTTCCAAGGCGAATACGATCTTGTCTATCGCTGGGGAGGACAGAATAAAATCGTCGATATCAAAGCATCACTCGGAAACTCAGATCGCTCTGGCGATTATGTTCAACAGATGCGCATGTATGCGTACTTATGGTGGAGTACCCACGACAAACAACGCATTGATGCTCTCGAAATCTGGTACCTCGCTGCTGATGCTATCAAAACAATTGATGTTCCATCCGTTCAAGAGTTGGAAACCATCGGAGAAGAATTGAAGGCATTGTGGTCCGATTTACGTGAAGAAACGCCATCCATTGAGCGATGTCCTCCTGAACCTGCACCAATGCGTTCGTTTGGACCAGGTGGTGTTCCATCCGAGGAGACCCCCAATTTGACTCGCTGTCAGCGTTGTGATTGGTCGCATGTCTGTCCAACAGGAGGATTTGACAAGGAACATCCAGATGGTGGCATGTACCACTTGCCCGGCATGGTTGCAGAAACGGAAAGCACTCCATTGAACGACATCAAAACACGGCATACTGTGACAGGACGAGTTCACGCTGTCATTCGTGGTCATCAACCTCGAATCACCATTGCAGAAGGTAATGCAGCCTTTGCTGACGTGCAAATCAAAGCCTCTGTACATACAGATGGAGGTCCAACAATGCCTGAAGATTTGAAGAAAGGAGAAATGGTGTGTGTTGAACATGCCTTTTTCCAAATCAATTACAAAGGTGCACTCATCCTCAAGGTCGATCCGTTCGCTCGTGTTGTTCGATTGCAAGAAGGAGATGATGAAATTTCACTTCACACGCCTCGGGCACGATGGAACATTGCAGGCACTATTGTCTATAGAACAGAAAAGAGAGGACGTTCAGCACGCGGTGATTGGTGTCGCCAAGGACTGATGCTGATGGATGAATCAGGCTCATTGAAGATTGAGGGTTGGCAAGCAGACTGGGGGCCGCAATACGATATGCTCGAGCCAGGGAATCGCGTTGTAATCACGAACATTGGTATCGATGGATGGGCTGCACTCGATCGTGGAGAAATGTACCGAGCATCACGCCTTCACATACTCCACGATTAACCGCCGGATGATACTGTGGTGACAAGAAGTTTGACATCAGAATTCAGGATTGTGCTGTGTGGCAAAATTCGATCCTCGAAACTGACAACAACAGTTGAAGGGAGGATTCCTGCTGCTTCGAGCGTCTGACGGATGGACGAACCGTCATCCACCTCAAGCGTACAGTTGTGGTCTCGTCCATGGAAGGTGATGTGCATGAAGTACCCTGTGAGGCATCACGCTTATGACGGTGGCGCACAGGCAGCAAACAGGCCGAGATCGCATAGCCCGGTATTGCGGTGGATTCGAAATCCACTGTCCCTTGGACGCGGGGGTTCAAATCCCTCTCTCGGCGCTCAAATGTAGAACGCATCTGGTTCTTCCATGAGTTCTCGAACATGATCCGTGTTGGCATTTGGAGCCAATTCGTTCAGTTTTGCAAGCAAAGCAGATGTGGCATCTTCAGGAAGTCGAACATCAAGATTCCAACCATCGGACAGGAACCTCAGGAGACGAATGGAAGCGTGGACGTCTCCACTTGCACCAACCGTTGTTGCCATTGCGCAAACCGAGGACAATCCAAACATTGGTGCGAGCGATGCCATGAGAGCGGACATACCAATTGCACCACCGGAAGGTTGGTCTCGTCGAACATCAACACCACGCTCTTCCAAGTTCACTCGATGAGGTGAGGACGTTGCAACTGCAAAGGCTTCTTTGACATCAGGAGCGGACATCAAGCCAGCTAGAACGATGATCTCCTTGACTCCCGAATCCGAGAGGTGTTTCAGCAATTCAGTTGTAAAGTCGTACTGTTGGAACGATTCGCTCGGTTGACCTCGCCCAGTAACGGTCAAAATTGAGGCCCCTCCTTCGAGATCGATTCGTTTGACCAGAAGGTGTGGAGGTGCAAGTAAACCATCCTCATCGAGTCGGGCAAGTGGCGTGAGACCGGGATGAATGAAGCGTGCAATTGGTGTTGCTTCATTGGCTTCATTCAGCAATTCAACAGCATTCTTTCCAACATCACCAACACCTGGCAAGGCAAAGAGAACAAGCTCTGCACTCTCGAATCCATTCCCATCCAATACGTCAACCAAGAGTGTCATGAATCTCCCACCCTCGCATTGAAGGGTATAATGTTTGAGAACAAACCAAGCCAAAGAGGTTCATTCTTCTTCTTGTTGGCCAGCACCGCTTCGCATTTCTTCCAACGAAGGAAGTGTAGGGATGGTTTGTGACCAATCAGGAGATTCAACGTTGTTGAGTTGCCTTCGAATGTTGGCTCGATGATCTTCAGGAGACCACTTCAGTGGTGCTGCTGCTTGTGCTGTCCCTCCACATTGAGGACATATTGTTTCCAAACACCAAGCACCGCAGTTGAGGCATTGTTGGAGCAGTTGGCGAGGCATTTGAATCACTCTCGATAGGAATCCGCAGTTCCACCTGCTTCTTCAATCACAGAAACTACTGCTGCAATCGAGGAAGTCCACGTATCTTCTGCAGTCTTGAAATCCGGTGCACGGAGTTCGATTCTGTATTCTGGAGCCCCGTCATAGTAGCAATTCACTTCAATTTCTTCTTCTGGAGAAGAAATCTTCTCAGCAGCAACAAGCGCATCTCTGATGGTTTCTACACCGTTACTGGTTTCGACTTTCAGCGTCAGAATCCCACGGATTTCGACATATGGAGGAATGATGTTCTCGACTGCGAGTTCAATGAAGGGTTGAATCCAGTCGCCTTCGAAACCTGCATCAACGATTGAACCTTCATGCATTGCTGCCTCTTCAAAGGCTCCATAAAGCGTTTCAAACACTTGCGTTAATTCTGTTTGAAGCTCGGCCGCAAATTCTGTTTCCCACTTTTGAGATTCTGAAAGAACTTTGAACAATTGAAGAGCACGTTGCTCGTTTTTCCATTGCTGCAAACGGTCACGTCGGCGCTCCTCTGAAACCGACTTCAACGAGAGCTTGAGGGAACTGCCATCGCGACGGCTTGGCATGACTTTGCAAACCAAGCGCTGCCCCTCACGAACGAATCGACGAATGTTCTTGATCCAACCACTGGCAATTTCGCCAATGAAAATGAATCCATCAACACCTTCGTACTCATCGAGCGATACGTCAGCTCCGTTTTGCTTGACGCTGTATACTGTAACCACGACGAGTTCGCCCTCTTCAGGGTAGATGAGGTCAGTTTTCGACATGGAGGCTCAGCCTCCTCATTCCATTGTTTCGAGAACAGTACAGCCGACGAGGTTCGCTTTGCCACCAGATGGGTTTGTCAACGTAGCGCCGCAGACATCACAAGAGATGACGGTGGTCGCACGAGAGAAAATCACGGTTTCATTACCGCAGTCTTTGCATGAAACTTTCATAAATTGGCCTACCATTTTATTCACCTCATCGATCGACTAATTCGAATTTCTTAGCTCGCTTGCATGGTGCGTAGTGAGCCTTTCCAGTTTCAGTGCACCGGTAGAGAATGTTGACACGCTTGGTTGGCTTTTCTCGGCCATCCGGCTTTGGACGTGGGAAACCACGATACCCACGCATGACCTTACGGAAACGTCGCTGACCCCAGCGAAGTTCCGAAGCTCGCTTTTTCTTGACGCGCTCGACCGTGTGGAGCGTGTGCTTACCAGCAGAAGGACTGTAGCGCTTGATTTGACGTGGCATCTTTACCATGGTCATCACCTGAACAATTTGGCGACCATCGTCGGGTATTTATTGCTGTCGTAACATGACTCCACTCCAAACAGTACCACAAAAAGCAGATTTACAGCCATATTCATAAATCGAGCGGCATAAAAGACACACATGGAAAACGAACTCAAAGTCGCACTCCTACTTTGGGCGCCTCTGGGTTTGGTATTCGTATCCTTTGGTCTTCAATTCCGGAAAGATTCTGCGGCACAGAAATTTGGCAAATTTATCGGGGCGATAGGCATTCTTGTCTTCTGCGTTTCTTTCCTCACCGTTCCGTCTTCTCCTTCCGCAGCAGCAAGTGCTTTGCTCGTTGGTATCCTGCCATCGACAACCCTGATGTTTCTTGGGTTGTATATTGCATTGTTTTCGGGAGATGTGCCTGTTCGAAGATTCTCTCCAAAATTACGCCCAATCGGCCTGTTGATGTTTGTTGTTGGCTTTGCCTTGCTAGAAGCCATGCACTGGATGGGAAGCGATTGGCTTCCATCAACGATGTGGGATGGCGAAACCAATCGATTTTGGATGATTTTCAAACCCACATTCCTTCTTGCAATGAGCAGTTTTCTTCTCGCAGGTGGTTATTTGGTCAATCTTATTGGCCAACGTATCAGTCAAACCTCTCAAATCTTGTATCTCACTGGAGGGTTCTCGTTTCTTCTTCTCATCATCAGCGTTCTCGTTGATGGCTCTGAAACGATGTCCGAAGAATTCCATACATCGGTCTTGTACGCAGCAAGCGATCTACTTGGGTTCCTTGCCGGTATCGGTATGACCATCATTTGCTTCAGTCTTGCAATTTGGCAATTTGAGCGTAAGCGTCCAGGACTTGACAAACTCCCGCCCCCAAATTCGGAACAACTTACCCAAGCAGCGAACATCATCAAAAACAACCTCGGAGGTGACGATGATGAGTAATCGCATAGGACCAAGGCACCTCATTGTCGCGGGATTGCTGTTCCTCCTTCCCATCATTGCCATGGTTATTCTCGCAGGTAAGTCGTCCTACGATACGGAGCGTGGGCTAACCCGATTCCTGAATGCGTTCCTCACGTCGTACACGATTGCTTCTGTATTCCTTGTCGTCAACATGTTCCGATACTCGAAGAGTCGAAAGGAGCCTACTGCTCCATGGGTTTCGATGGTGTATGCAGCCGTTCTCGGTATCTTTGTCACACTGATGCTTACAACTCAAGGTGGCTTCTTGATGGAAGAGAATGGTTCACAGCGAGCTCAAATTCTTTACAACATCATTCACTTCATTGTTGCCAGTATGGCCATTCTCATCGCTATTGGCATCATGATTTTGCTTTCTTTTGTGAACCTTGAATCCAAAGACGGTGATTTCTGATCGAATCCCGAGCCATAGCCCATCGTTGACTTCATAAGGAGGAGGTAGGTGGCGAGGATATCGAGGTGAGCATATGTCAAAGGGTACACCATCCATGGGTCGTCGTCAAAAGACAACACACATCCGCTGCCGCCGTTGTGGACGAAACGCATTTCACAAGCAAAAGGGCGTTTGTGCTTCTTGTGGATATGGTAAGACTGCTCGCATGCGCACCTACAGTTGGAACAAGAAATCCCACCGACCCAAGGCCTAAGCAGATTTAGGGGGAAGGAATACAAAGGCGGCGCGACTGTCCGCAACAAAGGGAATCACATGTGCGGCATCATCGGCATCGTTGGACGACTTGGTTCGAACGTGAATCAAGCACTCTATGACGGCCTTACTGTTCTTCAGCATCGTGGACAAGATGCTGCAGGTATCGTCACAGAACAAAACGAGAAATTCAATCTCCGTAAGGGCAACGGCCTCGTATCAGATGTCTTTTACAAGCGACACATGCAAAAGTTGCTTGGCCACATCGGCATCGGTCATGTACGATATCCTACTGCTGGATCGTCTTCAACTGCTGAAGCCCAACCCTTCTACGTCAATTCACCTTATGGTTTAGCATTGGCACATAATGGGAACCTCACCAACAGCGGCGAAATTGCTCAACAATTGATCGTGCAACATCGACGTCACGTCAACACAACCAGTGACTCTGAAGTGCTCTTGAACCATCTTGCTGTCCAACTGGATGCTTCAGGCGATCAAATGAACATCAATGGAGAACCGTTCCTTGACGTTGACAACTTCTTCAATGCCATCAAGAACGTGAATGCAACAGTCCGTGGAGGATATGCCTGTGTAGGTCTTGTTAACGGGTACGGATTGTTTGCATTTCGCGACCCCCATGGCATCCGCCCACTGATCTACGGTAAGAGAGACTACGAGGGTGGTACTGAGTGGGTCGTTGCAAGTGAATCCGTTGCCATTACAGCGCTTGGATTCGAGGTCGTCGCAGATGTACAACCTGGAGAAGCCATTTTCATCTCAACCTCAGGCCACTTGTTCACAAAACAATGTGCAGAAAAGAAGGCCTTCACCCCATGTATTTTCGAGCATGTCTACTTCGCCCGTCCAGATTCTACCATCGATGGCATCTCCGTGTACCAAGCACGACTGAACCAAGGTCGAAGGCTTGCTGAGCGTGTCCTCGAGGATTGGCCTGATCATGACATTGATGCTGTCATTCCGGTTCCTGATTCTGGACGCATTTCAGCCATTCAAATGGCAAACACACTGAACGTACCTTATCGTGAAGGATTCGTGAAGAATCGATATGTTGGACGCACGTTCATCATGCCGGGGCAGGAAATGCGAATGAAATCCGTACGAAGAAAACTCAACGCTATACCCCGAGAATTTGAAGGAAAGAATGTACTTCTTGTCGACGATTCAATCGTACGTGGAACCACGAGCGCTCAGATCATTGAAATGGCAAGAGAGGTTGGTGCAAAGAAGGTCTACTTCGCTTCCGCAGCACCACCGGTTCGCCATCCAAACGTCTACGGAATTGACATGCCGGCAGTTGATGAGTTCATCGCTGATGGCAAGTCCATCGAAGAGATCAACACAACTATCGGTTCGGACAAGCTCTTCTATCAACGGCTTGACGATTTGGAAGAAGTGACTCGCCACAAGGAAACCAACATCGATGGTTTCGACAGCTCTTGCTTCAATGGCAACTATGTTACTGGTGATATCGATCAAGCCTATCTTGAGCGATTGCAAGCAGAACGAAATGATGCATCAAAGCAAGAGATGCTTGCTGAAGATGAACAAGGAATTGATTTGCACAATCATCAATCTTGAATGAGT
>CEUM01056266.1_pt1 | contig 23891 bp, 17 predicted proteins | sample 356421 | NCBI WGS metagenome assembly CEUM01 (sample SAMEA2622716, study PRJEB7988) | marine metagenome | biome: marine biome (ENVO:00000447); feature: surface water layer (ENVO:00002042); material: "saline water (ENVO:00002010), including plankton (ENVO:xxxxxxxx)" | depth 5 m | reverse complement strand
CCCGCCATGGCTCGCCCGGTGGTGGCCGTGGATTTGGCCACCCATTCTTCCGGTGCAGCGAACGGCCGATGCTCTGCTTCTTCCTCAAGCCGTGTCGTGAAGTGGACGGCGTAGTCCACGCCCAGGCCCAGCGAAAGGGCACCGATGGTAACGGTCTGCGAGTTGATGTTGTAGCCCGTGTAGCCCATGATGCCGTAGACCCACAAGACCACCATCATGAGAGGAATCCACGACACAACGCCACGCTGAACGCCTTCCTTCAGGTCGTTGCCGTTGCGCACGGTGTGAATCCCCACCAGCATGAACAGGATGACCACGGCCACGATGCCCGTTGATTGAACCGAAGCCGTGGCCACGTCAGCCGTCGTCTGGGCGTTGATGAGGGCACGGCCGCTCAGCCGAAGCGTGTAGTCATCGCCGGCCTGTGCTGACAGGTCGGTAAGGACCGCCTCAATGCTTTCAGCCAACTCAACGGTGGCGCCCCAATCCAAGGTATCGGCTTGGAAGGAGAGCACGGTCTGCAGGCCGTCTCGTGCGAGCAGGCTCTTGGTCGCTTCAATGCCCGTGGTGTTCTCGAGAGACCACGTCAGAAGGTCGTCGTAGCCGGTGGCGTCACCCGATTCGGCAGCGAGGAGGAACCCGTCCACGACAGGATCCTGGAGACGGGTTTGTTCGTACACGTCCCAAATGCCCGTCGGCACGCCGCTCACGTCGTCTCGGGCCGACATGGTATCGAAGGCAGCGGTCCAAGCGGCACGCCCTTCTTCAGTGATGACGTCGCCGTCAATGACCACGTACAGGGGCGAGCGGCTGGTGCCAAACTCGTCGCTGATGAGCAAGAAATCTTGCACGACAGGTACCGATTCGTCCAGTTGGTCTCGTTGTTCGAATGCCACTTCGAGCTGTTGGAATCCGGCGACCATCGGAGCCAGCAACACCAGAGCGATAAGACCCACCTTGAACGGCTGGGTGGAGAGTCGGCCGAGTCCCTGGGACAGCGGGCCCACCTTGACCTTGCTCGCCTTCTCAAGCGGGAGTTTCTTGGTGGGCAGCATGAGCATGAGGGCGGGTAAGGCGGAGATGCTCAGGAGGTAGATGAGGAACAAACCGATGGCAATCACGGTGCCGAACACCTGCAGGAAGGACAGTGTGGACAGGCGGAAGGAGAGGAAGCCGACGATGTCGGTGGTGATGGCGATCATCAATGCAATGGACGTCAGGATGGTCCCCTGTCGGATGGCTCGTTGGCGAGAGGTTTTGTCAAAGTCCCGAAGGGTGGCCCTTCCCATCGGGTTTCGCTGCTCTTCTTCCTTCAATTCCTCTCGAATGCGAAGCACGACGTGCAGGCCGTAGTCAACACCAATCGCCAGAAGGAGGACGGGAATGGAATTCATGGCGGCGTTGAAGGTCATGTTCACGCCGGCGAACTGCAGCCATCCCGAGAGGCCGTAGGTGGCGGCGATAGCAACCACCGTCAGAATGAGCACGTAGGCGGTCTCTCGAACGCTGCGGAAGTTGAACCACAAGATGATGCCCAATAGCAGCATGGCGGCACTGGTCAACATGCCGATTTCCTTGCCGATGGTGGCGTTCGAGTTTTCGGCAAACTGGGCGAACGAGAAGGTGCGTACATCGCTGTCGTTGGTCGCTGCGACGACCTCAAGCTCCATCGCTTCGGCCCAAGCGGTCAAATCAGCCTGCACGTCCCCGAGAATCTCGTAGTCGTAATCCAACGGCTCGCTGGAGACCACCAGCGTGACCATCACCGGGCCGTCCGACACCCACGGGTCGTCCGCATCGTCGCTTGGTAAGCACGAAAGAATGGCCGCTCGGAAATCAATGGATTGTAACCCCATGATCGGTCCAAGTTGGCCCTGAAGTGGCCCGGTGACGGCGAGAATCTGGCCGGTCTGCGCCGGAGTCCTGTTTTGCGTCATGGCGGAAAGTTGCCCCATCAGCATGCCGAGCTCATCGCTGAGATCGTTGCCTGTGTCCATGCGAGCAAGCCATGCGGCGGGTTCACTGGCGTCCCAAGCCAGCAGGCGTTCGGGCGTTACGGGGTCAACGCCGGGCACGTTGGCAGCCGCAGCGGACAGGTTGCCGAGGCCAGATGAGAGGTTGGCGTCGTCGTTCGCCGTCAATACCTCAATGGCGGCCTCTTGCAGGCCTGTGAGCCAAACCGCAGCCGTTTCCTCGTCTTGCAGGGCCATCCATTGCATGGCCTGGCCGGCGGGGCCGTTGTTGGCTTGGGTCCCAAACAAGGGGTAGTGGTATGGCTCGAAATTGCTGTCGTTGAGCATCATGGCTTCGATGGTCGCCAGTTGCTCCCAGGTCTCCGCCTCAAGCAGGGCCTCGGCTTCGATCTCATCGATAAATCGAATGAAATCGAGGTTTGCTCTGTACTCCGACTCGATTTCGTTGAGCAAGTCAACGCTCGGGTCATCGGGAAAGAACCCGTCCTCGCTGTTGTCAAACTGCAGGTGCATGCCACCGGCGGCGAGCGTGAGCATGGCCAACATGACCGCTGCAAAGGCTTGCTTGGGACGGTCGACACTCCAGTCAGTCAGCATCATGAAAGGATTTCGCATGATTTTCGCACATTCGTTTCGCTTTTAACCGTCCGGTTGTGTTTCTTCGCAAAGCTCTCGATTTTTCGAGGCCCTGTGCCTTGAAATACCCTCAACCACATTGCTGAGTATGAACCCAGAAAGGCTCTATTTCGGCTACGGTTCAAACCTTGACGCCGAGGATTGGGCGGCTTGGTGCAGCACCAAAGCAGCCGACCCAACCAGCATGGTCGAGGTGGGTCCTGCTTGGCTGCTGGACCATTCGTTGCGATTTCACTACCGCTCAAAGGGAAGGGGTGGCGGCGCTGCAGACGTGGTCGAGGATTCGAGGGGCACCGCTGTTCCCGGGGCGCTCTTTTCCCTGTCCGAGGAAGGCTGGAGGTGGATGAATCGAAAAGAAGGCCACCCCAAGGTGTATCGCCAAACGCCCGTTCGTGTCATCACCGTGGGAGGGGAGGTGGTGGAGGCGATCACCTACGTCGTTCAACCGAAGCATCAGCGCGGTGAACTGGTGGTGCCAACAGCGGCGTACGCTGAACTCATTCGAAAGGGCCTTCATGAGAGAAAATTGCCAATTGAACATTTGAATTTGGCAATACAAAATTTTGATGCGCCATCCACGATTAAACATGTCTTCGTCTACGGGACGTTGATGAAAGGAAAGGAACGCTGGCCACGCATGCGTTCTTGGGCAACAGGAGGTCCCTCCAACGGTCATGTTCAGGGCCGCCTCTACCACTTGGGCCACTACCCGGGGATACGTCTTGACGAGGAAGGCCTCGTTCACGGCGAACTGTACCGTTGCGAAGACATCAATGGGGCCTTGGAGGAACTCGATGCCATTGAGGGAGTTGACTCCGCCGACCCTCAATCTGGCCTCTACCTTCGCGTGCCGGTCAAGGTTGAGACCGAAACAGGGCCCCGTTGGGCGTGGACCTATGTCATCAACCGACTCCCATCATCATCTGTTCCACTGGACGAGGGTCGTTGGGTGGAATGAGACTTCACTCGAGATCGAGGAGCACGGCACCTTGAGCGACCTGATCGCCAGCCTCGTAGTGAACAGCCACCACGGTCCCGTCTGCAGCCGCAACGATTCTGTGCTCCATTTTCATCGCCTCGAGGACCATGAGTGGCGTCCCCGCTTGGACCATGTCACCCTGCGCCACGAGCACTTCAAGCACCTTGCCGGGCATCGGCGCGACCAATCCACCCTCGTCTTCGGCGCCCGAAGAACCGGGCTCAATGCGTTCCCATTTGTAGGTGCGGCCGTTGAGGTGAATCCACCATACATCGCCAACCTTGGCAGCGTGAGCAAGGCAGGTACGGCCGTCCCGTAGGGTGAGATGGAGGCGGCCACGGTTGTGCTGGGCCAGCGTTTGTCCTTCCAGCACGAAGGCCTCGCCGTCCCGAGTCAGCGTAACCTCCACGGGGCCATCGCTGGAAGCAAAGGTGTGCTGCATCAGGGGTACCTCCGATTGAGGGTGGTGAATGGACTCGCTGGGCCGTCAGACGACCCGGCAGGGCTGGCTGTGTGAACTCGATGCAGCCCGAGCGTCTCCGCGCTGGCGGCCACGAGCAAGGCGGCGTCTTCGAGCATGGTGTCGGCGGGCGGGTTCCACCCGTTGGGCCACAACTCGTCGATGGTGGTCGTGGTTGTGGAACCGTCGACGACGGGTCCAGCATCGCACAAATCTCGGAGGAATTCGATGTTGGTCGTCGTTCCAAGCACAACAAATTCGTCGAGCGCACGGCGCATCTTCTCAAGTGCCTCCGGTCGGGATGGAGCCCACACGATGAGTTTAGCCAGCATGGGGTCGTAATTCGGGGTGACAGCGTCGCCCTCACGGACACCCGTGTCCAATCGTATGCCAGGGCCCTCGGGTGGTCGGAACATGGCCAACGGTCCAATGGATGGGAGGAAGCCGTTGGCGGCATCCTCGGCGTAGAGTCGAACCTCAATGGCATGGCCTCGAATCATCAGCGGACCGCAGGACATGGGCTCGCCGTTGGCGATGCGAAGTTGTTCCCGTACGATGTCCACGCCGGTGACGAGCTCGGTTACAGGATGTTCCACCTGGATGCGAGTGTTCATCTCGAGGAAGAAGAACTCTCCCGTGGGTGCCAGAAGGAATTCAACCGTTCCGGCACCAACGTAGTTCACTGCTTCAGCCGCCGCCACGGCGGCCTCACCCATCGCTCCGCGCAGCGCCTCGGTCATCGTAGGTCCTGGGGCTTCCTCGAACACCTTCTGGTGCCGGCGTTGAACGCTGCATTCTCGCTCTCCGAGGTGGACGGTTCGGCCGTGTTGGTCCGCGAGCACTTGGATTTCAACGTGCTTGGAGCCGGAGAGCAGGCGTTCGATGTAGATGCGGCCGTCGCCAAAAGCAGCCACGGCTTCTCGGCGAGCACCTGCTGCAGCGGTGTCAAAATCGGCAGGATCGTGAACGGCTCGCATCCCTTTGCCGCCTCCACCGCTGGAGGCTTTGAGGAGGAGCGGGTAGCCGACGCGCTCAGCGGCCTGACGCAGGGCTTCAAGCGCGCTGTCTTCATCGGACTCTTCCACTTCTTCACCGGGGATCACCGGCACACCAGCCGCCCGCATGGTTTGGCGAGCGGTCATCTTGTCGCCCATCTTCTCAATGGCCATGGCAGAAGGGCCAATCCACGTGAGGCCGGCCGCTTGGACCGCCGTGGCGAATTCGGCTCGCTCCGACAAGAAGCCAAAACCTGGGTGGATGGCGGTGGCGCCGGTATCGAGTGCGGCTTGGATGATCTGTTGCTGGTCGAGGTAGGTTTCAGCGATGGTCTCGCCTTTGAGCATGACCACCTGGTCGGCCATTTCCGTGAACAGGCTGCCTGCATCGTTGGGTGCGCAGATGGCCACCGTGGGATGGCCGGCTTCCTTGCATGCGCGGAGAATCCGGCACGCAATTTCACCACGGTTGGCCACCAAGACGTTGATTGCAATCCCTCCTTATTCCGTTTCAGGCTTCCAGTTTGGTGAGCGCTTCTCGAGGAAGGAGGACAAGCCTTCCTGGCCTTCCTTTGAGCCTCGCATGCGACTCGTGAAATCAAGCGTCCAGTTTCGGAGCTCTTCGTCCGAGCCGGTCCAGCGGTCGAACCCGAGCGTGAGTTCCTTTGAGAGCGTCACCGCAGACGGCCCCGTGGTCATGACTTCGGCCACGATGGACGAGACGGCCGCTTCCAACCCTTCCTGGTCGTCAACAAGGGCTTCAATGAAGCCGACTCGAAGTGCCTCCTCTCCTCGGACTCGACTGGCCTGCATGGCCAATCGACGGAAGGTGGCCGAACCCAATCGTCGATAGACGTAAGGTCCTATCACGGCGGGGAGAATACCAAGTTTGCCTTCGGAGAGCGCAATGCGAATGTTCTGCGTGGCTACCACATAATCGCAACATGCGATCAATCCTGCGCCGCCGCCCAACGCCACGCCTTGCACGGCGCCAACGGTGAAGCAGGGATGGGCCCACAAACCGTTGAACAAACGGTCGAGGCGCTCGGAATCTGCTCGGTTTTCCTCTGGGGTGTTCGCACCCGCATCTCGCATCATGTTGATATCGGCCCCGGCGCAGAAGTGCTTCCCCTCGCCCCGCAACACCAGCGTGCGCAGGTAGGGGGTGCCGTTGGTGTCATGCAGTGCATCTTGGCGTCCAGCGCTGCGCTCTGCTGTCCATTCAAGAACGGTGATGAGCTCCTGAATCATGTCCACGTTCATGGCATTGAATTTGTCGGAGCGTGTGAGCGTGAGGTTGGCCTGTGCGCCTTCAATGGTCAACGAGACCATGCGGGTGGTGGGTGGGGTGTCCATGAGTGTCATGTTGAAAACTCCAATTCAAAATTTAAATGTTCAATTGAAAAATTACATTCTAAAGATGCCGTAGCGATGGTCGGGCAGCGGTGCGTTGCGGGCGGCAGCGAGGCAGAGCCCCAAGATGTCCCGTGTATCCCTCGGGTCGATGATGCCGTCGTCCCACAAGCGGGCAGTGGAGTAGTAGGGGCTGCCTTCAGTTTCGTACTTCTCAAGGATGGGCGCCCTGAACGCTTCCAATTCCTCGCCTTCCATGGGTGCCTTTCCTTCCCGTGTTCGCTGGTCTTGTTTCACGGTGGTGAGGACGTCAGCCGCTTGGGGGCCGCCCATCACGGAGATGCGGCTGTTGGGCCACATGAACAGGAAGCGAGGGTCGTAGGCTCGGCCGCACATGCCGTAATTGCCGGCACCGTGCGAGCCGCCGACGATGACGGTGAATTTGGGAACGTTGACGCAGGAAACAGCGGTGACCAGTTTGGCGCCGTCCTTGGCGATGCCGCCAGCTTCGTAGGCCTTGCCGACCATGAACCCGGTGATGTTCTGTAGGAACACCAGCGGAATGCCCCGCTGACCGCAGAGTTCGACAAAATGAGCGCCCTTCTGGCTCGATTCGGAAAACAAAATGCCGTTGTTGGCCACGATGCCCACTTTGTGCCCGTGAATGTGGGCGAAGCCGCACACCAGGGTGGTGCCGTATCGAGACTTGAACTCGTGGAACCGTGAACCGTCAACGATTCGGGCGATCAACTCGCGCACATCAACGGGCGTTCGGTTGTCGGCAGGAATCAGGCCCATGAGGTCCTCCATGTCGTGGGCCGGTGGTTCGGGTTCGGCCATGGCGGCTGGGGTTTTCTGGGAAGGCCCTAGGTTTTCGATGACATTGCGAACCATGCGCAGGGCTTCGTTTTCATCCTCAGCGAAGTGGTCAGCGACACCGGACTGAGCGGTGTGGACATCGGCCCCGCCGAGTTCCTCAGCGGTCACCTCCTCGCCAGTGGCGGCCTTCACGAGCGGCGGGCCGGCCAGGAAGATGGTCCCGTTGCCCTTGACGATGATCGATTCGTCGGACATGGCCGGAACATAAGCGCCTCCTGCCGTGCACGAGCCCAACACCGCTGCCACTTGGGGAATGCCATCGCCCGACATGCGAGCTTGGTTACGGAAGATGCGGCCGAAGTGCCCGATGTCGGGAAACACCTCGTCCTGCATGGGGAGGAACGCGCCACCGGAGTCAACGAGGTAGATGCACGGCAGGTGGTTCTCGTGAGCGACGGTTTGCGCCCGAATGTGTTTCTTGACCGTCATGGGATAGTAGGAGCCGCCCTTGACCGTGGCGTCGTTCGCAACGAACAGGCACTCACGGCCGTGCACCATGCCGATGCCGGTGACGATCCCGGCCGAGTGGGCTCGCCCGTCGTAGAGTTCGTAGGCGGCCAGCGGCGAGAGTTCCAAGAAGGCCGTCCCGGGGTCAACGATGCGTTCAATGCGTTCACGGGCAAGGTGCTTCCCACGGGAACGATGCCGTTCAACGTATTTTCCACCACCGCCCTGTGAAGCGGTTTCCAAGCGCTCCTGCAGTTCAGTGAGCAGGGCGAGGTTGTGCTCTTTTCGAGCGGTGAAGTCGGGGTCGGCTCGATTGACTCGGGTAGGCAGTCTGTCCATGCTGAGCCCTCATCCCCACCGAGGTGAGGCCTGCACTTAATTCCATTCAAGCCGAGGATTGGTCCTCAGACACCGAGCATCAAACGACCGATGTCGCGCAGGCCCGGCGCCAAGCCAACGATGAGCACCGCCAGGACGATGAGAAGTCGGAAGTGTTGCTGCCGTTGCTCAACCCGCATTTGGACGAACAGCCAAACGATGAGGCCCACGAGAGCGGCCTTAACCAAGGCGAACAGCCAAGCGCCTTCACCCCAGTCGATGCCAAGCATCTCGTTGATGCTGCCACCGTACTGGATGACAGCATTACTCACCGGGTGCTTCTCGCCGTAGCCAAACATGTCAATGCCCACCATGGTGGCGAAGCCATCGCACAGTTGGCCAAACACCATGCCCAGCACCATGGGGTGAGCCAGCAGGGCTTTGTTGGAGAGGAATTCCACCGGGTGGTCGGCCCAGACATCGGCTTCTTCCTCCCATTGCTTGATGCCCACGTGGCCGGGGAGCACGCCTGCGGTGTAGCCGGTGAGTCGAAGTTGCTGAGCGTCCTCTTTCCCCATGCGATACAGCACGTAGCACACCAGGCCAGGAAGCCCTAAGACGACCCAAATCGGCCAAAACGTCAGCTCTCCCGACGCAAAACCGCTTTCCTGTTCCCACGGGGTGACCATGAATTGCACCCAATGGGCCACCCCCATGACGACGGCACTCGTGGCGAATGCCAACATGCCGCGGGTGATGGCCGGCCATGCCCGCGTCCATACGATGGTCGCCCACAGCACGGCCGCCGTGAGGGCCAATCCGGCGGTGGCCAGGTTGAATTCTGTGTCGTGAACGGCGTAGGCAGGTCGGTAGAGGAAGTACCAGTGCCCCATCAGCAGCACGAAGAGCAGACCGCCCAGCAACGTGGCTTGGGCTTCTTGGGCCTCGTCGCCGTGATGGCCGTCGAAGCGACCCGCCAGCAGGTGGCTCAGGAGGGCTACGCCGACGAGCCAACCTGCCAGGTGCAGGTGAATGATCGGCGAGATGAACAACACGTCCTGTGAAGAGGAGAAGAAGTCGGCGTCTTCGAGGACTCGCAGGACGGGGGCGAGGCAAACCCATGCGATGAGCGCCAACGTCATGCGCTCGTCGGTTGGCAACTTCCATTTCCTGAAGAGGGCTTGGAGCAGGACGACGCAACCGAGCATGCTCAAGGTGTAAATCGCCGTGTTCTGCGGTGTGTATCCGGCGTCGCCGGCAGCCCCGGCATCCTTGACCACCGGTTCCCAAATGATGGGACGAAGTGTTTCGGTCCACACGGTGTCGTACGCCAACATCAGACCGGCAAGAGCGGCCAAACCGAGGCTGATGGCCGTCCAAATGACGGCCTTTTCCGTGGTGGAGTAGACGTCGTCAGGAAGCGGTGTGGTGAACGGGGAGGAATCATCATCGTCCGTCATGTTCACGCACCTCTCCAATTGGGCCGAGCGCCCGCTTGGCTATCGGGTTTCCTACGGATTCACTCTTCTTCTTGGGAAAGGCGAGCGATGAGGTCGGCCTTCTTGCCACCGACGGGGAGTCCGGCGGCCTTGAGGCGTTCCTTGAGTTCAGCCACGGAGAGCTTGGAGAGGTCCTCCGCTTCACCGTCGTCGCCATCGTCTTCTTCGTCGGCAACGCCGAAGCCACGGGGTTCGTGGACTTCGATGAACGAGACCTTACCGCACTCAACAGCGTCTCGGATGATGGTGACCAGACGGAACTTCATCATGGCAGCGTTGGTGTCAAACAGCATGGTCTGAGGGATGGTGATGTTGAGGTCGTCGCCGTCAAACGCCACGCCGAAGTCGCTGTGGCCCGTGTTGGACTCCAGAAGGGCCATGACTTGCTCTTCCTTGCCTTCAACGACCTTCACGACCTTGAAGCTGTACTTCAGGGTCTTTCCGGCCATGGGGTGGTTGTAATCGATGCGAGCACGACCGGCAGCGAGGTAGGACAGGTAGCCCTGGCGGTTGCCGATGTTGACGGGTGCGCCGATGTAAAGCGAGTTGGGGTCCTTGACGGCTCGGATGAGCTTGTCAATGCTGATGGTCTCGATCTGCTGCGGGTCCTTTTCGCCGTAAGCGTCGGCGGGCTCGATGGTGACTTCGATTTCCTTGTTGGCCTTGGCGTCAGCAAGGGCTGCTTCGAAACCGGGGATGAGGTTGCCACCGCCGACCACGCACACCATGGGGGTGTAGGAGCGGCCTTCTTGATGCATCTCGTGCTCTTTGGCCACCGCTTCTCGGGTTGTTTCGATCAAGTCGCCGCTTTCGCCGTTGTAGAGTTCGTAATCAACGTGGACAATTGTGCCTTCTTCCATGGTGCTACCTCCAAGGGGATGATTCGGCGACCAGCCCCCCCTTCATAACTGCATTGGAGGCAATTATTCTTCCTCGGCACCCTCGGCAGGCGTTCCCTTCACGGGTTTCTTCCCCCGTCCGGTGCCCGCCCAAGCAACGAGGGCCATGCCGGCCATCATGGCGCACCAGCCCACCCACACAAGATGGGAATGCGGCAGGTCGTAAACCGTCACCCGAACCAACTCGATGCTCTCCAAGCCGTCGCTGCCTGCAGAGGCCATCAGGCCGCCTGCTTGGCTGCCGTCGAAGATGAAGACCACATCGCCGGTCAAACGGGTGAGGGTGGCCACCTCCGAACGCGGGATGCCCTGGCTGTCAAACCGAAGAGTGCCGGGGACCACTTCGCCGATTTGTGAACCAATGGAGGGGCCGTCCATTTCGTACACCTTGATTCGAACGCCGATGAAACCGTCACCGACCTCGAGGTCTTCGCTTTCGAGTTCCAAACCAACAAATTCGAACCCGAGGCCGTTGTGAAGGATGACCTCGTCCTTGATGAGTGAAACGCGATGACTGGCGTCGCCACGGTCCACCAGCACCGTGGTCGAGAGGTGACCGAGCAACAACACGAGCAACCCGAGGTGAACGACGTGGGCGCCGAGCGGGATTCGCTTCCACGTGCCTTTTTCTTGTGCAGTGGCGAACTGCCGAGCGACCTCTCTGCCAACCGGTGCAACCGCCAGGGCCAACATAGGGAGCGACATCCAGACGATGTGGCCGCGGGTGAGGTGCTCTGAGACCATCGTGGTTGAATCGCCGCCGAAGGCGTCCGGAGCCAACACCAAGCCCAAGACGGAGATGGCCAACGCCCCGGCGAGCAGTTGCAGATTGGCCTTTGCGTCGTCCTTTCGGCGCGTGTAGGTGAACAGGCCGGCGCCCACAGCAGCAAGGAAGGGTGCGCCGTAGAGTTCGTGGGCTTCGAAGTTGACAGCATCGATGCTGGTCAGCAACAACGCCCATGTGAGCACGAGGTAGAGACTGACCAACACCACGCTGCCCCAGAGAGCGATACGCTGCTGGTGTTTGCGCTGTTTGAGTGAAACGGATGTGTTGTCCTCTTCTTGGGGAGCGAGAAGCCACGGAAGAACAAACGCCAGCAGGATCACTCCCGCCACACCGATGCTCAGGGCGCCCGACCACGCCAGCGACAACCCCAGCATCACGCCGGCTGCCGCCCATGGCCATGCCTTGAGGGCGTCGCTGGCCCGGTACAAGGGCACGAACAGGATGGTGGCCGCCAGGGCCACCCAAACATCGGTGGTCAAACCGTAGACGAGCAGCGTGAACACCACGTCCAATGGTGCCGGCGTCAAGCCGTGATAGCTCCATGCTTCGGTGTTCTCTTTCTCGGTGGGTCCACCGACGAGGAGAAGGGGAATAACGACGGGCAGGAGGAACACGATGTTTGGCACGCTGGCCCACGACAAGCCCTCACCGTTGCTGCCGGTGAAGACGAAGCAGCCGAGAAGCGCAAGGACAGCCGGCGTTGACATGACCCAACTTTGTTGCAGTTGCAAGGGTCGCTGACTGGACGCAGCGCGCTGAACGGCCAACCAGCACCCGATGAGAACGAACATCCACACCACGTAGGTCATGACCTCGGTGCCAGCGGGATCGTCTCGAAGGATCATCAAGCGGCCGAAGACATCGCTGGGTGGCGTGCTCGTGTCGCTGGTGACAAAGGTGTGAACCGACGACGCCCACACACCGCCCGCCCGGGTTACCGTCGTGGCAAACAAGGCCAAGGCTCCCGTGATGAGGCCACCGCCGATCCAGACCTCTGGGCGGACAGTGCCCGGTCGGGTGCGAAGGTGAACGATGGCGACCAGGGCCAGCCACGGCAGGAAGGAACCGGTTTCGACCGGGTCCCACGCCCAATAGCCGCCCCAGTCAAGGATGAGGTAGGCCCACAAGCCGCCAAGTCCGATGCCGAGCGTGGCCATGAGCAAGCCGGGGCGCGCCAGATGAAGCATGCGCTCGCCCAGTTGATTGCTCTCCGAGGTGTAGGCGGCCGACAGGGCAATCGCCGTCAGATGAAGGCACAGCGCGTAGGTGAGGAAGATCAACGGTGGATGAATGACCATCAGGTCGGTCTGCAGGAGCGGATTGAGGCCTGCACCCATGAAGAACGCCGGTGTGGGCTTGAAGGGATCGAGTGAGAAGGCGATCAGCAGCAAGGTCAGGCTCATGAGGTGCATGAAACGAAGTCGCCAGGCGTGCACGTCCACGGTCCTTCCTCGTTCCCCGGGGAGGGGTCGACGCCACAACCAAGCCACCAACGACATCCACCCGAGCCACATCAACAACGGCCCTTCACGGGCCGCCCAGGTGGCTGCAAACCGGTACTTGAGCGGTAGGTCCTCTCCTCCGAAGGCGGCGACGTGGAGCACGGACGTGTCGTTCACGAGAAACAGACGGGCGAGCGCCACGAAGGGAAGCACCATGGTCAGGTGAAGGACCGTTGAGAGCATCGGTTGCTCTTCATGAAGACGAGGCTTGACCAGCAGCCACGCAGTGGCGCCGAGGGCCAACCACATCGTGACCCCCCACATGAACCACGGGTGATGGGCGACCGTCAAAGGGCTTTGGTCATCGGCCGCCAACAGATGGTCCTTACCAACCGAAGAATTTGGCTCGCGAATAGCCAAAGGAAAGCAGCACTGAAATCACACGCTTGGTCAGCAGCATGGGCCGTTTCACGAGAATTTTGAGTCCGATGAAGGCCTTGTCAACGGGACTCATGTTGCCGAGTTCGTTGGGCAAACAGCGAGCCATGGCCGACATTTCCTCGTCCGTGAGTTCGTACAGGGCCGTCTTGCCTTTCAGGATTTTGTGATAGGGCGGGAATCGCTTCTTCCACGCACGTTCGTAGACCATCAGACGGTCCCGTGAGAGGTTGTTTTCACCGAGAGCTGCTGCCACCGTTTGAGCGGCCTCACGACCCGACCATAAGGCCAGGTGCGTGCCGCCTTCGAACAACGGCGAGGTGAAGCCCGCAGCATCACCAACCAGCACGACGCCGTCACCCACCGTCGTGGTGCGTGGTCCCGAGATGGGAATGGTGCCGCCGAAGGGTCGAATCTTGATGCCTTCTGCTCGCCAAGGGGGGTTCACCGTTGGCTTGCCGTTGAGGTAGGTGTCTTGGATGAAGGATTCGAGGTACTTGATGGCCCCTTTTTTGTCGGTGGTGACCAGGCCGACATTGGCTCGTCCACCTTCCTTGGGGATCATCCACACGTAGCCGTGAGGAGAATATTTTGGCCAGAGGTAGAAGTCCAAGTAGCCGTCATTGGGTACGTCCAGCATTTCGTATTGGAAGCCAGCGATGACCTCAACCTCGCCGCCCATGTCAAGGAATTTAGCCGCCGCACCCGACACACCAGAGGCGTCGATGACCGCTCGGCATTCGATGGGGAACCCTTCGCCACGCCCTTCAAGTTTCCAATTGGAAAATTGATTTTCGCTATTGTAAATTCTCTCCATGCCGGTGACGCGGTGGTGAAGGCGAAGCTCCGCACCTTTGGCCACGGCTTCGTCAGCCAGCCAGCGCTCGAACAGGTGCTTTTCGAGGACGTAGCCTTCTTCGGTCAACAGTTTCTCTGTACCGTCAGGAAAAATGACGCGAATGCCCTTGACGTCGAGGGCCTTGACGTGGTCGGGCAGTTCCAGGTCAAGGTTCTGGACCGCCAACTCGGACAAGCACTCGCCGCAATGGACCGGCGTCCCGATTTCCGGGTCGGCCTCCAGGAGCAACGTGGACAGGCCGGCCCGCGCAGCGTGAAGCGCAGCAGAACCGCCCCCCGGTCCTGCGCCGATGACCACCACGTCGTACATGTTCAGCCCCTGCGGTGAAAGCGGGCCACGGTAGCCCATGAAGGCAACGGTGGTCCATCTTGAGCTGCTTGCCGCGAAAGCGGTTCGCATACGGAGGTTCAAAGGCAAGAAGCCCCAGGGGCAACCGTGGCATGGAAGACGTTGAGGCGGTGGATGAACCACCTCGAGGAGCAGGGCGAACTGCTCCGAATTGACCGCCCGGTTGACGTCGTCTATGAAGCGGGCGCCATCGCTGATCTGCTGGTGAAAAACGACGGGCCTGCGGTGTTGTTCGAACAACCCCGTTTGGCCGACGGCACCATTTCGCCCATCCCGCTGCTGATGAACGCCTTTGGCAGTCACGACCGCACTCTTCGGGCCCTCGGAGCGAGCCACGAAACGGAGATCGGCGACCGCATGGTGGCGATGATGAAGCCTGACATCGGCCTCTACATGCGCAAGCCGTGGAAGGGCCTGCCGTTGCTGCGGGATGCACTGGCCATGCCGCCCAAGAAAGTCCGAAAGGGCAAGGGCCAGCGGGTTCGCCTCCCCAACGACTTGACCAAACTCCCTATTCCGAAGACGTGGCCCATGGACGGGGGCCACTTCGTAACGTTGCCCTTGGTGGTTACCAAAGACGCGGACGGTGAACACAACCTTGGCATGTACCGCGCTCAAGTTCACAACGAAACGGAACTCGGTTTGCACTGGCAGATTCACAAGCACGGAGCAGAGCACGCTGCGAAGGGTGAACGCATGCCCGTGGCCGTGTGCATCGGTGGGCCGCCTGAACTGATTTTTTCCGCCATCTCCCCGCTGCCCGACAACCTCTCTGAGTACCAGTTTGCCGGCATTTTGGGCCAGAAATCGCTCCCGATCACGAAGGCCTTGACCCAAGACCTCTGGGTGCCGGCCGAGGCCGACATCATCATCGAAGGCTACTGCGACCCGACCGAAACCAAGCTGGAGGGCCCGTTCGGCGACCACTACGGTTTTTACTCGCTGACAGGGCAGTACCCCGTCCTTCACGTCACCGCCATCACCTGCCGCTCCGACGCCATCCTTCCGGCCACCATCGTCGGTTTGCCGCCCATGGAGGACGGCTATCTCGGTGAGGCCATCGGCCGCCAGTTCTCGCCTGTGCTGCAGTTCCAGCATCGGGACGTGAGGAGCGTCCACCTTCCGTTGGAAACAGGGTTTCACAACCTCGCCATCGTTTCCTCCAAACAGCGCTATCCACGCCAGGGCCGAAAGACCGCCTTGGGGCTGCTGGGGGCGGGCCAGATGATGTTCCTCAAGGTCATCGCTGCCATCGACCCTGACCAGAACCCCAAAGATCTGGAAGCCTTCCTTGACGCGCTCAACGACAAGGTGGAGGTCAGCCAGGACATCGTGGTGCTCCCCGGCATGGTAGCTGACGCTCTGGAGGCTGCCTCGCCGTTTGAGAACGTGCACGACAAACTGCTCATCGATGCGACGTCCATCGTGTCCACCGACCCTCGCTCGCCCGATGAACCACTGGAGGGGTCCTACAATCAACCCACGCCTAAGTGGCGACAGCAGGGTGCGGCCTCGCCGCCGTTTGAGGGGCTTGAAGCGGTTGAGGCCCTCGATGGCGTACGCCAAGCTCGAATGCTTCGCCCCAACATGCTGGTGGTGTCAACCAACATCGAAGGCACGCCAAGCCCGCGAACGGGTGATCACGACGGCAACGACGACCTCGAAGCCCAGCGAATTGAGAAGATTTCTCAATTGCGAAATTCAATTTGGCGGTTGGACGTTGAAAAGAATCTTCGCTGGCTGTTCATCACCAACGACGACCTCGACATGACGCACACGAAAGCCCGACGCCGGTTGCTGTGGCAGTTGACGGCCCGGTTCGATGTCGGCCGAGGCTTGACCTTTGACGAGGGTCGAGACCGCCTGTGCTGGGACGCCACCACGCCGATTCCCTCCGAGGAGCACGGTGTTCGCCGTTGGCCCGCCGTCACGCTCCACGACGAAGAAACGCTGGCCAAGGTCGCCTCCCATCCCGAACTCAAGAAATACGAATGGCCGCCCCACCTTTCCTTTGGGGGCCCCGAGTGATGGACATCAAGCAAGTCCTGTCCTTCATCAAAATCGAGCACACGTTGTTCTCCCTCCCCTTCGTTCTGATGGGGTACTTGATCGCCACTCGCCAGTTTGGTGCGGAAAACGATCTTGACCTCCTTTGGATTTTGTTGGCGGCGGTCGGTGCCCGTGGACTCGCCATGGCGCTCAACCGAATCATCGACCGCGATATCGACGCCGCCAACCCTCGCACGCAGGGGCGTCACCTTGCATCAGGTAGCATGAGCATGCGGACGGCTTGGGCCCTTGCAGCCGTGTTCCTGGCCATGCTGCTCATCAGCGCCGGCTTGCTGAACAGGGTTGCCCTGATGATGGCTTGGCTGCCCGTACTGACCTTCGTGATCTACCCGTACATGAAGCGCTTTACCTGGGGTTGCCACTTCTGGCTGGGGCTTTGCCTCGGTCTCGCTCCTGCCGGGGCTTGGGTCGCCATTGCTGCTGATGTGCACGGTTGGGGCGCCATCACCGGCCTGCTGCCCGGGCGTACGGAGTTTCTTTGGGCGCCCACCATCCTCCCAATCTCCATTGGCGTAGCGTTGTGGATTGCCGCCTTCGATATCAATTATGCTCGAATGGACGTGGAGAGCGACCGAGAGCAAGGCATCCATTCCTTCCCGTCGAAGTTCGGCGAAACGGCCACCACGCGGACGACGGTCCAACTCTCACTGCTCTGGTTTGCCTGCTTTGCTATCGCTGATCCGATGGACGGCATCTGGTTCCTCGCTGCTGCCGCTGTGATGGCGCTGGCCAACATCGTCGTTGTGCTTCGAATGGAACGCTTTGCCGATTTCCAAACGGTCCTGTTTCGGGTGTCGATGCTCACAGGTTGGGTGTTGCTGGCCTCGCTGATGTTCGGTTTCTCGGTCGAACCTGCGGGCATGGCCCTTGACTGATGCGCCCGATCTCCACCTCGAAAACAGGGTGGTGAAGGTTCTTGAGCCGACTTGAGAAACACGACCCATGAACCCCATTGTCGCTTCACTGCTTGAATTCAATCAGGCGTTTGAAATTCCCAAACTCGATGCGCCAGGCCTCGGACCTGACGAACTCATTGAACTGCGAATTAAACTCCTGACCGAAGAGGTGCAGGAATATGCCGAGGCCGCTCGTGCAGGCGATTTGGTCGAGGTGTTGGACGCCCTTGCCGACATCGGCTACATCCTGGCCGGGACCATCATCAACCACGGCATGCAGGGCATTTACGACGATGCGTTCAATGAGGTTCATCGCTCCAACATGGCCAAACTCGTGGACGGCAAGGTCCTGCGTCGTGAGGACGGCAAGGTGCTGAAGCCCGAGGGCTGGCAGCCCCCGCAGCTGGCGCAATTCCTTCCGAACGATGCGTGAACGCGCTCACATGGTTTCATGAACAATGAAGCCCAGCCTTCTCCATGAGCCGTCCTGTGGCCCTCGTGACCGGTGGCGGACGCGGCATCGGTGCCGCCATCTCCGACCGACTGGCGGCTGACGGCTACGACGTCTTGCTGACCTACAACCAATCCTCCAAACCCGCGGAGATGATCGTCGATGAGATTCGAGAGCGCGGCGACGATGCGTTGGCTGTCAAAGTGGACTGCGCTGACATGGGCGAGGTGGGCTTGCTGGGTCAGCATCCATGGATGGACCGAGGCATTGATGTGCTCGTGTTGAACCACGGCGTGTACAACCGAGTTCAAGGCCACGCCATGACCCTCGATGATTTGACGGCGACCATGAAGACCAATTTTGAGGGCGCTGTGGCCGTGTGGAAGGCCGTTCAACCCCATCTTACCGAGCACGCCAGAATGGTGGTCGTTGGCTCTCAGCTCGGGACTCGGGGTTCGCCTCACGGTGCTGATTATGCCGCTTCCAAGGCTGCCCTGTCCACGTGGGCACGCTCGCTTGCTCAGTCTGTGGGGCCCGAAGGAAAGCGCGTCAACATCCTCGCCCCTGGCTATGTTGACACGGACATTCTGGCAGGCGACAGCCCGGAAAAGCGCCAGCAGCGAGAGCAGGAAGTGCCCCTTCAGCGCGTAGGGTCGCCCGAAGACATGGCGGCCACCGTCTCCTTCCTCGTCGGCCCCGACTCAGCTTACATCACGGGTGCGATTCTCCACGTCAACGGCGGACTTTATCTCCCCTGAAGCGAGTAAACCTGCGGGGCGAACACATGGTGGACGAATGGGACGACGACGGCTCGTTTGAGTCGCTGGCTGACCAACCGTTGCTCGAGGTTGATCTGACGCAGCGCAACCCGTTTGACCTCTCAAAAGCGTTGGACGGCGCTGCCCTGGAGGAACTGCGCCCCGATGTCAAGCGGTTCCGCCTCCACGCTGAGTTCGACCCGGCCGGTGACCAACCAAAAGCAATTGAAGAATTGATTTCTCAATTGAAAAATGGGCAAGAACGGTGCGTGTTGCTCGGTGTGACGGGCAGCGGCAAGACGTTCGCCATGGCTCACGTGATTGAACAACTCAACATCCCCACCCTGATTATGAGCCACAACAAGACCCTTGCTCGCCAGCTGCACCAAGAAATGGTGGGCTACTTCCCCGACAACGCCGTGGAATACTTCGTGTCTCACTACGACTACTATCAGCCCGAAGCCTACCTCGCCAAGCGGGACTTGTACATCGACAAGGAGTTGAGCATCAACGAGCGCATCGAGCAGGAACGTTTTGCCGCTGTTGCTTCACTGGTGTCCCGTCCCGATTGCGTCGTGGTGTCGTCGGTGTCGTGCATTTACGGTCTCAACCCTCCCGAGACATTCCTCGAATACCATCTGCGTTGCCATGTTGGTCAGGCGATCGAGACCAGTGACCTCCTGCGTGAACTGATCGAACTCCAATACCGTCGGACGACCACGGACCTGAAGCGTGGCGAGTGCCGAGTGCGAGGCGAAGTGGTCGACATATGGATGCCAAGCCGCGACGACCCGCTTCGCATTGTGTTCGATTTTGACGGCATCAAGAGCATCCAAATTTGTGACCCGGTCTCATGGGAGGCGCTTGACACGCTCGAGGAAGCGTGGATCCACCCGAAGGAATTCTTCATGACCAGCCCCGAACGGTTCGAGGCGGCCCTGGAATCCATCGAGGAAGAACTCAACGAGCGCAGCAAGTGGTTTGCCAAGCAGGGCAAGGAACTTGAGCGCTACCGTTTGGAGCAGAAAACCGAGTATGACCTCGAAATGCTTCGTGAAATTGGGCACTGCCAGTCGGTGGAGAACTATTCGCTCCACTTTGACGGTCGGGAACCCGGCCAGCGCCCGTACTGCTTGCTTGACTTCTTCGCTGCGTGCGCCAATCAATTCCACGGTGATCCGCAGAAGTACCTCGTCATCATGGACGAATCCCACGTGAGTCTGCCACAGGTCGGTGGGATGTACCACGGTGATCGGTCTCGAAAGGAGAGCCTCATCACCCACGGCTTCCGTCTACCAACCGCAGCGGACAACCGCCCGCTCAAACTTCCTGAGTTCCAGAGCCTGGTGCCTCAGATGGTGTACGTCTCTGCCACGCCAGGCGAACGAGAACTTCGACACCTCTGTGAAATCACCGGACAAACCGTTCCCAACGGCCTGCTTCATTCTCCGAGCGGCGGTGGAGCAGGAGAGCCTGATTTGGCCAAAAAGCACCCCGAGGCCGAATCGATGTATGACATGCTGCAAAGCATCCAAGGCATCGCCAAAATGGAGTTGCGCCCCACGGGCTTGCTCGACCCTGAAATCGAAGTTCGTCCCACAGCCGGCCAAGTCAATGACCTGCTGACGGAGATCAACCTGCGCATTGAGCGCGGAGAACGATGCCTTGTGACGGTCATGACCATCAAGTTCGCCGAGGAAGTGGCGGCTTACCTCAATCGCATGGGGGTTAAGGCGCACCATCTGCATTCAGAAATCGACACCATCGAGCGAACCGAGATCATCAACGCCCTTCGCCTCGGCCATATCGACGTCATCGTCGGCATCAACCTCCTGCGTGAGGGTCTGGACATTCCCGAGGTGAGCTTGGTGGCCATCTTTGACGCTGACCGACAGGGCTTCTTGAGAAACGAACGCAGTCTTCTCCAGACCATCGGTCGGGCCGCTCGAAACCAGCACGGCAAGGTGCTGCTCTACGCCGACGGGTTTTCGCCTGCGATGGAGGCGGCCATTCGCCAAACGCTCGAGCGTCGCCAGCGACAACAGGCTAACAACGAAGCCCTCGGCATCACGCCCAAAACCATCGTCAAGGCCCTACCCGTGATGGGTGAAACCGAGGACGCCACCATCACCGGGACGACCACAGGAAGCGATGGAAAACGACGACTGATCGCCAAAAAGGGCGGACGTCGAGACGGCGATTGGGCTCAACGGCTTCGTTTGGGTGCGGGTGCGTGGGGTTCGACCGAACAACAAGAAAAATCAATTGGAAATTCAACTTCTCAATTGACATATGACGAACCTGACGACCTGATGGCGAACTTGTCCGCTGACGAACGGGCAGCCCTCATGGAAGAGTTGCGCACAGCGATGAACGAAGCCGCCAAGGACCTCGATTTCGAAGAGGCTGCTCGCTTGCGAGACCGTTTGCATGAGCTCGAGCGATGGAACGATTGAGCAGACGAAGCAAGGGCGACCTTCATGAAGCAAGGCCGCGAGGTCAAGGCATGGCAGTTGACCCTGAAGCCTTTGATGTCCCTGTGGTGGACTACGATTTCTCCAAAGCGACCACGCCACGGGCGCTGATTGAGCAAATGGCACAGGCGGGTGGTTTCACGGCCACGAAGTTCGCAGAGGCACGGACCATTCTCGCCGATATGCGGTCCACCATTGATGCTGTTGACGCCGACCCTGCCAAGGTGACGAACTGGTTGTCTTTTCCGGCGTGCCTGTGCGCGACCGGAACCCGCGGTTTCTTTGTTGAAGCGATCAAGAGGAAGATGTTCAATGTGGTCTCAACCACCTGCGGAACGCTTGACCACGACATCGCACGAGCGTACAAGCACTACTACCACGGCTCGTTTGACCTCGATGACGTCGAGCTGGGCGAGCACGCCTTGATGCGCCTTGGGAACGTCATCGTCCCCAACGCCTCCTACGGCGAGATTATCGAAGCCGTGGTCATGCCCGTCCTCGAAGACATCTACAACGACCGATTGAAGGAAACCGGCAAAACCGGAGCCGATGCGTGGATTGGTTTTGGCTCCATTCACCTTGTTTGGGAACTTGGAAAGCGCATCGGCACCCCGGACACCTTCATTTACTGGGCCGCCAAACACCAAATTCCGGTCTGCATTCCCGGCATCACGGACGGCTCCATTGGCGCGCAGCTGTTCATGTTCAGGCAACAGCACCGTGATTTCCACCTCGACACCCTGGCCGACGAGCAAATCATGAGCGATTTGACCTGGGACGTTGAAACGTCCAACGCGTTGATGGTGGGTGGCGGCATCTCCAAGCATCACGTGATCTGGTGGAATCAGTACCGAGGTGGGCTCGACAGCGCCGTCTACATCACGACGGCGCCTGAACACGACGGTAGCCTCTCAGGTGCTCGCTTGCGCGAAGCCATTTCGTGGGGGAAAATGCGTCCAGAAGCACCCCATGTCTGCGTCGAAGGCGATGCGAGTTTGCTTCTCCCTCTGCTGGGCGCTGACCTGTTCAGTGAGCCTCACGAGGTTTGAGCTTCGGACAGTTGAGCGATGACCATCATCAAGCTCTGCCGCAGCGGTGTTTTTGGTCGCCAGCCTTCGCCGTTGGCATCGGTTAACGCAGCATGAAGCGGTCCCAAATCAGGTCGAACGCGCTCGGTTTCTCCGTCCCGAATGGGAACTGCTTCGACGCTGGGCACGCCCTTTGCTTCGAGGTGTTCGGTGCCAAACTTGCCCGTCTGGCCGGCGATGGTCCGCTGGACCAGCGCATCAAATTCCTGCCACGTCTCACCCATGGTCCATGCCCGTCGTCCCGACATGTGGTACGTGCCGTCTTTGCATGGGTGTTTCAGTAAACCGGCCACAGCAGCCGCAACGTCGCTGAGGTCGCACCAATGGAAGTGTTGCTCGTCCAGATCGGGCAGCGTTCCAGCCCGGCCGGCCTCCATCCATCGACGAAACATTGCTTCACGTTCGCTGCCTCGTTCCGGCGGGAGCACATCGTGCAGGTGCACGGTGATTTCATCCTCGTTTGGGCTTGTTTCTTGATAGCCTTCCACGAGTCGAATCAATCGGGATTGAACCCCTGTGGCGGGTTTTGACTCCATGCCGATGAGAAGTTGGACGACCTGGGCGTCTTCACGGCCCATGAGCAGGTGTTCCTCATCGGTCAGCGCCGTCAAGGCCTCCGGAAAGGCAGCCAGGACAGGAACATGGCCCAAGCGCAGCTCAGCGCACGCCGCTGGGGTGGCCAGAAAATTCACGCCATCGAGCGCAGCTCTTGCGAAGATCGCCTGCGATAGAGGGTGCAAGGGGTGGGTCAAGACACACCGTGCGCTCATGGTCGTAGCAACGGATGCTGATTCATCAAGGCTCCCGGCAGATGGGTTCGTGGAGGGCGCCAGCTTTTCTCGTCAAAAAAACAGGGTAAATTTCACTTTTTTCAATTGAAAAATCTGTAAATTCTCGAATTTTTTGAGCCGCGGAGCGGTTCGGAAAATAAGGATCGATAAAGGCGGAGGTTCCAACTGAAAAACGAACCAATTCTGGTTTGCTAAGAGAGGAGATTCAAATTGAAATTCGACGCGTTATGCGACATTCAAAAATCAAATTTTTTTCTATATTTCAATTGGTTGAAATAGAAATTATGCGTCAAATACAATTGGAAATGATATTTTCAAAGGGGAAGAATATATTAGGTGCCGAGGTCGACCAAAGGGTAAGCCGAACAAAATCGGCAAGGAGAGATGGGAAATGAAAAACACAGATTACGACATCCAGGAGTTGCTCCAACGAGATGTCTATGTCAACGATACGAAAGTAGGAACGATTGTGGGTGAACGTCATCACCCCAACGAGGCACGAGTGAAGTCCATGCGGATTCAAGTGTTGCCCGACGTTGCTGACGAATACATGCGAAAACCTGCGGAACTGGCGCCGCTGCCGAAAGAACTGGTGCACAGCATCCGTGGCGACGGGACCGTGAAGCTGTCGAAATCCATGCGAGAACTGCAGCGCCGTTGGCGAAACACCGTCCGCATCGACGAGAAGCTTTACGCTCCTGACGAGATGTTGGACCGAGCCGTTCTGGACAACCAAGGCGAAGAAATCGGCGTCATCACCGGCCTCTTCCGTGTCAAGCGCACCTACAAGGGCGTCATCGTCACGACCCGCATGCGCATGCAGATGGAATTCGGCGTGGATGAACAAATCCGCATCCCGATCACTGCCCTGGCTCGAACCCGAGAGCGCCTGGACGAAGTCGTCCTCTCTCGTACGTTCGAGAAGGTCATGCAGTTGCCTTCGTACATCACGATCAACAGCATGGAAGAAGAGTGAGTCGGTTCGAACCGGAGCACTGCATCGCGAGCCGTCATGCTTATGACGGGGGGTCAAGTCGGCGAGTTTACCCTT
>CEUM01038922.1_pt1 | contig 23915 bp, 21 predicted proteins | sample 356421 | NCBI WGS metagenome assembly CEUM01 (sample SAMEA2622716, study PRJEB7988) | marine metagenome | biome: marine biome (ENVO:00000447); feature: surface water layer (ENVO:00002042); material: "saline water (ENVO:00002010), including plankton (ENVO:xxxxxxxx)" | depth 5 m | reverse complement strand
CTACCGCTCTTATCGAAGTGAAATAACCGACACGGTCAAATCGTGTTATCATGGTCGTGGAACCGTGGAAAAAATTGACCCACCACCTCCAGCTCGGAAGGAACACTACTTTGTCCACATTGAAAGATCTGGAGCAGCAGGAACACTGCTGTCATAGGTTGATGGTTGCTGCCACTTTGTCGGAGCTTTCGGACGCTTCCATCCAAGCAAGACGATGAGGAGGACGATGCTGGTCAACACGATGATTGTGACAAGATTCTCACGCAGTTCCGATGTATAGGATGAACGCTGTTCAGGCTCACTCGCAATGGTTGGTGTGACTTCTTGTTCTTCGACCGGTGTGAATTCAACAACGATTGTTTCACAATCGAACACATTGTCTCGAACTGCACAAATCTCGCCTTGATAGGTACCAGGACTCACCGAACCAATCGTTGCTTGATTGGATACGATTTCAGTGGTCAGGATCTCATCAAAATCGAACACAATGTATTCCGTATCTGCGTTTGCATAGGCTGTGACAACGATTTGTTTGTAGATTTCAGAAACTTCACTGGATGCGTAAACAGCCATCAATTTCGGTTCCAACACTGGTAAGCCCTCGTCGATTTCATCGTTGCAGTTATCATCGATTCCATTACGTATTTCAATAGCATATGGGCTGATATCTGAGTTGTTATCGTCGCAATCTTGGAACCATCGTGCTCCATCTCCATCGTTGTCAAGGTCGGCAAACAATGGATTTGTTCCAACATAGAGCTCATAGCCATCATGCATGCCATCATCATCCGTATCTGCATCTTGCCATTCGGTCATGTAGACGTTGAATTCATCAACATCGATGAGTCCATCGCGGTCATAATCCGTTGTTTGGAAATCCTCGTCAACCGCTTCATCACAGTCGTCATCGATCCCATTCAACCATTCCGTGAGGCCGGGGCTTCGGTCTGAATTGTTATCATCGCAATCCTGGAACCAATAGTATCCATCGCTGTCATCATCGGGATCTGCATAGGTTGGATCTGAAAAGAACACCTGAACTTCATCACCATCATCCATGCCGTCGCCGTCTGTATCGGGATTGTTCCAATCGGTGTTTTGAATATGGAATTCAGCCCAATCGCTCAATCGATCATTGTCTGAATCAAGGTCTCTGAAGCCTTCATCGATACCGTTCTCGCAGTTGTTGTCAATACCATCGAGCAATTCGATTTGCAGTGGTTTGATGTCAGCATTACTATCGTTGCAATCTTGGAACCAATACCATCCATCGCTATCTCCATCTTCATCATAGACCAATGGATTGCTGAAGGTTGTGAGGACTTCCGTACCATCGCTGAGTCCATCAGCATCGGTATCTTCCTGAAGCGGATTGGTCAAGAAAATGAGGATTTCTTGGCCATCATCAAGCAAATCATCATCGGTATCTGAATCGATTGGACTCGTGGACGAATTGAAAATCTCGTATCCATCCATGAGGTTGTCATCGTCCGAGTCAGGATCAAGTGGGTCGGTATTGTGAATGTTGGTCTCGTCTTCATCCGGAAGTCCATCGTTATCGGTATCGATGACCTCTTCCGCTCCATGAATAACCAATTCCCAATGATTCCACGTTCCTGTATCACCGTTGCCACGGTCGTTAACATCGAGCGTCCAGACCCCATCCGAGGACTCATCCCAGTGAAGCACGGAAGAGAAGACCCACTCGTTGAAATTGTTGTTGTTATCATCGTGCTTTTCTGCAAGCCTGGATTGGGTTCCATCAGGTGAGGTCAAGGTAATTTCAAGGTCGCCTCGGAATGTGTGATCTGCATCGAATCGAACTTCAACCGACTCGACCAAAAGACCCGCATCGACCGTCACCGTATCGGACAACCCGTTGGCCGTGTTGTCTGGAATGGATTGTGAAATATCGATTTCTCCACTCGACCAATTGTATTCAGGGTTCACATTGGTCCAATTTCGGGCAATGTGTACAGCAAGACCAGCATCGATGGCACCGTGGCCATACTTGTGATTGACATCATGACCTCCGCCATTCGTGACCCAATCACCGTCATTTGCATCGTTGGTCCGAGCACTGTGAACGAGCACATGCTGAACGTCTCGGTAGGTAAGTGTCGGGTTTGCATCAAGCATGAGGGCGATAACGCCAGAAACGAGTGGCGTTGCACTGCTTGTTCCACCGAAATTGTTGTTGATGTCGCTTGATGTGTAGCCGCCCGATCCACGAATATCTGCGGTTGTAATGCCTTGAGCACCGCCACGTGAATGAGCAGCCACCAGAAGGTTCGCTCCGTCCTCACTGTACCATGCTTGGTCGCCGTAATCTGTGATTGCAGCTACGCCGATGGTAAATCGGGAGTTTGCATAACCGTCGTAATTGGAGTTGTCCTCGTTGTTACGGCCGTTTCCACCAGCGAGTGTAACGATTGTACCGAGTCCGCCTCGTCCCTGATACATGTTGTCCTCAAGCGATGCTTGCAGAAGTGGCTCAGGTCCACTGACGACTTTGCCTGAATCGCTCGGGCCCCAAGAGTTGGACGAGATAGCGACAAGGTCTCGACGGTGACCAATAGCATCGGCTTCGTCCTGGTCGGTGTTGGAACACGCAATCAGACGAATTCCAATCAAATCAGCATCCATTGCAGCTCCGGATATTCCGTAGTTGTTGTTGCCAATACCTGCAGCAACGCCTGCTGCGGATGTACCATGGCCGTCATTGGATGTCGGTGTAGGGTTGCCATCGTCCCCACAGTAATCCCAGTCGATTGCATCTTGATAGTTCGGAGAAAGATCGTTGTGCTGGTGATCAACGCCATCATCGACGACTGAAATCAATACGCCCGTACCATTGACGCTATCCCATGCACCGGTAACATTCGCATCTTCGCCTGGTGTTCCTGATCCTTGACCCGTGTTTTGCAGATGCCATTGCGATGAGAAAGATGGGTCGTTTGGAATGAATCGTGGTTCGTTGTTGTGCGATTGAATGATGGCAAAACGAACCACTTCGTCAGTCGACAAGAGTTCAGAACGGATGTTGCGTGAATCATCAAGGTGCAGAATGAATGAACCAGGAATTTGATTGGGCTGTTCGATTGAATCGATTGGCAAGGACAAAGCATTGCGAAGTGTCTCTTCGGTTTGACCACACATCGATGGCATGTAAACGAGCCACTGGTTGGAAGCATCCTCTGTCCCATCCGTCATCGCTCGAACGAAAGCGGTGTTCACGCCAAAACTGAGTTCAGAAGGTGTACACTCAAATTGTTGCGATGTTGGAGCGGGTTGAGCGTAAGCAATCGGTGCAAGAAGCGTTAGCAAAATTAAGAAAACGCCAACTCGCATGAACACAATCACAACCCAACTGCCATAGAAAACCTTGCTTTTCCCGATAGCAAACCTTGACATTGAGGAAGTTGACGGCGAGGCATGCGAAGTATAGTGACAGGTGGCGCTGGGTTCATCGGTTCTCATTTTGTTGACCGTCTTGTTTCACGTGGTGATGACGTCGTAGTGCTTGACAATCTCTCAAGCGGTAAAGCAGAATTCCTCGCACATCATACCTCAAATGTGACACACGTGAATGTTGACATCACAGACTTTGAAGCGATGTCGCCACACTTCGAGGGTGCTGATGTCGTGTATCACTTTGCAGCAAATCCTGATATTCGTCTCGGTACGCAGATTACTGATACCGATCTCAAACAAGGAACGATTGCAACCTACAACGTTGTCGAATCGATGCGAATCCACAATGTTCCAACCATCATGTTTGCCTCTTCATCGGTCGTCTACGGTGAAAATGCACCAATGCCAACGCCTGAAAACCATGGCCCGTCCTTGCCAATTTCGTTGTATGGAGCGAGCAAGTCTGCTGGTGAATCACTCGTTAGCAGTTGGGTAGGTACCTTTGGATTGCAAGGCTACATCTTCCGATTCGCCAACATCATTGGCGACCGAGGAACGCATGGTGTTATCTTCGATTTCATTCACAAACTCAAGCGCAATCCGAGCGAACTCGAAGTTCTTGGTGATGGTCGACAAGAGAAATCCTACATGGAAGTCGGCGATTGTGTTGATGCAATTCTCCATGTGATGGATACACAAAACGAACCGTTGAACTTGTTCAATCTTGGAAGTCATGATACCTGTAGCGTTCGCCGTATCGCTGAAATCGTTGTTGAAGAGACGGGTTATACCGATGCAAACATCGTCTATACGGGAGGTTCTCGTGGATGGGCTGGCGACATTCCACGTGCTATGCTCGGAATCGACAAGATGCTGTCTACTGGGTTCAATGTGAAATACAACAGTGAAGAAGCCGTACGTCACACAGCGCGAGTTTTGATTGAAGAAATCGGTCTCGATAACTAAACCAATGCTGTTGCATCAAACCATCGGCCTTATGGATGAGAATGGGTTCGGAAAATTTGGTGAGAACATGAAGTCAATGCTCCACAACGAAGAAGCTAGTGCACGTTCAGATGCTGGAATCGTCGCTATGTCGATGTTTTTCGCAGGGCTTCTCATTGTCGCATTTACTTCAAGCCCAATCGCATCTGGTACACAAGTCGGAGAGCGTGCACCACTCTTCTCTGGTGAAGCCTACGATGGAACAAGCTGGAAATCGTTTGAATTTGATGACCTCTTGGATGTCTCATGGACTTGGAACTCATCAAATGATGCACCATGGATTGCTGTTGAATTCCTCGACACAGATTGTGGTTTCTGTAAGAACTCTGCAGAAGAAGTTGGTGTCTGGTCACAAACGTATACCGCTGATCAATGGATTGGCCCTGATGTCATATTCATTGCCATTGCTGTGGAATTCGTAGCCGATTCATCACGGGCAGAAATTGTTGAATTCCGAACGCAATACAACAACGACTTCCGTTTCGTCGACGACCTCGACAACGGCATTGCAAAGGAATGGGACGTTTCTGCAACACCATCGTATTTCCTGGTTCAGCCCGATGGTATTGTTGCTTGGAATAGTGCTGTCGATAAACTCGGTTGGGATGCTAAAGAAGGAGACACCTTCGCTATCACCAACGAAGACCGCAGAGTCAAACTGAATGAGGCAATCGAAGTCATTACGCTGCTCAACGGAGGTGAGCAGTGATGAACGAATATGCAGTTCTCTCCATTCATGGTGTCATCATTCTGTTCGGACTTCTCCTCTTGACACCTTTTGGTTCATCGCTTGCAACAATTTTCCATGGCCGCTATGAGTCGACGAAAACAAAGCGTGGTCAACTCATCGCTGGTATGGTGTTCGTTTGCTTTGGTGGATTTACTGTTTCTGCACACACACTATGGATGCACAACAAACTCTCGGAAGGACAAAGCGTTTGTTCAGGCGATACGATTCTGAACTGTGATGGTCTTATCGGGAATCTTAGTTACAATACCGATCCGCTTTTCGGCCAGCCGTGGGGTCTTATTGGTATGGTCGCATTTACCGCCCTGATGTGGCTTGTCCTCACTATTGGAAAGGAACCAATGTCTCCACAAACCCCGCTCTTCATCAAAGCAGGTCTTGGTGCAACCATTGCTGGACTTCCAGTCATCGGACTTCTCGTCAGTTACGAAATCAAAGAAGGACTCATCTGTCCGTTCTGTACAACCGCCCACATTGCCAACATCATCGCTCTGGTTGGATTTTTCTTGTTGTTCCGCCTCAATGAGTCTGAGGATTGGGCGCCAGAAACGAAGAAATTCTTCTCAAGGAAGTGAACGGCTTGAATCGTGATGCGGCGATTGTTGTCATCGCAGTTGTTGCATTGATCCTTGTTTCTTACCAAGCTGGATATATTCCATTTGCTGATGATGATACGAGCGAGAAGGTCGATTCTGAACCAGTCAATGAAACTGTGAATGAAACGTCGTCCTCATCGCTTGATGAAATTCACCCTCTGGCATCAACCTGTCTAACCCATGGTGGACTTACACGACATGATCACATGTATCTCTACATTCAGGTCAATGGTGAATCCGTAACGATTCCAGAGAACACTGGTGTTAACACTGCAACGTGCAATGAGGAAGGTGCAGAAATGCATGTCGTGCATACGCATACGTCGGATGGGAAGTTACATCTCGAGATGCAAACCAATGAAACGGTCGAATTAGGTGTGTTCTTCGACATCTGGGGGCAACATTTCGATGAGACTGGAATCTTTGATTATCGCGTCAATGAAACCCATGCAATGACCATGAGTGTTCGTGATGCTGATGGAAACATCAGCGATGTCGATACGTACGATCACTTCATCTTGCTTGATGGCCAGGATATCCTGATCAATTATGGTCCACGTGCTTAAGGAATGAACAAGCCTTCGAAGAATGTGTCTTTTTCGGATTCGATTTCTTCAAGTCGGATGATGGTTACATCAATGCGTTCCGTATCGGTGTATATTCGACGCAATTCGTGAAGCATAGCTCGTTGTACATCTTCTTGATCCATACCATACAAGACCGAGAGGTGGTGGTGCTTTTCTCCGTTGACCATGGCGATGAATTCTACCATCCATTCCTTCACATTGTCTTCAGACGTGTTCGCCTCAAATGTTTCTTCCATGATACTACATGGACGTGATACCTTATCAATGAATGGGTCATTTGCCTCATCATTTTCCGATTTTCGGTAAATTTTACTGAATTTCGGTAGTTTTTTGTTATATTTACTCCTCTTCTCTTACCTTTTCTTTGGTTTGGAGGGAAACAATGCCAAGAATTCCAACAGCTAAGAAGACCATAATTGGTAGAAGAATTGGTACTTCAGTCCCTTCCTCGACAACGGATGCTTTCATTGCGATTTCAACAACGCCAAAGGGCTGCGAGTCGATGATGCTACGATTATCCAATTCCTCTTCGATGTATTCGTGAACAACGATGGCCGACCACTCGTCCATTCCTTGTGTTGGATAAGATGCCACGAACGGTGCTTCAACCGTCGCCCCTATGGCGAAATGTTGGCCTTCCATCGGAAACTCTGCAAGACCGACGAGCACTCGATCCCGGTGTTTTTCGCCTGGATTTTCGAATGCCTCATCGACGATCTTCTTGTGTTGAACAAAGAGAACCGTATATTGTGTCCTATTGTCAAATTCAGAAGCATGTGGTGGCATGACGGTGACCGTTAGATGCGTATCATTGGTTTGCGCTGTGACGGTGAGATTCGTGTATTGGCGTTGATTCGATTCCGCTCGTAAGATGTCGCCTTGAACATCCGGCCATTCCACAACATCTTCTCGAACTTCACCATTATGAACAATAAATGATGGCGTTGCTCCTAAAGTGGTATGTTGAATTTTGAGTCGTTCGATTCGATGCTGTGCTGCTTCAGGGCCGAAAGCATCGACGCCATCGGACGGGTGATAGGAAACCATAGCAATCCGAGTTCCGTGTTCTTCTGCAACAATGCCGAGATCTGGGTCGATCTCAGCGCATCGAGGACACCATGTGGTCGTATATTCCTCAAGGAGTATACTATGACCTCCCTGAACCGTATACGTGCCGTTCCAATCACTTGGCTCAATTTGCACTGCATGGGCATGAGGTAAACAAAGCAGGATTGAACACAAGAGAATCGCCTTGTGAACTGCGCCCATGGTTTGGCGAGTCGCTCGCCCTCCTTCATCTCATCGTTTGAACCATGAAAAGACGGAAGGTGTTATGTCTACGTGATTTCGCATCGGTGATTGGGGATTATCCATGGCGGACCACTGGGTTGAGAATCACAAACGTGATTCATGGCGTCGTCAGGCCAAAGCCAGTGGATATCGTGCCCGTTCTGCGTTCAAACTCAAGCAAATCCAAGCCAAGTTTGAATTGATGCGAGAAGGTGATGTTGTCCTCGATGTTGGATGCCATCCAGGTGGTTGGGCGCAAGTTGCGGTCGAAGAGGTCGGTGATGATGGAATCGTTATCGGTGTTGATTTGCAACCATGTCAGCCCGTTGAGGGGGCACTTCTCATGGTCGGTGACATCACCGATCCATTAACACAAGAACGAATTGTCAAGGAACTGGAAGACCGACAAGTGAATTCCGTTATTTCTGACATTTCTCCGCACATTACCGGAAAATGGGATGTCGACCAAGCCGTTGCTATGACCCTGGTTGCAAAAGTGTTTGACTTCGCATTACCGCTTCTTTGCAGTGGTGGATGGTTTGTCACCAAATTGTTCCAAGGTGTTGGCGTTGAGGAACTGATTGAAGCTGTTAAGCCGCATTTTTCCTATGTTCGACGCTTCTCGCCTGAAGCTTCTCGAAATTCATCGTCAGAAGTGTACCTCGTATGCAGAAATCATACGCCTTGGAATGCAAAATCCACTTCGGTACTTGCACGATACGAGGAAGCAGTTGACAAAATACTCGGTGGCGATGAAGTCGTGGAAGACGTTGTTGCTACTGCAACCAAATTTACGGTTCGCCGAAAAAAGTCGGAGTGAAACTCTGATAATCATAGAGGTTCATCTCAACTTCATGAACCCAACCTGCATTCACGATTTGAAACCAAATCGAGTGGTAACAGTCCTTGAAGGACGTATTGCACGATCGTATCCAATGACCATGAAGTTCGCTCGTGGCCGATGGATTCCATTTCGTCCAATCATTATGACGGACGCAAGTGGTTGGGTTCTTGTCAAAATCTGGGGTTCGATTGCGATCAACCTGCTTCGTAATCAACAGATTCGTCTCGAAAAAGCGTATTGTTTTGAGCAAAATGGTTCACTATGCATCACATTAGGCAGTGGTGCTCACCTCAAGATTTGCACGCAAGCATAAAGAAGGGGAGGTCGTGGGGCAATTACAACAGAGGCAGCACCATGACAGAGCGAGCAAAGAATTGCACATCCTCCGGCAAACCATTGACAGAAGTAGGCTCAACGGCCTTCCCATGCCCAAACTGTGGCGCTTCGATAGGTCGAAGCCCACGATGTCGTGACCAAGGTGTCTCCTACACCTGCTCTGAGTGCGGATTTGTTGGACCCTGAGGTGAGAACATGGGCATGGTAGCAATGACATACAAAGTAAATCCTAACGCAGAAATGGAAGATGTCGATACCGACATGATTTCCTCGACCATCTCGACCTTTGGAGATGACAACTACGACGTTCAAAGCGTTGAAGTCAAACCTCTTGCTTTCGGACTTAAATTCGTTCAAGTTCACGTCGTTATGAACGATGGTGAAGGGCTCGCAGACGCTTTCGAAGAAAAGATGGCTGCAATCAGTGGTGTTGGTGAAATCGAAGTTATTTCGATGGGCCTTCTTTGAATCACAATTGATTCAATGGCGTACGCATAAATTCTCGAAGCAAAATCGTTGCATACGATCCGCTTGAGAGAGTGAATCTGAATTTCAAACAAGCTCCATCAGGATGCCAACGGCTTCCTTCAACTGGGCCTTCATTCCAGCGTTCTCCAAGTGAATCATCGGATGCTTTGGGTGTTGCTTCAACCGTGAACTCATCAAACGATGTGGTAAGGGCTCGACGTGTTCCTGTTGTCGTTAAACGTGGAATGTCTTCAATCTCCCAATCCAACTCACCAAGTTCCATCTCGTCGAGGATGGATGCTTCCAGTTCCCCGGGTTTGCCATCGCACGTTCGGACATCACGTCCAGGCAGTGGCCCAGTTACAGATAATCGTCCTAACTCGCAATTACGTCCGATTCGTGGTGCAGTTCGCTCTTCGACAACAACGCAATTGTTGGCAGAAAGTTGTCCCTTTTCGTCGAGCCGGCCAACAAGATCGCCGGCTTCAGGCCTCGTAATGCTGATGTTTTGTTCAAGCCTCTTGCGTAGACTACGATTGAAGACAACGGATTGAAGTGCGTGAATGGTCATGAGTTGGAGATTGTTTGGTAACTTACGAAACGCTCCGATATGATCCTCGGGATTGTTGAGTAAATGCTCGGTCATTCTCCGTTCATAGCCCAACCAGTCTGGTGCGAGAGCAAGACCTTCCTCGGTAATTCCATGGTCTCGTATATGTTGACGGAAGGTCGCAACTTCTGGGCTTTCATGTTCACCTTCCATGCTGATGTAGGTGTGGACCGCTTCATCCCAGCGATGTTGGACAACTGAGCGTCCAACTTCGGCAGTAACTGCACGGCCACTTCCAAATCGTTGTGGGCCGATCCAGTTGGGGAATCGTCCTGAACCTAATTTTTCATGCATGTTGGACTTGATTCGATCGACTTCCGCTAGCGCCTCATCTTCGGTCATGGGCGTGCCATCTTCATGCGCACAACCTCGAACCACAATGGTGAAACGGTTTCCTCGATGATTTCCGAAACCTATCTTTTGGTGTGTTCGACCAAGCACTTCGATGACAACATCGTTGATTTCGACTTCTGCAACCTTGAATTGTGGTGCATCGATGACGAAGATCTGTGATGTCACTGCTCGCTTATCTTTTGTACCTGCAAAGAAGATTCGATTTCTTGAAATTCCTAACTTCTTTGCAAGGTTGTTGCAAAAGCGATTGGTTTCCCAGTTCGTGAGCGTCACTTTTGCAACAGTGAATCTTCCTTTTGGATTGAGCGTAATCGTGGTAGCGATTTCATCGACGCGAAAGTCAGCAACTCTTGATTTGAGCACGCCACCAATGCCTGCATCTTCTGTGGCATAACCGATGAGTCCGATGGCTTCTGCCAGCGAATCGTTTGGCTGCATGGCAGCCACCTCATAGTGTTAGACTGTCAAATTCGCCGGAGAGGCCACTGACGATTTCATTGAGAACTGCTTCAGGCTTTGCCTTTCCAGTGGTACGAATATAGAATTCAGGTGGATCGAGATCAGGATGGCCAATGAAGTAGTTCGCGTAATCGACGGACTTGTGGTTGTTCAAGCGGTCTCGAAGGATTTGAAGAGCGGTATGGGACTCTCCAGTAATTCGAAGTCGGAGTTCATTTTTGTCATGAATGAGGACCTTAACTGGCATGTTATCGTCTTGGCGACCAACCTCCCCGTCTTGAACCTTGCCGTCATCTTGAGAGGCAGGAATTTGAGAAGTTGTGTTCAAATGACCCTGTCACTTAAACACCCTCTACCCTTCGGATTGCGCATGGACACCTCGAATTATGAGGACCAAATGGCCGAATACGCCGGTCTGTTTCAGCGATTGGCGATTCCAATACTCGTCGTTTGTGGCCTCCTTGCTGTCGGTCTTGGTGCTCATTTACTCACTTCTCCGCCAGAGTTTAGGACTGATCTCAATGATTTTGCACCAAAATCAGAATCCAATAAAGCGCATGAAGATATTCATGCGTATTTCCCTGACGAATCCCGCCCGATGTTCGTTCACGTCACACGGGACAACGGTGGCAATGTGTTGAGCATCGATTCACTCATGGAAATGGATGGAGATCTTGCTGCACTTAAAGCAGATGAACGTGTTCAACTGTCTGCAGTCGTTTCCTGGACAACCTCGCCTGGCATGATTCAAATCGCATTGGATGAACAATCATCGGGAACAACGCTTGCCGATTATCCAGATTGGCCCTCACTCATTGATGCCATTGTCGAGGATGACTTTACCTGTGGTGCAATTGACCAAGATTCTGATTTGCTTAGCACAGTCAACTTTGTAGGTTCTGCCCTCATCAATAAGAACTTGGACATATCCAAGCCTTGTTCATACCTTTCAAAAGGAGAAGGTGATGCAATACCTACTGCTGATTCGACTGCGTGGGTGCTTGAAATCGATCCAGAATTGGGAGAAGAAGAGCGTCGAGAAGTCCAGAACAAAATTCGATTGGCCTTCAATGAATTAAGTGAATCCTCCAGTCTAACCTATGCTGTCGCCTCACTCGATTTGATGTCATATGATATTGATCAAGGTACGTTTGAAAACCTGACGCTCCTCATTCTCTTTGCGACAATGGTTGTTATCGCTCTCTTGTTTGTGGCATTTAGGAACGTCAAAGGTGTCTTGTTCCCTGTTGTAAGTTTGAACGTTGCTCTCATCTTTACGTACGGTTTCTTGAACATTCTTGGAATCAAGTTTACTGCTCTTGAAGTCGCTGTTGCTCCACTCGTACTTGGCCTAGGTATTGACTATGCAATTCATCTCCAGCGATCCTTTGCTTATCATCGAAACAATACCGATGACGTTGCTGAAGCTTGGATGCGTGCTTGTGGGAAATTGAGTGTGCCGTTGTCACTTGCTGTTGTTACGACCGTTGCCGCATTTTTGGCAAACTTGGTCTCACCCTTACCACCATTGTCCACATTCGGAATCGCACTTGCTTTCGGTGTCATTTGTGCCTTCCTTACCTCAACGCTCCTGATTGGAGCATTGCATGTCACGTTCAATGCAGGTGCGATAAGTACAGAGCGCAAACCATTGAAATTGACAAATCTCACTCAACCGCTCCTCCAGTTACATCGTAAGCAACAAGTCGCTGTTTTACTTGTGGCGATTGCAATTTCCGGAGCATCCGTTGTCGGAGCTATGCAACTGGAAACCGATTTCGATCTCTCTGATTTCGTTAATGAAGACATGGAAATTATGTCTGTTCGAGATGACATTAATTCGAACTATGAAAGTGCAGGATGGAAGTATGTGTACGTCCTGATGGAACCGGTAGGGGGTGGCGTAATCCCTGACGATGTTGACTTATTGTATAATCTGCGTACGCTTCATTCGCAATTGGAAAAGAATTACGATGTAGTTGGGACCAATGAACGCTTCCCTTCACCTTCCTATGAAGGTCCATTTGTTGTCTTGCGAGATGCGATCCTTCTCGACGAATCTTTTGGTGAGAATTACAACTTAGAGATTCATGATTCTGAAGTGTATGCAATTGATAGAGATGTCGAAATAGATCTTGGAAGGGTGTTTGCAGAACTTCAGAACAATTACACAGTAGCTGACCCTATCTCTGGTAAAACATGGAGCGACCGAGTCAACGCAACCGTCCATTTAGATGGGACGAATATCGCTCATCTTCGAACCGAAGTGCGTGTTGAAGCCACAACATCGACGGAATCAAAGCGTGTTGTTACAGAATTCGAAAAGATGGTTGGTTCAACCGATGAGGATGGCACACTTCGTTCCTCATTGAAGGATTATGCTGTTCTTCATGTGACAGGTGACTTGGTCGTTTTGCAACAAGTACTCGATGGTCTGTCATCCTCTCAACTTAAGTCCACAGCCATTTCACTGGTTGTCTCCTTTGCGGTGTTGCTTCTGTTAACACGTCGAATCCTTCCCGCATTCATTGTGCTTCTTCCTGTCGGAATGGCTTCACTGTGGGTCGTTGGATCAATGGCAGTTCTTGGCATAAAATGGAACGTTCTGACGGTTCTCGTGACGGCATTGACACTTGGTATCGGTATTGACTATACCATTCACATGTGGCGACGCATTGAATGGGAACTCCAACGACAGGACGACCATTGGAGTGCACTGAAAACCTCTCTGGAAACAACTGGTGTTGCACTGATGCTTTCTGCAGCAACAACTGCAGCAGGTTTCCTTGTGCTCATCTTATCACCAATGCCTGTCATCCAAGACTTTGGATTGATTACAGCCGTGACGGTGTTCTTCTCACTCCTCCTAGCGCTTGTACTTCTTCCAGTCTTGCTTGAACTGGCTGCAAGAGCCCAGGAAGTTGGTGAAAACGGTTCTTAACTGAGTGCTTGAATGACGCTTTCCATATCCAATCCTTGGTCACGTGCTACTAGAGCAAGGGCCATCCAACCTGTCACATGAAGGAGCGCACGTTGTTTTCGTGTTGCTCGTCGTTGGACTTCCTCAGCTTCAAGTCCTGATGCACGAGCAATATACTTCAGCAAACGTCTGGTTGTTGATGCACGAGGGTCATCTGAGGCTTCCTTCAATTCAGGTGATGGCTTCGATGTAGTCTTAATCGGTTGAGGATCAGCAGGTTCGGTCTCGATGGTTGCTGAAGATCCTTCAACATAGGTTGTCGGATTGAGCAATCGTTGCGGTCTTGGAAACCAGCCGAGTGGGGTGGATGATGCTGAAAAATCAGCAATGGGTGAAAGGTTCTCTTGACCGCCTGTTAACCAACCTGCTTTGATCAAGGCTTGTACAGCAGTCTCAGCCTCATCCGGTTTGAGCCATCCCATGTCAAGTGAAAGGATTCGTTCAATGTCAAGGGCATCGAGTTCAGTTTCTCCGCGGAAGCAAATGGCGAGAACTCTTCGAATATCCTCTGCTTCAGCATCGCTCATCTTCACATCGACTCCTCGAGTTTCTCAAATTGACCATCATCGAGAAGTATCCATCGTCCACATTGTTCACCCGAATAGAATGTTCCTTCTGTCGTGTATTCGTATTCACCGCCTCCGGGAAGTTCTTCCCAACTTCCTACGCGCTCCACTTCTTTTGTAGGTGTCAATGCGTCGAGTGCAGCGAATTGTGCAGCTGCCTGTTCTGCTGGAGATTGCTCTTCAACAACTGGTGGTGCTTTTGCAGGCGGTGGTCCCCGCTTCTTTGGACCCGAACTCGGTGCAGCAACGTTTGTTGGACCTGTTTTCTTCTGAATGAGTGGAACGTCCTTCGGTTGCTCGTCAATCACAGGTTCTGCTTTCCTGTTCACTGTTGGTGATTTGCGTCTACGAATGAGGACCAAGGCCAATGCCGCAATACCAAGAATGGAACCGCCAGCAACGACGATTACCGATCCAAATCCTGAACTTGAGGAATCGTACGTATTGTTCCATCGATTGTTTGCCTCGTCCAATTCTGCGATCACTCCATCCGAATCAAGAACGATTTCAAGTTTCCATGTTCCTTCTGGTACATCGACAAGAATGCGCATGGTCTCTGCTTCAGAAGTACTGAGGCCTGCAATGGTTTTCTGGGCAATCAGTTCATTGCTATTTGAACGATTCAAATAGACACTCACATTGAATGCATCCTCAATGCGTTCCCCCGAATTATAGATTTGAATTGAACCAGTTGCCTTGGAATTTGGTACCAATTCATCATCAAACTCGACCTTCGTGACCTGTAGGTCAGGGCCATCAGATGTCAATGAAATAGAAGCCCAAGGGCTTTCTTGTGAATTACTGCCTTGTGCAACAAGTTCCCATCCAGCATCATCGATTCCTGAAGCCCAACAATTCAGATAGGCTTGTGAACCGAGCAATGAAGGTTGTCCTGAGGATGAAAAATTGAATCGGAACGAGAATAAGGTGCGTCCATCGAACTCATCGATTGGTTCACGTTCAAGTGTAATCGGCTCCCAATCGATTGTTGTCGACGTTACTTGACACGTCATCGAAAGTGCGTTTGTCCATACTTGAGGTTCCTCGATGTTTGCACCGATATCAACACGGTTCAAATCAAATCGCGAGAGTTGGTCAACGTTTGCTGTAAGTAAAACAGGTTCATCACCATCGATTATGACGTTGGGGAACACAGTTGTCATGAATTGTTCACTTTCAATCGGATCCCAAATTTGCAGTTCAGCATCAAAAATTGTTCCACTTGTTTCAGGGACAGAAAATGTTGTCGTAAAAACGCCATTTTCAACCAGAACCGTCTGGCCTCCAACCCAGTTTGACGTTTGGAAAAGTCCATTCCATCGTAATGCAATTGAGCCAGTGTATGCTTCTCCACTTGTGGTATGTTCTACGGTCCCACGCACCTCGACAAGGTCGTTGGTTTGCAGGACAGAATTGCTCTCAAGCGGTCCGATGGTTGCATATTCTGCATCGCCAGAGATGTCCCATATTCGGTCGATGGTGACGGATAAGTCCCGTTCAAATGTCCACGCATTCGATGCGTCATAGAATGTAAAACCATCTTCATCATAGGTTCGAACTTGCAATGATCCTACGTTGATGTTTGCGGCTTTCATACCCCACATCACTTCAAAATCAAAGGCGATGTGAAGTTCATCACCCACGACGTTTCCAGTGCATGAATCAGTGGCATACACCCGCCCATCCAATGCAGAACAGCCTTCGTTTGTTCGATAGATAAGTCCGAGATCATCATCGCCACCAAGCGTAAGACGGACTGTATTGATGTCGCTCAAACCATTCTCATCTCGAACGACAACATCCCAACCGCTTACCTTTGTCGGTTGGAGGCGCTGAGCTACCCCGCTATCGGTAGGATACCGCTCATCAACGGAGACAATGGTCGCCTTGGTTGGTAAACGGCTGGTCCAGTAGAGATGCCCTTGACCACTTCCATCGGTTGGGATTGCTCGTCCGTCAATATCCGTTCCAGTCAGGAAGATGTGGATCTTTTGTCCTTCTTGATTTCCAGTTTCGTTGAGTTGAATCGTGAATTGCCACGATGTGTCAATGTTCATGACTTCATGGGTGACCAATTCCAACTCGGATTCCTCAGCCAATCCGTTTCCATTTGAATCATGAACGCCTTCAAGCCAAACATGGGATTCGATACTTCCAGTTTCAAAGCCAACAGCATCGTAAAGATCGAGCGTGACGGTTCGGTTCGTATTGACATTCAGATACGAATCGATTAGTGGCGATGTCGCCATAATGATTGGAGCAAATGAATCCAAAAGGAACGTTGCCAGTGTTGAGGAGGGTTCCAAATTCAATGCCAGGGAATCCGTTGTTTGAGCTTCCAGTCGAATGATTGTCTCACCTGAAACGTTTGAAGGGAGCTGAAGAATGAAATCAGTTGCTTGATTTGAATTCAAGTTCACAAACGACGTTGATGTATTGTACCATGCTTGCGGAGCATTTGGGTCCTGAACACGCTGCTCGACTTCTGTATGTATGCGTACTTCGATGTTGTTTGACAATGGGCGAAGTCCGCTACTCGAATAAGCATGATCGACCGAAACAGTCAGTGTAGATCCACCTTGCAAGACCTCACCTTGTGCAACATCATCGCCACCTTGTGTCGAAAAATTCGATGTCATCTCATCGATGAACACGGATATACTGCGATCAATTTCAACAGGTGTAGCGTGAACATAGGTCGACGTTGCGACACCTTCAGTCGAGGTTCGAATCAGGACATCGTCGGTGTCCATATCGTTGAATGACAAAGACCAATCAACATCACGAACACCGTTCACAGGCTCTGATACAGCGATGTTGTAGGTGCTTAACAGCCCATCCGCATCACTCACAGTCGGCGTCGAACTTCCCGGACTCATTCGAATCGTTGTCCATTCAGCATTTGGGTGAATGAATCCTTCAGATGTGGCTTTGATCATCGCAAACTCGAACACAGCAGGCTGTGTCAATTCCGATTCCATCGCAGCGTGATGTGTCGAGAAGGTAATCTGGGGCGCATTTGGTTGAATCGCGTCGGGATTGTTGAGTGAAAATGATGCTTCCTCAGCCCCCCAGCGGATTGCATCAAGATTTGGTATCGTCCAGTTTTGTACTTCCTCCGTGAAGAGTTGAATCCGATACTCCATGAGCCCTTTATCGCTCGGTGCAATGGTGGATAACGAATGATTTCCAATACCAAGAAGTGCGAGATTTGCTGGATTGACTGTATCGATGGGCTTCCAAGTTTCCGATGCAAGACCCGCCTCTGAATTTGCAACACGATACTGGAAACCAATCGATGTGGATGCTGGTTCTGAGCCAGTGAGTTCCATCCACATCAATGAGGCCGACCCGTGTTCTGTTGTAGCGAGATTGTTGACTGGAGATGAAATCCAACCCGTATGGTTTTCGATACGAAGGGCTAATTCGGTTTCATCGAGATACTGCGTGCCCCAACCGCCACTGTACGGCTGGGATGATAAATCGCCACCGGCAAAGACCGTCACGCCATCAGCATCAATGGCGGCGAGGTCGAAGATACCGATTGAGAGATCGTCCATTTTTCGCCATTCATTGGAGGTTGGCACGTAGCCCCAGGTGTCCTTGACTGCTCCGTTCTTGCTATGACCTCCAATGAGGATGATCTCATCATTGTGAACCGATGCAGCCATGCCGAATCGATGGAAGGACATGTTGGGCAATTGTGTCCATGTATTGGTTGATGGATCGTAGACCTCGCTCGTGTTGAGTACGGGTTTTGAACTCCAAGTATACGGTCCTTGAATACCTCCAAATGCATAGAGAAGACCGTGATATTCAACCAGTGGGAAGGCAAAGCGCTTTTCGGACATATTGGCGAGTTCAGTCCATAATCCTGTCACGGTATCGTATTCAAGTAAGCGATCAGTCGCATCATTGGCGTTTGAATCTTGCACGCCGCCCGCAATGTAGATTTTCTGTCCAATGGATGCCATTCCAAAATTGCCAACTTCCTTGGTAGCAGGCATACTGAAGGTCGTACTCTGCCATGAGGACGTTGTAAGGTCGTAAATTTGTACTTGACCTGTTGATTTTTGTGCTGGGGAAACGCCAGGATACCAATCTCCAATGGCGTAGATTTTGTCATCGATTTGTACACATTCATGGTATTGTTGTGCATTTGGCATGCTGAATTGTGCCAGAGACCACGTTTCAGTGGATTGGTTCCATATTTCGATAAGGTTTGTGGACGATTCATCGTTGGATTGTTGTGGGTCTGGATCGGTACGTCCACCCATCAGGTAGACCAATTCATTGGTCGTATCATGAGCCATGCAACCATGTGCCCGTGTAATCATGAGTCCTCCACCTGTTGTCGGTGTCCATGTGAGTTCAGGTCGTTGCAGTTCAAGCTCCGATGTGGATGCATTTTTACTGACTTTGTTCAACAAGAAATCTTGGCCCGAAAATCCACTTTCTTCGCCATCTGCTCGATGCACTTCTGAAGATTTTTCATCAAGGATAAGCCCAAGAGGCTGAATCGTACCTAGAATCATGATGCAGGTGAGGAGTAAACCGAGCCCAACACGATGATTCGACATATGCCCTGCTTGCCTCATCCCATTCTTGAGACTTGCCAACTTACATTCAGAACACACGAAGTGAAGGTTCATAATGACTGGATTTCTGCAACTCACGGTTGAAGCCATGGTTCGTGAGTATATTGCCCGTGACCCAAGGACGGGTCTCCCCATTGCAACGGGTCGTCGTCAGACTCGTAAAACCGACCAAAAAGAGCGTATAGGTCCTTGGTTGGAGTGTACTCGACAGGAGATCCTTGACCTTTCGACCGGTGCAATGTCCGGTCATGTTGTTGATTGGAATGGTGGGCGTCATACGCTTACTCGAGTTGATGGCGTTCAAGGACTTGGCCGACTGAAAGGTGGTTGGGCAGACCGAGCCCATGCGAGTTTGCTCTTAGCGCTTGAATCGGATGAAGCAAAAATTCGTGTAGCAGCATTGGAAGTTCTTCCAACAGTTGCTGAACAACGCTCGGATGAGTTGTTTGATTGGCTATCTGTTCTCCTTGACGATGATGATGTTCGGGTTCGAAAAGCTGCAAGCCTTTGTCTGGAACAGGCTGCTCCGACATTTCCTTCAGGCGTTGACAGTTCTCTCGCCCAAGAATTGCGTTCAACAATTCCTGCTCGAAGTGAGCCTGCTTGGCGTGGCTTGAAGGCATTGACGGAAACCTGGCCTGAGGTTGTTTGTGATCACATCGATGAACTTCTTCTTCTCGACGATCCTCGATTGAGGCGAAAGGCCTCGAAGTTGCTTCGAAACGTTGTTCAACGGGCAGGTGCAATGGGCTGGGATCTCATCTCTTGGGCACTGAACGATGCGGATGATGAAGTGCGTCGTAATGCCTCGCAAACGCTCTCATCACTCTCGAAGAAGGAACCTCGAATCGCCATCATGTTGACTGAACGGGCGATTCTTGACAGTGATGCGAAGGTCAGGAACAATGCCTTACGTGCGATTCGGTCGATGGATACCGATGATTCACGTGCTCGCAACTTGATCATGAATGGTACAAGGCATTCCAACGTCGAAGTTCGTCGTTCCTGCATTGAGATGTTGCCGATGCTTCTCGTTGAGGACAAATTAAGGATTGTTGCTACCGAACTGCTTCAAAGTGAAACCAATGCTGAGTTGAAGAAGATGCTGACTGAAATGACCTATGATGCATCCATTGAAGGTACGGAGGCTGAGAAGAATGCATTCCTCGCACCCGCACTTCCAGTGCCTGCTTTGGAACGTGAAGTAGCACATGCTCAGGGCAAGGCTGTTGGGCTTGAAAATCCGCCTGCAGATATCCCATTGCTTGATGACTCGAGCCAGAATGAGCGTTTGGATTCCTAACGACATGGTTATGAGGGGGCGCTTGGTCGGTTGGACATCGAGGTCATCCTATGATTGACGACAAAGAACTCCAATTCGACCGACTTTGGGAAGGAATTACGCCAAAAGGTGTGAACCGAACCAAGGCGCTGAAATTCCGACAATACATCCTTGAGCATGTTCGACAAATGCGTCGACCACTCAACCGTGACAACGCCAAGAAGTATTGGATGGGACAGCTTCAGGCTGAAATTAAGGAACGAGAGAACTTTTGATGTGCGTGGGGGCCACCTCCGTCTCGGTGGCCTGAACCAATGAGACGGAAGGAGCAACATGTTCACCAAAACCCGATTCGATTCGCTACAACTTCCTGATGCAATCATGCAAGGAATTTCTTCACTTGCGTGGGAATGTCTGACCGAAGTCCAACGAGATACGATTCCACTTGCTCGTTCCGGCCGTGATGTCATTGGACAAGCACGAACAGGTTCCGGAAAGACCGCTGCATTTGGAATCCCTATCCTCGAGCGCTGTCAACCGACTGGTAGTCTTCAAGGATTGGTCCTTGCACCAACCCGTGAATTGGCGCAACAAGTTGCAGAAGAGATGAACCAACTCCAAGGTGGCCATGGCCTCTCGATCATGACCGTCTATGGTGGTACCGATCTCGAGAAGCAAGCAAAAGCACTCGATGCTGGCGTCGATGTCATCGTCGGAACGCCAGGTCGTGTCATGGACATGTCTGAACGTAAGCACCTTGATTTGTCGAAGGTTGAAGTCTTCTGCCTTGATGAAGCCGATCGAATGTTGGATATGGGATTCCTTCCAGACATTTTATGGATTCTTGAGCGAACAACATCTCGCGAGCAGACATTGCTTTTCTCAGCAACCTTCCCACAGGAGATTCTTGATGCTGCGAATGAATTCACCAACAATCCTGAATTCGTAATGACAAATGAGGAAGAACTCGATGTACCTCCAATTGATTTGTACAAGATTTCCATCGGCCGTGCCAACAAACTCTGGGCACTTGGCCGATTGTTGGCTCGAATGGGCGATGATGATCAGTGCATTATCTTCTGCAATACGAAGCGTATGGTTGATCTTGCAGTTCAACGATTGCAAAAGCACCGATTCGATGTTGCAGGCTTGCATGGCGATTTGAAACAGAATCAACGTGATCGAATCCTTGACCGTTTCCGAGAAGGTGACGTTCGTACCATTGTTGCAACCGATGTTGCCGCACGTGGTATCGATATCGATGGAATCACACTGGTTGTCAACTACGACGTGCCTTCCGATATCGATTCCTTCATCCATCGTATCGGTCGAACAGGTCGTATCGGTCGACATGGTGAAGCATGGAGTCTTGTTTCCAAAGATGATGCACCTCAAATGGGGAAGATTATCGCCACATACAATCTTTCAATCGAAGAAACCGAAGCGCCTGCCTTACCCGAAGGTGTTGAGCGAGACCCTGTTCGTAAGCAAGATGACTTCGGTGAGAATGCTGATGTCTACGGATTTGTCCGTATTCGTCTCGATGCTGATCGCAGTGAACTCGGTTCGCCTCTGCAAATCGCATCATGGTTTGAGCAACATCTTCGTTGTGATGCACTTGCCATTGGTGATGTTTCGTTTGAGGGTGATTCGACCATCGTCTCAATCCACAGTAGCAAACTTGGATTGGCTATGAAAGCGATTAAAATGCATCCGTTTGGCTCCAAGACGTGCAATGCAGAAGTGCTCTAATCACTCTTCTTCGTTCGATTGTGAGCGTTTTCGCCACGAACCTTTTGGCTTTTCTTTCTTGGATTTGGGTTGTTCGACCTCGTTGGAATCGTTCGTGTCATAAACAGGCCATTCTCCATTCTCATCCTTACGCTCGATCTCATAGAACCCAATCGTTCCAATCACAATACCGAGAACTGCGAACGACCATGCACCTTGAATGGCGTTATCCCAGGTATTCTGCGCCTCATAGCAATTCGAAGTTGTCAATTCACTAAATGCACAATAATCGATGATATTCTTTGCATCCATTGCTGTTGAATTTCCATTGACCCAGAACCAAGCGATACCGAAGAAGAGGAACATGATGCCAATCAATGCAGCATGCTTTTGTTCCCAACGCTTACGAATAACGATTCGCCACTGTTCCTTTTCTTCTTGTGATGCTTTCATTGCTTTGGATGCCCCACCGACATACTTGAACCAAACAAGCCACATGATCAAAAGAACGATGAGAAAGCCCCATTGATAGACAAAGGTGTGGAAATTCCACATGTTGTTCAAGCAATCTGGTTGGTTTGGATTGGCAAGACATCCTTCAACAGCGATGGGATAGAAGGCAACAAGTCGTACGATGTTGAGGACGTAGACGATTCCACACATGACGGCGACAGCTTTGAATTTCTCACGCTGTGTGACGCCATCCGTCATCAAGACGAGCGTTGAAAGGAATATCATTTCATGAACACCAGCGCATTCATCAGAAACATAAAGCCCAACTCGGTTGTCAAATTCTGGAAATGATTCATGATAGAAATCAATTCGCGTCAACCAACCATTGTGGGTGCTCAATGTTGACGCTCCTTCACCGAACATCAATTGTGTGACTTCGTTCCAAATGTAGGCCTCAGTGACTTGAATCAAAGCGAGCGTGTCCGATGGTTGGGTGATGAACCAGTACAGTGCTTCAACTGCGAGAAGCGCGAGTGGAATTTTTCCGTAGCGAAGGCCGAGTTGGGCGACTTCACCCCAACTCATGTCATCGCTCTGTTTTGCGGAAGCAGACTCACCCATTGACGTGTGCTTGTGCTTGCTCTTCTTCAACGTGTTGTGTCAAATGAAGCGTAAGAGTGGATGTGTTCAAAAAGCAGGGGTTGGACAACGATTCATGGTGGGCAAGAAAGATGCTACACATCTTCTTGATGTGCTTGGCTTTTTTTGTCCAGTTCCAGTTGCAGAAGCCAAACAAGCGCTGTCGACAATGGACGTTGGCTCCATCCTCAAGGTGCTTGCGAGCGATCCAGAAACCTTGCATGACATTCCTTTGATGCTTGGCCGAACACCTCATGAACTCCTCTCCATAGACTCGCATGAAGGCGAGTATGCCTTCCTAATCGAGGTGATGGCTGATGAGTGACGTTCCAAGCATTGCAAAACTCCCAACACGGTGGGGTCAATTCGATATCCATGTCTACCAAGAAGAAGCAACAGGCTTGGATCATGTTGCCCTCATGTTGGGCGATATGAGTGGACCGGACCCTGTCTTGTTGCGTGTTCATTCCGAATGCCTTACTGGAGATGCATTCTCATCGCTACGATGTGACTGTGGTCCACAACTGGATGCTGCAATGAAGGCCATCGTTGACAATGGGTGGGGCTGTTTGCTCTACTTGCGTCAAGAAGGGCGTGGAATTGGTTTGCATGCAAAAATTCAGGCATACCATCTTCAGGATCAAGGTGCAGATACACTCGATGCAAATCTGATTCTTGGCCATCCTGCTGATGGCCGTGATTACCAGATTGCAGCAACCATGCTCAACGATTTGGGCATCACCGATGTAGCGCTACTAACCAACAACCCTGACAAAGTCAAGCAACTTGAAGATCATGGAATCGTCGTTGCGAAAACGGTCCCATTGGTTGCTGGCGTAGGCCAAGATAACCTTCAGTATTTGCAAACCAAAGTACAGCGAATGGGTCACACCATCGATTCGAATGAATTGGAATGAATGGGGCCGTGGCCGGGAATTGAACCCGGGCTGGCAGA
>CEUM01132591.1_pt1 | contig 23946 bp, 21 predicted proteins | sample 356421 | NCBI WGS metagenome assembly CEUM01 (sample SAMEA2622716, study PRJEB7988) | marine metagenome | biome: marine biome (ENVO:00000447); feature: surface water layer (ENVO:00002042); material: "saline water (ENVO:00002010), including plankton (ENVO:xxxxxxxx)" | depth 5 m | reverse complement strand
AACTTTAAAGGATAACATATTTCTCCATTTAATTCCTTTTGAAGTTTTACTCCATTAATAGATAGATTTCGTTTAATCCAATGTGTATTTGCTTCTCTAAACTGAAGAGCTGTATATATTCCTACTTCTTTTAATCTCTTTAAATTTTTTCTTCCTATTCCCCATAAATCCTCAACAGGAAACACATTTAGAGCTCGTTTAACCAAGTCTTCATCCTCAAAGATAAACACTCCTGCTTTTGTGTATTTTTTAGCTATGTGATTAGCTACCTTAGCAAGTGTTTTTGTTTTAGCTACCCCTATAGAAACCGGAATACCTGTCCACTTCTGAACTTTCTTTTTTAATTGTATTAACCTATTTTTATCTAAAAAATCCGTGAAATCTAAAAAGGCCTCATCAATAGAATATACTTCCATCTTATTTACTTCTGTTCTGAAAGTATTCATTACTCTTCTAGATAAATCTCCATACAAAGCAAAATTAGTAGAGAATACGTTTACATTGTGTTTCTCTATTATTTCTTTAGTCTTAAAAGCAGGCTCCCCCATCTTTATACCTAACTTTTTAGCCTCATTACTTCTTGCAATAATACAACCATCATTATTAGATAGAACAACCACTGGCTTTCTCTCTAATTTAGGATTAAATACTCTTTCACAAGAGGCATAAAAATTATTACAATCAGCAAGCGCTATCATACTGCTTTGTGTATAATATAAGTTACCACTCCCCATATCTGAAAATCCATTTCCTCTGTTATCTTTATCGGAGTAAAACTGTCGTTTTCTGGCATCAAATACAATTCCTTGTCATTTACATTTACTCGTTTTACTGTAAATTCCCCATCAATTACAGCTAATACAATACTTCTGTTCTTGGGTTCTAAAGATCTATCTACAATCATAACATCTCCACTTTGTATGCCTGCATCTCTCATACTTTCCCCTATTGCCTTAACACAAAAGGTTGAAGAAGGATTTTGAACTAAATGATCATGCAAATCTAAGTCCATATCCATATAATCCTCTGCAGGAGATGGAAAACCAGCTTGAACACTTCCTTCAAATAAGGGTATTTTTTCCAGACTAGATTTATCTAATGAATAAAAATCAAATTCCTCCGTATGTTTCAAGTGTTTTAATTTCATTTAATAATAAATTTACGCTGTAAAATTAGTACAAAATTATAGTAAAAAACATATCTGTTATAAAAAATACTAACAAGAAAAAGATAGATAAATTTATTTGAAAGATATTTTGATTAACATATTTAATATGATTAAATTTGTTCAAACTAAAAACATATTATTATGAAAAAAATATTACTACTAATATTTTGTGTTCCATTTTTAGGGTATACCCAGCAGAGTAAAGGAGAGCCTAATAGACCAATGAATGTACCTAGTGGAAATATAATAAAAAGTAATTCTATAATAATAGATAATGTACCTATATATATATGGCACAGAGGATGCGGACCGACAGCGTTAGGTATGATTATCGGTTATTACGATCTAAATGGTTATTATGATCTGTATGATGACAGCACTTTATTACAAACAAATAATATCAATACTTTGATTGCAAGTGATGAACATTATAATGATTATTCAATACCAGAAGATTATTATCCTAATTTACTTCAAGATATGTCCGAAACAGGAGTTCCTCATCAAAATAATTCAATTGCAGATTTTATGAAAACATCTATGAGTAGTTGTGGAAACTATTGGGGATGGAGTTGGGCCAGTGATATTGGAACTGCATTTGAAGATTATATCAGTTATAGAAATCCAAATTATATAACAAATACAGAATATGAGTATTATTCAAATAATAGTTGGGACGAATATAAAATAGAGATCGATAATAATAGACCTGTAATTATTTTAGTAGATACAGACGGAGATGGGTCTACTGATCATTTTGTTGTAGGCGTAGGATACGATAATTCTACACAAGAATTTGGATGTTATGACACTTGGGATAGTAACATACATTGGTATAGTTGGAGACAAATAGGAAACGGGATAAACTATGGAATATACGGGTTTAATAAATTTAACATAGAAAAGATTTTTACTGAAGTTGAAGATGATTTAACCATTAAAAAACTGTATAAAATTATGGACATTTCAGGAAAAGAAACAAATAAAAAACAAAATACTCCATTATTCTATTTATATGAAAATGGAATAGTAGAAAAGAAAATAATTATTGAATAATAAGAATTATTTAAAAATGAAGTATTTTAGCTCTCATGATTTATCTTGATCACGCATCTACTTCTTACATCTCAAGTGAAGTTTTAAAAGAAATGAAACCATTTCAATATGAAACACATCTATGGGCAAACTACTCTAGTATACATAAATGTTCTAAAATTGTAAGATCGGCAATTGATTTAGCACGAGAAAGAGTATCTAATGCGATTAACTCAAATCCTGAAGAAATAATTTTCACATCAGGAGCTACTGAAGCAATTAATTTAGCAATTAAAGGCATAGTTACAGATTATTCTAATAGTCATATAATTACTGTTCAAACAGAACATAAAGCTGTCTTAGAGAGTTGTAAATACTTACAATCAGTAGGAGTTGAAGTAACTTACATTGGTGTTGATCGTAACGGAGTCATTTCATTAGAAGATCTTAAAAGTTCTATAAAAGACAATACAGTGTTAATATCTGTACAATTTGCAAATAATGAAATTGGAACTATTCAAGATATTGAATCAATCGGAAGGATTTGCAATGATAAACGTATACCTTTTATGTGTGACGCTACTCAAGCACTGGGTAAAATAGAAATAGATATTGAGAAATTAAATATTGACTTACTGTGTCTATCTTCTCACAAAATAAATGGACCAAAAGGTGTAGGATCCTTATACAAAAGAAAGAATATTAAACTTAATCCACTTATTCATGGAGGAGATCAAGAAAGAGGTTTAAGAGCGGGAACACATAACACAGCTGGAATAATAGGTTTTGGAAAAGCTTGTGAAATTGCAAATAGAGACTTAAGTAAAAATTTTAAAGAACTCTCAGTTATACAATCAGAATTTGAAGATTATATTGACAACAACAATTTAGGATCTGTAATTGCTAAAGATGTAAGTCGAGTTCCACATATTTCTAATATAATACTAAATGAAGAGGCTGAGAATTTTATTCTAAGAAACGAGCACAAAATATGTGTATCGACAGGATCAGCTTGCAATTCAAGTATTGAAACACCATCTCACGTATTAACTGCAATAAATCTTAATGAAAAGATTAAAAATTGTGTAAGATTTAGTTTTTGCGCGATAAACTACAATTTATCAATTTGGAATGAAATTGTTTGGAGTTATGATGGTCGATAGAAGATAACTTCTGACCTTGTTTTTGGTATATCAACAATAAAATTACTATCAAAGTAACATATCCACTCATATAATATATTAACGATCTGTTTCTTTTTCATCTCCCAACTTCTAGGTGTTGGAACTGTTGTTGTGTTATTTTGTATCCACCTCACTACGGTTCCATAACCTAAAGACTGCCTTGGATCAGATTTAATTTTTTCTTTAAATTTTACTATAAAAGGATGATTATTAAAATTTCTCTTTAAAGTAGAATAAAAGATATCTTTACTTAAGTTATTTGATGCTTTATAAAGTACTATATCGTGAATAAGGCAATTTAGATCTTCTTCGGATAGAGAATCAGAATTTATGTATGCATTATATAAATTAGAAACATTTAAGGACATTGGTAGTTGAGATAGAAGAAAAGAATCTGTCTCAGTCTTTTGATGTACAACATCAGGAATTCTTACAATCTTATCCTTATTCTCATCAACCTTTTTCTTTATCTCATTAAATAACTCATCAGTTACATAAGCACTTGCATCTAAAATCTCATTAAAATACTTAATATCAGAAGATGATATATTCTCCTGAATCCCATTCAGTTCCAAATTATCACCTTCTCCGATCCCATTCTTAGTAACATTAGCTGAGCCAAAAAGAACAGATCTTTTATTATTCCAAAAAGCTTTTAAATGAATCTTAGTATTCCTAAATAGTTTTATATGATTCTCTCTACAGTAATCATATAACTCTAGATCAGATGCTCCAAAACAAATATCACATACCTCCCACCTAACAACTATCTGCTTTATATTCTTAATCTGATTAATTTTTTTTAATTGTTCGGTACGAATATATGCGGAAAATAAAGTAATAGTATCATTATTTTCTAAAAATGAAATTACGGATGATTCAAGATTATATTTAGATTTTAAAAGTGTCAATTTTTATCAATTGCCTTATTCTTTAGTACATAATTTGATATATTAACAGACTCAACTGATTCCGTGTTTTTTAATAAACTTGCATAACCCCTAATAAGAACACGTTCTATTAACACTCTATCTCTTTCAGAGAATGTATCAGGAAATGTTTACTAATATCTAGCAAAGATATTGACCAAACAGAATGCAACCAATTAGGTATAGGAGTCTCAGATGTTTTTAATAAACTAGAATCAACCTTCTTTCTCCATAATGGAAATTCAATCTTTGATCTTTCTACTTTCATTATTCATCTTCATTTGTGTTTATATTGTTATTTAGAGATAAAATATCTTTTCTTTGCAATAAACTTTTTAAGTCTTTAGAAGTTAATTCATAAAATTCTTTAATAATTTCATGACTTTCATCAAAGAATGAATTTTGCCCAACTCTACTTAAGGAAGAGATTAACAATTCAAGACTAGCAAGCATATCATTTTCATTTTTTGATTTTAAAGGTTCTAAAACCTTAAAATAAAATGGATGTTTAATGTTAATCAACGTTAAATTATTACCCTGAAATTTTTCAGTTTGAAAAAGATCTCTATCATCTAACTCACAATAAAGAATAATATTTTTTAACCCAATATTACTATAATTTTGAACTCCCTTTTCTATTTGATTTTTCGGTACACTAGGCAAGAATTTTTTAATTTTCTTAACTAATTTAACTTGTTCATTATTTGATAATTGCTTACCCTTACCTAAAGCGTCTAGCAAAATACTATATGCTTGTTCAGTCGCTGTTGGCAAGTTAGCTGATCCAGAGTTAGAAATAGATTTCTCAAATATACTCCATTCTCTAGCTTGTTGACTAAGAATTTTTTTAGCTTTTGATATTGCTGTGTTTAATGAACTAGTAATACGAGCCATTAATTCTTGTTTCTTTTCACTAGCTGACGCATCATTCTTACAGTTATCTGGATATTCATTATTTGCTTGAAATTTAATACTTTGCTTACTATTAGAAAGTCCTAACAATTCATCTAAAACATTATCACGAGTGTCAAATGTATTATAGTTAAGTTCAATACTCCAAAATCTCATATTTTCTTGAGTAACATTAAAAAGAGAATAATTACCAAATGTAATTTCTCTATTATTTCTTACCCAGGAAATATTAGCGGATGGGTAATTTTCAACACCCCTTACTTTGTAACTAAACTCTTTTCCAAGTGGAGTTATACCTCCTGTTGAAATACCTGGCTTCTGAATGTCCTTATAAGCTAAAGACAATATTAGGTTTATTTTATATATTTTTCCATTCCAATTTAATTCTATTACTTCTTGAGCTTCATCCGGTTTATAAAACAAAGGTTTAACTGTTTCCTTATCATTTGTTTTAAACTTATTATAATATGTAGATGTTGAGAATCTAGAGTCTGTGGAGTTATTATAATTAATATTTTTAGGATTATAAAAAACATTTTTAGCGACCCATGACTTTCCTTCTGTTAAATATAATGGATCATTTTCTATTAATAAATTATTAATATCCGGTTTGACATTATTGTCTGAATAATTTAAAAATCTAATTTGTAATCCATTACGTATATTATATCTATGTATTCTGCCAATTAACCTATCAATTCTTTTATAAACAGTCTCGGGTTTAGCTGCATCAAAATTATCTAGTCTATCCCATTTAACAATTGTTTTAAAATCGTTAATTAAACATATTTTATTAATAAAATTAATTTCTTTTTCTTCAGAATTAAAAATATCACTAATTTCAAGACTATTTTCTTCTTTCATATAATCAAAATCCACCTTGTTTTCCATCCATTGATCATTAACCTTAGTAGAAATAGAAAAGCATGTACATTGAGATAAAGAGGAATTTGGAAGTCCCATTCCAAAAATTCCAGTATTTTTAGTACCGGGTGAATTATTCGACTCAGAAAAAACCACACAATTTTCAAGTTGGCTTTGACTCATCCCCTTTCCGTTGTCAATAAAATAAATTTGTTTTATCTGTTTATTTTTTGTTATAGTAATAATTTCTATTTCAGTAGCTTTAGCGTCTACAGAATTATCAATAATTTCCGCCATTGCATAAACTGAACTCTTATAATCTGAGGATCTAAATTTCTCCAAGAAATTTGCTCCTATAATACTTTTTCCCATTAATACATATTTTTAATTAAATTATACAAATTTGAAGGATCTTGAACAATCTCCTCATTACTTTTAACACTAATAACCTTATTAATTTTGTTACCACCATTCTTTAATCCTCTTAATGCTCTTCCTAATACTTGCATTGCAGTTGTATGGTTTCCAAATTTTCTAAGTAAGAAAAGTTCATCAACTTTAGGGAGATCGATTCCTGTAGCAAGTATACCAAAATTAATAAGCACATTTACTTTATCTTCATCATCTTTTTCTAATTCAAAACATTTGAAAAACAATTGTCTATCAGAAGTAGAAGTTTCCCCAACTATACATTCACTTTTAATCTTTTTATCCTTTAACAAAATATCTAAAGCAATAGCGTGATATTTACTTCTTGCAAACACTATAATTTGTTTTCCTTGATTCACACTTGATATTATTCTCTCAATTACTTTATCATTAAAGTCTTTTGACGTCTCATAAATTTCTGATTTAGGTATATTTAAATATTCTATTTCTATTTGAGATAAATATCCTTCATTTTGTAAATATTTTAATGGATCTTCAATTGTTTGATTTTTTTCATCTTTAAAATCAACAATATTTCTATTAAAATAGTTCTTTAAACCATAAAATTCATTATCATCTTGCCTCATTGGTGTTGCGGTAAGACCTATTTTTATAATATTTTTATTTTTATTACAAATATCACTTATTAAATTTTCGTATGTTTCAGCAAGTGAAAAATGAGCTTCATCAATAACTATTAGATCTATCTTCTTTGAGAGTAACTCATAAAATGAATCTTCTCTATCTTTTAAAGAATTCATTTTTTGAAATGCCCCGAAAATAATATTTGTTTTATTATCAAAATCTATATTATCACTAGGCGTAAAAACATCAAAACATCTGTAAACATCAAGATTTCTATCTCCTCTTAATTTCCACAGGTCCACAAAAGAATTTAAAGATTGTTCTGATAACTGTGGACTTTCAACTACCCACAAGATATTGGAATTTTTATTTGATCTTATAAAATCAATCATATACTCTATTGCGGTTCTTGTTTTACCAGAACCTGTAGGCATTACAATTAACGTTGAATATCCATTTGGATGATTATTGATTCTATCCTCTAGCTCTAATTTTACTCGATTTTGATATGGATGCGGAAACCCAAGGCTTTTTAGAGAGGCTCCATATTCTAAACCAATCTTAAAGTGAGTTACTCTTTTATCTTTTTCTTTTTTAGTTAAAAAATAAATTGATTGGTTAAAATACTCTAGGAATAACTTAAACTTATAGTCTATAGAACTTTTCACTATATCATAATCATTCTCAAGTGATAAGAATTTTGATAATGATAGTAATTCTTCTTCATCAAAACTATCAATAATACTTTGAAAAATACCATATTTACTATTTAATGACTCTGAACCATACCTTGAAACTATTGAAGCTGCTAATTTATCGGAAGAGATTCTGTTAAAATATTTTGACAATATATTATCTATCTTTTCTCCTAACATAGCTTTCCTTCTAGGATCCGATATGTTATTTAATAAATTACTTAGCTTTATTATAGCTTCACTACGTTTATTACTCATAAAATTCTTCAAAATTTTCGAACAAAAGATCAACTTCTAGAGATCGATGCTTAAGTCTTTCATTAAATAAATTATCAATAAAATTGATTAACAGTTCTTCTTTAGATAAATTAATATTCTTAAACGAAATTTGTTTGTTAATATAATCTATCTTAATATTCTCCTCAATACTATTATCAATTTTAACACACCATTTTTTATTGTACGATTCAAATATTTCATTAGCGTCTTGGGGATCTAAGTTTAATTCCTTTATTTTTTTATTAATTTCTATTTGTTCATCTTTATCAATAATTCCATCCTCCCAAACCTTAGTACATAAAATCTTAAATTCTTTTAATCTATCTTCATAAGAATCCTCTTCTATTAAATGATCCTCATCTTTTTTATTTATCCAATTATAAATATCTTGATGATTTTCAATTTTATTATAGAGTCTACTTGAACAATTATTTTCTAAATTAGTTAAAGATGTATTGTTCTTAAGAATATTTTGAGCAATCAAATCTAAAATATTAGATGATTGCTTTTCTAATTCATCAATTAGATCACTAAATGTTGATTTAATATTAGATGGTTTTCTATTTAACTTAATAAAATCAGAGTAAGTAGATTCATACTTCTGTATCAATACTTTTAAATCACTATTTAATGAAGATGATTTAAAATTATTATCAATAAGATTATTCTCTAAACCTTTTTCTTTAATAATCTTAATTATTCTTTTGTGTCCTATAATTTGCTTATGTATTAATTCTGCTTTTTCAAGATGTTTTGATAATTCATCAATATTTAAGTTATTAGAAACAATATACTCAACAATTTCTTCAATTTTTAACAAACAATTATCTCTAATAGTATTGTCCTTTGTTCTACGAAACTTATAGAAATCAATACGATATTCATCAATTAATTTATACACTTTTTCTGATGGACTGATTTCTTCTAGAGATGATCGAGTATTAGAATGATTAAAATTAATATCCTCATGTTTTATATATTGTTTATTTAGAGGTTTTTCTGAATTAACTTTCTTAAAAGCTGTTTCAGTTAAGTAGTATTTATATTTAGGAAAACCTGTACTTTTTACCTCATCTTTCATTTGATGATGAATAATCCTATTGATCTCTCTCCTTGTTATTCTCTGATTAAAATACATAGGAAATTTATTAGAAATTTCTCTAGCTTTTAAAGGTCTACTTTCTTCCTTAAGTATTTTAAATATTTGTTGCTTTAATGTCACTTGATATATGAATTAATTAGAGCGTAATCATTAAATCGCCAATTTCATTTTCTACTGCCTGACTAATATTTCTGAATCTACTCTCTAACATTTGTTGATAGTATTCATTTTCTTTTTGACTCTTATTCTTTTCAGTAGTATCAATAAAGTGTAATTGAAAAGAGTAGGAATGTACTTCTTTCATATAATCTTCAACAGCAAGGTCTGATATTATATTATTTGGAATCTTACCAATCAAGGTTCTATTTAATACAGAGTTTAAGATATGGTCCTTATCAGCTCTAATTGTCTTAGAAGATTCGCCAATTGATGTTGCGGATCCAAGTGGTATAATATGATGATCTTGATATACATGTGTATCCGTAGTTTGCTTCCAAGCAGCTATAATTGGAGATTGCTTGTTAGCTCTCTTTTCGGCGTCTTTTTCATGCGGCATGAAATCTTTTGGCTCTCTAGAAAGTACGTATTGCAATACAGCTTTTTCCATACTTTTAGATACTCTTACATCACTATCCGACCTTTTTAATAATAAATCTTTATTAATGAAGTCATTTTTAAACATTTTTAGTTTTCTGTCTTTTAAACCTAGCGATTTAATAACTTGATCTGTTAAAGTATCATCTATACTAACACCTTGTTTACATAATGAAATTGTCTCAATACCAGAATCACGTATATCATTAAGATTTTTTTCCTTAATAACCGTACCACTTTCAAGAACAACAACACCTCTTTCTACAGAAACTAATTCTCCAGTAACCTCATCTACAAAGTCCTCCACTTCAGATTTCAACACCCTTGAAGCAAGTTTTCTTCCAATAATGGTTTCTAAGTCATCTATTTCAACTATTTCGGCTGGATTCTTCAATAAAAGATTATAAAGCTTAAGTATGTCTTTTGTTGATCGATTATTTTGATCTACACTATAATATCCCGAAAAAATAGATGTCCAATACCATGATTCTAATAAATCTAACTTGTTTTTATTAAGCCAGATTTCTTCTTTTTGTAAACAATACGCAAGAGGTGTTAACATTAATTTAAACGGAATATTCTCAATAGATGTCACTCCACATCTAAAATTGAGAAAAGCACACGCTCTTGTTATCCCTAGTAGTGTTCTTTCTAAATTATTATTAATTTCATTAGGAGATAATGAAAGAATTGATTTCTTTCTAGACCATTCGGATTTAATTTCTGTAGGGAGATGTTCTTCTCTATCATAACACGCATTAATAGAGAGTAGAGGTTTAAACCTCTCTTTAAAATTCTGAGTTAACTCTCCATTATTTCTTAAAAGCCCAAATTCTTTATTAGTGTAGGATTGGATCTCTGGTTCTTTTGATTTCAGGATACCTAAATTAAAATCTTCGTGCAATTTACTCTCTATCCTCTTAGTTAGATTTTCTTTAGATTTACGAGCAGAAGTTAAAACAAGAAAATCATAATCATCTAGCCTAGTTCCTCCTTGATTAAGAATATCAAACATCTCATATGCTTTTTCTTGTCTCTCCTCATCAATATATGGGACTTCACGTTCAAATAATTTCTCTAAAAATTTACTTACGTCGGCTTGCCAACTCGTAAATATCTGAGCTCTTATTTCCATCTCTAATTCAATATTTTTATTATTTATATCAAATTCAGGATTCTCTCTTTTACATATACGATTATATAATTTTCTATCATATTTATCTAAATAATCAATTCTATTTTTTCCAATGTCTATAAGTATCTGTTTTAAAAGATCATAATCATGAAAACAATTGGTAGGCAGACTATATTTTTTACTACAAAAATCTCTCATCTCTCCTTGATAGTTTTTTGAATGACGCATTAGAGGATGATAAATTTTTGAACTATCTTGTCTTAAGTGAATCTGAATCACATCTATAAATTCCTCAAAATATTCAACCTCTTTCACGTGAACACATTCGTTTTCGTTAAAATTTAAATCATATAACCCAAATAAATAATCGTCTCTATTAGATGGATATATAATTTTCACTTCATTATTAGTTTTCTTGTTCTTAACATCTTTTTTATTGGAAATCTCTTTATCGCTATTTAGAGATATGTCGTGCACTATTTCTTCTTTTATATTCTTGATAAAGTTTAATAAAAACAAAAAATTTACATTATAAAAGCGATTTTTAAATTGTTCATCCCAGTTTTTTGTTGTTATTTTACTTGTTTCATAGACCCCCCGTAATGCATTGTATAGACTTGTGATACGTTGTTGGCCATCTAAAACATATCTTAAATCAGATGAATGTTTAGGTTTAAATTGCATTCTAGATCCTAATTCTCTAGATTCAACCAATGTCTTCTTATTTTTATTCTCTAATAGTAACAAGGAGCCTAAAGGGTAATCAAGAAAAAGACTAGCTATAATTTTTTTTTGTTTATCAGTACTCCAAACAAAATCTCTCTGAAAATTAGGCAATACCCATGTACGTTCTTCAATTTTCGTAAATAATGATTTTATATCAATACTTTTATATTTCATACTTTATATATTAAATAAAACAAGAAGCGCAACCAATTCCCTCCGCATCATCAAGGAGTATGTCACTTAACTTGTTTGAGTTATTATTCTGTTTTAATTTCTTGTATTTTTGTATATAATTTGTCTTAATCTGATCGATTCTTTCAGGCTTTATTAAATCAGAAAGGGATTCATCTTGGATCCATGTATATCCTTCTTTCTCATACTCCATAGCTTTAAGAAATAGATCGTTATGCTGTTCATAAAGCCATACCCATTCTATTTTTTGTTGAAAGAAACAAAAGAAACAACCGCTTCTGCTTCTACTATATGTAGCTGTTTCTCCATTATGTTCAAATTCTATCTCCTTATAATAATTAGGAACTCCAACTCCACTCTCATCTAACATTCGAAATACATCTTCCCTAACAATAACATCTTTATTGTATATCAAAGGAAAATCATCTAATTTACCGACAGGATAATCTGTTTTTTCTTTTAAATATTTAAATACTACCTTATTGAATGAAACAACACATAAATCTAATAGTGAATTTAATTTTTGTCGTTGTGAAAAATGTAAGCTTATTTTCTTATTTAAAATCTGTGTAAATGATAATAGTTTTTCATTATCAACCTCTGTTTCAGCATAATTATTAAGTAATTCTATATTACTATTTACTAAAACTGTTTTCACTACATCCTCACTCCAAATACATCTCCTAAAAGGAAAAATAGACTGTATAGTCTCTTTTTTAGATATATATCCCTCCCTATCTTCATCACCTCTGATACCAACATAAGATATAGCTTGATCATTCCCAATATACTTCTCGAATGGTTCTAGTTTTAATTTACCTGTGCACCACCTTGCAGTTGAAGAAGGTAGATAATTACCATTTATCTTTAAAAAGTAATCAAAAGGAACATCTTCTATAGAATCTACAGTTGTTAATTTCAATATTTTTTTTCCAAGATACACCTCTAACCTTTCAATAAGTTTATATGTATCATCTAATTCTCTACCAGTATCGCAGGTGTAGTACTCTACATCGATATTTGGCATTTTATCCCTCATAAATATTGCAAGAGCAGCTGAATCCTTGCCTCCAGATATTCCTAATAAATGTTTTATTTTACTCACTTTTTAATCTCTTTAATAGTTTTATTAATGCGATCTTATTTATATTATTATCATTGTTGAGTAGTTTCTTCATCTTATTAGTCAAATCTTCGGCCTTCTTTATATCTTGTTCATTTACAATAAATTGCTCTGGATCATCTCCACCCTTTGTTGTAGTTACCTCGATCCTATAAACCTCTTGATTATTTTCTAATTTTATTTTATGAAGATCTACTAAGTGATCTAACTCTAAAAATGATTTCTCTAACCTATTATCTAATTTCTCTAAATCAATATCACTAATATTTTGCAAAGTTGATCCAACTAGATCCTGTACAACAGAATTTACCCAAGATTCTTTATCATCGAGAGCCGAAGTTATTCTTATGAAAAATGTCTTAATATGAGAAGGTAATAAATCTAATTTTATACTAGAATATCTCTTATTTATTTTCTCTTTAAACCTTAGGAAATCCTCATGATTACCAAATATTTTTTCAAATTTATGATAAGTATTCTCAACTAAATTAGAATAATATCCTGTTAAATCTTTTATTGATGCTGCAAGATCATTTACATAATCTAACATTTGATCATCTGTTAATTCAGTAATATTAAAAATAGAATAAACAGCTGGAAAATCTTCAAAAAATAGCTTCTCAGGATCTGTAGCATTTACAATTGCTTCACGTAATTCTAAAGTTCTTTTGTCTGTAAAATTTTTAGTATTTTTTGTAACTTCAGGTAATTCTCGAGCTAGTATTAAAAAGGGTTTAATCGTTTGAATAAAACTTGTTGTATCTGCTGACTTAACAACATCTAATTGTGTTAAATCTCTATACCTGTTAAACAAAACTAACTTGTTTCCCGATATGTCGTAAGATTTAATTACAAAGTCCTTCGGAGATTTATATATGAGTTCTAAGTTATCTTTATTTAAACTTGGAACATATTGATCTTTATAATACAAAGCAAAATCATCTGCCTTAATAATTAAGAATACACCAACCCAATGATCAATTAATCCTTGTTTTAAACCAAATGGAGCTGATTTTAAAACATTTATAAAATCAAGTAAGCTTCTTCTTTGTTTTGAAGATGATAGAATAAAATCATTTGAAGCATTCCATAATTTTTTTATAGATGAATTGACTTTACCTAAAGTAAATAACCCGTCTTTAACAGTATGTATTCCAGTATTTTTTAATAATGTTAAATAAATCATCTTATCAGGAGGGAATTTATCATCTGGATATGATAAATTCACCTCATTTATATTCTCAATCAAATTATAAAATAAATTTCTTCTGGCTAATGAAATAGATCCGCTTAATTTATTTTTATTTATTAATTCATTATGTAAAATTGGTGTATCTGAATAAATAATATCTGATACATAAGAAAGTGTTGAATTTAACTGCTTTAATGAATTAATTTTAATCTTTTTAGAGTTAAAATACCATTTAGAGGTTTCTTTGTAAATATCAGAAAGAATTATTCTTCTAACTTTATTTGCTTCTGAATTTTTAAGCTTTTCTAGCTCTGAAACAGCCACTTTATCATCTAAATTATCTTTCAGAACATATTCTATCTTTCTTATCTCATTGACTGAATTTTGTAATTCCTTCAAATCAGTAATATTACAATATAATATTGCTTTTGTATTATTCAAATTCTTTTTCTGAATACTACTTGATAAAACAATATTAACTTCTCCATCATATGTATGATCAGATATTTCTTGAGAAATATCATTAGTTACATTAAACTTAAAAAACCTAGAAGTTCCCCTTTCTAGCATATACCGTTTTGCTACATAAATTGGCATCTCTACATACTTACTAATGATAGTAGAAATATCTGTAATCTTATCAATTCTTCCTTCAGCATCTAGTAAAGCAGAATCAATATCTAGATCAGTCCCTCCAAAGAGAATGTACTGATTTGAATATGATGCATATCTGATTAACTGTTTTTTTTCTAAATCTTTTACAAGAACTTTTGCATTTGAGATATTTAAAGCAGATTTTGCATATTGAACTATAAAATCTTTATTGTCTATTATTTGTTTTGACGCAAAAATATTCATAAGACCAATAGCCTTAACTATCTTAATTCTACTCTCAATATCAGTAGTAAATCTACCATGAATCTTTTCTATAGTTGTTTTAATTACTGACCATTTAGAAAAATCTGGATTAAACTTAGAATTAATGTACGAAAAGAAATTATGGTTAATATAATCATAAACCGATGCTAAACTAAAATAGATGTCTTTTTGATTGAATGAAGATAGCGCGTATAAATCATTAGCAGCAAGAAACGAGAATAATGACCTCTCATTTTGACCATATTTTTGAAGAGATTGAACTAAAACAGAAGAAGACAACAACTCTAAAGGATAAATCTGATGTAATATTTTCTTGTCAATATCTTTTATAACAGATGATTTAGAATCTAAAATAAACTTATTTAATGTATCTAAGTGTTTTTTACTAAACTTATAATTGTAGTTATCATCAATAAAATTAGCTGACAATTTCACTAGTTGTTCAACTGGTTCATTAAAAGAAACTTCCTTAATTCTCCCTTTTACTTTTTCCCATTCATTTCTTTGTTGCTTATTTAAGTTCTTAGAGTATGAACTAAATCCTTGATGAAGTGTCGAAATTAAAATAATGTTTTTACTTTCATCATTAACATACTCAGCTAGCTGTTGTATAAAGTACAATTCTTTTTCAGGATTATCCTTAGCAGCATATTCCAGAAATTTACCAAACTCATCAATAATAATGAACAGAAACTTACCTTTTCTTTGACATTTATCAATATAAAAATCATTTAGTTTTTCTATAGCTAACTCATGAGAATTAACATTTTTTTGGTTAATTGTCTCTAATAAGGCTTCTGATAGTGGCTTGCTGTCACCAATAAGTTTAATAAATTCAAACTCTTGCACACCATTAAATTGACCATTTAACTTAATGAAATATTGTTTTTCCTTAGAGAGATTTTGTTGTAATGCCCATAAAAATGTTGATTTACCTGTTCCATAAGAACCAATTAGATTAAATACTTTATTACCTGATTTTAGATTATTAATAATAGTATTAAAAACTTCCTTAGAATTTGCAGTAACTATATAATCAATTTTCTTTTTAGAGTCTCGAATTATATTTGTAGATGGAGAAAATTTAAGATCCATAATACTGTCTTAACACTTTATTCTTATCTAATCCATCTAGACCAGACATAGTTATTATTCCGGCATCATTTTTATAAACAACATCTGCTACATTATCAGAAACCTCTTGCATTTTGTTTACTATGCCTGATTTATTCATACAAAATAATAATCCAGGTGAATTCTCTGTAGTTTCTAAACTATGTAAATCTACTGTAGTTTCTTTATCAAATAAATCTAAAACTATATACAAGAAAATCTGCCAAGGTAATTCTAATCTTTCTTTAACATTAAAAGAATAATGTTGTTCTGATGAAGATGTTACATCAAACTTTTCTATTAACTCTAACTCAATTAATAAAGAAGAAAGATCATCCTCAAGATTATGTTTATTAGTATTAGAAAAACAATAATTTCTTAGTAACACATTAATATCTTTATCAATAGTATTTAATGTAAAATTCTTAAAACCTGTAATTTCTAACTTTGAGACAACATATTTTGAAAATTGAGACTTTACAAATTCAATCTTTTCCTTTCTAAAACAATTAAAAAACTCACTATAAATATTAGAATAATTAGTTTTAACAATGTAATAATGCAATAGCCATAAGGTACCTTTATTTTCTAAATAGGGATCTAAACCATTATCATCTAAAATCTTACTCCAAAAATTAGAAATACTCCCTTCTTCATCAACGATTCCAAAAGATCTAAGCCAATGCCTAATTGAAGAAACCATATTCTTACCTACACCTAACTTCACTAAGGCATCTATTTCATTAAACTTATTACCACTAGCAATGAAATCATAGCCTTTCTTAGGCCAATAAGACCTACAAGAAAAAGTCTCATGTCCTGAAAAACAATACTTTACCTTTTTTTTCAAAGCTGAATCCATAAATTTTTTATGATATTTTAAAAATATAAAAAAATCATTATTATGATACTTAAATTTAAAAAATTTAATAAACAATAAAAAACAGATTTTATGAAGTTCTAGAAAACCTATTTTACTGTAAATACCTTATTAAAATTAACAACTTTAGTAGCAATTTTATTAATTGTTTCTAAAAACTTGTAAAGTTAAAAAAAAAGCCGTAGCTTAAAAGGCAAAAAATTAAACACATAACCTAGTAAATATTTAAAAATCTTATCTAAATGACAGAAAAAACAGTAAATGAAGGTCAAACTACAGTACATTTTATAGTTCCACCTCTAAAAGCAGATTTAATGAGAATCTGGAAATCAACTTTCTTGAAACCAAATAATACTGAGAAAGTAAGTAAGATGATATTAAATCATAACATTTCTACATTTCCTAAATGGACAAAGATTAACACAAACAAGATGAATAGTTTCACTCTAATATTTGAATCATTACCAGATGAATGTACATCCTTTGATTTAATTGAAGACGCTCTTGAAGATGGAGGCTTCCATTTCAAAAATATAAAAAGAAATTTTAATGATGTATATCAAATTATTTTATAAGAAATGGATATGTATAATTCAGAAAAAAAGAAAAAAGAAAAAGTTTCAAATGAATTTAAAAAAGAATTTTTACACTTATCAGATCATGATTTAATTATAAGATTTAACACTCTTTCATCTAATATTAGAAAAAAAAGATTTTCATATGGCGTAACAATGAGTATTTATATGAAAGAAATGCATGAAGAATTAAATAATAGATTTGACATATCTGACATTGGAAACGACTCTCAGATATCATTTAAAAATCAAATAAGGATTTCAAATAACAAAATAATAATATGTTAGGACTACTACTAATAATAATTATAGTTTATATAATTTATGTTTTACATAAATGGGATGAAAAAGCAGAAAAAAAATTTCGTGAACTTGAGAAAAAAACATTCCAAAAAATGAATTATTATGAGTTGATGAATCATGAAGAATTTTTCAATAAATCAAAAACTCCTAAACTAGATAAGTATATTAATGAAATCATGAAAGATTATGAGAAAATAAGTGTAAATGAAGAAAAAAAATATTTAAAAAAAATTAAAGATGGATGTCATCTTACTTTGTTAAGGTTTGTTAAGAAAAAATTATATAATGTGATAGAAATAGTAAATAAATTAAATAAAAATGGATTACATCCAGAGTTAATTGATGTTGGAATTAAAGCATTAATTGAATCCTGCAAGTCATTTAATGGAGAAGATAATTTTGATAAATATTCTTATAAAATAATATTAAATTACATAACTGAAGAACTAAAAGACAATAAAATAGAATATTCTACTATATATGAGGAAAAATCTATTAGATATAACTCAAGAATATGTCTAACTTGTAGAAGAATTAATAATTGATATTAATCAGATTTCCATAAATTATATAAAAATGGATAATAAGTACATCCTTCTTTAAAAGTTTCATATTTAATTCCTAAATGTTTTGCGGCCATTCTCATATTATTAGGATATAACAATAAAGCTTCTTCGTAAATAGATGTCCAGTGTTTTCCAGTATCAGATATAACCTCAGGATTAAAATTATTCATTTTTTCTTTTTTTTCTAATTCTTCAATTATGAAATTTAACATAATTTCAGGGTCCAAAGAAATATCATTGCTATCTAAATTTGACTTCAAATTTTCAAGATCTATCTTATGTAAAGAACCATTATAGAATATAGAACTATGAACACTTATATATCCATCATTTAACTCCCAATCATTTTCACTATTAAATAAATATTTTCCGTCATATGTATAATCAACAATTAAACCTAATTCCCCTACTGCTTTAATTTTTTTAGGATCAAATTCATTACCATCATCTAAATTTAATGTAAAAGTATTCCATGTACCACTAGACCATTCCATATTACCTTCTATTAAAATATCATAATCTTTCATACTTTTTACAATTTCTAATTTTGTTTGGTCATACAACTTACCTTCAACTGGTATCTCATAACTTTCTGTACTATTATCTCCAAATTCAATATCAATAGATGTAGTTTTACTAAAAAACTCTTCTCCCTGAGACACATTATTATTACGACATTCATTATCAAACCACTCCTTAAAAACAGAGTCGAAACTAGATTCAAATGATTTAGTAAGGTATCTATTATATGCTTGAATAAATTTATTTATATTCAAAACAACCAGACTTCTTTCGGGAGCAGGGTAATAGGAAGGGATTTTAAAAGTTTTCATAATAATAATTTATAGAAAAATAGTATAATTAAATTTACCAATCATCATCTTCAGATTCAAAATGGAAGCTTCCAACTAAACCTTTAGATGATAAAGATAAACTCCCCTCATAGCATCCTTCAAATCCACCAGTAACTGTAATAAACCATTCTACATACTGCATATCTTCAGATAACATCATTAAATCAGCATAAAATTCATCGTTGAACCCAGAAATACCTAAACTGAAATTAACCCCATCAGCCTCGGAATCATTTCCAAAGAACATAGCTAAAGCTTTATCCCAATTTGGTCCATCACTATCATCACTAATATCTCTAGATGATATTTCCATATTTTCTTTAAGTAAATCATATGTTCCATCTTCATTGACAGTGAATAAATTTCCTTTAAAAATATTTATAATTTCCTTATATTTTTCTTCAAATTTCATCATTTTCTCTTTTGAAATTGAAAATTGATCATAATCTGAAGAACATATATCATAACATATCCAACCCATAACTTTTATTTTTTGTTTTAATGCTAATCTAGTTAAATAATTAAAAAAAAATTATTTAATTGATAAGTATTTAATTATAGTATCCCAGTCAGGATATTTATTTGATCCAAAATGTATTAATTCTCCTTTAAATTCTCCTGCTCCATTAGCAGTTCTATCATCTATTAAGTAATCGCCTATTAAAAGATCTTTTCTATGTGTTAAAATCAATTTTTTCTTTAATCTATCTCCAAAATATTTTTCAATCCAAATTCGTTTATGCGATAATGAAGCAATATTACCCCACGGTGCTGTCGAAGCAATATAAACATCATATTTTGATGAATCAATAATTTTATTTACTGAGCTGACAGCTTGTTTCATTGGAGGTGCATTTAAAAATATGTCTGGAATTTTATCTAATTCGTTTATATATTTTTCATAATCAGGTGAGTTTTTAGCTGATTGAATAAAATCTACAATTACTCCATCCATATCTATATATAATAGTTTCATATATTAAAAATTATATTGCACTCCGTTTTGGAAACTATAAGAAAAGGTCTTAACTCCAACAGCCGGACAAGAATCATAAATCATTTCGATTGAATTAATAAAACTAAACCCTTTTTTAAACTCAAAATTTAATTGAGTTTGACTGGAGGTTTTAAAATCCTTAAATTTTTTCATATTTGGCTGATAATATGTTGTTGATAGCAAATGAATATTTTCAGAGATATTATAATCTAATTGTAAATATGACCCTAATCTTATATCCTTATTAACATTATTATTAGTTAAATTTTCTATCTCATAAAATGAAGAAACTCCAAAATAATTACTTTCAGACAATCGAATTCTTAATCCTGAACCAAACAACTTTCTGTTATCGATTTTTCTCACAGGATCAAACTGATTTTGAATAAAAGATTCATGAGAATAAGTTTTGTTTAAATGATAACTAATTCTTATATGCTGAAAACCATCATTTTCGAAATCAACCTCACCTGCTCTATCAAGATTTATCTCATTTAATAAAAGAAAACTCCATGAATTATTATCCCATTGTAGATGTGAAGTGTTGTTAAATTCCCAATTAATCTGCTCAGAGTCATTATAGTCAAATGAAAATTCAATTGTTCCACTCAAACCATGACTATCTGATTGTCTTCTATTTTCCACATTTACTACTTGAGAAAATAATGTTAGAGGAAAGAAAAATAAAATTAAATAATATTTCATCTTAAAATTATTTTTTATATTTCTTTCTAAATTCAGCTGCTAAAACCTTATCATTATAACCCCATTCATTTTCAATCTCACCTAATATATAATCTACTAAATCATTTTCGTTATTAGAAACTTCTAGTGCTCTTGAAAAAATTTGTTTTGCAAAATCTCTATCATTTAAGTTGACATTAACTAAGTTAGCAAGATTCACTAGTCCGTAAGAATCAACTCTATTAAAACCTTTTTTAGAATCTAATTGTATTTTACAGAGCTCTTTAGCCCATTTCTTATCTTTTAAATCCTTAGAAATATGTCTAGTTATCTCAAATAAATCACTATTTTCTTGAATCTTGTCAATTGATATATTAAAGAAATACTCAGATTTTTTCATGTCAACAGGTTCCATATTATATCCACCACAATAGTGAGCTCCTAATTCTTTAAAGTCAAATGATGTTCTTGCGTATTTTTCTCCTTCAACTAACACTTTCAAAGCCCACTTAGAATCAACAAACACTGTATATATTTCATTAGATAATCTATTATAATCATCAAAAGTTACACATAAATTATGTGCTTTTACAAGTATTTCTTTTGCCCATTTATTATCCTTAAATGGTCCATACTCATTAGATATATTACTTGCTAATCCTAATAAGTCACTAGTAGAACAACTAAGGTTTATAGCTTTTTTATAAACTTCTTTAGCCCATTCTAAATCAGAGAGATAATTTTCATTAGAAATATTATCTGCAAGAGAGATTAAATCTGTTGGTCTATAAGAACATAATTCACAAAGACGCAACAACTCTCTAGCTTCATCTATCTGTTTATTTTCACATAATTCATCAGATAATGAAAGAACCTCATATCTACTATCCATCTGGGTAATTTTCTCAATGGTAGATTGTGTAAGAATGTTCTCATGAGAAAGCATTGGGTGAATAGTAAATCCTTGCTTTAATACTCTAGCAAATTCAGAATCATTTAATCCGTACTCGTCTTCAGCAAAATATATTAAATTATCTCTCTCATAACTCTGAAAGGTTGTATTAGATGCTTTATTTATTAATTCTCTAATCCAATCACGATACTTTAGATTAATATATTCATCTAATTCCATATCTACACCATCAAGTGCCTCACAGATCTTCTCAGCAATAGATTTATAATCTTCAGAATCTAAACATAAACTCTCTGCCTTTTTAAAATATTGATCAGCATCTTCTCTTCCTTCTTTATGCCATGTTAGATAAAAATATGCAATATCTAAGACATCACTAACAGATCTTGATTTGTCTGAAGCTATTTCTAGTATTGGATTAAGTGTTTCTGGAAATACTTGTTCTATTTCATATGTTATTACTAATTCTGCAAGTCTTAAGAAATCAATTGTTTCAACTGCAATTTTTTTTGCTTCTGAAATCATTTTTTCTAACAAGTCTTTCTCAGATTTTTCAACTTGTTTATAACGACTGTATTTTTTAGTCTCTTGACAAAAAACTGAGGGAAATAATAAATCAATGGACAATTTAATCATTTTATCATAATCCCAAATAGTATTACATTTAGATTGTGCAGTTTTACATATTTCTAAAGCCCAGTCTTTATCATTTAGATTTTCTTTTATTGATGAAGCTATTGAGATATAATCTTCAGTTTTCAATACTCTTTCCAATAATAATTTATAAATATCACAAGATTTAGTTAAAGAAGGAATTATTTTTAAAAACTTTTCATTACCATTACTATCCCAGTAACTAAAATCTGTACTCTCTATCGATTCTTGTGTTATTTCCTCTGAATTTACTATACCATCTTTTAATTGTGATAAATCTAGTTTACTTTTTCCTAAAGATGTTTCAACAGCAAAAGATTCCGCTAATTGAATTGATGTCCATAAATCCTGTGTATTTATTATATCTAAATACTTATCCTCCATAATATTATTTTTTTTTATTACTGATATTATAAATTACTCTAAATATTTCTAACATTTATTATATTAATCTAACATCTAACTTATTATCTTCTCTTTTGTAGATCTCCCAAACACCATGCACATCCTTATTATATCTACAAATAGTTTTATCATCATTCTCAAACAAGAAATCAAATTTATCATCACCGCATATTCTTTCTTTATTACATTGATAATATCCGGTTCTTGCTCTCTTATTAATTATTTGAATTGAAACTTGAGCACTTAAAGTTCCTTTTTTAATATTAGTATATTTATCAAGAATAATATTAATAAATTCTTTCTTTGAAATAGAATCTCTTCCTAAATTATTAAATTCATTTTGTATAATTTCCCATATAGATAGATCATTAGATTCTGAATTAGATTTTGAATTAGATTGATTAGAAATCTCTTTAGTGTTTACTTCCTCCTTGGCTTCTGAACTAGTTTTTAAAAAAATACAATTTTTTAAATCTATTTCAACCGAAAAACCATCATCTTTGTATGCAGTTTTAAAAAATGTGTTTAATGAATTATATAAACAAACAATTTCATCTGCTGACACAATTGATTTGTCAAATATCATTGATGATGAAATTCCAATAACTTGTGGACCTCCTTCCAATCTAATTAGTGGTTGGCCAGTATCTTGAATTGTATAAATTCCTATATCTTTAAAATCTGAAAATGGTATAAACATATATTCTGTACCGTCATCAACTCTTGGATCTAATGTAACAATACCATGTGTTGTAACTAATAATGGAGTGTCAAATGCTTGATTAATGCTTATTCCCTCAGTAAAATAAATTAAACCATTTTCAGCACGTGATTCACTAGGTATATCTTCATCATCAATTAATTCTGCAAAATCTAATCCATCTTCACCCCATTCAATTAATCTCATATTTTCATCCATTGGGATAAGTGAAAATTTATCATTAGGAAATGTAGTTGTTGTAAAACTATTTAATTCTAA
>CEUM01044965.1_pt1 | contig 23950 bp, 22 predicted proteins | sample 356421 | NCBI WGS metagenome assembly CEUM01 (sample SAMEA2622716, study PRJEB7988) | marine metagenome | biome: marine biome (ENVO:00000447); feature: surface water layer (ENVO:00002042); material: "saline water (ENVO:00002010), including plankton (ENVO:xxxxxxxx)" | depth 5 m | reverse complement strand
GTCCATAGGTCTGCGTTATTCCCGGTTGGATTATCGCCGTAACCATCTCCATCCATGTCGCTCCATTGGGTCGAATCGGTTGGGAAGGCATCCGGATACGTTCCAGCCGGGTTGTCACCGTAACCGTCCCCATCTTGATCAGACCATTGTGTTGAATCCGATGGGAAGGCGTCAGAATTGTTGCCATTCAGGTTATCACCGTAACCATCCCCATCTTGGTCGGACCACTGTGAGGAGTCGTTGATGAAATCGTCCAGATTGTCGTTGACGCCGTCACCATCGGTATCACGTTGGTTTGCAGCACATCCGTACTGGTCGACTAGTGCGCCCGCAGGACTTGATGGGCATTGATCGAGCTCATTGGCTATACCATCAAAATCAGAGTCAAAAATCAATGCAAAGCAACTACGGTCCCCAATACGTTGTGTTCCATCCGCCTCGTACAACTCCGCAAATGCGCAATAGGTGCCCGATGCGGTAGGGGTTGTATAATTCCAGGTGCCAAGGCTCATGCCTTGATATGTTGCCGTAACTGTGGTCAGCGGAGATTGGGCTATAGTAGCGTTTCCGGAATCAAGGATTTTGATTCGATATTTGTAGGTGTCACCAACAATGAGGTCTAGACCGCGAGTTGTAACGTCGTTCGTTGTTGAATTGACGCTTGATGATACGCTGCTAATGACAATGGATGGAAGTTGTGGGATGAAGGAATCGTTATCAGCAGCCGTGAAGTTTTCATTGCTCTCGAGGTTGATAACCGTGCCATTAACGCTGAGGATTGCGGCAAATCCATGGAAACTCGTTGTGGTTGGACCTGCCCATGTGATGTTGTAGTTCCGCGTTTCAGATTGCGCAGTAAATGTGTCTACATCCTCGTCGATAATGGAAGCATTCAATCCAGCAGAAATGCTGTTGTTGTTTGCAAGGTAGGCCGTGATGAAAACGTCCTCGTCATAAACAATCCAGTACAAGTCATATGTGGTTCCAATGCTCAAGTTTGTGAGATTGATGTCCCCTGTTGTTGATGATGTTGCATCTACGACGAGCATATCAATCTCGAATTCATCTGATCCTGTTGCCATCAAGGCCCCATTGGCATCGTAAAGCAGCGTAACGACCTCGAGCGTTGATTCGTTGCTCTCAAGCGTGTAACTGACATTGACGGAGTACGTTGTGGAGTTTGAGGAATTGAAGGTCCCGTTTCCGAGAGTGTATGATACAGATGTGTTTCCAATCATCGACTGAGTTAGCACCGTCGTGTAGTTGTATGTTGTATTTGATTGCAATCCGACAAAGGATAGGGTAGCGTTTGTGTCATTCACGATGTCCACGTACGCCAATGCGAGACTTTGTCCTCCTCCAGGATTGTCGGTGGTAATTTCGATGTCGTAAGTGTTGGTTGCTCCGAGCCATCCAAAGACGTCAACGTACGTAGTTTGGTTTGCGGTCGCTGTGACCTGCATTGACTCGATATTACCGGTTGTTCCAGAACTGTCCAGGAATTGCCCACCCGCTGTATCCCAACCTGTATCGAGATCGCCATTTGCGTTGTTCAGTGTGACGTTGACGTAGTATGTGACACCAGTGATCATGTCGATCTCAAAATAGTCCACATCCGAAGAGGAGTGGATGGATAAACCAGTGCAGATCACAGGAAGTATGGATACTGGAGTAGCAGTTGACGTTGCATCATTTGGCTCGAGGATGTCAGAAACAACAGTTCCAGATCCGGTACAGTTGGTCACTGATGAACCTCCTCCGCCTGAGCCGTTTCCACCGCCACCAGTTCCGTTGCTAACTGTAAATTTGGTCAATGTAAGATTCCAAGCTCCAGAGGTTCCGGCAAAGGAGAAGGCAGCGATTTCGATATACACCATGCCACCATGATTGGTCAGGCTGCTGTTCGTGCTAACGGTTTCAGGATTGCTGTAGTAGGAGTAGGCCATTTGGTTTTGGTTTGAATCGTAGATGGACAAATCAAAATCATCGCCTGAAGCAAAGGACAGTTCCGCAGCGAGACCTTCGTTGCTGTTGAGCGCAACGCGTAGGTAATCGTACTCGTCCGTAAGTGAAACCAAATCTCCAGAGCCACTTGTAGATCCGGTGAAAATGAGGTTTGGTACACTGGTCGGTGTGGTCAGGTTGTCTGGAAGATCCCCAGAAGCCATGCCCATGTCGCTCTGGTTGGGTCCGACGGCATGAGCCGTTGGAGAAAGAACGACCAAAAGTGATGAAAGTACCATCATTATGGTCAAAAGAACGGAGGTTGCTTTCGATGACTTCTTGTTGTTGGCGACGAGCATATGCATACCAGACACTGGAGGTATATCACCACTACGCCTATGAAACGAATCTCAAATGGCAGTAGGTGCAACGTGGCCATCGCTTTTGTCGTCAGGCTTTCGGACGCGAGACCATACCCCGTTCATCAACTCTTCATGGTGCTTTTGACAGTAATGGAATCGACGGTAGGCCTCTCGGAAGGAGTAAGCTTTCTTGCCCGTAGCGACGAGGTATCCTTCAGGAGAGAGTCGTGAGATGATGACACCTACCTCTCCACAACCAGGATAATCGCATGCCGGCCCATCGCTCATACACATACCTCGCCTTCATACATCTTGAAGTGTTGCTTCTTAATCCTCATCTTCTGTTGGTTCTGGCTCTATGACAACCAGTGGAACATTGGCTTCGATTGCTTGTCCTTCTTCACAGGCAACATTGATGACAGTTCCATCAACCGGTGCTTGTATCTCGTTTTGCATCTTCATCGCTTCGAGGATGAGAATAACTTGGCCTTCCTTGACAACATCGCCTTCTTTGACTTCGACTGTCACGACCTTGCCAGGAATGTTCGCTGAAACCGTTCCTGATTTCTTTTTCTTTGAACCGCCACCTCGGCGAGCACGTGGTGCTGCTTGTGCGTTTGGAATTTCAACGGTGAAGGTTTGACCTTCGACCTTCGCATCGTAACTTCCATCATCGTTGATGGTAATCTCAACTTCGAGTTCTTCACCGTTGATCTTGACTGTACGCTTTTCTGTCATCGTATCATCTCCAAGGGCTTCTGTTGCTTCGATAGTGCATGAGCGAGGAACGGCCCATGTTCATTCTTCGATGGTCTTGTGACCAAGATTCGCCACGTTGACGTCCACGCTGTGAAGCATCATCACCGGTTTCAACAAGGCTGAGAACTGCTGCAAGAGCCGCCATTCGTCGTGTTGCTTCGTCAGCCATGGTCATGCCTCACAATGGGATGTTTCCGTGCTTCTTAGCAGGACGAATTTCTTCTTTTTCAAGCAACATCAACAAGGCTCGTGAAAGTCGAGAACGGGTCTCACTTGGCTCGATAACATCATCGATGTAACCCATGGCTGCTGCTTTGTATGGATTGGCAAAGGTGTCGGTGAAATCTTGGACCAAACGCTCACGCTCTTGTTCTTGATTTCGAGCGTTCTTGATGCGTCGGCGATGAATGATTTCAACGGCTCCATCTGCACCCATGACGGCAAGTTCAGCACTTGGCCAAGCCACGTTGTAATCGCCTCGGATGTGTTTTGAAGACATGACATCGTACGCACCACCGTAGGCTTTGCGAAGAATTACTGTCAGTTTCGGAACCGTCGCCTCTGCATAGGCGTAGAGCAATTTCGCACCGTGTCGAATGATACCACCCCATTCTTGGTTGGTCCCTGGTAAGAATCCTGGAACGTCCTCAAAGGTTAGGATTGGGATGTTAAAGGCATCACAGAAGCGGACAAAGCGGGCTGCTTTGTCGCTTGCATCGATATCGAGGCATCCTGCCAAGACTTTCGGTTGGTTGGCAACGACACCGACGGTGTGTCCAGCAAGATGGCCAAATCCGCAAACGATGTTCATGGCATAATCCGCTTGAACTTCCAAAAAGCCTCCATCATCGAGAACTTCTCGAACCACGTCTGTGACATCGTACGGTTTGTTCGTGTCTTCTGGTATCAAGTCGGTCAAAGCATCACATGAGCGATCTGGACTGTCCGATGTCTTTCGAACGGGTGCTCGATCCATGTTGTTCGATGGGAACATGTCACAGAGATCTCGAGCGAGTTGGATGGCTGCATCATCGCTGTCTGCAGTAAAGTGAGAAACACCCGATTTCGAGGCATGCGTCATCGCTCCACCAAGGTCTTCGAAGGAAACAACTTCGTTGGTCACGGTCTTGATGACTTCTGGACCGGTGATGAACATGTGCGCTGTTTTGTCGACCATGATGACAAAGTCCGTGATTGCAGGACTGTACACCGCACCCCCTGCACATGGGCCCATGATGACGCTGATTTGTGGTACAACACCTGATGCACGGACATTTCGGAAGAAAATTTCCGCATAGGAGCCGAGTGAAGCAACACCCTCCTGAATTCGGGCGCCACCAGAGTCGTTGAGGCCAATCACAGGACGGCCTGTTTTGAGAGCCATGTCGAGGACTTTGCAAATCTTGAGTCCATGCATCTCTCCTAAGGAACCCCCATAGACGGTGAAGTCTTGTGCAAAGGCGAAGACTTCACGACCGTTGATCTTGCCATGACCAGTGACTACGCCATCGCCAGGAATGACGTTTTTGTCCATGTCGAAATCCCTACATCGATGTTCAACGAGCGCATCGATTTCTTGGAATGTACCTTCATCGAGCAACATGTCAAGACGTTCTCTTGCGGTCATCTTTCCTCGGTTGTGTTGAGCATCGATGCGTGCCTGGCCACCACCAGCTTCGCTTCGAGCCTTTCGAGCACGCAGGTCATTGAGACGTTGTTCCGTAGATGACAGACTTCTCACCAACACTCGGTTGGGCATAACGCCCTTATTCGTTGCCCTTCAGAAAACCGGCAAGTATCAACCTTCAGAGGGTCGGAATTGCACCATTTCCCAATCGTCTTTTCCCGCAGGTGGTTCCTTCCAATCAGGATCGCCCGGGAGAATCAAACCATTTCCGATAGAAGCCATTTCCATAGCGAGGGCTTGATGCGCTTGAATCAGTGACTCCCATTCGATTTGTCCGCTACGGAGTTTGAACCATAATCGCAGGTTTTTCCAAGATTTGCTCAGACGTTGATACAGTTTCAAATGCAATCTGGCTGATACTGGCCACCAAAACAGAAGGATGACGGAAACGAGCACCCACGGAATTGCTGCGAGAACCGGTAGGATGAATCCTGGCAAATTGACCTCTTGAAGAGGTGACGATGCAGAAGCAATGAACCATCCGAGTGTGATGGCACAAAACAACCACCATATCGGATACAAACCAATGGAATAGAGGAGCTTCATCGAACCAATTCCTGCTTTGTTTTCTTGCTTACTTGCTTTCATCGTAACAAAAAAGCGAACAAAAAGGTAGGGGACACCTGTGGCGATCATGGCAGACCAAGTAACAAAACCAAGCATCCATGATGCAGACCAGAGCCATAAGGCCAAATTCTTCACAAAGGCTTTCTTTGATATCTTCTTTCTTCGATCTTGCAACTCCCAAGAACGCAATTGAATACGCTCCATTTCTCTATGATGTTCTTTGAATTTTGTTTCAATTTCCAGTGTGCGTTCAGGGTCGTTGACCGAGAAATATTGCCACGCTGCACGAACACGTCGAGAACCGAGTACAGCTTCATCGTAGCTGATTTTGGAAACGTTTTCACCGCTTCGAATGGTGTGAATCATTCGACGTGCACGCCAAACCAATTCACGGTCTTCCCATGATTCTTGAGCATGGCTGGTTCGATTGATTTCTGTTTGGAGAAGTGACGTTACCTCGTTGCACCATGCACGGTCATGTGCTTGTTCTCCGTGTTGAGCGAGTTCATCCTCAGACGGTTGTGGCGCTTCTTCAGCTTGGGGCAGTGGTGGTAGCTCCAGAGGACGATTGATTTGCAAACTAACACGTTCTCGGAACGAATGTTGATCGCTGTAATGCAATCCTATCGGGACAATGTTTGGGGTTGGTTTACCTGCTTCTACGGCTCTGCGATGTGCCTCGAGAAGAATTCGGGCAGCCCCTGTTTTCAATTCAACTGCGTAGGATTCTGTGTGGCTCATGCCCTCTGGAAAGATGGCAATTCGTTCACCGTTTGCAACAAGTTCAGCCAACGTATCGATGAGTTTTGAATTGGCCTTTTTCCGCTCTTCTGGGCTGGCGACACCATCTTGTTCTCGTTCGACAGGTTGGACATTAATCCACTTCATGATTCGAGATAGGACTGGAATCTTGAACAGCGTCGATTTTGCTGCGAACGTCAGTCCACCTGGGAGAGCAGCCATCATGAGCATCGGATCGATAAGGCCACCAGGATGCCAAGCAGTATAGATGATTCCACCCTCCTCCGGAAGGGTGTCAACATCAACCGTAGAAATTTCACGGAACCATGTTTCCATGATGGCGCGATTGACTCTTCGAACCCTAAGGTAGCCTTTGCTGGGCTGTAGATGAGGGGGGTCCGCCTCCCAAGGCATAGCCGTTGTTTTTCGAACTGACATTTGATATCATCCCCGAAACTTCCTTGCTTTATGGAATTCAACGACTCTTTCATAACCATCAGTCCAATGGATGTGACATGGACCAACCACTGCGCATCATCATAGCAAAGCCCGGGCTTGATGGGCATGACCGAGGTGCAAAGGTTGTAGCACGTGCACTTCGAGATGCTGGTCACGAAGTGATTTACACAGGATTGCGCCGAACACCTGAGCAGATTATTGAAACCGTTCGTGATGAGGACGCTACCCTGCTTGGCCTCTCTTCACTTTCTGGAGCTCACGGCCATTTGTTTCCTCGTATCTGTGAAACACTCCGTGAACATGACATGGGCGATGTGATTGTCTTTGGAGGTGGTATCATCCCAGAAGACGATTGGCCTCCATTGTTCGAAGCAGGTGTGCGTGCGTTGTTTGGACCGGGCACAACCTCAGAGGAAATGGTCGAATTCATTGCAACCGCTGTGAAGCGTGATGATGCGGGTGTGGGGCACGGCGCAGGATGGCATTGGAACCAATCAGCGTGAAGGTGAGACTTTGGACGAGCGATTTGATGCCGCATCTTCTGGAGACCGTCGCGCACTTGCTCGCTTGCTTTCATCGATCGAAAACGGTGAATTGAAGGTTGAAGAGCCCCAACGAAAGGATTCCGATTGGAACATCCTTGCTTTAACAGGGCCACCTGGTGTTGGGAAATCATGTCTTCTCGATCGTATGCTCCATGAATGGGTTGACCATGGTTTACGCATTGCAGTTCTAGCGGTTGATCCTTCCTCCCCACGTTCAGGAGGTGCGTTGCTTGGCGATCGTGTGCGTATGCGCATCGTTGATGATGCTGAGCGGAAAGAATCCGTCTATGTCCGTTCCGTTGCGACACGAAAAACCAGCGGCTCGGTTCCACTCGTTGTTCGTGAGATGGCGTTTTGTCTCCTCCATGTTGGATGGGATAAAGTCGTGATTGAGACCGTAGGAGCTGGTCAATCAGAGGTCCGATGTGCCGCTGTTGCAGATCGGATTGTTTTGGTTGAGGGGCCTGCCCGTGGTGACGGAGTGCAAGCAGAGAAAGCTGGTTTGTTGGAACTTGCTGATGCAGTCATTGTCAACAAATCTGACTTGGATGGTGCCCAACGGCATGCTGATGAATTACGTGAATCCCTTCATCTCGGTCACGAAGACGCCCCTGATGTTCTCCTCGTTAGTGCTCTTTATGGCACAGGTGTAGCCGAAGCCTCATCGATGCTGTTGACGCTTGAACAGTCCACGCGTGCAGGGCGCGCACGCTGGAGAGAGCGACTTCTTTCGCATCATGAGCGGCAACTTCTCGAGCATTCCAAATTCGATACGCTCTTGTCAAGTATTGAGGAAGGTTTGATGTCCTTCGATGATGCATACGCTCAATTGAGGAACGGAAATGAGTGATCAAGTCGAACTCACAAATCCTGTCGAATTGTCTGTTGGAGGCATGTCTGGCCACATTTTGCGAAGAGGTATTCACCTTGCGATGTCGTTTCTTCCCCTATTGTATTTTGAATTCGGACAAGATGTTGCAGATGCAGTTTCACTCTCGTTGGCTCAAGTCGTCTCTTCAATCATCATGATTGCCGTATTTGGAGAAGCTCTTCGATTGCGCATGGGATGGACCGTGGTTGGTCAGCGTTCCTATGAGGCCAAGCAAGTCTCGGCCTTAGCTTGGGGTGCTCTTGGCGTTGGAATGGTGTTTCTTCTCACTCCAGAAGCAGCCTATGCTTACCCGTTGATTCTCAGCCTTTCATTGGGCGATCCACTGCTTGGAGAAATACGTCGCAAAGGGGCTTCAACGCAGACTGTCATCTGGGTTGGAATGCTTGGAATTGCCGTTATTTGGGCTGCATGTGCGTACTTGGTCGAGACGCCTTGGGTCTTAGTGCCCATCATGGCACCCATTTGTGTTGCAGCAGAATGGCCTCGACTACGATACATCGATGATAACGCAACGATGTTGTTGATTCCTCTTGCTGTGGTTCTCATTTTTGATCCATTTTTGGGCGTCATTTGAGACCTTCTCGCCGCCATATTGAAGAATCGAGTCCTCTAGGGCTGTTTGTTGGTAAGCATGTACGGCGACAATGAATCCAAAGAACCTCCACAATCGGTTTACTACACTTTCTTCGGTATCGCAGTGATCTTGCTCGCTGTAACAGCCTTCAAGTATCCGCTTTGGTGATATTAATCAAAAGCAACGGTATATAGGCAAACGCCGATTATTGATTCCTATGTGTGGGCTTGCAGGAATGCTTGGTGCTCCTGAGCCCAGCATTGTCAAGAAGATGATTCAACTTCAGAATCATCGTGGTCCAAATGGCTCGGGGTTCTGGCACGATGAATCCGTCTGCTTGGGGCATGCTCGCCTTGCCATCGTCGATTTGGAAGGCAGCCCTCAACCAATTCAATCCCAAGAGGGCAACGTTTTGATTGGGAACGGAGAAATCTACAATTTTGAGTCACTACGCTCCTCGATGCCAGATTACCCTTGGACCACATTAGGCGATAGTGAGACCATCCTCGCTTTGTTTGAGAAAACAATGGATGCGGGTACAACTCCAAGTGCGAAAGATCATGGCGCTTGGATTCAACAATTGGATGGAATGTTTGCTTTTGCACTGTGGCATCCACAACGCAAACAGTTGATCCTCGCCCGAGATGAGATGGGCATCAAACCACTTATCCGATCACGAATTGGCTCTTCGCTCGTCTTTTCAAGCGAAGTCAAAGCACTTCGTGCACACTCTGAGTTCTATCCGCAATTGGATGAGCAGGCATTGATGGCTCGCTTGGTTTGGGAATATCCATTGGATTCAACGACGTTGTTCCTCGATGTGCATCAGGTTCGCCCTGGTACCGTTGAAGTCTGGTCTTTTGAGAACGGAGAACCGGCCCTTCTTGATTCTCACCGATTCTCAATTCCACGACTTAGTCCCCTCGAAGATTACAACGAAGAAACTGGGGCTCAGGAACTCTTGGACGGGTTCATTGACAGTGTTGGAGAGCGATTGATGGCCGATGTTCCCGTTGGAATCGTTCTGTCAGGAGGACTTGATTCGTCCCTTGTTGCGGCTGTTGCAAGTGATGCTGCGCATCGATACAACCGGCCTGTTCCTGAATGCTGGACCGTTGCAGAGAGCGAGGACAATCCCGATTGGATGGCTGCAGAAGTTGTCGCTTCGTCTCTCGATCTCAAGCATCATCAATCCATCATGGAGCAGGACTCCTTCGCTCGACATCTTCCTTCGCTTTCTTGGCATGGTGAAGATCTGGATGTCTCCGTGTTGTTTTTCCAGCCATTGTTCCAAACCATGGCGAAATCTGTCCGCGTCGGACTGTGTGGGCAAGGAGCAGATGAAATCCATGCAGGATACCCTCGTTATGCTGATTTGAATGCTCATCACCACGAACTCGAGCATCGGATTTCAATGCTTCATCATCCATTCGCGCGCCAATTTGAACTAGGTGAACTCGATTCTGAAGACGAGCGTTGGTGGGTTGGTGACCATCGGCCACAAACACATCTCAGTGATTTGCAAGACACGCTTCAGTTCGAACTTGAACATGGACAATTGAGCAACTTCCAACTTCGACTTGTTGACCGACATTCGATGGCACATTCCCTTGAAGTCCGCGTCCCTTTCCTCGGCCGTTCTCATCGAAAAGATGCATTTTCGCTTCCTATGAGTCAACGATTGCCTTCGGAAGGCTTGGAAAAGAAGGCCCTTCGAAAGGCTGCCTCGCTCACCTCACTACCGAAAAGTGTCGTAGAGCGAAAGAAATTGCCTGCTGGTACAGCAACCTCTCCAACGCTTCTAAGCTCATGCCTCTCCGAATACTCAGCACAAATTGAAGAGATCTCATCACGATGGAATTTCTGTGAACCTCTCCTTCGTCATCAACCTGAGATTGCCTTAGGTCTTGGTTTGTTTGAATCACTTCATCTCATTGAATACGATCAGCCACAACACCATCGCTCAATCGATGCACTACTTGCGGAGGTTATCTGATGACACTCGTTCATGACCTGAGTTCTGCACTTGATGACAAGCGTGAGGAAATCGTTGCTTGGATGGCGCAGAAGCGTTCGGAGATTGATGTTCCCATTTACGGTAGTGTCGATATTCGTGATGCAGGTTGGAAGATTGCCGTGGTCGATGCAAATCAATTTCCTGCAGGATTTAACAACACGTCTGAATCGGATTTGCCTCATCTGACGGAAGGTATTGCTGCCCATATTGAGCGACATCATCCTAATTGCCAGTGGGTCCACATCTATCCAGAATCACACACCCGTAACCAAGGATATGTGGAAAATCTCCGAACGCTCTGTCAGCTGGTTGAGCGTGCAGGATACCGATGCACAATTGGCAATCCTGAACTCGATGGTTTCGATGCTTTGAATGGGATTCACGGGCCACTTCCATTGCATCAGGTCGAAGTCGTGGATGATGTTCTCTTGGTTCAAGGTCAACAACCCGATTTTATTCTCTTGAACAACGATTTGACGGATGGTGGTCTCGAAGGCCTCTCGACAAAGAGTGTTCTTCCTCGGCCTCAAATGGGTTGGTATCAACGAAAGAAATCTCAACATTTTGACTTCTTGCGACCACTCATCGAGGAAATCAGTGAGATCATCGGTATTGATCCATGGCATCTCATTTGTGAATCGTTTGTTTCTGAGGAGAAATGCCTCGAAAAAGAAGCTTGTCGAATCCAACTTGCAAGCGATGTGGATGTGTTCTTGGCAAAATTAGCACAACGATACGCTGCGCTCGGTATCGACCGAGAACCTGTCGCATACGTCAAGAACAATCGTGGAACCTATGGACTCGGTATCATGACCGTCACATCGGGTCAACAATTGTTGAATCTCTCGAATCGAAAAATGAAGAAACTCATGTATGGGAAAGGAAATTCGAACACAGAGGATTTCCTCATTCAAGAAGGGGTTCCAACGTTGATGCAAACAGATGCTGGGGCACCTGTCGAACCGGTTGTCTATCTCGTTGATGGAGATGCATCATCGTGGTTCTATCGTATCAATCCAAAGAAGGATGAAATGGGGAATCTGAATTCGCCCAGCGCGCTTTTTATTACATCTGAAGAGGATTCCAGCTTCATGACGCACGCTCACAACTGGCATGCTCTGTTATCTGAATTGTCGATGCTCGCTATGGGACTTGAGGCGGAAGCCTTGCAACAATCCTAACTGGTTGATTTAAACAATGAACCCTTAGCAGGGTCATGCGTCGTGAGGCTCTGTATGTCTTAACGATTGCAGTTGGACTCCTCATCTCAGCAAAGTACGCTCAATGGCCTGTCGACATTTGGTGCATTGGTGTCTTTTCTTACCTCTTCTGGTACACAGATCGAAAGGAGAGAATTGAGATGATTGCAGTCCTTGCCTTTGCTACACCTATGGAGTTGTTCTTTAGCGAGGTGTGGTTGATTTACGAATATCAACGAGGCTTCATGCCATTGTTTGTTCCCGTTGGGCACTACTTCCTCTTCGATCTTGGACGGCGGGTTGCTCAACGGATTCCTGAACGTTCTCCAATGCCTCTGGTCCTCTTGCTGGTTCCATTTGTCGTGTATGGTGCAGTCAAGGGGACGGATACATCTGCTGTTTTGCTGATTCTTTTGACGCTTGGATTCACACAATGGGGCCCTGAACCTCGTCTGTATGCTTCTATGGTATGGCTTGCTCTTTTCATGGAATTATGGGGAACCTTCCTTGGGAACTGGACATGGGCTGCGAACGTCCCATGGACCGGTTTGACAGCCTGGAATCCACCTCTTCTCGTTGGTGCATTCTACTGTTTTGGCGACCTTCTTGTTAATTTGAGCGTTGCCAAGTTTGAAGGGCAACCCATGGCTGAGGTCAACCATGACGTCCTCGGATGAGTTGAAGCGTCGCCGCGAAGAAGAGGCGAAGCGCATCCGGACGAGTCTGAATCGTCAACGTGGTGTGCAACACGCTTCATTGAAGGGCGGAGAGTCAGCCGTTGCATTTGTCAAAGAAGAACTGTGCATTGGTTGTGATCAATGCACCATCGTCTGCGATGATGATGCGATTGAAATGTACAAAGTTGCTATGCGAAGTCCACTGATCAATGTTGAAAGCAATCAGAAAGCGAAAATCGTTCGTGACGCTTGCACAGGCTGCCGTCTCTGTGTTCTTGCTTGTCCAACAGACGCCATCAGCATGATTGACCGATGAGGTGATGTTACGTGTCAAAAAAAGGAAAAGAACCAACAGCCCAACGTTTTGGTGGAGAATTCGGACCATACCGCAAAGAAGGGACAACTGGTGTGTCGCTTGGAACGTTCAAGACGCTCGTTTGGACTTCAAACATTGGTGGACTCGTTCTTTGCGTTATCGCACTTGAACTTCTCTTTGTTCAGCAAGAATTCATGTGGGGCCTCATCAGCCTCATTGCCGGTGTTCTGATCGCTTTGTTCCCTTCAAACTACGAGATTGTCGGTATGGACGATGACGTACCAACTGAAGATTAACTTCAAGCTTCAACTTCTGTTTGAGTTGCTGCAGGAAGTTCGCTCTTTCTGGAATTAACTTCACGAGCAAGGAAGGTTACAACATCGAGAATCTCGATGTCTTCGTAGCGTTCATCTCCCTCGAACTTGAGGCACTCGAAGTGCGAAACACACTTTGGACAGGAGGTCAGCATTGTGTCTGCTCCGGTCGACTTGATTTCTTCCATTCGAGCAACACGGAGAGCGCGAGCATTCTCGTTGCACGACATCATGCTTGAGACACCACAGCACATGGCGTCTTCGCCATGATGCTCCATCTCAACAAGATCGACACCCTCAACAGCGTTGATGAGTTCACGTGGCTCGTCGTAGATGCCCATTTGTCGACCAAGACGACATGGGTCGTGGTAGGTGACGGTGGTTGCATCGGTCGAGAGTTGCATATCGAATCCGTTCTCGATGAGGTATTCTGTCGTGTGCATGACCTTGACACCCTCGAGTTCGTAATCACGAGCAAAGGTTCGGAAACATTCAGCACATGAAGAAACGAGTGTATCGATACCTGATGCTTCGATCTTCTTCTGGTTGTAGGCCTTGAGTTTGTCAAAGACTTCTGTCAGTCCCTGCCACTTCTGATCGTGGCCACAGCACTTGAGGAAGTCACGACCAAGATAGGATACATCATGTCCCATTTCCTCGAACAGTGTGAAGGCAGAGGTTGTAGAATCGCCAAGGTTCATCTCACCCTCATTGACGTGTGAGAAGACCATCTCTTGGTCGAGATAATCGACACAGCCAGGGTAGTAGCCGACGTTTGAGGAAATCGGGTATTCCTCAACTGGGATGAAGTCGTCGTTGGATGCTTCTTCTGCTTCAGCAGCAAGAACGGCTTGAAGAACAGTGTGGGGAATTTCTGCAGCTGGTCCACCCACAATGAGACTGCGTCGAATGTCGACGTAGGAATCGTAGTTGACCAACTGTGGACAAGCATTGGTACATGCCGTACATGTTAGACACGAATACAGCGGTACACCATCGTCCTCATTGTTCCAAGAGTTGTAGATGATGTTGAGTTTGTCTCCACCATTGAACAATCGAACTGGACAGGCATCGTCACAAAGGTCACAGCCGTAACACTTGTTCATCTCGAATTCATAGCCACGTGCCATCGATCGCAACAGAACGATCACGACAGCACCAAAGGTTAGACATGGAATGAACATAGCATAGGTCAACTTAGCATCGAGTGCCTTTGGGTTGACATGATAGGACGGGTTATCGGTGACTGAATACGCTCCACCATCGGCTTGAATCATTGCAATCATTGTGGAGTTGGTCAAATCAACAACCTTGCCAGCGTGTGCGCCAGAGTTGTCGTCCCACAGGAGGAGCGGTTGGAAGGCACGCACGGAGTAGGTCGTTTCCGTCGTGATTGAATCGTTGAGAGCCAAGGCACCTGATGCGACAAGGGTGTACTCGTAGTTGTAGTTCCCTGGTACAAGATTAATTTCTGCCCCTTCACAGCCTGTGAAGGAAGCAAGTACCTTTCCTGAATTGTCGGTGACGCTCATGGTGCTCGAGAGCATTGTTGCGGTATTGACGCCGTCGATCTTACGCTCACTGGCTCGGTATTCGCAGGTAACATCGGTCGGGAGTGCTTCATCGCTGTACTCACCTGAGACGGTGAATGTACCTGAGCTTGTGTAGCCTTCTCCACCAGCAAAGGTCACGGTGTTGCCTGCTGCATTGTCGCCTTCAGATGGGTTCTGATGGTTGTTGGCATCACTGAAATCGATGATGGTTTCTCGAGCAGGTTGGAAGATTTGCCAATCAAGCCAGGCTGCTGCTGGTACGATACCGTCTGTGTATCCACGATCATCGGTAAACTCGTTCGTATCGTGAACGTGAACATCGGAAGGTTGTGTACGCATTGCTTCCAGTTCAGGATAGTAATCGTGTGTCAGTCCCTTGATGGTCAACAGCCCACCTGCTTCCCAGAATCCGTTATCGTAGGTGTCGAAGGTTGCAACCGATGCGCCTGCTGATATGACGAGGGCGCCGATGATGACACGCTTGCCGTGTTCCGGTGTGAATCCAGATCCCCATGCTTTAACGAGGATGTTACGTCCGACAAAATAGATGACAATCCACAACAGCATACCGGTGAGTATCCACGGCACGGCATTGAAGATTTCAGCAATCCATGGTGATCTCGTTCCACATAACAGATCTCCATGTGAATCGAGTTTACAATAATCCGATCTGTTTTTCCCGTACAACTCGAGGAAGATGTTGATCGAAAAGACAGAGATAAACCATACGTGCGCAAGGTAGACAGCACCTGCTGCCGCAAACCATGGATCTTCAACAGGTCGCTTCTCACGTCCTCCGAGGAACGGTGGAAGAGCAAGAATACCGACTGGGATGCCCGTGAGTGCAGCGCCCCACCATGCAGCGTTCCAAGCGAAGACAGGTTGGCCGACAATGTCGCCAATGAATCCGGTAGGTACCGTAAACTGAGGAAGATACTCTCCCCATCGTAGGTATCCGTACGAGAACAGTACGTACCAATCAGGGAAAACGAATCCTGCTTGAGCGTATGGATCTGCAGCGCCGTGCAATGGTGGTGGAATCAACCACGCATAGAACAGCAGAACTGCTGCCATGAACGCAAACAGAATGGTATCTCGAAGAACTTCATGAGGCCAGAAACCGTGACCCATGCGGGTACGCTTTCGCTTTTCACCAGCCTCCTGAAGCTTGGCTTTTTCATCCATGTACGAGGTTGCAACTCGTCCTAAATTTTCCATTAATCCCATTCAAATTCCTCCGATCAATGTGGCTCCGCAATGCCTTGTACCCAGACAATAAACAAGTGAATAATGATCAATGTTGTCACAATCACAGGGAGAATGAAGACGTGGATGAAGTACATCCGAGTTACCGTTCGTGGCGTCAACGATGAACCACCGAAGAGAAGGGTTGCGATGTACTTTCCAATCAATGGAGAAGAGTTGGCAAGGTTGATTCCAATAACTGCAGCACCGTATGCAAGACTGTCCCACGGTAGCAAATAGCCAGAATAACCGAAGACGATGGTCAATGCCATCAAAGCAACACCGATGAGCCAGTTGAGTTCACGTGGGTTTCGGTAAGCACCTGTGAAGTACACACGGCACATGTGCAAGAACACAGATGCAACCATGAAGTGCGTTCCCCAGTGATGAACTGCACGGATGATGTATCCGAACGGAAGTTCGAGCATGATGAATTCCATGGAAGCATAAGCAGGTGATGGATCACCCTCTCCGCCAGGAACGTAGTAAATTCCAAGAATGGTTCCAGTCAAAACAAGGATGATGAAACTGAGGAAGGAAATTCCGCCAAGGCAGTACAATGGGTACCAGTACCAAATGATGCGCAACTTGTACTTTTCAGCGTGGGTAAGAGGCATTTGTCGGTGCATGTTGTAGTATGCTCCTTTGGACATGTTCCAGTAGTCTTGGATGCGGAACCGTGTGTCCATCCATGAGAATACCCACAAGAAGGCCCGTTCGGAAATACCCATTCCGCCTGTTGACTCAACAGCACGGAGAATTTCTCGACGTGGCATTTCTTCTGTTTCCTTACGGAGTGTAAAGGCAACAAGAACGATAATGAAAGCGATGAAGAACCAAAGAATCCAGAACATTGTTGTCATGATATCACCTCAATCACAGTACGTCAACCAATCGACGTAGTCGGTTATGCCTTCAATGACATCGTTGTTGAGTACAACCGGGATAAGAGGGAGGCCCACTGGTGCTGGACCGCCTGCTTTGCGTACCCCTGCATAGGTGAAGGTTGCACCATTTGACCGGTTACGGTTGGTGTTCATCTCCAGTGCTGTTGTATCAAATCGAGAAGAGTGACAGATGCAGAACAACTTGGTTCCGCCGTCGTCGGTCCCGCCTGGGGTCCACGTGTCATCGGTGTAGGAGTTGGATACCAGTTGCCATCCAGGAATACAGCAAAGGTGCGTGCATCGGCCAAAGACCATGATGATGTCATCTGAGGGATAGATGCGTTCGTCCATAGCCACCATGTCTTCGAAGTGTCCGATGTATTTTCCAGATTCATCGTATCCTTCCATCATTTGGAATCGAGCCTTGTTGTTGTCCATGGGAGATCCTTGCCACTTTGAGTCCTCTACGTAGTTTACAACGACTGGTACGCCGTTCCAAACTCCAGAGGCACCAGCAGTTCCTGTATTGGAGTTTGCTGCCTCTGCGACAAAATCGGCCTTTGTCATGGACTGAAGGTGCTTTGCCCCATACCACGCTGTGTCTTCTCGGCCTTTGGCCCAGAATTTGACCGAGAGGTCCCCAGCGGAGCCACCGCCTGGCGGGAGGAGAATGGCAGCGAATCCGAGAACACCCAGTGATGCTGCGAGAACACCTGTTGCCGTGTTGAAACCATAACGCAAGAACTGTCTTCGGTTGATGACGGTTTCACCAGCGTTGGCAATGCCTTCCTTTGCTTCAGGAACGAATAAATTGTAATCTTTCGCCATATGCTTCACCACTTGTACTCCTTCCAGTCCTTGACGTGTTCAGGGACGTACTTGTTCTGAGAATGTTTGACAATGATGGTATCGGGAAGGATGAACTTGAGGTAGATGACACCCATGAGAATCAACGTTGTCAAGGTCATAGCAAGGTGGAACGCAAGTTGTTGTTGGTCCCAGCTCTTTGCAAGCCCGTAAATGAGGGAGAATGCCCAATAGCATGCCCAAAAGATGCCCCATGCAAAGAAGAACATGGTGAGGTAGGAGCCACCAGACGGGGCGAGACTTGCGCTAACAATGGTTCCAGATTCTGCAACATTGTGGACGCCGTGGTTGATGGCTTCGTCCATTTGCGCTTCGGTGAGTTCAACGCCCTCCAAAGCATTGCGAGCATCCTTGACGGAGATCGAACCGTCTGCAACACCCTTGAGCAAGTTGTTGATGGTATCGTCGTACATCACTGATCACCTCTTCGCATGAGTTTGTATCGCAAGCGCAACTGGTTGCTTCGGCCTTCGTACGAAGTCGAGAATCCGTAGCGAAGCATCAATCCTGCGAAGACGACGCACATGATGACCGCTCCAAATCCGAGAAGGCCAAGCCAGTGTGCACGCAGTTTAGCACCCATGTGGTGCAAGTCGGCTCCGTGTGATTCAGGTTCTGGAGGTGCAACGTTGCCGTCACCTGCAAAGACTGTTCGAGTTCCACGAGAAAGGCTGTCTTCATCGCCCTCGACAAGAGCGAAGGTCAATTGGTTCCACATGTCCTCGACGACGTTTCCAAGACCACCGTCGCCGTTGACGCTGTTGCCGGTAATCCAGAACGTGACCGTTCCTTCACCCTCGGCTGGTGCCGTCCAAGTGATGTCCCACATTCGGTCGGATTCGGCAGCGGAAGCGGATGTGTGCGTGAGCGATTGCATGTCGCCTTGCCAATTGTCAGCACCTGTTCCTCCGAGTTCGCCGCTTGAAACTCGCATTGAGAATCCTGCAGAGTATTGGCCTCCTGCAGCGGGGCCTCCTATGATGTGGAGTTGGAGTTCGTAAGTCTCGCCAGGTGTCCATGCATACGGGACACTGTCAAGAATCACCTGAACGCTGTTGGATGGTGCTGCGTTGTGGCAAAGGCATCCTTCTTTGGCGACATCATCGATGTCGTTGTGTTGGCCACCGATTCCTGTTGGCAGCGATGTTGCAAGGCCAGGGAGAAGCAGGAGAAGCAACACTGCAACCGCAACTGGGCGGCGTTTTGAGAAGGAGGTTGTTAGCATGGCTACACCCTATGGGCTTTCGACTTGGAAGGACCCCTTAAACATTGTTAGTGATTCACCAGAATAATGTCTTGCAGTGTGCCGTTTTTCGAGCAAAATGTAACAGGGCAAGAATTCTTGTGATTCGACTGTTAGGGTACTTCATGGCGGAGACTCCTTTCGACAACATCTACGACCTCTCATCACTTCAACTTGAGCAATTGGATGAGGCTGAAGATTTGATGCTCAAAAACGATCTTGGTGCAGCAGAACGGCTCCTCTTGAATATGCTTGAAGAGGACCAAGAATGCATTCCAGTTTTGTCCAACCTTGGTCACTTGTATGGTCGTCATCTCTCTGAGTTTGAGACAGCCGTGTCGTATTACGACAAGGTTCTCCACCTTGAGCCAGACAATGCTTGGGCTCGTGATGCTCGTCGTCGCTACCTCCGATTCGTCGACAAATAAGGTAAGTTCAAGGGCGTCTTTGACAAGGGATTGTCATGGAGTCATCGCAAATCCTCATTGCAGGAATTGGTGGGCTCGGTTGCGTTTGGGCTGCTCGAGCCCATCAACGAGGTGCTGGAGCATCGTTGTTGATGCTTGATGCTGACGATCGATTTCCTGACGTTGACGGAGCGCACATCATTCGCCTCGGGCACACCTTGGACGCTTTGGGTTGTGCCGCACTTCCTCCCCTTGCTGAACAGCGGATGAGGGGATTAGCAACCCGCACACGCCCTTTTCTTGAACAAGCGGAATTGGTCATCATTGTTGCAGGGCTGGGTGGAGGTACTGGGACCGGTGCTTCGCATGAATTCGCCCGACAGGCGAAACTCCACGGGGCAACGGTTCTCTCCATCGCAGCCCTTCCGTTTGACAGCCAACCGACACGCAAAAAGATTGCAGAAGCCGAGATTCAACGTCTGGAACATCATTCAGATGTTTGCGTCCAACTTTCTCTCGAACGGCTGGCTCGACAAGCTCGGGATCGGGGCAAAGATTGGAGCATGGGTTCGGAGTGGGTTGAAGATTTGATCGATGGATTGGTTCGCACACTTCTTTCGATGGGACTTATCAATCTCGATTTGATGGACTTGCGAGCCATTGTTCAACACCAAGGGGGTTCTACCATGCTGGTGGGTACTGGTCACCACGAGCAGTTGGAAGATCTCTACAATGCAACCATCAAGGCACCACTTGCTCCGATGAACGTCGCTGGTGCGAAAGGCTGTCTTCTTCAAATCGAGGGTGGTTTGGGCATGACGATTGGACAAGTGGACAAGATTGCAACGGCTCTCACATCTGCGGTTGATTCCGATGCCCAAGTGATTCTAGGTGCTCGAGTTTCTCCCGACCTTGAAGGAACGATTCGTATTGTCATGCTGCTTTCAGGCATCGGTGAAGATTAATCCAATAGTTCGATTTCATCGTCCCACTGCGTTTCATCACCAAGCGTTTCAGGTGTCTGATTCCAATCGACGGGATCGCCAATGCTCTCCTCCAAGTTAGGGGCTTCTTCATGGCTCTGAGCCGCTGAATGTTGGTCATCTTCGACCTCGTCATCCGAGGGTTCTGGGTCACTTGATGGTTCAATTATGTTCAAGTCGATCACAGATTGAACGATGCCTCGGTCAGTGTTGATGCGATTTGTTTTTGCTTCGAGCATGCTTCGTTGCGACCACATTACTGTAGATACAACAAGGATGTGACCTCCTATGAGAACGGTTCGAACGTCATCCATGACCGAGGTAATCATCGCTACACTACCAGCATAGGCATATCCGAAAGCAACACCCCAAAACAGAGCATTGTCGCGTGTGAAGAGGGTGGATTCGGAGCCCTCACCTTTGCTCGTCAAAGCCCAAATTGCAAGGAAAACCGTGATGATCATCAGAAGCAGTTCTTCAATGAAGATGAGCGTGTCTGTCGATGCAGAATCGATGCTTCGAAAGATGCTCAGAACGTGCCAAGTGATGAACAACTGAGTCGCCCAGAACCATTTTCGAGCAACGACGTGCGTAACTGAATGAAGCGATGCTTTCTTTCGTTGAGCCCACGTAGCATAGATGCACAATCCGTAGGCAGCAAACGAAAAGACATACGGCCAAACACTGAATGAAGAACTCCCTAAGACGAAACGTAGTCCTTCGGTCACTGCGAACGTCATCACAACAACGAGCGTCGATGTCATGACCAGAGAAGGAACAGGAGAATACCCGTTAGGATTGCTCTGTCCTTCCTCGGGTACATTGATGGCATTCATGGTCGCCAATCCAAAGAATCGACCTTGAGCAACGGCCCACAGGACGAAAAGACCGCCGAGTGTTGCTGGAAGGAAGGATCCAACTTGCGATAGAACGCCACTCTCGCCAAAGATAACGGAAATGAGGGCAATGATAACGAATCCGAGGATGATCGGTACAATGAGAATCTTGAATCGTGCAGAAACTGGCGGTTTTTCGCTTGTTTCATCATCTTTTTTGTATCTGAGCAAACCTCCAAGACGCTCGTTCTTGGAGAGTGGTGCGAGACAAAGGTAAGCGACGCTAAACCCGATGAATCCGTAGGCAGACCAAACTTCTGCCTCCATTCTTGCAAGTACAAACAATGCGATTGAGGCCAATGCCAGCATCAAGAGATGAGGAAATGTCGTAGGCGATAGCAGACTCTTGAGCAGCGACAATTTTGTCAACGGCTTGGTCTCCTCCATGCTCGTCTGTTAGGGCCTTGGTTCTAAAGGGTGTTCAATCATTGCGACCATATCTACATGAGGCAGAGCGGAATGGGCAAAACATGGCAGCAAAGGTTTCCAAAGCCAAGCGGCCTAAGCGTCGTTGGGTTGGAATTGCTCTCCCTTCTTCAATTCAATCAAGTGCGGATTTGGCGAGTGTCTTGGAAGCCTCGCCTTACAGTGTATACCGCATCAAATTATACGATTGTCATGTGGGTGCAACCGAAGAAGCTCTTACTGCCCGTTCGATCCAAAATAGAACCGACGATGTTGGTTTTGCAATCATTTGTGTCCTCTTGTCGCAATATCAGGAGGTCAGAAACGTTCTCGAGTCAGGCGATGGCCATGGTTTGACATCAATAACATCCTCTGGAAAAATTCGCTTAGTGCGTGAACGCTTAGGGATACCAAAGCCTTCCCGGAGATAAGACACGCTTTTGACCATCTCTGGTGTGGGTACACCATGGCCGGTGGAGGGACAGCGCCCCCGTTGAAGTTTGGAGATGTGCTGTTGCTCATCGGTGTTTCACTCTTGATAGGAACCTTGTTTATCCAAGAATGGGACCTCCCTGTGAAGATGAATCCTGAGGATGAACCGCTCAAAGGAACGTCGCAATCTTTCTCTGGAGATGTGCTTACAATCTCCGCTGTAACAGAAGAAGAATCGGACGTCCGAATTGAGATCTTTGAGGATGGAGAAAAGGTCGAGGATGAAACATTGTACGCGGACCGAATTACGCCTGCTGAACTCTCTTATGAATCGAAAGGAGGAAAACTCGCATGGAAAGTATCGCTTGAACTCAGTGCGACTGGAGAGGTTGACGTTGATTTAGATCGTGTTTATTTCCTGAACTTCGTACCCTACATTCTCGGTGCGCTCATCACGACAGCAGGCGTCTTTAAGAAAAAATCAGAAACTGAGGACGAAGAAGACGTTGTCCTTGATGCCATTATTGAGGATGAAGATTAACCCACTCGATTTGGTCATCATCATCGACTGAGAAGCGGCTTCCAGATTCATCCTCGAGGGTAATGACCGTCGATTGTATGTCGATAAGAGTGCACGTTTTACTTCTATAGATGCAATCTCTGAGGATGACATCATCGTTGATTGTTTGTTCCGCACCAGCTTTGAGAACAGCATGTTTTTCTTCAAAGAGGGATGCTACAACGGCGTTCAAGATTGCAAAAAGTTCCGAATTCGAGGTATCAATTCCGAGCTGAGCAAGGGAACCTTGTCCTTCGCTGAGATTGTCGGTGTCTGTGTTTATTCCTAGTCCAAGGACCATGCGCTGCTCGCTACCTCTAGAGTAAGACTGGAACAAGATTCCTCCAAATTTTTTCCACTGTTGCTCTGCTGTTTCTCTGAGGAGTAGGTCGTTAGGCCATTTGATGTTCAACTGTTCGATGTGCTGTTTGTTTAACCTCAATGCATGACTGATTTCGTGTGCAACGTACAATTGCATCTTGAGATCGATGGAAGAAAGGTCCTCCACGTCAAGAACCCACGAGCCCTTGAACGACTGCGGGTGATCTTGCCAGCTCCGTCCATGACGTCCTCTGCCATTTGTTTGTATCAGAGCAGTCAGCGAATCACCCGGCACATATTGGCCACGCAACAATTCAGCATTGGTCGAATCGATTTCACGAACTTTATGATGCTTGTTCGAAACGAACGGATGCCAAGCAGCAAGCACATGTATGGCTTCATCGTCTTCGAAGGTGTGCGTTCGAACGATTCGAGCAGCAAGACCGTATTGTCGTAGAATGTCAACACTCCGCCGCCAGCCAACATGTTCTCGGCAAACAAGCAAAGCAATTCCGTTCATTTTGCACAACAGATTGTTGGCCATCGTTCGTGCAAACACAGCCAACAAACCCTCGGGGTGTGTATCGATTAAGGCAGCCTCCTCAAGTGGACCGAGAAGTTGATCGCCGATTTCGCCTGCTGGAATGTAAGGCATATTCCACAGGACAACGTCGTATGTGCCTGGTTGCCATGCGGAAGATTGCTCGTCTTGAGGGCCGATTCCCCCCTCGCTCACGCTGACTTCAACACCTGCTTCTGCTGCGTTGTGTCGTGTGGCTGCTACAGCGAACGGGTTGATGTCACAGGCGTCAACATTCCATCCCAACGTTGCAGCGTTGATTGAAAGAGCGCCTGATCCAGAACCAATCTCGAGAAGATTCTTCGTTCCAAATGGTGAAATGGTCTTCAAGACATTGTTCAATAAATCGGTATCTTCCCTTGGTGGATAGACGGTCGGTGGGATCTGAAGTTTGAAGGAATTCCACGTCCGATCTTCGACATCGTTTCGAGTCAAAAATTGAATCTCATTTTGGGCGTTTTCAGGTTGGAACATAATCGCCCTCGGAAAAAATCAATTATCGGTCATAAAAGAGCATTT
>CEUM01014319.1_pt1 | contig 23967 bp, 26 predicted proteins | sample 356421 | NCBI WGS metagenome assembly CEUM01 (sample SAMEA2622716, study PRJEB7988) | marine metagenome | biome: marine biome (ENVO:00000447); feature: surface water layer (ENVO:00002042); material: "saline water (ENVO:00002010), including plankton (ENVO:xxxxxxxx)" | depth 5 m | reverse complement strand
TTTTTTTATTTCTTTTTTAGCCCTCTTACTAAATATATTAATGGTGCCGCTATAAAAGCTAAAACTCCCATTAATAACATAATTTGATTAAAAGCAATTGCACTTGCTTCATTAGTACCTATTTTATATAAAATTTGCATTAGCATTTTTAAATTTTCGGGAGAGTTATCAAGATATTGAGGGATAATATGCTTGATTTTATTTAATATAATCTCTGATTTGCTTATTGCTTGTGAGGATAAATTGGTAAAAGATTCATAATTTCTAGAAATTTTATATTCAAAAAGAGTATTTGATAGTGCTATTCCTATTGCTGAACCTAACCTGCCCATTAAGGAATACAATCCACTTGCATTTTTAATTTGATCTTCTTCAAGGTCCCCTAATGCTAATAATACTAGCGGTAAGAATATTAGTTGTGCCGAAAGCCCTCTAATTATTTGCGGAATGATTATTTCATAAGTACCTATTTCAGATATCATAAAACCTTGCATCCAAGTACCTATGGCTAACATTAAAAAACCTATAAAAGCAACTGTTCTTCTATTAAAAAACTTAAATAATACTAAAGCAAGAAAACCAGAAGCTACTTGAGAAAACCCCATTATATAAACCATTGATGCAACTGTTGTTCCATCAAGTTCTCTTACACGCGCAATATATACTGGCAATATATATTGGCTTGCAAATATTATAAATCCCCATATAAAAACCAAAATAGTACATATTAAGAAGTTTTTATTTAAAAATACTCTTATATCTACTATCGGGTTTTTTGTAGTTAATTCTCTTATAATAAAAAGTATTAAACTTATTATAAAAATAGCAAATAATACACATATTAAAGTAGATTCAAACCAATATTCTCTTCTTCCTTCTTCTAAAATTGCTAATCCAGTTCCTAAGAATAGTGCAGCTAAAATGATGCCTATAAAATCAATTTTATTCCATAAATATTCTTTTTCATCAAAGTCAGCCAATTTGTATACGGCTATTCCAACTAAAAACGAAAAAGGAATGGTAATAAGAAATACAAATCTCCAACCAATTTCATCACTAATCCATCCTCCCATATGTGGACCAAAAGCAGCAGCACAAGTAGCTATAACACCAGTGAAAATGGCCACTATTTGTTGTTCTTTTTGTGGGTACAAAGTAAACATTGTTGAAAACATAGCAGGCATCATACCTCCACCAAAAAAACCTTGAAAAACTCTAAAAAAAATCATTGATTCTATTGACCAAGCTAAACCACAAAATATGGAAGCTATACTGAAACCCATAGAACACATGAAAAAGAAGGTTTTTAGGGACATAGCCCTACTTAGCCATCCAGATAACGGAAGCATAATTACCTCAGCTATTAAAAAAGAGGTTATTACCCAACTTACTTGATCGGGGGCTGCTCCTAAACCGCCTTGAATATGTCTATAAGCTGCCCCTATATTCTGAACACTAATTAAGCTAAAGAACATACCTAATGTCATAAGCCAAAAAGCAATTTTATTTTTGTCATTTTTAGAAAGAGTAATTATTTTATTTATTCCTTCTTAAAATATAAGAATATAAATATTAACTATATATCATTAATTAACTAATTATTTTTAGATTTAATATATATTAGTTTTTAGTTTCTATAGAAACATAAACTGATAAACCTGGAACAATTCTTCCTAGCATATTATCAGGTATATCAAATGTAATCTTTATAGGCACTCTTTGAACTACTTTAACAAAATTTCCTGAGGCATTTTGAGGAGGTAAAAGACTAAAAGATGCAGATGATGCTGGAGAAATAGAATGAACTTCTCCAATTATTGGGCTATTTTTAAAAGCATCAAAATGTAACTTTGCTTTTTGACCAACTTTAATATTTTCAACTTGTGTTTCCTTATAGTTTGCCATTACCCATATATCATGGACTGGAACTAATGCCATCAATGGCCAACCATCTTCTACATATAAACCTGGTTCTGCAATTCTATTTGCTACGACTCCATTAATAGGTGCATAAATTTTAGTTGACTCTAAATCAACTATTGCCATATTAAGTTCGGCTTGAGACTTATTGTAATCAGCTTCTGATACTTTTAATTCGGCTTCAGATTTTTTTACTTCTACTATAAGTTCATTTTTTAAAGAGCTTATTTTTTCTTTTTCAGTTGCTAGCACTTGTAATTTATTTTTAACAGAATTTGTTTTAGAATTTGCAGAATCTAATTTATGTGTTGTAGTATTAACTTTTGCAATGGCTTCATCTAACTTTGCTCTCGAAATAGAATTTTTATCGAATAACTTTTCCATTCGTGATAAATTTTTATTCGCGAGCTCTAGTTCGCTAGCATAAGATTGAGCTATGAAATTATAGCTACTAATTTCACTTTTCACTAATTCCATATTAGCGTTAATATTATTAAATGCAGACTCAATAGTAATAATTTTTGTTTTTGAAGCCTCTATTTTAGCTTTTGCAGCCTCTATTTTAGCTTCTGCAGCTTTTAGAGCAGCATTTAAAGAATTAACTTTATTTTGATATGGTTCTGGATCTAATATTACTAGGAGATCATTTTTTTTGACAACAGAATGTGTTAAAGCAGGGACTTCTAAGATATAGCTTGAAATTCTTGATGACATTGTGGTTATAGAGGACCTAACATAAGCGTTATCAGTTGAAACAATACTTTTATTTGTATTCCACCATTCCAATCCGAATATAGTCGAGAACGCTATAGTAATTATAGAAATAAAAATTATAGTTAATTTTTTAAATTTCATTTTAAACCCGTAAGTAATTAATTTTTATTAATGTATAGCTATAACTTAATATTAATTAAATCAAGGGTTTATAATGCTTTATAAGGTTTATTAGGTATGTTATTTTTGCATGGCTTTTTACTGTTTACAGCTTTATGGTGGAGCCGAGGGGGGTCGAACCCCTGACCTCTTGACTGCCAGCCAAGCGCTCTCCCAACTGAGCTACGGCCCCTACTTTTAAATTATAAGTTTGTATCTTCTTCTTTATCCTCAATATCAATATCTGTTAGTCCTTTTATATTATCTGAATCATCTTCATCATTTTCTATTTCTATTTCACTTTCTAACTCAATATCACTATCTTCATCTATAATATCTTCATCAATATCATCAATAGATATTAAATCTTCCATTTCTTCTTCAATATTATCTTCTTCTTTGTTTTCTATTTCTGAAGGAATATGCTCTGGTTCTACTTTTTCAATTTTTTGAATATTTTGAGTGTTTTTATTTAGAGGTGGCCTACCTAATCTAGGTTTAATCTTAATAATAAATTCTGCACCACATTTGGGACATATAGGAACTTCCTTTTTTAAATCATAAAATTTTGTTCCGCACGAATTACAAAGACGTTTATTACCTAATTCAGCTTTATCCATAAAATTACTCCATAAGTTATTCATATATAAATAATGCATTTGCCATTTAATAATATAGATGTCAAAAAAGAATTGTAAATTTAATATTAAGTTTGTAATTATAACTTATAATAAAGTAAACAATTATGATTAAAAAAAATATTATAAAAAATAATTTAGTGTCTCATGGGTCTAGGAGTTTAAAAGGTATAATTACTCCTCCAGGAGATAAATCTATTTCACATAGAGCCCTTTTATTTTCTTCTTTAGCATTAGGAAAAAGTCAAATTTCTAACTTGTTGCATTCAGAAGACGTCTTAAATATGGTAAAAGCACTTAAATTATTAGGTATAAAAATTACAAAAATAAATAATATATTTTACGTAATTGGATCTGGTCTAACTGGTTTTAACATTCCAAATAAACATATTGATTGTGGAAATAGTGGTACTTTAGCTAGAATACTAATAGGTGCTATTGGAGGAAGTGAAATTTTTGTAACATTAACTGGCGATGAATCATTAAGAACTCGGCCAATGAATAGAATTATAAAACCTTTAAAGAAAATGGGCATTAATTTTCACTCTTCAAATGGATTATTACCATTAATAGTTTATGGTACTAATGAAATTCTTCCTATAAAATATAATTCGCCAATTTCTTCTGCCCAAGTAAAAACATCAATTTTGTTAGCAGGGTTAAATGCTCAAGGCACAAGTGAAATAATTGAGCCTTATACTTCTAGAGACCATTCTGAAAACTTGTTAAAATATTTTGGTGCAAATATAAAGTATAATTCTAAAACTTCTGGAAAGAATAAGGTAATGATAACTGGGGGTAATACCTTAAAAAGTTGTTCTATTGAAATCCCTGGAGATATCTCTTCAGCTGCTTTTATAATTATAGCCGCTATAATAATCCCTGGATCAGATATTATAGTGAAAAATGTAGGTGTAAATTATTTTAGAAAAGGGGTATTAGAGGCATTAGAAAAAATGGGAGCTAAAATTAGTATAGAAAATAAATTTACTAATAATTTTAATGAGCCTGTAGCTGATATATCAGCTAAATACTCAAAAATTAAAGGAATAACTTTGGATAGTACATATTCTTCCAGGCTAATTGATGAATATCCTATTTTAGCAATAGCAGCAGCTGTTGCTTCTGGAAAGTCTGTATTTAAAGGTTTATCAGAACTCAGGCACAAAGAAAGTGATAGGTTTAATGGCATTATTGATGGTTTGAAAGCATCTGGAATAAAGGTTGAAGCAAAAAATGATGATATTATTATTTATGGAAATTTATCTAGAATAAAGGGAGGCATAACCATTAATTGTCAATATGATCACAGAATTGCTATGTCATTTTTAGTTTTGGGAGCTGTGGCAGAAAAACCTATAAAAGTAATAGGCTGTAATTCCATCTCTACATCTTATCCAAATTTTATTTCAGAGTTAAATAGTATGGGTACAAAGATTAGGAATGAATAATAATATTACAGTTGCTATAGATGGTAATGCTGCTTCTGGAAAAGGAACTTTAGCTAAAAATTTAGCTACATATTTTAATTATGCTTATTTGGATACTGGAAAACTATATAGGGCTTCTGCATTAGTTATTAAAGAAAATAGAATAGATTATACAGATATAAATAAGGTAATAGAATTAATTAGATCTCATAATTTTTTTAATTTAAATTTAAATGATAATGCTTTAAAAAGTGATGAAATAGGAAAACTAGCTTCTTTAATTTCTGGATATAAAGACCTTAGAAAAATATTATTAACTTACCAAAGAAAATTTGCTCAAACACAGCATTCTGATAAGTTAGGAGTAATTTTAGATGGAAGAGATATAGGCACAATAGTACTTCCAGAAGCCAATATTAAGTTTTTTGTAACTGCTTCAATAGATGTTAGAACAGAAAGAAGGTGGAAAGAGTTGATTTCCTTGGGACAAAGTACTATAAAGCGCCATGTCGAGAAAGATATAAGAGATAGAGATAAGCGTGATAGTAAAAGAAAATATTCACCTTTAATTGCTTCTCAAGATGCAATCTTAATTGACACCACTAATTTGGATGCTAATGAAGTATTTTTATTGGCTAAAAAACATATAGAAGAGTACTTATTACTATAAGTACATTATAGCTTTAAGGTGGGAAGCATTTTAACCCAGTTAATTTAGGACTGGTGCATCATAAATACTTAAGGAAAAAAATTTAATGTCAGATAAACAGGAAAAAATTGAAGTAGAATCGTTTGCAGATCTTTTTGCAGAACAAATAAAAATAGATGAAAAAAAAGAAGGTCAAGTTGTCAAAGGAACCATTATATCTATAGAGAATGATATGATGATTATTGATGTAGGGTATAAAACTGAAGGAAGAATTAGTATAAGAGAATTTTCAGGCAAGAGTAATACTAAATTGCCAGTTGAGGGAGATGTTATAGACGTATATTTAGAAAAAGTTGAGAATAGAAATGGTGAAGCAGTTTTATCGCGAGAAAAAGCAAGAAGAGAAGAATCATGGGGCACTCTTGAAAAAGCATCAGAAGATAAAGAAAAAGTTAACGGTACAATATTTGGAAGAGTAAAAGGTGGTTTTTCTGTTGATTTAGATGGAGCGATAGCTTTTCTTCCAGGTAGTCAAGTGGATGTAAGACCAACAAGAGACGCAAATCATTTGGTAGGAAGTACTCAATTATTTCATATATTAAAAATGGATAGAAGACGAGGAAATATAGTTGTTTCTAGAAGGTCTGTATTAGAAGAATCTAGAGCTGAGGCTAAAGCAGAATTAGTCTCTACAATGGAAGAAGGCCAAATATTAGAAGGTATTATTAAAAATATTACTGACTATGGAGCTTTTGTTGATTTGGGCGAAGTTGATGGTTTATTGCATGTTACTGATATATCTTGGAAAAGAATAAGTCATCCTACTGAAGCTTTATCAATTGGACAGAAAGTTAAAGTACAAGTTATAAAATTTAATTCTGATACTCAAAGAATCAGTTTAGGTATGAAGCAATTAGAAGAAGACCCGTGGGAAATAGCTCAAAATAAATATAATGTTGATGATAAGTTTACAGGTAGAGTTACTAATATAACCGATTATGGGGCATTTGTAGAATTAGAATCTGGAATTGAAGGATTAGTTCATGTTTCAGAGATGAGTTGGACTAAAAAAAATATGCAACCCGGAAAAATAGTTTCTACTTCTGAAGAAGTTGAGGTTAAAGTTTTAGAAATTGATTCTGAAAAAAGAAGAATTAGCTTAGGTATGAAGCAATGTAAACCTAACCCTTGGTTAGACCTTCAAAAGAATTATAAAATTGGTACTGTAATGGAGGGTGAAGTAAAATCTATAACTGAATTTGGACTTTTTATTGGTTTACCTGGAGAAATGGATGGGTTAATTCACCTTTCTGATTTAGACTGGAACTCTTCTGGTGAGGATTTAATTAGCAATTTTAAGAAAGGTGATATGGTTAAAGCTAAATTGCTTGAAATAGATATAGAAAAAGAAAGAGTCAGTCTCGGCATAAAACAATTAACTCAAGACCCTATGGCAGATAATAATAAACTAAAAAAAGGTAATGTAGTTACATCAGTTATTAAAAGTATTACTGAAAAAGGATTACATGTTGAGATTAGTGAAGGGGTGAATGGTTTTGTGAAGAAATCGGAATTATCTAAAGAAAGGTCGGATCAAAGGGTAGATAGATTTGCAGTTGATGAAAAAATAGACTCAAGAATATTATCAGTAGATTCTAAGAGTAGAGAAATTTCTCTATCTATAAAAGCTTTACAGGTAGCAGAAGAAAAGCAAGCACTTAAAGATTATGGTTCTGTAGATTCTGGAGCTTCACTTGGAGATATTTTGGGGGCAGCATTAGAAGAAAAAGCTAAAACAGAAACTAAAAGTACAACTTCTAAACCTAAAGAAGAAAAAGCTAAAGAAAAAGCTAAAGAAAAAGTCAAAAAAGATAAGCCTAAGAAAGAGACTAAAACCAAAGTAAAAAAAACTTCTAAAAAAACAACTTCTAAGGATAAAGCAGCAGCAAAAAAAGATGATAAAAAGTAATATTTTATAGAAATAAATTTGTTTATTAATTTTAGTATTAATGGCAGTATATTTTATATTATATAATTATTATTTATTGAAAGTTATTACATGACTCGGAGCGAATTAATAGAATTAGTAAAAGAGCAGAGTCCGGATTTGGACAGTAAAGAAGTGGAATCAGCTATTGAATTATTCTTTAATGAAATTATTTCAGGTTTAACTTCTGGAAGTAGAATAGAGCTTAGAGGATTTGGATCTTTTGCAGTTAAAATTCGAAATCCTCGAATAGCAAGAAATCCTCGAACTGGTGAGAAAGTTCAAATAGGTAGTAGATTATTACCATTTTTTAAAGCAGGAAAAGAGCTTAATAATTTAATAAATTCCTAAGTATTAATTTAGGTGTATTTTATGTTTACAAAAATTTTGTCAAAATTTATATTTATAATATTTTTCCTTCTAGTAATATTCTTTTCAATTGCCAATTCAGATAATATTTCGATCGGAATATGGCCTATGGATAACAGAATAGAAATTCCTTTGTTCTTTTTGACTATTGTTTCAATTACTATTGGAGTATTTGTAGGTATGTTTTTATCAATATATGCAAGAATAAGGCGTCGGTGAACTCTGGAAAGCATTAAATGTTAAATTTTAAAGAAAAAATAATTGTCGCTATAGATACTATAGACACTGGTGAGGCTTTACGCTTAGTTAAAACTATCCCAGATGCAGGTGCTTTGAAACTTGGATTAGAATACTTTTGTTTTAATGGTCCAGAAGGCATAAAATTAATATCTAAAACAGGTGCTAAAATCTTTTTAGATTTAAAATTTCATGATATTCCTAATACTATTGCTGGGGCTATAAAAGCTATTTTACACTTACAACCTTATATGCTCACAGTACATTTGTCCGGTGGCTATGATATGTTGATGAAGGCTAATGATACAGTCTCAGAATACTGCCTTAAAAATGCAATAAAAAGACCTAAAATATTAGGTGTATCAGTACTTACTAGTTTAGATGATAATGATTTTTCCGCATTAGGTATTAAAGGTAGAGTTGAAGATCAAGTAATTCGCTTAGCTAAATTAGCAGAGGCAGCAGATTTAGATGGATTAGTAAGCTCAGCAAAAGAACTAAAGATAATAAGAAAAGAACTAGGCAGTAAGCTAATATTAGTCACTCCTGGAATAAGATTAATGGATGGGGAAGTCAATGATCAAAAAAGAATAGTAACTCCCTCTCAAGCTATTAATGATGGAGCTAATTTTTTAGTTATAGGTAGGCCCATAACAGCCTCCAAAGATCCGGGAGCATCTCTAGACCATATTTCTAAAGTAATTTGATATGATAAATGAAACCAAAATAAAGTTTTGCGGACTAACTAACTATAATGAAGTAGCTTTTGCATATGAAAAAAATATCTTTTGGATAGGTTTTATATTTGTTAGGGGATCTCCGAGGTTTATAGAATTTGTTAAAACTAAAGAAATTATTAATCAATTTAAAAATAAATTAAATTTTGTAGGCGTATTTGTAAATCCAAATAATGATTGGATTCAGTCAGCAATAGATGTAGGTATAAACTATATTCAACTTCATGGAGAAGAAAGTATAGAAAGATGTAAGGAGATAAAGAAGCTTTTCAAAATTCCTATAATTAAAGCTATACCTATTGAAAGAGAAGAAGATTTAAAAAATATAGAAATTTATAATGACGTATGTGACTATTTTCTTTTAGATAAGAAAAATATCAGTAAAACTGGTTTTAATGGAGGAACAGGCGAAAATTTTGATTGGAATATTATTAGTAGAAATAAAAATTGGTTAAATCAATTTAAGCCTTGGATATTATCAGGTGGGCTGAATATATATAATGTTAAAGAAGCAATAGAGATTACTGGCACTAAAGCTATAGATGTTTCTTCCGGTATAGAGTATAATACTGGAATCAAAAGTATTGAATTAATGGATCTATTTGTAAAAAAAATATATAGAAAAAATTCAGAGGTTAGGGAATGAAGCAGAAAGTAAATTCATATAAAAAAGGGCCAGATAAAGAAGGTTTTTTTAATATTTTTGGAGGTAGATTTGTAGCGGAAACTTTAATGCCTTTAATATTAGATTTGGAAAAAGAATATAATATTGCAAAAAAAGATAAAGATTTTATTAAAGAGCTTAAATATTGGAATAAACATTATATTGGAAGACCTTCGCCATTATATCACGCATCGAGAATTACAAAAGAACTTGGAGGAGCAAAAGTTTATTTTAAAAGAGATGAACTTAATCATACAGGTGCCCATAAAATTAATAATTGTATAGGACAGGTACTTTTAGCAAAAAGAATGGGAAAAAGTAGAATAATTTGCGAAACTGGTGCTGGCCAGCATGGTGTAGCTACAGCGACAGTCTGTGCACTTTTTGGACTTCCTTGCACAGTTTATATGGGTGCAAAGGATATTGAAAGACAGTCGCCTAATGTTTTTAGAATGAAGCTATTGGGAGCAAATATAGTCTCAGTTCAATCTGGTTCTCAAAGTTTAAAAGATGCAATGAATGAAGCATTGAGGGCGTGGGTATCAGATGTAGAAGATACTTTTTATATTATTGGTACAGCTGCCGGCCCTCATCCTTACCCTATGCTAGTAAGAGATTTCCAATCCGTGATAGGAGAAGAAACTAAAGAACAAATTATTGAAGCAGAAGGAAGATTGCCTGATAGTTTAATTGCATGTATTGGCGGAGGATCTAATGCGTTAGGCCTTTTTTATCCTTTTCTAGATGATATTTCTGTAAATTTATATGGAGTAGAAGCTGCAGGAAAAGGATTAAATACTAATGAACATGCAGCCTCATTATCTTTAGGTTCCCCTGGAGTATTACATGGAAATAGAACATATTTACTTCATAATGATGATGGTCAAATAATTGAAGCTCATTCAATATCAGCAGGGTTAGATTATCCTGGTGTTGGCCCAGAACATTCATATTTAAAAGATGTAAATAGAGTTAACTATGTAGGTATTAAAGATGATGAAGCTTTAGAAGCTTTTAAGTTTTGTGCAAAATTAGAAGGCATTCTTCCTGCTTTAGAGCCCTCGCATGCTCTAGCTTATGTAATGAAAATTGCGCCACAACTTGATAGAGATCATATTATTATAATGAATTTATGTGGAAGAGGCGATAAGGATGTATTTACAGTTGCGGATGCGCTTGGAGTTAAATTATAATGAAAGTTGAAGGGCGAATAAAAAATAAATTTGTAAAACTTGAAGAACAAAATAAGAAGGGATTAATAACCTTTATTACTGCAGGAGATCCTAACTATAATATTTCACTTGAAATTTTAAAAGGTCTTCCTGGCTCTGGAGCAGATATTATAGAAATTGGAATGCCTTTTACAGACCCAATGGCAGATGGTCCTTCCATTCAAGCCTCATATTTAAGAGCTTTGGAAGAAGGCCAAAATATAAAAAAAACTATCGAACTAGTTAAAAATTTTAGAGTTTCAAATCATGATATTCCTATAGTGTTAATGGGTTATTATAACCCTATTTATAAATATGGAGTTAAAAATTTTTTAAAAGAAGCTAAAGCTGTAGGTGTAGATGGGTTAATTATTGTAGACTTGCCTCCAGAAGCTGATGATGAAGTATGCATACCAGCAAGAAAAATGGGTGTAGATTTTATTCGCTTAGCAACTCCTACTTCAAGTATTAATAGGTTGCCAAAAATAATAAAAAATTCCTCTGGGTTCCTATATTACGTTTCGGTATTAGGAATTACAGGTTCTAAAACTCCAAAAATTGCAAATATAAATAAAAACATAAAAATAATAAAAAGTTTAACAGAGATCCCTATAGCTGTTGGTTTTGGGATTAAAACACCAATGCAGGCTTTAGAAATTGCCCAAACAGCCGATGCGATAGTAGTTGGTTCTGCAATTATAGAAAAAATTTATGAATCATATAACAAAAATAAAAATAATTTAGATTTTATAGTAGATGAAACCTGTGCTTTTGTTAAAAGCTTGTCAAATTCCATAAATAATAAAAATTAATAAGGAAAATTTAATGAGTTGGTTATCTAATTTTGTTCGTCCTAAGTTAAGAGCTCTTATAAAAAAATCTGATAGTTCATCTAATTTATGGATTAAGTGTAATGGTTGTGAACAAATGGTATACCATAAGGACTTGCAAGATTCTGTACATGTTTGTCCTAACTGCGGCCATCATATGAAAATGTCTGCAAGACAAAGAATTGAATGGATATTAGATGAAGAGAGCATAAAAGAATTAACTATACCTAAAATTCAAGTAGACCCATTGAAATTTAAAGATAGTAAAAAATATATTGATAGAATTAAAGATGCTAAGTCTAAATCAAAATCTGAAGAAGCTATTATTATTGCATATGGTCAAATAGGTGGTAATAATGCTATGGCTGTAGCTCTAGACTTTAATTTTATGGGTGGCTCTATGGGAGCAGCTGTAGGGGAAGGCTTTTTAGAAGCTGCAAGAGAAGCTATTAAATTAGATATTCCATTAGTTATTTTTACCTCTTCAGGTGGAGCCAGAATGCAAGAGGGAATTTTTTCATTAATGCAACTCCCTAAAACAGTTGTTGCCGTTAATGAATTAAAAGAAAAGAAAATTCCATATATAGTTATACTTACAAATCCTACCACGGGAGGAGTTTCTGCATCCTTTGCTATGCTTGGAGATATTACTTTTGCTGAGCCAGGAGCTTTAATTGGTTTTGCCGGACCAAGAGTTATTCAAAGCACAGTTAATGAAACTCTTCCAGAAGGTTTTCAAACAGCTGAATATTTATTAGAACACGGAATGATTGATGATGTTATTCCAAGAAAAAATTTAAAGTCAGCCATTGCTAATACTATTTCTCTTTTGAGAAAAAATATAATTAATGAGAAAAACATAGCTCTTAATGAATAATCAATTTTTAGAGAGGTTAGAAAAGTTAACATCTAAATATCCTAAGGTAATTGATCTTTCTCTTAATAGGGTGCACAAATTATTAGATAAATTAGATAATCCTCATTTAAAACTTCCTCCAACGATCCATGTTGCTGGAACAAATGGAAAGGGTTCAACTATTGCATTTTTATTAAATTCTCTTAAATATGCTGGAAAAAAAGTTCATGTATATACATCTCCTCATTTAATTGAGGTCACCGAAAGATTTATTTTATCTAATAAAAAGATTAGTTACAATCAGCTTTTTAGTGCATTAAGTTATTGTGAAAAGGTTAATGGAGGAGAACATATAACACAGTTTGAATTACTTACTTGTATTGCTTTTTTATTGATGTCTAAAACAAAAGCAGATTTTGCTTTGATTGAAACTGGCTTAGGAGGCCGATTAGATGCAACAAATGTTATAGAAAACCCAATCTTGACAATTATTACAAGTATTTCGATAGATCATTCTGATTTTTTAGGAGATAAATTAACTTCTATAGCGAAAGAAAAAGCAGGGATAATAAAAAAAGGTATAACATGCATTTCTGCTCCGCAGAGTCAGGCAGTTGAGAAAATATTAATTAATAAATGCAAAGAAAAAAACGCTAAACTCATAATTTGTAATGAAAAATCTTTTTTTACTGTAAAAAAAAATGGTTTCGAAACAAACATTCCAGGTAATAAAAATTACTTTTTCTCTAAACCTTCTTTAGAAGGCCCTCATCAAGTTATAAATGCTGTATTGGCTGTTGCAGCTTTAACTTCAGTACCAGAATTAGGCATCAATAGAAATGATATAAACAAAGGTATTAAATCTACATATTGGCCTGGAAGATTAGAAAAGATTAGTACAGAAATAGTTAAAAAACATTCTTTGAAGACTAATGACATTTGGTTAGATGGAGGACATAATATTGCAGGTGCTGAGGCTATAAAAAATTGGATTTCATATAGAAATATAAAAAACCTCATATTAGTCTGTGGTTTTTTAAAAAATAAGGATGCTAAAAATATTTTACTTATTTTAAAAGGTTATATTAAACATATTATTCTAGTTCCAATAGATAATAAAAACTCATACACACTCAAAGAACTAAAAATTATTTCTAATGATTTAGAATTGAGTTCTTATACTAAAGATTCTATCAAAGAGGCCCTTACTTCTAGTGTGATTAATAGCAGTTCAAAAGTATTAGTTTTCGGTTCTCTGTATCTGATTGGAGAAACATTAAAATTAGATAATAATTAAATATTTTTGTCAATCCATTCTGTAAGGTCCGCCTTTGAAGACATTCCTACTTTAGTGTCTATTAGTTCTCCATTATTAAATAATAGCATTGTAGGTATACCTCTTATTTGAAATTTTCCAGGAGTTTCAGGATTTTCATCTACATCTAATTTACCTATAGTTATCTTACCACTATACTCATCTGATATTTCTTCAAGTATTGGTCCTATTTGCTTGCATGGTCCACACCACTCTGCCCAAAAATCAACAATTATTGGTTGTCCTTTTTTAATAACATTTTCTTCAAAATTATCATCTGAAATTTGTATAGTGCTCATTTATTTTTTCCCTATAAGTAAATTTATAATAACTTAAACATCTTGGTATTTTTTTTCAATATCTTCAATTAAATTATTTAGATTATCTAAATTATTTAATGTTTTTATATCATTTTTTTCTTCATACTCAGCTCTGAGGTCATCTATTTCTTTATAAGCTTTAGGAATTGTATTCCATTTTTCATCATTAGTGCTAAAAAGTTTTTTAGCTATTCTACGCTTAATTTTAGTGATAATTTCCTCAGGAAGTACTAGAGGGTTTTCTTCGTAAATTAATTTTTCTGCAAAATAATAATTTCTTTCTTCTTTAAATTTATTTGCTATTCTCAATTTATCCTTCCAATCTGAAATATGAAATTCTTCCATTATAATTTTTTCATAATTATTGGAGAATGCTTGATATATTGTTTCTTCATAATTTATATCTTCTTGAGATATAAAGTCCTCTTTTTCTGATGCTTGCTTATTTAATAATTTTTCCACCATTAATTTAAATTCTATATTAGAATTAATAATATCTGCTCTTTTAAATAATTCCTCATTTGAAAGATGTTTATATTCATTTAATTTAGGAATAAAACTTGAATCCATAATAATTGGGCTTTTATTACTTCTTATAGACCTTATAATCTTAGGGCTTTTTGACATAAAATGCTCTAAAGAGTTCTCAGATAGATTTATATAATCTAAAGGGTCATGTTTTAGATCAAAGCATTGTGCCCATTTGTAAACAGGGTGATAACATAAAAAAGACACAACAAATGGAATGGTTTTACCAAAAAAAGTTTCTGTTATACAAAATAATTTATTTTTCTCTATTTCATTATTTGCATTTTCTTTATTAGAGGTTAATAGACTGGCTTCCCATAATATAGGGTTTTTTAAATTAATAATTTCAGCTAATTTTATAGTAGCCACTGCATCACCTAGTGCATCATGCGCATTAAAATCTTTAATACCATTAAATGGGGCTAATTGATCTAACTTAAATGATAAGTTTCCTTTTTCATTATTAGGAATCTTAATACTATTCGGATAATATATATGGCTCGCTCTTAAAGTATTAAGCAAATCTGATCTTTTATTACCATTATTAATAGTAAAATAAGGATTAAATAAGTTTTTAAATAATGTTTTTCTTAAGAATTCTTCATCAAAAGATATAGAATTGTAACCAATATAAATAGCTGCACCCCATGATTTAAATTTTTTAATCATTAGTTCAACCAATGAAAAATGTGAGAGATTTGTTTGTGTAAGATCTTTAACAGAGCTATGATTTACTAATATTGCTTTTGGATAGGGTATAATATCAGGCTGTAAGCGGCAACGAGCATCAAACCTATCTATTTCCTGAAAATTAGAATTAGTTAATATAGCTCCAACTTGAATTATTTGGTCCCAATTACTATCTCTTCCTGTTGTTTCAAAATCATAAAATATATAATTCATATTAATTTATTTTAAACCATTCAATTGCTTCACTAAGTGCTTTTTTTGTTCCAATATGCAGCCATTTACCTGAGTTATTTATTCCCCAAAGTAAATTATTCTCGATAGCTTTATCATAACATATATTCAATGAGAATTTATTAACATTTACTTCATCAATTATTTTTGGATTTAAAACTTGCCATCCTGTATATGCAAGGCCATTAGCTTGTTTTCTGAATATTTTAGAAGGAAAAATTTTACTATTTGAAATAAAATCACCTTTTCCATTATAACCAATTGAATTTTTAATATTATCTAATAGTAAAAGAAAATTCATTTTATTGGGATCAAAATTTTTAATTAGATCAGCGAGAAAGTTTTTTGAATTATTGGGAATTATTATTGAATCACCATTTATAACTATTATTGGTTTTGTACTATCTTTATCTTTAATATTTTTTATTGCTCCTCCAGTTTCTAGTATTTCAGTTTCTTTTATTATTTTAATGTTCATAGATGAATTTTTCTTTTTATATGTATATATATATTCTTCAATTTTTTCAGATAGATAATGAGTATTAATGAAACAATTCTTTATATTATTTTTTCTAAGTTCCTCCAAAATATAAAAAATAATGGGTTTATTGTTAATCTTTATTAATGGTTTGGGAGTGTTAAAAGTTAGTGGTTGCATTCTTGTTCCAAAACCTGCAGCCAGAATAATAGCTTGAGATATTTCCGGTATGTTTTTATGCATTTTATTTCCTATAAATATAGCTTATTTGGGGGAATATGAGTTTCAATCCATTCATTTATTTCTTTTAATTTAGCTCTTTTAGCTGATTGTAAAAAAGTGTTCATAGCTTTATTTACCAATTCTAAATATTTTAGTTTCTTATCTCTTCTTGCTAGTCGTATAAAGATGCCTACAATTTTTGCATTTCTCTGGGCTGTAAATATATTATAGTTTTGAATAAATTTATTTTTATTTTTAATTTTATTTAATTTTATAAATTCTCGAATGGCAACTGATTTTGTTTTTTCTGATACATCTCTTCTTACGTCCTCAAGTAAAGAGGAAATATCATAAGCTTCATCTCCTATTAGAGCATCTTGAAAGTCAATCAGTCCTACTTTTCTAATCTCTTTTCTTTTTGGTAGCCAGAATAAATTATCTGCATGAAAATCTCTCAGGACAAGCTTATTTTGACCGAGGTTTTTAAAAATTTTCATCCATGATAATTGCCAATTATTTATGGAATCATTATTTAGTTTTATATTTATTTCTTTAAAGTACCAATCTATAAAAAGGTTTACCTCATCAAGTAAATATTTATAATCATATTTTGGAAAATCTAAAGGAAGATTTGTACTATGTATATGCGATAAACATCTTATAGCATTTATATATAATAACTCTTCTGAAATATTATTTTTTATTGCTTTGTTAAAGGTTAAATCACCAAAATCCTCTATTAAATATAAACCTTTTTTATGGTCTACTTTAATTATTTTGGGAGCAGATAATCCTATCTTTTTTAGATGCCTAGATACTTTGATAAACTCATGGTTTTTATTCTCTGAAGCAGTTGACTCCATTAAGAGTAAATTATTATTTAATCTATAATATTTTCTACTGGATGCGTCTTGTGGAATATGCTCTTTTATAAAATTAGCTAATTGGTTTTCATTGAAAAATTGTTTAATATTCTTATTGCTATTTACATTAATTTTTGAATTTAACATTTATGCTGTATTAAAACCTTCAAATTCTTTTAAAAGTTCTATCCTTCCTTTAATTTCTACGGACCTTTTATCTTCTTTTATATCTTTTATAATAATATCTATTTTTTTATTTGGTAGTAAGTGTTCAATTATTTCAGGCCATTCTATTAAAATTATACCATTATTTAAAGCTTCCTCTAGGCTTATATTCCACACATCAGATGGGTTGTTTAATCTATACATATCATAATGCCATATAATATTATTTTTATATTCATAAGTAATGAGCATAGGAAAAGTAGGGCTTATTATATTATCATTTTTAGTAAAATGATTGATGAATGCTCTAGCTATAGTGGTTTTACCTGAACCTAAATTTCCTTTAAGACAAAAAATGTCATCTACTTTGCTTATTTGAGCAAGTTTTTTTCCAAATTTTTTAGTATCTTTGAGATTATTCAATATTAATTTCATAAAATTATTTTATAAAATACTCCTAATATCTATAGTGTTCAGGTTTAAATGGTCCTGTAGTCTTTAAACCTAGATATTTAGCTTGTTTTTCATTTAATGTTGTTAATTTGGCACCAACTTTTTTTAAATGTAATAAAGCTACTTTTTCATCTAATTCTTTTGGTAAGGTGTATACTTTTTTCTCATAGTTTTTAAAGTTTTTCCATAATTCTATTTGGGCTAATACTTGATTAGTAAAAGAAGCACTCATTACAAAACTAGGATGACCAGTCGCACAACCTAAATTAACTAATCTTCCTTCAGCCAAAACAATAATTTTTTTACCATCAGGAAATGTTACTTGGTCAACTTGAGGTTTAATTTCCTCCCATTGATAGTTTTTTAGACTAGATATTTCTATTTCAGAATCAAAGTGCCCAATATTACATATTATGGCTCTATCTTTCATTTCTCTCATATGGTCAATATTAATTACGTCACAATTACCGGTAGCTGTAACAAAAATATCTGCAATTTTAGCTGCATTTTCCATTGTCACAACTTCATAACCTTCCATTGAAGCTTGTAATGCACATATTGGGTCGATTTCAGTTACTATTACTCGTGCGCCTGCATTTCTTAGTGATGCTGCTGAACCTTTTCCAACGTCACCATACCCAGCTACAACTGCTACTTTACCGGACATCATCACATCGGTTGCTCTTCTTATGCCATCAACTAAACTTTCCCTACATCCGTATAAATTATCAAATTTAGATTTAGTAACAGAATCATTTACATTAATTGCTGGTACTAATAGACTATTTTCCTTTTCCATTTCGTATAATCGATGAACACCTGTTGTAGTTTCTTCACTAAGCCCTCTAATATTTTTTAATAAATCAGGGTACTTATCATGCATTATTTTTGTCAAATCCCCACCATCATCTAGTATTAAATTAGGTCTCCATTCATTAGGACCTGTTATAGTTTTTTCAATACAATCCCAAAATTCTTCTTCAGTTTCTCCTTTCCAAGCAAAAACAGGAATATTACTGTCAGCTATTGCTGCAGCTGCATGGTCTTGAGTAGAGAATATATTGCAAGATGACCATCTAACTTCTGCACCTAAAAATATTAATGTTTCTATTAGAACTGCAGTTTGTATAGTCATGTGAAGACATCCAACTATTCTTGCTCCTGCAAGTGGTTTTGAATCTTTGTATTCTTCCCTGAGAGCCATTAAACCTGGCATTTCAGTTTCAGCTATTTCTATTTCTTTTCTTCCCCATGCTGCTTGTGAGATATCTGCTACTTTATAGTCTGTAAATTCACTCATAATGATCCTTATTTATAATTCGTTGGTAATAATTGCATATATAGTCTCCTTATCTAAAGCTGCGCGAATGTTTTGTAAAGTTTTCTTTTTAGTGAGGAACCTTGAAATATAAGCTAACTCATTTAAATAAACCGGAAAATCACTAGTAGGAGAAATTAGAAATAATATTATATCTACTGGTTCATTATCAATAGAGTTATAATGAATAGGTTTATTAAGTTTAAGAAATATTCCAATAGACTGCTCAATATCAGATAGTTTAATATTAGGAAGTGCTATACCTGATCCTATACTAGTATTTTCGTTATTTTCTTTTTTTAATAATAAATCTAAAATTGCTTCTTTAGAAAAGTTTGTTTGATCTTCAACTATTTTAGAGACTGTATTTAATAGTTGTCTTTTATTATTTATATTATGAAGTAAAAAAATATTAGACTGACTAATTATATTAGATAATTTAATTTTGTTATTTTTACTATTATTGAATATCTTCATAATTTTAGTCTCTTATGAAATTATTTTTGATCTTACTATTGAGTTAGCAATATTTAAGCTTTCTCTATATTTTGTTACTGTTCTTCTTGCAACTTTAATATTTTGTTTACTTAAAATATCAACAATATTTTTGTCACTATAAATAATATCTTTATTTAGCTCACTATCAATTATTTTTTTTATTTTTGCTTTGATTGAAACTGCTGAGTTATTATTTTTTTCTCCTATAGTTTTACTCGTAAAAAAATAACTCATTGGTAGTGTAATATTATTAAATTTGACATATTTATTTTTTACCGCTCTACTTATTGTGCTTTCATTCATAATTGTTTTTTCAGCTATTATTTTATGTGTTAGTGGAAGAATTTCTTCCTCCCCGTTATAGAAAAATTTTTTTTGATGAATAAATATTTTATCAGCAATTAATTTTAAAGTATTATTTCTTCTATTTAAATTATTTTGAAGCATTTTACCATGAGCTATACAATTTTTTATATATACTTTGGCTTCTTTAATATTTAAATTTTTTTGTTTTATTTTTATCTCATTTATATATTTTTCATCTATTAAAACTTCATATTTATTTATATTATTTAATGAAAAATTAATATTATTATTTTTTATTTCAACTATAAAATCTGGAATGACTCTATCTATTTTTTCTTCTTTAAAGCCATCAATTGGAGTAGGCTTTAAGGATTTAATATTATTAATAAGTTTAATTATTTCATTTTCTTTTGATATACATAATTTTGCTAGTTTTTTATAATTACCAGCTGCAACATAATTGAGATTATTAATGATTATATTATAATGATTATTAAAGATATTTTTGTTTTTAAGTTGAAAAATTAAATGTTCTTCCAAGTTTTTAGAAAAAATACCTTCAGGATCAAGTAGTTTCATTTTATTTAAAACATATTTTGATTGTTCTTCGGTAGTTTGAGTCATTTTTGCTGCGTCTTTTATAGATAAATTACAGAATCCTTTACTAGTGATATTTTCAATAAAAACTTCAACAAGCTTCTGGGCCCATTTATTTATAGAAATAAATGAACTTTGTTGGTATAGCCATTCTTTTATATTTATATTTTCAGAATAATTATCAATATTATCATTATCATTTTTTTCATTATATTTTTTAGAAGATTTTAAAAAAGGATTTTTTTCTATCTCTGAACGGGTATAATCTTCTAACTCAATAGCCGACATTTGTAATATTTTAATCGAATTGATCTGAGAAGGATTTATTTTTTGATTAATCTTTAAATTGGGGATTTGTGATATATTATGTTTGAGCATTTTCTATTTAATTATAAATTAAACTTTTCACCTAAGTAGACTCTTCGAACATTTTCATCTTCTATTATTTCAGAGGGTTTTCCATTCATCAATATTTTACCATCGTGCATGATATAAGCCCTATCTATTAATTCAAGTGTTTCTTTAACATTATGATCAGTTATAAGAACCCCAACTCCTCTATCTTTAATATGTTTTATTAGTTCTCTAATTTCTTCAATAGCTATAGGATCTATACCTGCAAGAGGCTCATCTAATAGAATAAAAGATGGTTGCATAGCAAGCGTTCTCGCTATTTCCACTTTTCTTCTTTCACCACCTGATAGTGATAAACTAGATGCTCGTCTTAAATGAGTTAAAGAAAATTCTCCTAGTAGCTCCTCTAAATGTATCTCCCTTTCTCTTCTATCTTGAATATTTAGAGCTAGGATTGCCCTTATATTTTGTTCAACAGACATACCTCTAAATATGGATATTTCTTGAGGCAGATAGCCTATACCTGCCTTAGCTCTTTTATAAATTGGCATATCAGTTATATTCTTTCCATTAAGCAAAATTTTTCCGTAATCGGGATTTATAAGGCCACATATCATATAAAAACATGTTGTTTTTCCTGCACCATTTGGGCCTAATAATCCTACTGCTTCTCCTCTTTGTATTTTAAGGGAGGCGCTCCTTACAGCCGGTTTTTTACTATAGGATTTTCCTAAGTTAGTAACTACTAAACCGTCATTTTGTATTATTAGTTTTGGATTATTATTCATTTTTATCAGCTTTTTTAGGTGAAAAACGCATTTTAACTTTTTTAGTACTTTTGTCACCAGTAATTTGGCTTAAACCAGTATTTAAATCCATTACAAGTAATTCCCCTTTCATGATATTATCATCTCTTTTAAGAGTTACTGTATCTTCTATAATTATATTATTTTTGATAAAATCATATTTTGCTATTTTACCCGTTGCAACTTCTTTTTCATTAGTAAAAATCACATTTCCTTCTGCCTCTATTAAAATAATTTCATTTGTATCTTCTTCTTGATCTAAATACACAATTAATTTATTAGCAGATATCTTTTTTTCACCTTGTGTTGCAATAGCATTTCCTATTGCATAGGCAATTTTCTGATCATCATTCCATTGCATCTCATCAGCTATAATATCAACAGGTATGACATCATTTGCTAATGAGTTTAGGGATATAAAAAATAATATAAGAATAATTTTTAAATTTTTTATTATAGATATCATTAAATATTACCCTTATTATTATATAGGGAAAGCTGAGGTCTTCCCTTTAAAATTACAGTTGATTCTTCTAAATTATATATCAAACCTTGTCCGTTTAGTTTTCCCCAACTTCCGTCAACAGTAACATTGTCATTACTACTTAATATATTATTTTCTACTATATATATAAGCCTATTTGTATAAAATTTTGTCCCTTTTGAAGATTCAATAACTACATTTTCCATAAGTTCTAAAATTTGTTTATTATTATCTAATATACCTTTTGTTGCATAAAAATAAATATCTTTTTCATTTGATGGTTTATAATGGCCTTGAGGTTTTTCTAAGATTATTATAGTGGAATCTGTAATATTTTTATTTGCTTTAGCGGCTTTAACTGTAACAATAGATTTATTTTTATTTTTAAATAATATTATTGGTTTGATTAAGGCATCTGGTTGATTGAGATTTTGTTCTTTATCTATATCTAATATTTCGTTATTGGGAACATTTTGCCACCACCTTAAAACTATTATTGATGTTAATATTATTAATGAAAGAAATATAATTTTTAATATATATTTTTTTATACTCAAAGTTTTAGTTGTATTTCTTTCTCTATTTTGAACGCTGCTGATCCAAGATTTATGGAAAGATTTATTTTGCAATTTCATCACTATTTAGTTTTGATACAATCATGAATATGAATAATTCCTAGTGGACTTTTTGATTTTTTATTTAATACGAATAGAGCTGTTATTTTATTATCATTCATTATTTTAATTGCATTTTTAATATTTTGATTTGGTTCTATAGTTATAGGTGTCTTTGTCATAATTTTATTTATAGGCATATCAATAAAGTTTTTAGATATATTTCTTCTTAAATCTCCATCTGTTATAATACCAATTAAATTATTTTTTAAATCTGTAATTCCTACACAACCAAAACCATATGAAGTCATCTTTATTAAAGCTTCTCTCATAGCATTTTTATGATTTATTAGAGGTATTTTTGATTTTACGTGCATTAAATCTTTTACTTGCATAAGACTTTGCCCTAGCATTCCACCTGGATGAAATTTTTTAAAACTATTTTCATTAAATTTTCTTTTCAACATTAATTCTATAGCTATGCTATCGCCAAGAACTAACATCATAGTAGTTGATGTGGTTGGAGCTAAATTTAGAGGACAAGATTCAGCTACTTTCGGAATTAGACAAACAATAGTTGCATTATTAGCAAGAAAACTATTTGGATTAGAAGTTATAGCAATAAGTTTAATTTTATTTGTTATAGCAAAATTTATTATAGGATACATTTCTTTTGTTTCACCAGATTTAGATAATGCAATTAAAATATCATTTTTTTGAATTAAACCTAAATCCCCATGACTAGCTTCGTTACTATTTATATATAATGATGGAGAACCAGTAGACGAGAATGTTGCAGATAATTTTAAACCAATAAAACCACTTTTACCTATACCTGTAATAACAATTTTACCTTTGGTTTTATATAATAAGTTTACAGCTTTAATAATAGAATTATCTATTGATTTATTTAGTTTAAACAAAGCATTACTTTGTTGTTTAATATTTTTTTTTATAGAATTTAATTGTTTCGAATATGACAATTTAAAGCTCCTGATTAATATTATATATTTTAGTGATCAAAAATATCAGGTTCATTCCATCCATTTAAGTCTAAATATGCTCTTGTACCAATAAATTTAAAAAGCTTTTCCGCTAATTCATTTCTATTTTCTCTCTTTAATATAATATCTAATTCATATTTTATTTTATGCAGATATAGTACATCTGACGCAGCATATTCCAGTTGCTCGTGGCTTAGTTTGTTATTACCCCAATCTGAACTTTGTTTTTGCTTAGATATATCTACATTGACTAACTCTTTACATAACTCTTTAAGACCATGTTTATCAGTGTATGTTCTAACTAATTTTGAAGCTATTTT
>CEUM01020711.1_pt1 | contig 23983 bp, 20 predicted proteins | sample 356421 | NCBI WGS metagenome assembly CEUM01 (sample SAMEA2622716, study PRJEB7988) | marine metagenome | biome: marine biome (ENVO:00000447); feature: surface water layer (ENVO:00002042); material: "saline water (ENVO:00002010), including plankton (ENVO:xxxxxxxx)" | depth 5 m | reverse complement strand
TCAATGAATCATTGATGACAGGGGTGCGCAATGCCATGCAAACCGAATTCGTACAGGAGGTCCCAACTTGACTGCCCATATCCTTATCACTGGAGCAGCAGGACTCATTGGAACCGCCGCCCGAGCTCATTTCGAATCATCGGGATGGTATGTTTCCACGCTCGACCTCAAAGCCGAGGATTTAGACGGAAGGGGAATTGATTTTGTTGGCGACATCGTTGAATTTGATGGATTGAGCGATGCCCTCAACGGCGTGGACGGTGTGCTCCATCTGGCCGCAGTTTCAAGAGTAATCGACGCTGAGTTGGATAAAGCAGAGTGCACGAGAGTGAACGTTTTCGGCACTTCTCGTCTGCTGAAGGAGGCTTCATTGGCGGGATGCAAGTGGTTCATTTTTGGCAGCAGTCGGGAAGTCTACGGCGAACCCACCTCTTTTCCGGTGAAGGAAGAGGAGGGAGTTGCCCCAATCAACCACTACGGACATGCGAAAGTGGAAGGAGAGCGAATGGTCCGCCATCACTGTGAACGGAACGGGATGGTCCATTCGAATCTCAGGTTCTCCAACGTCTACGGCCACCCGGGAGATCACCCGACCAGATTAATCAACGCATTCTTGCGAAATGCGCTGAAATCTGAGCCACTCGAAATCCATGGTGGGGGTCAGGTTTTCGACTTTACCCATCTCGACGATACGGTCACAGCAATTTTGAACGCGGCTAAAAAACTGCACGAGGAGCGAATTCCTCTCCCGCCAATCCACATACTCCCCGGAACGCCTGTTTCAATTGAAGATCTTGCACGTCATGTCTTGGAAATCACCGGTAGCCAATCCAATGTGGTTTACACCAAAGGCCGTGACTACGATGTTGAGCGGTTTCACGGCGACCCGAGTAGGCTCCGGGACCTGCTCGGTCATGAGTGCAAGGTCGACATCCGCACTGGTTTGGAGCAGAGCGCAGCCCTTTTTCGAAAGCATTTGGCAACCAAGGGTCGTGGTGTTGAATGAAGGTGTTGCTGGTCATTCACGGATACCCTCGCAGGTACAATGCAGGATCGGAGGTGTATACTCAAACGCTCGCCCATGCCTTGAACGATGCTGGCTGCGAAGTCGAGGTGTTTGCCAGAGAGGAGGACCCGTTCCTCCCAGATTATCATCTGAGAACAGAGCATGATCCGGTCGAATCTGAGATTTCGGTTCATTTGGTCAACCATGCGAGATCCAATGCGCGGTTCCAGAACGACATCATCGATGACGTGTTCAGAAGCCTGATGTCTAAGGTGAACCCTGATATCGTTCATTTCGGCCACTTGAATCACCTATCGATGGGGCTACCTAGAGTGGCGAAGGCCATGGGGGCATCGACGGTGTTCACACTCCACGACTTCTGGTTGATGTGCCCCAGGGGCCAGTTCCTGCAATGGGGATTGACGGCACATGAGCCTTGGGCACTCTGCGATGGTCAAGAAGATGCGAAGTGCGCGGCGAAGTGTTTCAACCGATTCGTCGAAGGATTCGACGAGGAGCTGGAACTCCGACATTGGGAGCAATGGGTTTCCACCAGAATGCAAGCAAGTCGCTTGGCGTGTGATGCCATCGACCGCTTTCTCGCACCTTCGAAACGGCTGATGGAGCGACACGTGGATGAGTTTGGCATCGATGCATCGAGCGTTGAATATCTCGACTATGGTTTCGACCTAAGCCGATTGGGAGGGCGCTCTCGTGCGCAAGAATCATCCTTCGTCTTTGGATACATCGGGCGACATCATCCTTCGAAGGGCATTCATGATCTCATCGATGCATTCTGTGGGTTGGAAGGGGAACCAATCTTGAGAATCTGGGGACGTCCTCAGGGGCAATTGACCCAATCACTCAAGCGTCGCGCAGCCTCATCTCGCGTTGAAACAGACAGAATCGAGTGGTTGCCTGAATACAACAATGAGAACATCGTTAAGGAAGTCTTCAATCGATGCGACTGCATCGTTGTGCCCTCGATCTGGGATGAGAATTCACCCCTCGTCATTCATGAGGCTCAGCAATGCGGCGTGCCGGTGATCACAGCAGAACACGGTGGGATGGGAGAATACGTTCAGAATGGCGTCAACGGCCTGACGTTCACTCATCGAGACGCAGAGGACCTTCGTTCCTCGATGCAGAACGCACTTGACAACCCGGAACATTTGGCTCAATTGGGTCACAAAGGATACTTGCATTCCGAAGACGGTCAGATTCCATCCAACAAAGCCCACGCAGCAGCAATCCTCCATCGCTATGAACAACTGATTTCAACGAAAGTGGAAGTGATGAATTGACCCTCGCAGGAGACCACCCTATGACGCTTGAGCATCTGACCGCCCCATGGCGAATCACGTTCGACACCAACCCCGATGATTGCAACCTGAACTGCGTGATGTGTGAGGAACATTCGCCCTACAGCCCATCCCACCAGGCTCGTGTGAATGGCGAATTGGAGTACAGGCGCATGGACATCGAGACAATCGAGCGGGTCATTGCCGAGTGCGCATCCAAAGGTCTACGAGAGATTATTCCCTCCACAATGGGCGAGCCGCTGATATACAAGCACATGCCGAGGATTATCGAATTGTGTCATGAGCATCGAGTGAAATTAAATCTGACCACGAACGGTACTTTTCCTCGATTGGGGGCTGAAAAATGGGCCCAGCTTATCGTACCGATTGGGTCGGATGTGAAGTTCAGTTGGAACGGTGCCAACCAAAGCGCACAGAGCCTCGTGATGGTCAACAACGACTTTGAGAAGAACATGCGGGACCTCCGCACCTTCATTGGCGTGAGGGATGCACATGCAGCAGATGGTGGCAATTACTGTTCAGTGACGCTGCAGATGACATTCATGGAAATGAACTTGCAGCAAGTCCCCAAGGTGGTTGAACTCGCAATTCGAGAAGGTGTTGACCGGGTGAAGGGGCATCATCTCTGGGCTCACTTTGCCGAAATCAAAGATCAAAACATGAGACGGAACCGAGACGCAATACTCCGTTGGAACACCATCGCAAGGGAGTCCATTAAAATCGCCAACGAGAATCCACTCCCGAATGGGAAGAGGATTGTTCTCGCCAACATTTACGAGTTGGATCCAGACCACGGCGGAGAGCTGCATCCTGCTGCGACATGCCCCTTCCTTGGTCAAGAAGCATGGGTGAACCATGAAGGACGATTCGACCCATGCTGTTCACCCGATGAGTTGCGACAAACGCTAGGCTCCTTTGGCAATGTGGAGGATGACGGTTTGATGGCGATCTGGCAGAGTGCCAAGTATCGGGACCTGATTGAGAACTATCTCGAGAGCGATGTCTGCCGCCAATGTAACATGAGGCAGATGCCGGGGTGAAACAATGGCCAATCTCCCACGACCTTCGGATTGCGGCACATTCCACATCAGCTCCGAAGGTGAAGGAATCTATACGATGAGATTCGATTGGGTTTTGCCGTTCCACGAACCCAGCCTTGCTCCTGTCGGAGACGATACGGGAGCGTACCACATCCATCTCGACGGAAAACCAGCTTACGAACAAAGGTTTGATCGCACTTTTGGGTTCTATGGCGGTTTTGCTGCAGTCATTTTTGAGGGCACATGGTTCCATATCACAGCTGACGGGAAGAGAGCATACTCAAAATCCTGGAATTGGTGCGGAAACTTCCAGCAGAACCGATGTACGGTCAGAACTGCCGATGGCCATTATCACCACATTAGGCCCGACGGTTCCATGCTCAATGGAGGTCCACATTCGTACGCAGGCGACTTCCGTGAGGGCTCGGGGGTCGTTCGCGGGATGGATGGCATGTGTTGGCACATCGACAAGGAGGGCGCACCGATTCATGATTCGAAATTCCTCGACCTCGATGTCTTCCACAAGGGATTCGCCAGAGCAAGGGACAGGCGCGGATGGCATCACATTGATCGTGCGGGAAAGGACATCTCCGAAGGCAAAAGATATGCTGAACTCGAACCGTTCTATAATGGTCAAGCACTCGCTCGCTCGCTCACAGGTGAATATGTTGTCATCAATGAGTTTGGTGAAATCAAAAACCGGCCGCTACGTCCTGATACTGATATTGAGGTTGAATTCCAGAGAATCGCCGTATCCTACTGGAAGCCTATTGCGATTCGATTGGGGATTCTCGCAGGGCTCGCGGGAGGACATCCTGAACTTGAAATCACGTCTGAAGACAAGATGGTCCTGCAACAAGCATGGATGGAACTCGGATTGTTGGGGGTCCAGATGGATTTGACTCAATCTGGTGAACTACTAGCGCAAGACGAGAGATGGCGGGATCGATTTCTCTACTGGACTGGTCCACAGTTCAAGGCATGGGTTGAGGCGGAGAATCGCTTGATGCATGTGGAGAAGAGGTCTGAATTCTTCATCGAACAATCAAAGGACCCAAAGATGGCGAACTTGATTCACAGGGTTCTTGATTCGTACGCCAACGACGATTGGAAGGGAATCTCTTCTGAATTGCAACTGTCCCCAAGTGATGTTGTGGTGGATATAGGTGGGGGCAAAGGTGCCCTTCTGGAGGAGATTGGTGACTCAGTATCGGCCCGGGTTCTCGTGGACCTACCAGAGGTCATCGATTTAGTGAACTTCACAGAAATTGAGACAGTGTCTGCTGACATTTTCTCTGATGAGATTCCAACCGGTGATGTGTATCTCATGTCACGAATCCTGCACGATTGGGGTGATTCGAAGTGCATCGAATTGCTGTACCGCATCCCAAAGACCGCTCGATTAATCATCATCGATCGAATCGCTGAACCAGAGAAGCATGGCTTGCTCAGCCTGAACATGCTCTTGCTGACCGGCGGTAGAGAGAGAACACATTCTGAATGGATGGCGATATTCTCTGAAGCGGGTTGGAGTTTGACGGCGCAATCCACTTGGGCAAGTCATGCAATCATGCACTTGGAGGCTTGCTGAATGGAATTCTCATTCAAACGATTCTCGCCATCTTGCCAGTTACCAGATGTTGGTTTACTCGTCCTAAGGCATGGCCCCAGAAGCGGAGGCAAGTTCCCTCGTGAAAGTGAGCCTCTCTCAACAGAAGGGGCTGAATCGGTGACGCAATTAGCGCTGAAGTGGAAAAACTTCTCGCGCCCGAATCGTCTTGTTTCGAGCCCTTTGGAACGCTGCCTGGAGACTGCGGAGATTCTGAACACAGTCTGCGATTGGAATCAACGAATAGTTGAATCGAGGTTGCTTGGAGGGCACGGGGCATTTGTTGTTGACTCCAGAGCCCTTGGGAGCCAACTGTCGAGGCTTTCTGACAGCGAGGGCCGGAATCTGTTCATTTCTCACATGAGAGGAGAGGATGTCGCAGGCATGCGGGATTTAGCCGAAGGCTCGAAATTGATTCTCGATGAACTGTATCCGGCCTCCAAAACAGAACTCGTTATCGCCATTTCACATGAGACGATCATTGCAGCTTTGGGTGCTTATCTTGGCGATGACCCGACGAAATGGCCCGAACCTATGTCGGGAGTTCATGTTGTAAGGAAGGATGAGTCATGAAAGAAATGAACCAGTTGAGGGAAGCTGGATTCGTCATGGTCCCCTCAAAGCTCGACGTGGAGACGGCCACCCACTGGGTGAGGAGGATAGAAGAATCGCTCCCGAACCTTGCGAATCAAGTGGGTTGCAGCTTAGATGAGTATCTGATGTCTGTGTCTGCCTGGAGCGGGAAAAATCCCCTCGTGCATGAATTCGCTGAGGTACTTCGAAGTGACATCACCTCCACTGTCGAAGCAATCACTGGAGGACAGATTGAACTCTTGGAATCAAAACTGCTCATGAAGGGAGAGAACTGTCCTTGGGCAACACATGCTCACCAAGATATTGCGTATCGTTGGCAGGGAAAGAGGCAGCAATACCAGTTTTCAACCTGGCTTTCCTTGTCAACCATCGGACCGATGCAAGCTCCGCTTGAGTTTCTTCCAAAATCTCACCTCGAGCCCGTTTCAGAATACCAAGATTATCTTGATCCAGAGTTCGTTGATCGTAAGGATACCCAAGAATGGAAGAAGAAGCATCAATCCATTGTGATGAACCCGGGAGACATGGTCATCTTCGATTCCCGTGTTTGGCATGCTTCCTCCGAATGGGCCGCGCCGCCTCGAAGATATGCCATGGTTATGCGATGGATTGTTGCTGGTATCAAAGACACAGAGGTTCCATCGCCGAGAGGGGAGCGAAGATGGATGTATGATTTCTCAACATGGCTCGAACAATCTCTTCAGAAGTTTACTGATGAGAAGTCACAACCATCGGAATCAAGTTTGGAGGTTGCAATCGGGTTGGATTCGATATCGGCTGAACTCAAGAGTTTGCTTCAACGATACAGGATCAACCGTGCGGCAGGGATACACCATGGGGGCACTGCTCAGCGAGGTATGTTATGGGGCCCTCTGGCAGAAGCGGTCAGAGCAGAACTTCGAGCCCGGGACGTGGACGCAGTAGCGCTCCCATAGCGACGCCCTCCGGTTCGGGATATGACGCATGAGTAGGAGTGGACGCTGGGGGATTTGAACCCCCGGCCTTCTGGTTGCAAACCAGACGCTCTTCCAACTGAGCTAAGCGCCCCTGCCCTGCCGGTAGGCCGGTTGCATATCATCCCTGTGGAAGCCGAACACCCGTGGATGTGCGTCCGAACGCTGGACGGCGGCTTGGTTCACGCAATGAGCGAGATGTTGGCCTTGAACATCACGACCGTCACGTCCACGGTGATCTCCTCGTCCGTGTCTTGTCCGATCGGGTCAATCCCGAGTGGAGAATTGACGTCGAGGTCAAGCTCCACCAGGAGCACGCCATCGCCCCAGCCGTCTTGCAGCCAATGCTGCATGGCTTGGTATTCGTTGGACGCAGAGATGGTGGCAGAGCGACCGTCAAAGTCAGGGTACACCTGCAACGCGAGGTCGATCGGTTGGCAACTGCTGTCTTGTCCAGAAAGGCTGCTCATCGGGCTGTTCCATTGCGCCGTCAAGCCGTTTTCGATGAGGTCGCCGGCCACAGAATCGCATTGGACGGAGATGCCTTCCTCCTCTTCAGACGTGATGGTGACGTTGATCGAACCCACGGCGTACCCCTCCGGAACGGTGACCTCAGCCATGTCAAACTCCAGGATCCTGGTCTCGTCGTCCTGCAGGGTTTCGACGGCCTGCATGGTGTAGGTTTGAACCTCAAAGGTGAGGGCCCATTCAGGGGTTTCCGAGGTGAACGTGTCGGTGGCCTGCAGGTCGCCGACGAAGTCCACCATGGTCACCGTCATCATCACCAACGTGACGAGCAACGCCACGGCGGTCGGGACGCGTGATTCGCGCGTCACCAGCAAACTGCGCGAGGTGATGGCCTCGTCCGAACTCATCCCAACACCCCCAAACCGGTGAAGAGCAGCGAGACAATGAGGATGAAGACCGTCACCCCTCCGAAGACGAGGTTGAACAAGCGAGGCGAGGCAAAGTCATGTTCGATTTCGGGCAACGCGAAGTCAGGGACCGTTTCTTGGATGGAGGATGAATCGTCGATGAGGCTGTTCACGATGCGCTCTTCCCACCCGATGAAAATGCCCACCACGATGGCCAGCGCTGCGGAGGAAATCATGTCGGGGATGGGAAGGAAGGACTGAATGAGTTCGAGAATGGTCGAGGACACGATGAGCAGCATCAAGATGACGATGATCCGGATCAGCCACCGGTTTTCATCACGCTTGGTGTCGACGATGTCGTAGTGCAAGAGGATGAACATGAACAAAATGGGCGTGTAAAGGTACACGAGCGCCTCCGAAGTGAAATCGTACCAGATGGTGTACGCGACCGGGAAGGCCTCACACTGTGTCTGGTAGCAGCTGCGCACCACGTCGAGGACGGCCACGTCGGCCAAACCCGCAACGAAGCCGATGATGAAGATGACAAAGGTCAGCACGCCGAAGGGGGAAAGGCCGACTTTGAACGACCGCCACGCCTCACCCGTGCACAACACCAGCATGGCCGTGGCTCCGAGGGTCAGCCGGGTGTTGATGCCGCCCCACGCAGCGGCTGAGATGCTCAAGCCGCTCTGAATGGATTGACGCTGGAAGAACAGGTCGTTGATCGAAAGCACCTGCGACAGCCAGTAGGTCATGGTCTCGCCGTGAATGCCGATGAGCAACAGGCCCACCACAACAGAAATTTTCCTGAGGCGTTCATCGCTGTCGCGAACTTCCGTGGTGATGAAGCGAATGTACATCGAAATCAGCACAACATAACCTGGGATGAACAGGAAATTCTCCACCTGAAAGTGCTCGAAATTGGTCATCAGGTGCATGGCGGTAAACGCCGCACAGGCCACACACACGCCCGCGAGCAGGAACCAGAGGTCCCACTCCCTGTTGATGATGCGGAAGGGGAAGAAAAACGGAAGCAGCACCATCAGCATGTACGCCGAGGACAAAAGGAGGTTCTTGGCCGTGAACGCGAAGGTGCCTCCGACCTTGTCACGGTTCACGGCAGAGAAATCCGCCAGTGCCCCATAGCGGAATTCAAGGATGGAGGTCATGATGTAACTCAGTCCGAGGAACACCAGGATCCAACCGAGGACGCACCCGACGATCCTGTTGTTGGTTGAGGCGCCTTGACTCCTGGAGATGATGGACAGCGTGGCGATGCCCAACACGAGGTCCACCACCGCAGCGATGGGAACCATGGACTCGATTTCCACCATGCTGGGGAGTGAACCCTTCAACTCATAGCCGTTCCGTCGAAGGGGAACAAGGGCGGCACAAATTCCTGCGAATCGGCAACGGGCGATGTCGCATCAAGCCCAAGACCATGCCGCGGTGACCACGAGATGCCACCCGTCGTCGACCGGCTTCAAGTACGGCAGGCCCAACTCGAACCCGCCCCCCTTGATTTCATCAAACACCTGAGGCAGTGCTTCGTCCACACCCTCCACCATGCGCTGTCCGCGCACGAGCGCCATGCTGATTGGCGTCATGTCCGAGGCGAGGTCCATGATCCGGACGACCGAACCGTCCTCGATGGAGCGAACCTCCAGAAGGCCCCGCTTGTAGCCGACGCCGACTTCAGCGCCGTCTTCGGCGATGCCAAGGGCCATCATGGTCCCATCAACCTGCACGTCGAAACCGCCGCCGTTGGCGAAATTTACCATCCGCAGCCAGCCGTCCCGTCCGGCGCTCACCAACAGGTCGTCCGCATGAGACATCGCGATCACCTTGCTGCCGGTGATGACGTCCACGGAGCGTTCCGGGACGTCGTCTTCGGAGAGGGGAACGACAAGGGTCACGGGATCGAGACCACCGCACGCCAGCCATGCCCCGTCCGCGCTGAAGGAAAAGGCGTCCAGCACCGACCCGTGGTCAAGCGTGTGCACCACCTCACTGTCCTGAACCCGGAAGAGGCGGAGCGTCGGCTGAATACCGTTGAGCCCCTGGGCGCCAACCGCGAGATGGGTTCCGTCGGGAGAATACTGCACCGCGGCCACGCGCTTCTCCTGCTGTGATTCGAGGGTCACGTGCCCGCTGAGCAGGTCGTGCACGGTCAGCCCGCCCGCGGTGGTGCCGACCGCGAGGTGTTCGCCTGACGGTGAGAAGCCCAAGGCGGAAATCGGATCGTCGACCTCGAGTTCACCGAGGAGTTCACCGGTCGCAATTGAGATGACTTTGACCGTGCGGTCAAGCGAACCGCTGGCCACCATGGTGCCGTCCAGCGAACCGCAGAGGGCCGTGCACCAGTTTCGATGGAGCGCGAGGTCGTGCTGCACCGACCCGCTCAGTGCGTCGATGAGATGGACGTGCCCTTGTTCATCGCCCATGGCGACCTGCGTGAAGGTGTGGATCAACAGGTCCTCGTCGACCTCCACAGCGATGTCGCACTGACCAGCATCACCCTGCTGTTTGGTCTCCAATTCAAGCACCTCAAGCGCGCGGTCGCGGAAGCGCTCGACGAGGTGGTCGATGCGACCTTGGCGGTCGGCCGTGGCCTCGATTTGTGCACGACGATCGGCATCAGATTCCTCCTCACGCCTGGCCTGCTGAAGGCTGCGGAGGCGAGCAAAATCGCTCTCGACGACCTCCTTCTTCTTGTCCGAAGCACCACGGAGGAATCCGAAGAGCGGACGCTTTGCTGGTGCGTCCTCGTCGTCCTTCGCCATGGTGACCGGAGGTTCCTCAAGGCGATTCGACATCAAAGCGTCGGTCAGCGACGGTCGATGGTCGCGTCACGGTCTGGGCCCACGCCGACGCTCGATACGGTGACGCCGGTCAGGGCTTCGAGGCGCGCGATGTAGTCTTGGGCGGCCTGAGGGAGCGCGGCGAAGCCGACGCCGTTTGCGTTGGCGTTGCGCGCCAAGTCGAGCCAACCCTCGTCGGTCATGGCCTCGAAGCCGGGCATGTCGAGGTAGATCGGTTCGCAGCGGGCAAGCGCAGAGGCACTTGCAGGCATCTCGGTGACGTCATGGCCGTCGAGGCGGTAGCCGACGCAGATGCGGAGCGTATCGAGGCCTCCGAGCACGTCGAGCTTCGTCAGAGCGAGCGAGGTGAAGCCGTTCACACGCTGGGCGTGCCGCATCACGACGGCATCAAACCAGCCGCATCGTCGCTTGCGACCGGTCGTGGTGCCGAACTCGTGGCCGACCGTTCCGAGGTGGTGGCCGACCTCGTCCTCGAGTTCGGTGGGCATGGCGCCGTTGCCGACCCGGGTGATGTAGGCCTTCGTGATCCCGATGACCTCGTCCACGTGACCGGGGTGAATGCCGGCGCCATGGGTGGCGTTGCCACGGGAGGTGACCGAGGAGGTCACGAAGGGGTAGGTGCCTTGATCGATGTCGAGGAGGCAACCTTGGGCTCCTTCGAGGATGATGCGCTCTCCCAGCGACAGGGCGTGGTCGAGCATGAGGCCGGTGTTGGCGATGGAGGAGGCGTAGGTGGCGTTGACCCACGCGAGGTCCTCGTGCAGGCTGCTCGCCGTAATCGGCTCGTCCAAACCACCCGCGGCAAGCGAGGCGGTCATGCGCTCGGCCATCGCCGACAAGGCCGCGTCGTCCGCGAGCAGTTCAACGACGTCACCAAAGCGGACGCCGATACGGTTGATCTTGTCCGCGTAAGTCGGCCCAATGCCGCGACCGGTGGTCCCGATGACGGTGTCCAAACCGTCCAACAACCGGTGGTAACGGAGAATGATGTGAGCACGCTCGGAGATGAACAGACGGTGCCCACGGACCTCTTGGCCGGTCTCAGCGGTCCAGCCTTGCAACTCCTGGTCGAGGACCCACGGATCGATCACCATGCCGTCACCAAGGACCAGCCTGCAGTCTTCGCGGGTGATGCCCGAGGGAAGCAGGTGGAACTTGAGCACGCGCTCACCAAGCACCACCGTGTGACCTGCGTTGTTGCCGCCCTGAAAGCGGGCCACCATGCTCGCGCCTTCGGCCAGCCGGTCCACCAGCTTGCCTTTGCCCTCGTCGCCCCATTGCGCACCTAAGACGACGGTCGCTGGCATGTGCTCACTCCGAATCGAGGTCGGCATGACCGCTCCATCAACCTGCCTGAGTCGACCTCAGGAGAATGTGGTACTGAGATTTAACAAGGTTCACCGTTTCTGCAGTGGTGCAATTGTTGCACCGATTTGGAAGGGAAACGCACACAGCCTTCGGATTCTGTATGCCCCGTTCGGACGCACAATTATATACTCTGGAAAACCACTAATGAACAAGGAGTTGAGAAGTTGGACCGCACCCGCCCATTCAATCAAGCCCAAAACAAGCCACGTCGCACCCTCGACGGCCATTCTGCGCCGTGCGAAGACTGTGGCGCTGTGGACTGGCACATGGACATGAGCCGTGGCGAAGTGGTCTGCAACGTCTGTGGCCTCATCGCCGACGACAACCTCATCGATCCTGGTGCAGAGTGGACCAACCGGGACCGCGGTGAAGACCGCGCCCGCACAGGAGCGCCGATGACCAACCGGCTTGCTGACCGCGGATTGAACACCAGCATCGATGCACGGGACCTGTCCTCGGGCTCGGCCGCCTCTCATGGCATGAGCGCACAGGCACGCCGAGACTGGCGGCGACGCCGCGTGATCGACGAGCGATCCAAGACCCGTCGTTCCCGAGAGCGAAACCTCGTCAAGGCCAACCAGTTCATCCGAGACCGTTCGGGGCTCCCCATCTCCCTTCAGGAAGAAGTGGCCCGTCTCTACCGGCACCTCTCTTCCAAGGGATTCGTGACCGGACGCTCCATCGCCGGCGTGACCGCTGCGTGCACCTACCTTGTGGCGCGGGAGGAACGCTTGCCCCGTCAGATTCCTGAGTTGTGCGAATCCTTTGGCGTGGACGAGAAGGAGCTTTCCCGCTTGATCCGCAAAGCATCCCGTGAACTCAACCTGCACCGCGTGAGCGGCCCAGATCAGTACTTTGACCGCTTCATCAACGACCTCGGCTTGCCGCCCTCCTTCCGCCTCAACGTGGACGAAATTTGGAACAGAATAGCCCCTCACGATGAAGTCTGGCAGGGCAAGAAGCCAATGGGCGTCGCTGCGGCCATCATCTACCAAGCCTCGCAAACCTCGGAGACACCACGCACCCAATCTGAGATTTGCCGCATCGCAAACGTCTCTGAAGTGACGCTCCGTGGCTTGGTTCGCATCATCAACGAAACACTGGTGCTGCTGGACCGGATGGAAGAGCGCTCCTGAACAGCGTCCGAACCTTCTTGTGTCGGGCACATGACCCGATTGCATGGGCTTCAAGGCACGCGCAAGGGCCAACAAAGCGAAGACCGGTGATGATGAGAAAAAGAAGGACGCAAAAACGGGGAAGGAGCCCTGTGGCGTCAACGGCTGCGAGGGCTGGGCGGACAGCACCATGGGTGGCCGATCCTTGTCGGTCACCGACGCGGAAGACATGTGGGGCAAATCCGTCGTGGTCCGAAAGAACCGCGTCCGCGTCTGCAAATCGTGCTACCGTTCGTGGAAAAAGACGAACAAGCAGGACGATTACTACTGATCCCTTCACTTTCAGTTTCACACCTACCCCCTCGAAAAGGTAGGTCAACCCCCGGCGTTCAGTTCCGAGGTATGCGCAGCAAAACCGTCGTTCGTTCCCTCATCAGTGGACATACCACCGTCGTCGCTCACGACGACGGTTCGATCAACCTCCGCGTCCCTGGTCACCGCGAGCGCCGCGTGACCATCGCCTCAATCCCAAGCGTCTTGTTGACGATGCCGAACCGCCAAGGCCAGGATGTTCTCCTGGTCGGCGATGCTCATGGCCGGCTCCACGTGATCCCCATGGAACTCGCCACGGTCGCCGCCCGCATCGACCTCAATGCCGGTCGAATTCGAGCGCTGGCCGCGAGCCCGACGGAACGTGGTGATGTGATGGTGGCCACCTCAAACGGCACGGTTGCCGTGGTGGACCTCGAGGCAGAAACCTCCAGCACCCTCGCCCACATGGATGGCCCAGTCGCATCGTTGCGTGTTGGCGAGGACGCCATCGTTGCCACCGTGCGTGGTACGCACGTGACGCTTGACTGGCAAGGGACGACGCTCGACACGCAGGTCCCAGTCCGGCCAACCGCACGTCGCTATCCCCGTCGACGCAGCACGTTGGTCGTTGGACCCGACCATCGTCTCATTGCGCCGATGTGATCATGCGGACGGCTGTTCGCGCTCTTCAAGCGGCCACGGATCCCTTGGGGTCAACCACAGCGCAGACGGAGCTGGCCTGGCCCAACCTCGCGGTTTTCGACCGTCGTCCTCGAGCACCGATTGAAAGTGCTCCACGTGACGGATGAGCACATCGCGCACGTGCTGCGCCCCACGGATAGCAGGACCACGCATGGGCACCAAGGCTTCGAGGTCAAGCGAGAGCAGACGCGTGAGGCTGGCCACGTGGTCCAGCAAAGAGGCGCCAGGCAAATCCAGCCGTGCAGGAAGGTCAGCCCGTGGCAGCGCGGCTCCGACGACCACTGTCGAGCGGTCCTCGACCAGGAAACCGAGTCCCTCTGGCGCATGCCCTGGCAGGGCAATGGCCTGCACGCCACCGTCGCCAAGGGCGATCATGTCCATGTCGGCCACAGGCTCCGCGCGGACTGCGGGCATGTCCGAGTCGTAACGGTTGGCCCATGTGGAGAAGAAATCGCCTGTTTCCAGTGCGGCCACACCGGCCTCGCCCACGTGGACGCGCAGGCCTGGCCACCGTTCGACAAAATGAGCGGCCGCACCCGAAAACGGATACCTGCGGCTGGTTAACAGCAGATGCTCGGGTTGCACCGCTTCGTCGATCAACCCCAAAATGCGCTCCACCTGAAGCGCCTGGTACCACGACGTGCCTGCATCGATGAGCACCACGGAGGCCTCACCCTGAACCACGACGCAATTCGCGTCGTGGTGGATGCCCGGCAGGCGCGTCATCCGCATGCCCTTCCATCGGGAGACGGGGCTTCAACGCTCGCTTCACGGTCACAAGTGGGCTGCGGTGCGCTCAAATAGGGGGAGACGGTCGCCGGCTCATGGCTCGCTTTCCTGAGGCCGAGGCACGCATGCTGCATCGCAAGATCTGCATGAAGTGCAACGCCCGCAACGCGATGCGAGCCACCCGCTGCCGCAAGTGCGGCTACAAGGGCCTGCGCCCCAAGAACGTGGAGCGCCGCGGACCCTGATCAGCAGGCCTCAGACCAGGGGTGCAAAGAGCAACCCTGCCACATCACCGAGCACAAGAGCGGCGACGCAGGCTGGCCACAACACGACGAGCAGCGGCACTTTGCGGGTGACCCACACACGTTCCACCTCAAGCGCCTCCAGCGCCATGATGGCGTCATCAAGGGCCTCCTCGGTCGGCGTGCGACGTGGTGCGCGAACGCGATGCACCACCCGATCGACGCCGTCAAGGCCGGACTCCACGCCTGAGAGCATCCAAACGTGGGCGTCCTTGACCGCGTGCAACGGCATGCGTTCTGCGTGGAAGGCATGTCGAAGATCGCCGAGACCTTTGAGGTCGCCACGAAGGGCGTTCCGAACAAGGTTCGTCGGCGGAATGAGCAGGAAGGCCAGACCTCCCCAAAGGAGAATGGACAACGCGGGTGGCAAGGCCAGGACAACGGTGCTGTCCGAGGACAACCACGTGATGGCCCCCCACGTAGGGAGGAGCATGGCCACCCACATCAGGGCCTTGGCGTCCGCGCCACCGTGCAGCAAACGAAGGCGCCACGCAAGGTCGATCACCACGAGGACCAACGTCACCGCCACCAGTTCCCACCACAGGGCTTGGGCGCCTTCGAGGTTCCACAAAACGAGGTCAATGGGTTCCACTGAGGCGTGCATTTGAGCGCCCCAAACCAGCCCCACGAGCGCGAGCAAGTAGGCCAGAACCGCAGCGAGGTCGAGTTTGGAACCGGCACGTAGGTCGGACAAACTCGGTCGCCCAATCACGGCTCCACTGGCGTAGGCCCATGGCAGCAACAACGTGAGCCAAACCGCGGTATCGGCTCCCCTGACCGCGAGGTCGAGGACCCACAGCAACAGCACAGGCTGGCTCCACACGATCCAGTGACGGTTCGGAACGCGGCGGTCGAGGTGGTCCAGCCACGCCGCGACGCCCATCCCTGCCAACAAGGTGGCCCCCCGGGCCACAGCGATGACGTGCGCCGCCTGAACGTCCACAAACCGCGACGACACAATCACCTTATAGCGGGCCCGCTGGAGAATCATCGGGACGTGACGTGCGTGGACATCGAGACCCGACTCCAAAACGTGGCGAAAGTCATCGCTGAAATTGACGACTCCAAAGTCCCGCGCAACATCCGCAGGCAAGCCAAGGAAGTCACGGAGCAATGGTTGCTGAACACCGGCAAGAAAACCGATGTTCGCGTGGCGATGACCCAAGCCAAACTCGAGGAACTGTACGAGGACCCCAACATCCCACCGGAGTTTGGAACCCTTATCCTGATGATCAACACCGAACTTGAGAAGCTCCTGACCGAGCTGCTCTGAAGGGATCAGGATTCTTCCTGACGATGGTCGACCGGGCGCCCGGCTGCCTCAGTGAAGGCGTGCAACAAATTCGTCATGAGTTGGCGGTGCTCCTTTGGCACCTTCCCGGGCTTCAAACCAGCAATGACCGTCCACTCACCGTCAATCAAGGGAAGACCCCGGTTCAGGAAATCCAACTGTGCTTGGCTGACGCGTCCGCGTCGCACGGCTCGACGCGCGGATGAACGTGCTGCGATGATGGCCACCTGCTCGTCGGTGTAATCCAAGAGGTGTTGCAATTCCAGCAGGGAACGACCCTCAAACGAAGAAATGATACCGTCCCGCACCGCATCTTCCCATGCTTCATCCAGAGACGGTGCTCGCTCAGAAAGCAGGATGGCGACGGGCTTCGTGGCGTCCACGTTCTCGAGGACAATCTTGACCAATACCGCGAAGGGCACGGCGAGAATCATCCCCACCAACCCCCAGAGCCAGAAAGAGTACGAAGTGACGAGGAGCAGGACAAGAGGAGACACGCCGAGGGCGCGGCCTGCCCAGCGGTTTTCGATGTAGTTGCCCCACACCTGCTGGTTGATGATGGAGAGAATGGCAAAGGTCAGCAGTGCGCCTGGGCCCAGCATGACCGCACCGAGGATCAGCGGTGGAATCATCGCGAACACGGACCCAATGTACGGGACGTAATTGAACAGGAACGTCAGCAAGGCCCACGTAAACCAGAGGTCGATGCCAAAGGAGATCATCAGGACCGAGGCACCCACCGCCGTTCCAATGGACACACCGGTCTTCACAATCACGTAGGTGTTGACGCTCGTTTCGATTTGCTCCCGGACTTCAGCCAGTTTGGCGCTTCCACCGCTGGGCCATGCGCGCTCAATGCGGGCAGGGAGCAAGGCAGCTTCGAGGATCATGAAGATGAGGAAGAAGGTGATGATCAGGCTGGCTGAAATCATGTCCCCGACACCGGCCAACATGTTGACCACAATGTCCGAAATTTGACCGCTGGAGCCCACGAGACCAAGTTGGCTGAGCCCCTCTGCGAGCGTGGCGTTTTCTGAACCTGCCCAATTTTGTACGGCGCCTGCAGCGAAGCTGTCGTCACGCAACCAGTTCCACTTTTCTTCGAGATTGGCGTTGTATTCCTCGACCGTGGCGGTGTCGCTCATCAGCGTATCCGCTTGCACGTAGGCAAAGAATCCGGCTGCACCCACGACGGCAAAGAACCCCATGAGCATGGTGAAGTACGACAACACCAATGGAAATCCATTCGCCGACAAGGCATCAGCACCGGGCTTGAGCACGAAGTACACCGCGAGAGCGATGAAGAAGGGCTTGAGCACGGACTCGAGTTGAATGAGCCAAAAGGACACGATGGTCAGGATGGCGCAAACGTAGACGATGGTGGACAGGGAGCGGTTGAACTCACCCTCCTCAAACGCACCATCCTTCATGCCCGGCCATGGGGATGGCGGTTTCAATGATTCGCCCCAAATTGGAGGCTGCTCAAAGCCTCATTCCGACCCACCGGACGAGGGCTCGGAAGGGAGGCGAAGCGAGACCAGGAGGGTGAGGAACATGATGGTCGCGCACAGGTGAAACACGCTACGGTAGGTCAGCCAGCCCGAGCCGTCCACGGTCAGGGTCCACACCAAACCGCCCGTCACCGGACCAAGGATACGGGCAAAAGCGGACGCCGACTCCATGGCGCCCATTACACCACCCAATTCTTTGCCTCCGTCTTGGGCGTACGAGGCCATCAGGCTCGATGAGGTCGGTTGGAAAATGCCGCTGCCCGTTGAGATAACAATGCACGTGGGCAGCAACCAAAGCCATGCGTACTCGACGGAAGCGTACGGGATGGCGCCAAGTCCGATGCCGGTGATCACCACCGCCACAGGCAACATGCTCCGTGACGCGAAACGCTTGGACAAGGGGCGGATGAGGCCTCCCTGCACCACGATGCCAGTCAGCCCAATCACGGCAAACACGCGCCCGTTTTGCGCTTCAGTGAAGCCCAAACCTCCTGCATCAGGCGACATCTCGGTGAAGAGGATGAAGACGGCGTGCATGATGGTGAATCCAAAGCTGTACAGCATGGTGACCCACAGCAAGGGCCCGATGGCCGGTGCTCGCATCGACGTGATCAAACTGGAGAATGAGGACTTCATGGTCCCGCTCCAATCCAAGTTGGACGTGTTGCCGCGAGCCTCCTTGGGCAAGGATTCTGGGAGGCGGGTCCGGGCCAACAGGAGCGACACGATGGAAAGCGCGCTGGCCACCAAGCATGGAAGAAGGTAGGGGTAGGCATCGAAGATGGTCCCTTCAAACACCGCCCAGCGGTCGGCAGGAGCCGAAAGTTCGCCTCCAATGAAGGGCCCGAAGGTGAACCCCAAGCCGAAGGAGGCGCCGATGAGCCCCATACGGCTGGCCATCTGTTCGGGTCGGCTGATGTCCCCGATGTAGGCTCGCGCGACGGCAATGTTGCCGTTGAAGAAGCCGGCGAGGAACCTGGCCACGATGGCAATGAACAGCGTCGGGGCCAGGCCGAAGAGCGCGAAGCAGAACGTGTTTCCAACCAGCCCAATCATCAGGATTGGCCTGCGTCCGATACGATCAGAGAGACTGCCCCACAACGGTGCAGAGAGAAATTGCGCCATGGGGTAGGCGGTCATCACAAGCCCGACCCAAAGACCGATGGCCGTGATGCCCCCTTCAACGGCCAAATCTTCGACAAGGTAGGTCAAGAAGGGAATGACGATGCCAAATCCGATCATGTCGATGAACGTGACCAGAAAGAGGATCAGGAGTTGACCCCGAACAGTGCTCTGTTCGGAATCTTCCATGAGTCACGGAAAACGGTTCGCGGTATCAAACCGCGCCCTGTGTTAGACCGGTCGGACGTTGGATGACATCTCAGGCGTCAAGCGGTCGATGATGCCACCCAAACGCTCCACGAGGCTCGCCTTTTGCTCGTGCTTGATGAGCGCATGTTCCATGACCTCGTCAAGCGTATCGACGGGAATGACCTCGACCTTGCCCTCCCATTGGTGGTCAAGCACGACGTCCTGAAGGTTGGACCGAGGGATGATCACCGTTCGAACGCCAGCATGTCCTGCAGCTTCGATCTTTGCCGTCACGCCGCCAATGGGCAACACTTCTCCACGGACCGAAAGTGACCCCGTCATCGCCAAATCCTGGCGGATGGGGATGTTCTCAATCGCGGAGATGATGGCCGTGGCGATGGTGATGCTGGCCGAGTCGCCGTCCACGCCATGCGTGTCCACGAACTGAATGTGGATGTCGTAGTCGGAGACGTCTTTGCCCGTGAGTTTCTTGACCACCGCGCTGACGTTGGTCACGCTCTCTTTGGCCAGGTCGGAAAGACCACCTGTGGCGTGGATTTTTCCACCGCCACCCTGCGAGGGCGTCACGAGTGCCTCAACGGGCAGCATGATGCCGCTGAAGTCAGAGAGGCCGGAGTTGGCACCGAGGACAGCGAGGCCGTTGACACGGCCAATCCGCTCGCCGGAGTTCACGAGGAGGCTGTAGTCGCGACGGCGCTCGATCATGCGGTCAGCAACCTGCTGCTCAAGCGGCTTGGCGATGGAGCGGGCACGGATGACGTGCTCGGCGGTCACGAGTTCTGCACCGTCCTCGACCGCCAAGTCTCCAGCGATGCGGACCAATCCACCGAGTTCGCGGAGGCGAAGGCTGAGTTTTCCTCGACGGCCGGAGCGGCGCTGCGCTTCCTTGAGGATGGCCGCAACACCACCCACGTCGAAGTGTGGGATTTCGCGGAGGGTGTCCTGGTCACGGTGGACTTCTTGGGCGATGAATCGAATCAGGCGTCGGCGGTTTCGAGCCGTGTCCGGCATTTCCGAATTCACGTACACCTCGTAGCCGTAGCCACGGATACGGCTTCGCAGCGCGGGGTGCATGCCCTGAATCGCGTCCAGGTTTCCAGCGGCGATCAGGATGAAGTCGCAAGGGACCGGTTCGGTCTTGGTGAGGGCGCCGCTCGAGCGCTCCGAGCGGCCAGAGACGGGGAATGCGCGCTCTTGCATGGCGGTGAGCAGCGCCTGCTGCTCCTCGAGCCGAAGGAGGTTGATCTCGTCAATGTAGAGCACGCCCTTGTGCGCCCGATGGATGGCGCCTGGCTCAACACGCTCGTGGGCGGGCGTCTCCATGCCACCTGACTGGAACGGATCGTGACGGACGTCTCCAAGCAGGGCGCCTGAAAGGGTGGCCGTAGCGTCGACGAAGGGTGGAAGCTCCTTCGTGTCGTGCTTCACGAGCACCTTGGGAATGCGGCTTTCATCGGCAGCGCCCAAGCGCGAGCGCAGGAACATGTACCCGAAGGTCAGCAGGAACATCCCGAAGAGGAGGGTCACGATGTCACCGCTCTGGAGGGTGGCGATGGCGAGAAGGAACGCGATGGCGACGAAACCAATGAGGAGCATGCGCTGGGTTTTCTCACGCTGGACGCGAATGGCTTCTTTCTGAACCTTGACGATGCGGTCGCCTCGGCCAGCGGGAACAGAGCGCACGCGGGGCTCGTTCTCGTCTTCCTCGTTCGGATAGACCAGAACGTCCTCGAGGGCATCGCGGGGCAAGAGTTCGGTCATGGACCTGGCGAGCATGGACTTGCCCGTACCCGGATCCCCGATCATCAGCATGTGACGGCGTTGTTCAGCGGCCTTACGGATGATGACCGAGCCGGCTTCTTGGCCGATGACCTGATCGACCAAACGGTCCGGGACAGGGACTTCTTTGGTCGACGTCATACCGATGTCATTGATCCATGCCTCAACGCTGCTTTGCAGAACGTCGTCGCTGGGCTGTCCGAGAATCGCTTCGTCGGACGCGTCATCGGATTCTGCGGACCACACCGTGACCTCGACATCATCCTCGGCGGAGGGCAAGGCCTCAACGAGACCGTTCGTCTCGTCTTCGGGCGTACCCGAAACCTCGTCGGCGTCTCCGCTCACGTGTACACGTGCGTTCGCCTCCCCTTTGAGGCTTTCAGCGGCGTCGTGACCGACGTCGGTTCAGCGTCTCACTGCTGACGGTCCAGGTACTGCTGGCCGTAGTAGGCCCACTGCTCCATGGTCCATCCTTCCGGAAGGCCCGTGGCGGGCAGGGGCGGTCCGGCGTGCGCAACAGGTGCAGGCATCGGTGGCATGGCCGGCATGGCGGGCGCCATGGGCTGCTGGAAGATGTCGTGTGCACCTCCGTACATGGAGTTGGCCACGGCGTCGGACGCGGGCAGTGCGGATTCGTCCCACTTGGGTTGCTCCATGGAGCCGCCACGTCGCGTGAAGAGCACACCAAGCAGTGCAGCAAGGATCAGCACACCAAGAACGATGATGATGACGTCCGTGTTCACACCGGCGCTTGTGTCCAAGTCGCTGTTGCCCTGCACGTTGTCGCCAGAACAGTCGGCACGTGGGTCATCGCAAGCGGTGGCCAAGTCCGCCTCGAGCAGCGCGAGTTGGTCTTCCATCTCGGTGGTGTCTCCTTCCGATGCATCGATGTCCGCCTTGAGTTCCTCAATGCTCGACTCGAGATCGGCGATGTGGGCAGCGAGGGTCTCATCGTCCATCGTGCTTGGACCGGGCGCTTCCTCGGTGACGCGCCAGTAGATCGGCGCCATGAGCTTGTATTCCTCACCGGTGTCATCGGTGGCAAGGACGTTACCGAGCTTGACGTCGTCGTTGTACTGGAGGCCGTAGGGGCGAACGTCGTCCCACGCGAGTTCGATGGTCCAGCCGCGTTCGGAAGCGGTCACGTCAAGCGGGTAGCTGACTTGGTTCAGGCACACACCCGTGTCGCCTTCGCACACCTGCCACATGGTGGTCAGCGAGGTGAAGGTGGGCGCATTTTCCGTGAGGAAGAGGTTGGCGGTGGCGACTTCGCCAAGGTAGGCGTTGTCGAGGCTGACCGTCATGTACCCGGTGTCCGCGTCCTTCGAAGCCGAGAAGGGCTTCGAGTCGTACACGTTCACCATGATGGTGTACGAGTTCGAGTCGTACTTGTCCTGAGCTGTGATGGTGATGGTCTGGGTGCCGAGTTCCTCGAACTCGACGGTCATGAGGCCGGTGAACAAATCAAAGCGTGCAGCACCGTTCTCGCTTGGCGTCACCACGATGAAGGCAGGATCATCGTCGTCGATGTCGTACACGAGGCTCTGGACGTCGTAGACGTAGGTCTTGCCGCGCTTGAGGTCGAGCGAGGCAAGGTCACCGAGATCCATGCGAGGTGCGTCGTTCACCGGGGCGACCTTGAGCACGATGGTTTGGTCTGCGGCCTGCACACCGTCGCTGGCGCGCAGGGTGATCGTGGCCTGGCCGTTGACGTCGTCGTCCACGGTGCTGTAGGACAAGAGATCGCCCTCAAGGCCGACGTTGAACACCTCGGGGTTGGAGTTGCTGACGATGGACAGCGTCAGGCTCTCAGAATCAACCTCTGTGCCGTCCGCGTCCGTATCGAAGACGTAGGGGAACAAGGCAAGGTTGCCTTCGCCGCCTTCGTCAACCGTGCGCGTGGGCAGGCCGTCCCAGCGGGGCTGGCCGTTCTCGATGACGTTGAACAGGAGGGTCCCGTAAGGCAGGTCGCTGTTGGTGTAATCCTCACCGTCGTTGACCGTGACCTCAATGCCGTTTTGCCCGATTGGGCAACCGCGGAGGTCGTCAAAGGCGAACAGCACCTCAATTTCCTGCGTGGTGGCGTCCCAGCCGAGGAAGGCGGGGGACGACGACGTCACGCTGAGCTCCGACAAAGCAGACTCGCGGTCTTGAATGTGGCCCACCATGCTGATCTTGGTGGGCTCATCGCACATCACCGTAGGCACAGGCTCAGCCCAAATCGTCGGCAAGGCGTTCGTCACAGTGATGCCGTCGCTTCCCAAGACGACCTTCCAGTCGGAGGCCTGGCTGCGGGCGTCAATGGCACGGACGCGGAGATCGTAGGTGCCCGCCTCCATGTCGGTGGTGGTGGCAAAGGTGTACTCGCGTCCTTCGTAAGGAGAACCGGCAAAGACCACGTCTTCACCACCGCTGATGCCGTTCGACGACCAGGTGGCCGTTCCGGAGGGGCGGGTCTCGAGTTCGAACGTCGTGCTGGAGATGGTGTCGACCTCATCGTTGGCGTCGGCGCGGACGGTGATGAGCACCTCATCGCCACGCTCGACCGACGTCGGGCTGATCTGAGGCGTCAGGGCCATGGGCGGTCGGTCATGGTCAAACTGGGTGCTTACGTCGTTGTTGGAACCGCTCATGTCGCCGCTCAATCCGGTCAAACGAGCCCCAAAGGTCGCCTTCCAAGCGTTGGAAGAGAGCACGCTCGTGTCGAAACTCGTGGTGTAGGTGTGGGTGCCGGTGGTCGCGACGGTCGCAGGGAGGGATTGGGTGCCACCGATGGTGACCTTGTTGACACCGTTGCGATAGTAGAATTCCACTCCGCCGCCGTCAACGTAGTCCAGGTCGCCCATGTTGCGAACGGTGACCTCGAGGTCAACGGTGTCGCCACGGATGTAGGAATTGGATGCATCGTCGTTGCTCACCGACAACCCGGTGACACCAATGTCCATCTTGGGGCCCATGTTTGAGTCGGCCGCGCTGACGACGTTCCGGTGGGTGGTGTGGTCGCCGTCCATGAGGGCGGCAACGGTCAGGAAGTTTTCAGACGCGGTCTTCCCGCCACCGGCACTGACGGTGCTGATCGGCACCGACCAAGAGGTGGTCACGGAGTTTCCGTTGCTGAGGGTGACGGATTCGAATCCGCTTCCGGCACCGTTGAGGAGCCAACGCTGGAACACGTGATGCGGGTGGAGGTTGTTGGAGTTGGAGTACACCTCAGGCGACGTCTCCTCGGTCACGGCGGCGTAGATGTAGACGGTCTTGCTGCCGGATCCAAGATAGGTCGCGGTGATGTCGATGTCCATGTTGTTGCCGTTTTCCGACTGG
>CEUM01059769.1_pt1 | contig 24084 bp, 23 predicted proteins | sample 356421 | NCBI WGS metagenome assembly CEUM01 (sample SAMEA2622716, study PRJEB7988) | marine metagenome | biome: marine biome (ENVO:00000447); feature: surface water layer (ENVO:00002042); material: "saline water (ENVO:00002010), including plankton (ENVO:xxxxxxxx)" | depth 5 m | reverse complement strand
GCAAAAAAGAGGGGGGCTGCCCGGTTTCTCTCTTTTTATCCGCCCGGCTACCCTGACTATGTTGGTCAAGGCCATTTCCCACCGGGCGGTTTTTTCCGTTTCTTACAAGCGAGGTAGCCTATGGACAAATATCAAAAGCAAGCCCTCCAGGTCGCCAAGGAAGTGGTGATCAAGTTCATTGAGGTCGGTCGTATCTCTCCGAGTAATTTCGGACAGAATTTCGATGTGATCTACAAGGACATCATGCGAACCATGACCGGCGAGACCGCCGGGGACGGGTCGCGTGAGGAAGAGCTGGCCCAGAAAGAAACCGACAAGGACGCTTAGATGGTCAAGCGTGAGTGCAATTCCGCCACCGGAGCTTCGACACATGCGGAACACGGTGAACGTGTGGCCGCCATGTTCGGACGGATTGCTGGATGGTACGATTTCCTGAATCACGCCCTGTCCGGGTGTCAGGATATCTACTGGCGATACAGGCTGGCAAAGGCCGCCCGACCCAACCCCGGTGAGACCGTATTGGACCTGGCTGCAGGTACCATGGATGTCTCCGTGGAGTTGTTGCGTCAGTATCCGGAGTGCCGCGTGGCTGCACTGGATTTCGCCCTGCCGATGCTGGAAACGGGCCGTGATCGCAAACTGAAGAATGGCCGGGAAGAGAAAATCTATCCGGTACAGGCCGATGGGCGCAGTCTGCCGCTGCCGGATGCATGTATGGGCGCGGCCACCATCGCTTTCGGTATCCGCAACATCCTCCCTCGCGAAGATGCGTACAAGGAATTTTACCGCGTGCTCAAACCGGGTGCGCGTTTGTGCATTCTGGAGTTCGGCACGGGTTCCAAGCGTGTCTGGAAGGGGCTGTACAATTTTTATCTCGATACGCTGTTGCCGTTCATCGGCGACCGAATCTCGGGAGATCCGGGAGCGTATCGATACCTTGCCGAAACGATCAAGACGTTCCCTGATGAACGCGCACTGGCGCAGGAAATGGTGGATGCCGGTTTTGAGCGCGTATACCACGTGCCCATGATGTCGGGCATCGTCTATCTGCATGTCGGCGAAAAACCGCATGCGTCCGATCAGGACTGAGGTGATAACCGCCAGGCCGCGTACCTTGGGGCGGCACCTGGCGGCAAGTCGCTGCCTCAGGACATTAGCGAGCGTCCGAACGAGATGATCAGCAGGCCGAGGATGATGGCCGCCAGTCCGGTGAAACGGAGAAATTTGGGCGGTTGTTCGGCAAGTTTAACAAGGATGAGCGGCATACGTTCGGCAAACAGAAAATAGGGAATGCCTTCAAAAACGAGTGCCAGACCAAGGGCAGCGAAGAGCAGAGACCAATCAATATTCATAACGGATTAGATAGCTGGGAACCGGGCGACTGTCCACCCGGAAACCTACGGAGAGTGTAAAATGAGCATGGTCACCATCGAGCAGTTACGAAACAAGGAAGACATCATCGCCGTCGTTGGACTGGGGTATGTCGGCTTGCCTCTGGCAGTCGCTCTTGGGCGGCATTTCAAGGTGCTCGGCGTTGATGTTTCGCAAAAGCGTGTTGATGAACTGAACGACCGGTTTGATCGGACCGGCGAAGTCGACTTCACAACCGTGGGCGACGATGTCGATTTACAGTTTTCCGCTGATCTGGCCGATCTTGCCAAGGCGAGAATGGTCATCGTGGCCGTCCCGACCCCCATCGACGAATACCGCTCTCCCGATCTGCGCCCGGTCACCGGCGCCAGCACATCCGTTGGTACCCACCTGCAACCGGGCAGTGTCGTCGTGTACGAGTCGACGGTTTTCCCCGGCCTGACAGAAGAAATTTGCGTTCCCATCCTTGAAGAACGGTCCGGCCTGAAATGCGGACAGGATTTCTGGGTCGGGTATTCTCCCGAGCGTATCAATCCCGGCGACAAGGTCCACCGTCTGGAGACCATCGTCAAAGTGGTGGCAGGCCAGGATGAGGCGTCCGGCGTGTTGCTTCAGGAAATGTACGACACCATCATCGAAGCCGGGACCCATCTCGCTGCGGACATCCGTACCGCCGAGGCTGCCAAAGTCATCGAGAACACCCAGCGTGATCTGAACATCGCGCTCATGAATGAACTGGCCATGATTTTCGACCGGATGGGCATCGATACGCTGGACGTACTTGAAGCAGCCGGTACCAAGTGGAATTTCCTGCCGTTTCGACCGGGGTTGGTCGGCGGTCACTGCATCGGCGTTGATCCCTACTATCTCACCTTCAAGGCCGAGGCCGAAGGATTCCATCCCCATGTCATTCTCGCCGGTCGCGAGATCAACGACGGCATGGGCAAATTCATTGCTGAGTCCACGGTCAAGCGGATGATCCGCAACGATCACAAGATTCGCGGCGCCCGTGTCGGCGTGCTGGGCGTGACGTTCAAAGAGAACGTGCCTGATATCCGTAATACCCGCGTTGTGGATATTCTGGTCGAGCTGGAAGACTACGGCGTGGAAACGGTAGTTCACGATGCCATGGCTGATCCGGCGGAAGCCCGCGAAGAATTGGGACTGGAACTGAGCTCCATGGAAGACATGAAAGGACTGGATGCACTGATTCTGGCTGTTCCCCATGAAGAGTACAAGCAGCTCACTCCGGATGATCTCAAGGCAATGTTCGACAAGCCGGAAGGCGCGTTGATCATCGACGTCAAAGGCTTTTTCGATCGAGCCAGTCTGCAGGAAGCAGCCATCGATCTTTGGAGACTGTAAGGCCGATGATAGCCGTCGTCACAGCCACTGCCAAGGAAATGAAAAGCGCCCTCGGCCATGCCGGGGCTCCCTCCCTCGGGCAGGGGGATATCGTTTCATTCAAACTTGGGGAACGGGTTGTGCTGCTTGCCGTGTGTGGCGTCGGGCTGCTCAATGCTGCGCTGCTCATGGGCCGGTTGATGGAGCGCGGGGATGTGACCGGTGTCGTCAACTTCGGTATTGCTGGTGCCTATGATGTGGAAGAATTTCCCTTGGGGACCACCACCTACCTCTGGCAGGAGGCATGGCCCGAATACGGTCTGCTCCAGGAGGATGGCCGAGTGGATTCCAAGGCCATCGGTTTCCCCCAAGGTGAAATCGATGGAAAACCCGTCTGGGACCGGGTCAAGCTGTTCCCTGTGCACGATGCCGAGACCATGGGCCTTACCCTGCATGATCGCTGGGCGCGGGCTGCCGGGGTGTCGGTCAACTCTGTGACCGGAACGCCTGAACGGGCCGGTTGGCTGAAGATGGCCTGCAACGGCGATGTGGAAAACATGGAAGGATATGCCCTGGCCTTTGCTGCCAAGCAGGTCGGGCTGCCGTTTCTCGAATTGCGAACCGTATCCAATCTGGTTGGGTCTCGGTACGCGGAAGACTGGGATTTGCCTGGGGCGTTCGCTGCGTTGGGACAATGCGCGAAGTTCCTTTTTTCCGGCCGGTAGAAAGCTTTACTACCGGGCCGCAACCTGACATACTTTACGGATATGAACGAACTACTTCGCTATTTCAGTAGGGAACTCCCCGCGATTAACGACTTTCTTGAGACTGAGGCAGATCAGCTCAATGGTCTCGTCAAGGAAGTTGCCAAGCATATAATCGGTTCGGGGGGGAAACGAATCCGCCCCATGCTCACCTTGTTGTTCGCTCGTGCCCACGGGTATGAGAAGGATGACTACCACGCCATCGCCTGCTCTCTGGAGCTGCTCCATTCTGCCACACTGCTTCACGATGACTATCTCGACGACGCAGAACTGCGCCGGGGCAAGGAAGCATCGCACCTTAAGTTCGGACGGACTGAGACCATCCTTGCCGGTGATGCGCTGCTGGCCCTGGCCAACGAAATGGGTGCTCGCTACGGCAACGCCCGTCTTTCTTGGCTCCTGGCCAAAGGCATCATGGAGACAGCGGTCGGTGAGATCGAGGAAATCCAGTTTTCCAAGAATCCCGAGTTGGATCGGGAGCGGTACATGGAGATCATTATCGGCAAGACGGCTCGGCTCATCGAGTGCGCCTGTCGTTGTGGTGCTGCGCTGGCCGGAGCAACGCCGGAAGAGGAAGACCTCGCCGGTGAGTATGGCCTGAACCTCGGTATTGCCTTCCAGCTCGTTGACGATGCGCTTGATTACGCGTCCCCGACTTCGGAGACCGGCAAGCCAGAAGGTGGCGATCTCAAGGAAGGCAAGGTGACGTTGCCGCTTATTTTGCTCATGGAAGACAGTAACGAGGCCGAGAGCCGTGAGTTGCTGGATGCGCTGAAGACCACCGATCTCGAAGAAGAACGCTTTGAGGCCATTCTCGGGCGGGTCAAGGAAGGGCGCTACTCCGAAAAGACGCGAGAAGAGGCCGCCATGTATGTGGAAAAGGCCAAACGATGTCTGGACGGTTTCACCCCTGGCGAGGAGGTGGAAGTGCTCAAACAGGCTGCGGACTTTGTGCTGACCAGAACCAAGTAATTTCAGGCCGGTCCCATCAGAGGAGACCGGCCTTCTGCATTTATATCGAGAGGAGAGAAGAACATGCTGTGCCGTGTTGTTGTCGGTTTGAAAGAAGGCGTACGTGATGTTGTTGGCGAAAAGTTCGGCCGCAAGATCAAGAGTGAACTGGGCATGGATGTGCGCGAGGTGCGCATCGTCAATGTCTATACGCTGGAAGGGCTTGAGCAGGAGCAGGTCGACCTTGCCCTGGAACGAGCTGCGTTGCATGACCCGGTCCTGCATGAAGTATCCCTGGCACCGCTGGCCAGAGACTTCGACTGGATCATCGAGGTCGGGTTCCGCCCCGGCGTAACGGATAACGAAGGCCGCACCGCCCGCGAGACCCTGGGTGTTGTCCTTGGTCTGAGCAAGGAAGCCCTTGAGTCCGTCAAGGTCTACACTTCCAAGCAGTACCTGATCACCGCCGATATGGACGAAGCCGCCATTCAACACGTAGCCAAGGATCTGCTCGCCAACGAGTTGATCCAGCGCTACGAGTACAAGTCTTCCGACACATGGACCAAGTCTCCCGGCTTTGAAGCCAAGGCCGCGCGCGTCACAGGCAAGGCGTCTGATGAAGTCGCGATCATCCCGCTTTCCACCATGTCCGATGAAGAGATGATGGCCTTTTCCCGCGCCAACACGCTGGCTCTTTCTCTGCGCGAGTTGCACGATATCCGCGATTACTACGTTGATCCCAAGGTCAAGAGCGAGCGCGAATCCCTCGGCTTGCCCGCTGATCCGACCGACGCGGAAATCGAAGTGCTGGCCCAGACATGGTCCGAGCACTGCAAACACAAGATTTTCTCTGCAAAAATCAACTACGAGAACCGCGAAACCGGCACCAGAAGCGAGATTTCCTCCCTCTACAAGACGTTTATTCAGGGTTCCACCAAGCAGATTCGCGAGCGCAATGCCGCTGAACACGACGGTGGCGACTACTGCCTCTCCGTGTTCAAGGATAACGCGGGCGTCATCGCCTTTTCCGAGACAATCAATGTCTGTGTGAAAATGGAGACCCACAACTCGCCTTCGGCTCTGGACCCCTACGGCGGAGCACTCACCGGTATTGTCGGCGTCAACCGTGACCCCATGGGTACCGGTATCGGTGCCAACCTGTTGTGTAACACCGATGTGTTCTGCTTTGCTTCCCCGTTCCACGAAGGGGAACTGCCCCCTCGCCTGCTGCATCCGCGCCGCGTCTTTGAAGGCGTGCGCGAAGGCGTCGAGCATGGCGGCAACAAGTCCGGTATTCCCACGGTCAACGGTTCCATCGTCTTTGACGAGCGCTACCTCGGCAAGCCGCTGGTCTACTGCGGCACCATCGGCACCATGCCGGTGGAAGTGGCTGGTCGCCCGTCCCATGAAAAATGCGCCTTGCCCGGTGACTGCATTGTCATGTCCGGTGGTCGCATCGGCGCGGACGGTATCCACGGTGCAACGTTCTCTTCCGAAGAGTTGCACGAAGAGTCTCCGGCTACCGCAGTACAGATCGGTGACCCCATCACCCAGCGCAAGATGTACGATTTCCTGATGCGTGCCCGTGACCTCGGCCTGTACAACGCCATCACCGATAACGGTGCCGGTGGATTGTCCTCCTCCGTAGGCGAAATGGCTGAAGATTCCGGTGGGTTCGAGATGGACCTCGCCAAAGCGCCACTCAAGTATGATGGACTGCGCCCGTGGGAGATTCTCATCTCCGAAGCACAGGAACGCATGACCATGGCCGTGCCGCCGGAAAAGCTGGATCGCTTCATGGCGCTTTCGGCTGAGATGGATGTGGAATCCACCGTACTCGGTCATTTCACCGACTCCGGTAAATATTTTGTGAAGTATGGCGACAAGATCGTCACCTGTCTCGACATGGAATTCCTGCATGAGGGCGTACCGCAGATGGAACTCGACGCCATCTGGGAACGTCCCGAGATTGCTGATGAGCCGATCCCTGCCGTGGAAGACCAGGCCGGACTGCTCAAGGATATGCTCGGCCGACTGAATATCTGCTCCAAAGAGTACGTGGTTCGCCAGTACGACCATGAAGTGCAGGGCGGCAGCGTCGTCAAGCCCATGGTTGGCGTCAAGGCCGATGGCCCGTCAGATGCCGGTGTTGTCCGTCCGCAGCTCGAATCGGAGCAGGGCTTGGTTATCTCACACGGTATCTGTCCCGAATATTCCGACATCGATACCTACTGGATGATGGCCAACGCCATTGATGAAGGTATTCGTAACGCCGTAGCCGTTGGCGGTAATGTCAACTACATGGCCGGTTGCGACAACTTCTGCTGGTGTGATCCGGTCCAGTCTGAATCCACCCCTGACGGGCATTACAAGCTTGCCCAGCTGGTGCGTGCCAACCAGGCCCTGGCTCACTACTGCCTCGGGTTCGGTGTGCCGTGCGTATCCGGTAAGGATTCCATGAAGAATGATTACAAGGGCGGTGGGCACAAGATTTCCATTCCGCCGACCGTATTGTTCTCGGTTATTTCCGTTATTCCCGATGTGAACAAATGCCTGACCTCCGACTTCAAGCAGGCGGGTGATGGCATCTACATCCTCGGATTGACCCGTCCCGAGTTCGGCGGCAGTGAAATCGCCGGACAGCTCGGTTTCTCCAGCAGCGCCGTGCCGCAGGTTGATCTGCTGTCTGCCAAGAAACGGTATGAAACCATGTTCGACGTAACGCAGGCCGGGCTGGTCAATGCCGCCCATGACTGCTCGGACGGTGGGTTTGCCGTGGCTCTGGCCGAAATGTGCATCGGCGGCCGTATGGGTGCCGAAGTCAATCTGTCCAATCTGCCGGTTAACGGCGAGATGGATGACACGGGGCTTCTCTACGCAGAATCCGCCAGCCGCCTTGTGGTGACAGTGCCTGCGGCCAAGCAGGCCGAGTTTGAAGCGGCCTTTGCAGGTCAGGCTTTCGCTCGAGTAGGAGAAGTTACTGATTCCTCTAAACTTATCGTCAAATCGGACGATAGAATAGTAATTGAGGAGCATGTGGAAGCCCTTGCTGGAGCGTTCAAGGCAACGCTTGACTGGTAAATCAGTGGTTTCAGGTCGTTAACAAAGCCTGACCCCCCTTTACCTTGTTGGAAAAACCATCTATAGCGACAATAACAGTTGCAGTAGGTGGTCATGCAAGGGATGGCTGCCTCATCACTATAGGCACGTTATGGGGGTTGGTACATGTTGGTTCTATCGAATTGGTCAAAAGGCTGTCTCGTGCTATTCGTGGCGGCCTTTTTTGCCGCCGTTGGGATGGCGTCCATGAGCAAGGCGGAGTCAGGGCAATACCTTGGCTCCGATTCCTGTATGGACTGTCACGATCAAGAGTATGATAATTTTAAAAAACATTCTAAAAAGGCGCACTCTGGAGAATCCGTCAAGCTGATGCAGGGCGACCTGACAAAGCAGGAATTGGAAGAGTGTTACGAATGTCACATGACCGGATTCGGTAAGCCGGGAGGGTTTGTCAGCTTTGAAGAAACCCCGCAGATGGCCGAAGCTGGTTGCGAGACATGTCATGGCCCGGGGTATGACCATGTCGAATCCGGTGGTGATCCTGACCTGATCAAGGGCAAGCTGGAAATTTCTGACTGCGAGGGGTGTCACAACCCTGACCGTGTTGCTGCATTTGATTTCAAACCGCTCCTGTTCGGCGGCGCACACTAAGGGGACGATATGAAATTCATCAAGCAGTCTCTGGGTGTCAAAGTCATATTGCTATCGTCACTGCTGACCATCACCGCTTTTTCCGGGTTGTTTGTATACAACTCCTATTCAACGTACGAGCATACGCTGGCCGAGGTGAAAAATGCCTCTATCCGCGAGGCTGATTTGTTGTACATGGCCATCGAAGATCCCATGGCTATTGGTAACAATGCCGGTACGGAATTGAAATTCCGTCAACTTTCAGAGCGCTATGACAATACCATGGCGTACCTGACTGACTGGAAAGGCGAGATCACCTACTCAACAGAAAAGGATACGGTCCGAGATTCCATTTACGAAGTTCGTGGTGAGGGAAATCTGCCGCAGTTGATCAAACGAGGGTTGGCTGAAAGCATTGTTGAAGGCGAGTTGATGGAGATCAACGGCAAGCTGCAGTTTGCCGAGGTGAAATCCATCGAGAACGCACCGTCCTGTTATCACTGTCATGGTCGCTCTCACGATATTCTTGGTACGCTCGTGCTGACGGTAGACGTCAGCCCGCAGTTCGATTCGCTCAAACAGAACCAGTTCCGCTCTGCCGCCATATCCGTGTTCGGCGTAGTGGTGTTGCTCGCGGCACTGATCATATTCATGCGCAAGTCTGTAGTGAATCGCATCACGACCATCGCTGCGACCACCGAAGATGTGTCCAAGGGCAACCTGGACGCCAAGTTCACCGTGAAAGGTGAAGATGAGCTTGGTTCGCTTTCGCACTACCTTGGCGAAATGGTTGATCAGATCAAAGACCAGTTGCAGTACAACAAGTCTGTCCTTGAAGGCATTGTCGTTCCGCTGTTTGTCACGGATAGTGAGGAGCGGTTGCAGTTTGTCAATGCGCCGCTGCAAAAGATACTCGGTGTGAGCGAAGATGAGGTCAAGGGACGTCTTGTTTCATCCGTATTCGAATGTCAGGAAGGGGACGACACCTGTGATGCCGCCCATGTTATCGCAAGTGGCATCTCCATCTCCGGCAACTTCCAGTACAGGCGCGATGACGGAACCGTCTTCCCGCTGCACTTCGAGGCCTCACCGCTGGTCGATGCCGACGGTGATACGGTCGGAGCCATCTGTGTCCTTATCGACCTCACTCGTGAAGAGGAAGACAAGAAAAATATCGAAGCGCAGAGACAGAACCTGCTGGTGGTGGCTAACGAAGTCACTGAAGTCTCCAACAAGCTCAATGAAGCAGCCAAGATACTGTCTGACAAGATGAATCAGTTGGCTAACGGCGTTGATACCACGGCGGACCAGACCTCTCAGGTCGCCACTGCCATGGAGGAGATGAACGCCACGGTTCTGGAAGTCGCCAAGAATGCATCGGAAACCTCTGATGCCTCGAACAAGGCGAATCAGGTTGCCGCAGACGGTGGTGTCATTGTTGGAAAGACCGTTGATGAAATCAACTCGGTCGCCGATATCACCGAGAAGTTGGCAGAGGCTCTTGGAGCTCTCTCAAGCCGCGCCGAGAATATCGGTCAGGTCATGGCTGTCATTAATGATATTGCCGATCAGACCAACCTCCTGGCGCTCAATGCCGCTATTGAAGCGGCCAGAGCCGGAGAGGCCGGACGCGGTTTCGCCGTTGTTGCCGACGAAGTTCGCAAGCTGGCAGAGAAGACCATGGACGCCACCAAGGAAGTGGAAGAAGCCATATCTCTCATCCAGCAGTCGACCACTGAAGTCGTGCAGGAGATGGACACCGCCAAGGAACGTGTCATCAACACGTCGGGCATGGCCCAACAGGCAGGAAACGTCCTGGGCGAAATCGTCGGGCATTCGGATGCCATCGCCGATATGGTCAGAGGCATAGCCACTGCTGCGGAACAGCAGTCCGCGACTTCGGATGAAATCAATACTTCCGTCACTCAGATCAACGATCTGTCCCAGGAAGTGCTGGCAGGCATCAGGGAATCCAATAGGGATATCCAGGAAGTCTCGGAAATGGCTTCGCACTTGAGCGAGTTGGTGTCGAAGTTCCGAAATTAAATTAATCCAGAATAATACAGAAAAGGCCGGGATTGATTCCGGCCTTTTTTTTATGCGCAACACCTGTGGAAAACTGTAGGTTATCCACAGATGCTGTGTAAAAAGTTGAAGATCATAGCAGATAATCGAAATAATTGCACCAAACGTAAAACTGAGCTAGGGAAGACTTGGCTCATGGGGATGGGCTATGCTTGACATCAATTGATCAATGTAATAATAGTTACTCGCAACAATTAGCAGGGGGAACACTATGACGTCGGAAATGGGATTCAGGCTTTCCAAGCAGCGGAAAGTTATTCTGGAAGAATTGCGTAAAGTAACGTCGCATCCTACGGCGGATGAAGTATACGACATGGTCAGAAAGATTATTCCAAGAATCAGTCTTGGAACTGTGTATCGTAATCTTGAATTTTTGAGCAACAAAGGGCTTGTCCTCAAGCTCGGTGCTCCTGGTGCGCAGAAACGGTTTGATGGTACTCCTGAGCCCCATCCGCACATTCGGTGTGCTGTCTGCACTGGTGTGGTTGACGTGGAGTGTGAAGTGGAAGTTCCACAGATTCCTGAAAGTTGCACCAGCGGGTACAAGATTCTCAATACAAACGTCGAGTTTGTTGGCGTTTGCCCGCAGTGCCAGGAAGCGCAGCAGTAAACCATAGCGCATTTATTTATTCAGGCCGGTTGACAAATGAGTCAACCGGCCTTTTTTATACAGTAACTTGACATTACTAATCAAAATATATAGTAATCATTCTCACATCGTGTTTCATTCATATGAATCGCTGATGGAAGATTACTATGTTACCAGTTGTGTTGGCGGTGCTTGGGCCACAGTTGTGTTAGGCCCTGTACATTTTATTTGAATATGGTAGAACCTAGGTTCAATTCGATTTACAAATCTACTCGACCGAAAGTGTCAGGAGGAACTATGTCTCTTAAAGGAACGAAAACGGAAAAGAATATCTTGACTGCGTTTATTGGTGAATCTCAGGCACGCAATAAGTACACCTATTTCGCCAGTGTCGCGAAAAAAGAAGGATACGTTCAGATATCCAAGATTTTTGAAGAAACAGCCAACCACGAGAAAGAACACGCCAAGCGCCTGTTCAAGTTCCTTGAAGGTGGCGACGCAGAAATCACTGCCACCTTCCCGGCTGGCAAGATCGGCAACACCGTTGAGAACCTCAAGGCCGCTGCACACGGCGAAAATGAGGAATACTCTGAAATGTACCCCGAGTTCGCAGCCATTGCCCGTGAAGAAGGATTCCCGGAGATTGCTGCTGTCATGGAAAACATCGCCGTTGCTGAAAAATACCATGAAGAACGCTATCTTTCTCTTCTCGACAATATCGAGAAAGAGCGTGTGTTCGTAAAGGACAAGGAAATCGTCTGGCGCTGTCAGAACTGTGGTTACAACCACAAGGGAACCACTGCTCCGGTTGCCTGCCCGGCCTGTGACCATCCTCAGTCCCACTTCGAAATCAAAGATACCAACTGGTAAACAACCTCTATCCAAGGAGTTATAAATGGCTATCAAATTGGGTGAAGTTTACAAATGTGAAGCATGTGGCAACATGGTTATCGCTATCCACGAAGGTGGCGGAGACCTCGTTTGCTGTGGTGAAGAAATGATCCTGATGACCGAAAACACCGTAGACGCAGCCAAAGAAAAGCACGTCCCGGTCGTTGAGAAAGATGGCGACAAAGTCACCGTCAAGGTCGGCAGCGTTCCTCATCCCATGGAAGAAAAGCACTACATTGAGTGGATAGAGTGCCAGATCGGCGACACCGTTTTCACCAAGATGCTCAAGCCCGGTGATGCACCGGAAGCTGAGTTCTGCGCTTGCGGTCTTTCCGGCGATATCGTCGTTCGTGAATACTGCAACCTGCACGGACTTTGGAAGGCTGAAGCGTAAGCTGACGTTTTTTGCCTGTGTTATGAAAATGAGGGTGGGCTTTGCCTGCCCTCATTCTGCTCTGTAGGATCGAAATCGCCAAACGGCGTAAGAATTTTCCCCGGGGGGGATATTTTTCAATCAGGAGTATGATCATGGCTCGCCCCGAAGATATGTGGCAATGTCAGACAGTGAATTGTGGCTATATTTATAACCCGGACAAGGGTGATCGGAGGGGAAAGATCAAGAAAGGCACGTTGTTCCAGGATATCCCTGATGAATGGCGTTGTCCCATCTGCGGTGGGACGAAAAAATGCTTCCGTCCCCTGGTCGGCCCCGGATCTACCAAAGCCGACTGCGAGCTGCCGGTCGAAACCGATCCTCAGAAGTTGACAGCAGCAGCCACTGCTGCAAAAGTAACTACTCAAAAGGAGAATGACCCCATGCAGAAATACGTTTGTGAGATTTGCGGCTATGTTTATGATCCTGAACAGGGTGATCCTGATAGTGATATCGCACCGGGCACCAGCTTCGACGATCTGCCCGATGATTGGACCTGTCCCATCTGCGGGGCAACCAAAGAGAGCTTTGTTCCTGAAGACTAGGATACAGGCAAGTTTTCATGCGTAACGTCGAACTGAAGAACCTCTTCCCGGCGTTGCTGATATCGCTGAAGGGTAGCTGTGGTTCGGCCCCTGAACGTGAAATTTTTACATCGAAGCGCGTGCCACTGGCCGCGCTTCTTTTGGAACTGACGGTTGATTGACCGTTCAATACGGAGAAAAGAATGAGACCAGTTGAAATTAAAGAAGGAATTTTCTGGACAGGTGTGGTGGATTGGAATCGCCGTAACTTTCACGGTTACTCCATTTCCCACAAAGGCACCACGTATAACAACTTCCTGATCAAGGACGAGAAAGTTGCCCTGATCGATACTGTTGCTGAAGAGTTCTGGGGTGCGATGCAGTGCAATCTGGCTCATGTTCTTGGCCCCGAAGGCAAGATCGACTACTTCATCATCAATCACCTTGAGCCGGATCATGCCGGTTGCCTCGCCCTTGCCGTTGAGAAGTACCAGCCTGAGAAAATCTACACCTCCCCCATGGGGCAGAAAGCAATGCAGGCTCACTTCCATTACAAGGACTGGCCTGTTGAAGTCGTGCCCACCGGCACCGAAATTTCTCTTGGCAAGCGCACCCTGCAGTTCGTGGAAACCCGCATGCTGCACTGGCCTGACGCCATGCTGACCTACTGCCCGGAAGACAAGATCGCGTTCACCAACGATGCGTTCGGTCAGAACTGGGCCACCAGCGAGCGTTTTGCCGATCAAGTGGATCGCACCTTCCTCGAAGATCTGATGAAGACCTACTACGCCAACATTGTTCTTCCTTATTCGCCTGTGGTTCTCAAGACCCTCAAGGCGCTGGAAGAGATGAATCTTGATATCGACATGATCTGCCCTGACCACGGCCTGATGTTCCGCGGCAAGGAAGAGTGCAAATGGGTGCTCGACAAGTACGTTGAGTTTGCCGAGCAGAAGCCGAAAAAGAAAGCTGTCATCGTGTTCGACACCATGTGGCACTCCACGGAAAATATGGCCAATGCCGTGGCTTCCGGACTGGCTGACGAAGGCATCTCCGTTCGCGTCATGTCCATGAAGTCCAACCATCACTCCGAAGTGATGACCGAGATTTTCGATGCCGCTGCCGTCATCGTTGGTTCGCCCACCCACAACAACGGCATCCTGCCGCTCATGGCAGACATGCTGACCTACATGAAGGGACTGCGTCCGCAGAACAAGATCGGTGCGGCCATCGGTTCCTTTGGTTGGTCCGGTGAGTGCGTCAAGGTGCTGACCCAGGCTCTTGAAGAAATGGGCATGGACATTGTTGATCCGATCAAGGTCAAACATGTGCCGACCCATGACACCCTGGTCCAGTGCTACCAGCAGGGCAAGGATATCGCAGCCGCCATCAAGGCAAAGCTCGATTAATTGCAACGCTGAGAGCAGAATCCCTCGGCTCTTTTTTGAGCAGGGTAGAGACTGAATAAAACAAGCCCGGTCTTCCTTTTGGAAGGCCGGGCTTATTGTTTGGTGTCGTTGATGTGCAGTGTTTCTAAGAAAGGATTTCCTTGACCCGTCCCACCTGACCATCCTCAAGACGAACCTTGATGCCGTGCGGATGGGTAGGGGATTTGGTCAGCAGTCTGCCGACAACTCCCTCGGTCAGATTGCCGGTGCGCTGATCCTTTTTCAGGACAATGCGCACCCGAAGGCCGGGCTTGATATCGCTTCGTACAGTACCTTGCATGGTGATCCGGCTATTGCCAGGCGTCGTTTTTGTAGCTGAAAATGTGTCGGTTCGGAATAATTGCTACGGGGTTGAAGTCCGCGCCGTTCAATGCTTCGGGCGATTCGGCTACGGCTTCGTAGATGGTTTCGTGGTAGGAAAGAACGCCAACGTACGGGATAGTCTTGGATTTGGAGCGACGTACCTTGGTTGCGAGCGTGGATTTGTCGATGGCGTGAAAGCGACCGCGGAACGTCCCATCAGCTTCGCGTGTCACCTGCATCCGGCTTCGCGAAAGTCGGTGATTGCTGTTGATGGTTTTGACTTTGGTTTTGGCGAATCGAGAAAATTCGTCCTTTCGGTTGGCAAGGTCTTCGTCCAGATATGTCGGAAGCGTCTTGGCCGTAACCTTGGGAACGGTTGCACCCGGCTCGATGGCAGCGACTTCAACTTCGGAAGTGGCAATGGCATCCTGGGCCTGTGCGTTGGACATTAAAAAAGTGCCGAGCAAAGACACGGCAAAAAAACCAATAAAAATATATTTATGCATGGTGGTCATCCTCTGGCCAGGGCAGCAGCCGGGCGGTTGGAACCGCCCGGCTGCTCTTAGTATACCTTTACTGGCTCAGGATTTCAACCCTACGGTTGAGGCGACGGCCTTCCTTGGTGCCGTTGTCGTACTTGGGTGAATTTTCACCATAACCCTTGGGCTCCAGGCGGTCGGCGGAGATGCCGTTGGCGGTCATCCAGTTGACCACTGCGGCGGCGCGACGTTCGGACAGACCCTGGTTGTACGCTTCAGGACCGGTGGAATCGGTGTGACCGGCGATCTCATAGGTGGTTCCCGGCTCTTCTTCCAGGATCATCTTGGCCTGTTCGAGGACAGGGACCATCTCGTCGGTGATGGCAGCCTTGTCAAAGCCGAAGTTCAGGCTGAAGGTAATGGTTTCCTTCTGCATGGGCACGACAACCGGTGCCGGCTTGGCAGGTGCGGGCTTGGCGTCGGCTACTTCCTTATAGAGGACATCCTTGGCGTACTGATCCATGGCGCCGGGAGCCATCAGGGACTCGTAGTCGGCTACTACCGTACAGGGGAAGATGGAGCGGATTTCGTCAATGATCTTCTGGCCGGCTGGCTTGTCAGCAAAGCTGACGATGTGCAGGCAGAGATTGTCGCCGAAACGGTTACGCATTTCGCGTGCGACCATGACCGGGTCCTCACCCTTGTTGCTGAGGCCGTCGGTGAACATGATCAGCGCGGTTTTGCCGCAGAGTCCTCCGATGACGGGTTCCATATCCTTCTGACCGCTACCCATGGGGGTCTTGCGGTTGAAGATCTCGAAATCGCGTTCGATGGAATCGAGCCCCTTGCTGATGTTGGCCTTTTTGTATGTGCCGGGCTCACTCACTACCTGGAAAGGAGCGAATGTGAAGAAAGCGGAAGTGAATCCGAGTTCTTCAGGAACAGCGTTGTTCAGAGCTTCAATGACGTCGACGGCTTTGTCGATTTTGGTATCGCCGACACCGTCTTTAGTCATACCCATGGAACCGGAGTGGTCGAGGAAGAGGATGAAGTTGTCAGCCTTTTTGACCATCTTGGCCTGGGCCGGGGTCGTTGCCGCAAAGCCGAATGTCATGGCTACAACGAGCGTCAACAGCAGCAGTTTCTTGAGTTCTTTCATGGTTTCACTCCTTTGGAGGGGGTTGCTTTATCTACATAATACTAACGGCGATATAAACTATATACGGTAGTGATGACTTTGGTGCAAGAAGTCAAAGAAAAAAATAGGAAAGAAATAATAGGAGATTCATCAGGGAAAGAGGTCTCGGAGCGGTTGCGTCTGACGCGCTAACACAGTATAAAGAAGCGTTTGCCGCCCTTGTGGGCGACTATTCGGATTGAATACAAGAGGAGCTGGCATGTATATAGTTACCGGCGGCGCAGGGTTTATCGGCAGCGCCATGGTTTGGAAGCTCAACCAGATGGGCATTGATGATATCCTGGTGGTCGACAATCTTTCCACCAGTGAAAAGTGGAAAAATCTCGTTGGGCTGCGCTATGAAGACTATCTGCACCGGGACCAGTTTCTGAAATATATCCTTGAAGGGGAAGACCCTTTCGATACGCAGGCCGTCATTCACATGGGTGCCTGCTCGGCAACCACGGAACTGGATGCCGACTTCCTGATGGAAAACAACTACCGCTACACCCAGTTCGTCTGCCGTCACTGCATGAGCAATGATGCCCGCTTCATCAATGCCTCCAGCGCATCCACCTACGGCGACGGTGAATACGGATTCGACGACGACCATGAGGGTATTGATCGTCTGCGCCCTCTGAATATGTATGGCTACTCCAAGCAGTTGTTCGACCTGTGGGCCAAGCAGGGCGGCATCCTTGATCGCATTGTCTCCCTCAAGTTTTTCAATGTCTATGGGCCCAACGAGTATCATAAGGATGATATGCGCTCGGTCATCTGCAAGGCGCACAAGCAGATTCTGGAGACAGGCAAGCTCAAGCTGTTCAAGTCCTATCGCGAAGAATACCCGCACGGCGGACAGAAGCGTGACTTCGTCTACATCAAGGATTGTGTCGATATCATGGCCTGGTTCCTGGAAAATAAAGAGACCGGCGGCATCTTCAACATAGGTACCGGCACGGCCCGTACCTGGAATGATCTGGGCAACTCAGTATTTGCTGCCATGGATCGCGAGCCGAATCTTGAATATATCGAGATGCCGGAAGCGATCCGCGACAAGTATCAGTATTTCACCGAAGCCAATATGGATAAGCTGGCCGCAGCCGGTTGCGATGTGAAGATGACCTCCCTGGAAGACGGGGCGGCCGACTACGTGCGCAACTACCTGCAAAACGACAATCCTCATCTGGTATCACGCTAGGCCGGAGAACCATTGCGACGTAAAAGAACCATATGGTGGATTCTCTGCCTTGCGGCAGTGCTGATCCTGTGCCTTCCGTTGACCCTGCTCGGCAAGAATCCGAAGCTCGACAGGGTCAGGAAGTATGTCATGGACATCCCCGAGTCCGAGACTGCAGCCAAACAGGATGAGTGGACCTTTTCAGCCGATCGTGTGGTGGGGGATCATACCAGCGAGTATGTGGAAGCACACGGTAACTGCACGCTTTCCATGGGTGACAATGAGCTTCGTGCCGACTTCGCCCGCTACTATCAGACCACCGGCTGGGTTTTTCTCAAAGGAAACATCCGCGCTCGTTGGGGTGGTGACTTTCTCGAAGCCGACGAAGGCGAGTTCGATCTCAACAACATGACCGGTTGGCTCAAGAACGGAAAACTGTTCATGGCCAAGCCGCATATCTATGTGGAAGCCGAGCGCGTCGGCAAATCCAAAGGCGATTCCTACACCTTCAAGAACGCCAAGGTCACGGCGTGCGAGGGCGAGCGTCCGGCCTGGTCCGTGTCCACGGAAGAGGGTGATATTGACCTGGACGGACAGGTTAAACTCTATCGTTCGGCGTTTCGCATCAAGGATATCCCGGTCTTTTACTGGCCGTACATGTCGTTGCCCGGACGCATGGAGCGCCAGACCGGTTTCCTCACCCCGCATATTTCATCGAGTTCCAAGCTCGGATTCCAGACCAACCTTCCATACTATTGGGTCATCAATGACGAGATGGACGCCACGTTCTACCAGAACTACATGTCCAAGCGCGGCTACATGCAGGGTGTTGAATTCCGGCACGTGGAAGATGAGGACTCAAAAGGCATGTGGAAGGTGGATTACCTGAAGGACAGCAGGACTGCCGATTCCGAAGCTGACGAGTACAAATCCTATAATGACGATGGATTGGCGCGCCCCAACTCCAATCGGTGGTGGGTTCGCGGTAAGTATAACGGCTGGTTGGGCAGTCCGAATATCAAGGTCAAAGTGGATCTTGATGCGGTTTCCGACCAGAACTATCTCAGGGATTTCAACCGTGGCCCCAACGGCTTCGATCAGACCCGCGACGATTTTCTCGACGCATTTGGGCGTGACATCGAGGACAAGGATGACAACATCCGCACCTCCACCCTGCTTGCCTCACGCAGTTGGGACCGGTTCGGGCTGTCTTCCAAGATTCAGTATCGCCAGAACCTGGAGTTCATGAACGGCAACGGTGATGACGATAAAGATACGACGGTTCAAACCCTGCCCGAGTTGGAAGCCTTTGCTTTCCAGCAGCGACTGGGCAGCACGCCGGTCGAGGTCGCAGCCGAGGCCAAGTACGATTATTTCACACGCAAATATGGGCATACCGGTCATCGCATGCGGCTGACCCCCGAGTTGAAAGTGCCCATGAGCAATGACTATGTGACCTTCATCCCCAATGCATCCATCGATCACACATCCTACAATGTGTCGCGCCACGAGGCGTTCGGGGAGCAGAAGATTACCGATAAGGGTGGCCGGACCAGAACCATCGACACCAGCAAGGTCGAAGATGGCTACAGCAGCCGCACCACCTGGAAGGCCGGATTCACCGCCTTCAGCGAGATGACCCGGACATTCGATCTGGAAGAGATGCCCGAAGCAGACCCATCCCTGGCCGGAACATCCCGCTGGACCCGGTTGCGTCATTCGGTCATTCCCCGTGTCAGCTATGCTTACACGCCGACCATCACCGGGCAGGACAAACACCCGTATTTTGATGAGTTCGACCGTATCGACGGTCTGAACGAAGTGACCTACTCACTGACCAATGTGTTGAACCGCCGTCTGGATACCGTGGTCCTGTCGCCCAACAGCGGGCAATCACCCCAGGCGGCTTTGGCAACAAGTTATCTCGAATTCATTCGGTTCCGTCTGGAACAGTCCTATGACCAGAATGAGGCATCCCGCAATGCGGATCGGGACGAGTACGAACGCCGTCCCTTCTCCGATGTGCTGGCCGAGCTGAAAATCCGACCGCGGGAATACGTCGATCTGGTGACCCGGACCTGGTTCTCGCCCTACCTGACCGAGTTCACCCAGACTGAGATCGACGTACGCTTTTTCAAGGATGGACTGGGTGAGTTCCTTGTCGGGTACGACTATCTGACAAAAATTGATGAGTACAAGCGTGAGCGGGACAAAACCCTGTCCATTGCCCGTCTGGAAGGCACCTGGGAAATCAACGATGAATTCTCGCTCAATGCCATCTACCGTCATGATTTCAACAGCGAGCGTGACCTCGAACGCACATTGACGCTCAGTTGGTTCTCCGGGTGTTACACCCTCCACTTCGGATATTCCCAGAAGCCTGACGACGACCGGTTTGAATTCGGTTTCGACCTGATGAACTTCTAACGGGCAGGGCTGCTGTCATGGACGCATTCCACGCCTGGCAGAGGGCTTGCCCGCAGCAAGGATTGTATGGAAAAGAAAGCTGATATCCGTGTTCTTCCTCCGGGGCTGAAAAATCAGATTGCCGCCGGTGAAGTGGTGGAGCGTCCATCCAGCGTCGTCAAGGAACTGGTGGAAAACAGCCTTGACGCCGGTGCCACGCGAGTGGATGTGACGGTGGAAAAAGGTGGTCAAGCCTTGATCCTTGTTCAGGATAACGGGTGGGGCGTTGATCCCGAGCAGCTCAATCTGGCTGTGACACGTCATGCAACCAGTAAGATCACGGGGTTTGACGACCTTGCCTCCATTTCTTCCTTCGGATTTCGGGGGGAGGCGCTTCCTTCCATCGCTTCGGTATCCCGTTTTACCATGACCTCCTGCCATCAGGGCAGTGATGAGGCGGCCTTCATCGAAGTTCGGGGCGGCGAAGTCGCTTCGGAAGGGCTAGCCGCCCTTGCTTCCGGTACCCGCGTGGAAGTCCGGGATTTGTTCTCCAATACTCCGGCACGCCTTAAATTTCTCAAGACCGAAGCAACCGAAAACAAGCGTTGCCAGGATACGCTCATGCGGATCAGTCTGGCCCATTTGCAGTCCGCGTTCTCATTGACCATGGGCGGACGCGAGGCGTTTCGCCTTCCGGCCGGGCAGGATCTTGCCACGAGACTGCAGACCTTCTGGCCGCCTGCGGTCTGCGAAGGGTTGCGTCCATTTGATTATGAGCGGGAGGATTACCGCGCACATGGTGTGGCGGGTTCTCCGGCCACGGCTCAGGGGCGCGGCGACCGCATCCTGCTTTACGTCAATGGCAGGCCCGTACAGGACAAGATGATGCTCAGCGCGGTGCGTCAGGCGTACCGGGGAATGCTTATTTCGCGTGAATATCCGCAGATCGTGTTGTTTTTGGAACTGCCCAACAACGAAGTGGATGTGAACGTGCACCCCGCCAAAATGGAAGTCCGTTTTCTGGAAGAGAGCCGGGTCTTTTCGGTCATCCGTGGCGGGATCATGCAGGCGATCAATTCCATGAATGACGGCCCCTCGGAGGCGCCATCCTTTTCAGGTTCTGCAGCTTCAAGCATGTCGGAGTACCATCGCCCTGAAAGTGGTGGAAGCGCGCTGCCCACCAAGCGGGCGCATCGTCCTTCGGGAACATCGGATGGGCCGAAGTTCTCTTCGTATCGCGAATTTCAAAGTGAATATAATCCGCCCAAGGATATTCCCCTGCCGGTGCCACCGCCGAGTGGCATGCGCCATGGTGGTCGTGACGAATTTCCCGGTGACGATGACTCCCCGCTGGAGGCTCGCGGAACAATGCCGTCGGTCTCTGCGCCAAGAGAGGCTGTGTTGCAGGGGACGGATTACACGTACCTGGGGCAGGTTGCCGACACCTATCTGGTCGTTCGTCAGGGTAGTGCTCTGGTGCTTATAGATCAGCATGCCGCCCACGAGCGGGTGTTGCTGGCTGCCATGCGGGAGGAGCGTACCCGCGGCGACTCCCAGCCACTGGCCATTCCGTTGGAGATAACTCTGCATCCCAGTCAGGTCGATGTCTTGCAGAATCTGTGGGAGGAACTCGGTGCCATGGGCTTCAAGATGTCCATGGATGGGCCGACCAAAGTGCAGATTCGTGGCATTCCGCCGACCCTCGATACGGGCAAGGCGCGGGAGTACATCACCGATGCCTTGGCCGAAAAAGTCAGGACCATGGATGACCTCTGGACCATGATGTCATGCAAGACCGCTATCAAGGCGGGACAACCGCTGGCCGTGGATGAAGCCCTTGCACTGCTCGATGTCTGGCTCAAGACGCCGGAGCGGGAATACTGCCCTCATGGTCGACCAGTGGTGCTGAAGTGGAATCCGCTGGATCTGGAAAAGCTCTTCAAGAGAAAGTAACTATGACAATCGATTACAATAAACTGGAAGTCCGGATCAATCTGGACAACCTGCGGCATAACTACCGGATTTTCACCCGGTTCAGTGACAGTGTCATTCCGATCATCAAGTCCGATGCGTATGGCCATGGTCTCGCTGAAGTCAGCAGGGCGCTGGAAAATGACGCCTCAACCTTTGGGGTCGGATTTGTGAACGAGGCGGTCCTACTGCGCCGTTCCGGATGCAAGCAGCGCATCATGGCCCTGCTTGGTCCTATTGATGATGCTGATTTTCAAGCGTTGTGGGATCATGAGATTCTGGCTGCTATGTCGCACATGGACCAGCTGGAGCGCGCTGCTGCTGTGGCGGAAGAGCGTGGGACTCTGAATATCGGGCTGAAGATCGACACGGGGATGCGGCGATTGGGATTCCGGCCCGAAGAGGTCGACGCGCTCATCGAATTTTTGAAAGGCCATTCAAAGCTCAAGCCGGTCATGGTCACATCACACCTGGCTTCGGCTGATGTGCCGGAACATAAGGAACATGTTCACGGGCAGGCCCGGGCCTTTGAGGCCGTTGTCGGCAAACTGCGCGAGGCCGGATTTGACGTGGAAGCCAACCTTGCCAATTCGGCTGGCTCCATGGTCCATCCGCCATGTCACATGGATTCGCTGCGGCTCGGCATATCACTGTATGGCGGCAATCCGCTGCATGGAACACAGTGGGCAGACGCCGGTCAGGAGCTCAAGCCTGCCATGGACGTTTCCGCTCCGGTCATGCAGGTCCATCCGCTGGGCAAAGGTGAGGGCATCAGCTACGGCTGGACCCATGTTGCCGAGAGGGATTGCATGGTGGCTATCATCGGGGCGGGATATGCTGATTGTTACAGCCGCTCGCTTTCGGGCAAGGGGTTTGTGAATATCGCCGGGCGCAGGGCGCCGGTGCTTGGGCGTGTCTGCATGCAGATGACCGCTGTTGACGTGACTGATATTTTGGGCGAAGGGACAGAGGTCGTCCCCGGAGATCGTGCCTGGCTGCTTGGCGGCCCGGGCGATGCGGCCATCACTCCGGAAGAGTTGGCCGACTGGTGGGGAACGATCACGTACGAGGTATTCTGCCTTCTGGGCATGAACCAGCGTGTATATACATAATAATAACCGTGCTTGCTGATGGATAGTAATCTGTCTCAAGCCTACAAGGAGCATACTATGCCTGCAGTGCGGGATGATGAATGGACCGTTGCCGAGAGTTATTCTCGTGAGGAGATGGAGAAAGAAGGTGTCACAGCCAAGTGGCTGGCCGGCAAGTGGCTTGATGTCGCTGAAGATATGGCACTTATCCCTGAAAACAATGTTCGTATCATTGAAGAGGACGGTGTCGTACGCATCGAAGTATCCGTGTACCTCATGGAATGCATGCGAGGTTTCTAGTTCTCATGATCGTTGTATCACGAAGAGAAGGCGCACCCAGGTGCGCTTTTTTTTGTGTGATCACCGACCAGCGTCACACTCATCCATGGCATCATCATAAATTTTGATGATGTGTTATTCATCGGCAGTGCGAAGTGGGAGAATTATTTTTCGTGTGTTTTTATTCATCTGTACGAAAGGTGTGGGATATCTGTGGATAATGAGTGGAGAAGTTGCAATCCCCGGTGAGGAAATATAAAAATACGTTGTTTCGTTAAGGCTCTCAAACTGTAATAAAAGTGCTACAATTTACTGATATATTTGATCATGTCCATTGTAACATAACCGTAACATTATAAAACGTTACATTTTGGTGACGCACATGTTACAGACCCCTCGCACCGTGTTGGATCTTTCCACATGCTGGTTGGCTGACCGGTGACGACAACCGAGGAAACAGATGAAGCTGCGAACATTTCAAATGCGTATCCTGTTGTGGACATGGGCGTTACTGCTCATGGCCCTTGCCGTGGTTTTTTACTACTCCACGTCGCTGGTGGGCGATGATTTGCTGCATGCCACCAAGAGCAAGGCGAAAAGCGAACTGGAGTCCATCCGGTGGTTGATCGTCGAACATGGCCCCTATGAAGGCGAACACGGTTTCGGCAAATGGGTCGACGGGCTTGGGCAGCGCCTGGGCGTGCGTATTACATACGTAGCCAAGGCTGGGCACGTTATCGCTGATTCGGATGTCGGCTTTGGCAATGTCGGTGTCATGGATGATCACAGCCAGCGTCCGGAGATAGTGGCAGCACATATCGAAGGGGAAGGATCCAACGTCCGCTATTCCGATACGGTGCACAAGGAGATGCTCTATACGGCAGTGAAAGTGGTGGGGAGCGAAGCCGTTCCCGATGGCTACCTCCGGTTGGCGGTCCCGTTTTCCCGAGTCAGTGACCGGCTGGCCTCACTGCGGATCAACTTCTTCTGGATTTTCCTCGGGACCATGGTTTTTGCCGTGGTCGTTTCCATGGTCATGTCGCGCAACATGAGCCGCGAGATATACGAATTTTCCAACCTTGCCCGATCCATTGGCGAGGGTGACTAC
>CEUM01039873.1_pt1 | contig 24178 bp, 14 predicted proteins | sample 356421 | NCBI WGS metagenome assembly CEUM01 (sample SAMEA2622716, study PRJEB7988) | marine metagenome | biome: marine biome (ENVO:00000447); feature: surface water layer (ENVO:00002042); material: "saline water (ENVO:00002010), including plankton (ENVO:xxxxxxxx)" | depth 5 m | reverse complement strand
CATTATGAGGTTTGTTTAAGTGTGTTTGATTCCGCTTCGCAATGTTTCAATTCACGATGTAAGGTTGTAGAAATTGTAGATTCTAATGTGGTAAATTGTAGAGCTGACTTTGATTTTTTCCTCAAGGAAAATCGCGAGGTTGTTTTCAGTTCAAGAGCAACGGGTGCCTTCACCAATATTCATTTTAGTTTAGGTGATGGTAAAATAAACGATAAAGAAACCTTTTCATATCAGTATGCAAGTCCAGGACATTACGAAGTTTGTATGGCAATTTTTGACTCAATTTCAGGTTGTCAAGATCAGTTTTGTCAAAAAGTTGTTGTGTTTCCAGATGACACAAATGTGGTGTATTGTGAAGCCAAAATGGATGGATATTTAGGGAATGATGGTGTGGCTTATGTGACTAATTTATCTATTGGTGATTACACAGATGTTTTATGGAATTTTGGTGATGGATATCAAACAAAAGAAAATGCGCCTTCACATATTTTTGAACGTTCAGGGATCTATAACATTTGTCTAAGTATTTTTGATGAAGGATCTGGATGTCACTCTAAAACTTGTGATGAGGTAAATATTCAATTGGACTCTAATGATATAAACTGTTCAGCTGAATTTAATTATGTGACTATTGGAGATGAAGTAAAAGTTGAAAATACGTCAATTGGTCAATATACAAATAGTCATTGGTCTTTTGGTGATGGTCGTTATGCTGATGGAAATCAATCCAATCATATATTTGATGGTACTGGGGTGTATGAGATTTGTTTGGATATTTGGGATAGTATTTCAGGATGTCAAGCATCTGTGTGTAAGCCAATTACCATTCAGAAAGATACCCAAGATATTTTCTGTGGTGCACGGTTTGATTTTATTCAATTAGAGAATGGAGGTTTCGAGTTTTTTGGTAAACCGGTAGGGAACTTCACTGATATCTATTGGGATTTAGGAAATGGTGATTTCAGTAATACGATGTCGTTTGGTTATACATTTAAAAATCCTGGTCATTATGACGTATGTATGTCTATAAAGGATGAGCAATCAGGGTGTCATGATCAAATTTGTATGCCTGTGGCAGTTGCACCAAATGGAGATTCAGCGATATACTGTCAGGCTAAAATGGATGGATTTATAGATGATAATGGTATAGCGCATACCATTAACCAATCGATTGGTGAATACACTCATGCCCATTGGGATTTTGGTGATGGAAATCAGTCCTATGAGAATGAGCCAACCCATGAGTTTGCTGAATCAGGATATTATTACATTTGTTTAAGTATCCATGATACTGTTTCTGGATGTCAGTCCTCAATTTGTGAAGAGGTAAATATTCAATTGGATTCAGGAGATGTAAATTGTCTTGCTGACTTTGAATATATTGTAATAGACGGAGTGGTCACCTTGAAGAATACTTCAATAGGGGATAATTCGCATGCGCACTGGTCATTTGGAGATGGAGAGTATGCAGATGGTTCTTCGGCAACGCATGAATATTCCGAGACTGGTGTATATGAAGTATGTTTACACACATGGGATAGTATTTCTGGTTGTCAGGCTACTATATGCAAGCCAATAACCATTCAAAAAGATACACAGGACATTTTTTGTGAGGCTAAATTTGAATACATTCCTCTAGCTAATGGTGAACTTCAATTTAAAGATGCTTCTAAAGGGAGTTATACGCATATTCACTGGGATTTAGGTAATGGGATGTTCGCGGATCATAATGATCCAATAGGCTCATATTCTAGTAAAGGTGTTTACACTGTTTCATTAATGATAAGAGATAGTGTGTCTGGTTGTCAAGACTCTTATAGAGAAGAGGTTGCCATTGGAGAAAATAAAGACGAAGTAGAATGTCATGCTAAATTTGAGTTCTTTCCGATAAATGACTCTCTTGTAAAATTTAAGAGTAGTTCGAAAGGACAATACACAGATATAAAATGGGAGTTTGGTGACGGAACTTTTTCAGAAGGTGATCGTGAACTTGAGCATGAATTCCCACATGGTGGATTCTTTAATGTTTGTATGGGGATTTATGATGCTAATTCAGGATGTCATGATTATAACTGTGAGGTCATTGAATTATTGCGGGATACAAATGTTGTTGATTGTAAAGCCGAATTTGAGTTTTTCCCATTAAATGGTTCAATGGTGGCGTTTAATAATTTATCAGCGGGAACATTTACCAAGTCTTTCTGGAAGTTTGATAATGGATCTGTTAATTATAATGAAAACCCAACTGTTGATTTTGCAAGCGGAGGGTTATATAAAGCCTGTTTAACAGTGTTTGATGAGCTATCGGGTTGTCAAGATGAGTTCTGTGTTGAAGTTCCGATTATTGATGATAATACAGATTATTGCGATGCCCATTTTGAATACTATACAGATGGAAGAACAGTTAAGTTTGAACCACAAATCAAAGGAGATATCACAGGATGGATTTGGGATTACAATGATGGATTTAATTCAAATGATTCCTTTCCTTCTCATACGTATCAAAATGATGGGGTATACGAGGTTTGTTTAACTGTTTTTGACTCTATTTCAGGGTGCTTTAACACCTATTGTGATCAGATTTCTGTTATTGGAAATGTTGATCAGATTGATGAATATGTCAAAGCAGATTTCTCCTACTTCCTAGATCCAGTTGATGGGAAGGTTCATTTTAAGGATGAGTCAACAGGAAATCCAAGTAAATGGTATTGGGATTTTGGCGATGGTGATTCTGCAGGAGTAAGTAAAGATCCGATTTATGATTATGTAGAGGATGGTTATTATGAAGTGTGTTTAACCGTTAGAAATAATACGGGTGGACAGGAAACGAAATGTGAGGTGATCTCAGTTGGAGATGTTTCCAACGCATGCCATGCTAAATTTGATTACTATGCAAATGCGGTTACAGCAACAGCTCATTTTGATAACAAATCATTAGGAAATATAACAGGCTATAATTGGGATTTTGGAGATAAAGTGACATCGTTTCAATTTAATCCTTCACATACATATGCAGATACAGGCTTTTACCCTGTGTGTTTAACAGTGAGTAATGACGTGGGGTGTGAGCGAACATTCTGTAAAGAGATTAGAGTAGGAAACTCCTTAGAGCAAAAATGTTTAATTGGATGTGTATGGCCTGGAGACGCAAACTTAGATACAGAAGCTAACCATTATGATATCTTACCAATTGGGTTACACTATGGTGAAACGGGACCAGAGCGATCTGAGGAGAGTTCAGAATGGAGAGGTCATGAGTCCCAAGACTGGTCATCTTTACTGTGGGGAGATGTAAATAATAAACATGGTGATGCCAATGGTGATGGTGTTATTGATATAGACGACATTGGAGTGATCGAGCAAAACTTTGCTTATTCGCACCCTTGGCAACCAAGAGCAAATGCAGCAAATCAGTTATCAATTGATTGGGATGTTGATGATATTGATATCGGAGCAACAGCTGTTTTAACCGTTTCTATTCCTGATTCATTAGATGTTACTATGTATGGTATTGGATTTGAAATAGATTTAGATCCGGAAATCTTTGACTACAATTCTATTAATTATGATTTCTCTAATTCCTTCTTAGGAACAGAAGATGAAGATCTAATTACTTTTGGGACTGAGAATGAAAACTTGGGACAGATTTATATTTCCGAGAGTAGAAATGATCATCAGGAATTGACCGGTAACGGTGAGTTAGTTCGAATTAATGTGACTGCAATTGGTGAGTCGGATGCTGTAGGTGCCGTTTTAACTACTGAAGGCGGTGTAACTGCCGAGGGAGATACGGTAGAGTTTGATGGAGCCGAGGATGGTACAATTGTAAAAGCGATAGAGGATAGAGAGGGCTATTTTGTGAGAGATTTAGTGGTCTATCCTAATCCAACAACTGGAATAGTGTCGTATAATCTACCAATTGGATTATCTACTGATTATGTTATTGAAATTTACGATAATGTAGGAGCCATTGTTCATTCGATTACTCAAACTGGAGGTGGGCGAATTGATCAAAATTTGGAAGAATTTGAATCAGGAATATACACGATCCAAGTGAAAAACGATAAAGTGAAATACTTACAGAAAATTATCGTTTCAAAGTAGTCTATTCTTAAGGGGTGTTCTCTTCAAATTTGAACACCCTTTAGAGAGGATTATAAATAAAATAATCAGAGTAAAATAAAAAGGCAACCAATAGGTTGCCTTTTTATTTTACTCTTTGTAATCTTTTCCAAATGGATTTATATTAGGATAAATTATATTCAATATTTACTTCATCCAGAGCGGTGTTAATTTTGTTTGCCGCTTCATCTAAGATTTCATCAGAGTGAGCAGCACTTACAAAACCAACTTCAAATCCTGATGGACCCAGGTAAACTCCCTTTTGTAATAATTTAGAGAATATCGCCTTGAAATATTTACTAGCATCCTTACTGATTTGATCGGGAGATTGAATTTGAGGCTGATCTCCATATACCATCCAAAAGATGGAGCCGATAGTGGAAATTTGTATGTTATAGCCTTTTTGATCAATATGGTGTTTTATTTTATTTACAAACTTCTGCGTACGATCTTGTTGATCTTCATAAAACCCATCTTTTAATAATTCAGTGAGCGCAGCTCTTCCAGCACTCATGGCGATTGGATTTCCACTTAACGTTCCCGCTTGATAAACATCGCCATCTGGCGCAATGTAGCTCATTATTTTTGCGGAAGAACCATAGCAGCCTGCAGGTATTCCTCCTCCGATTATTTTTCCGTAAGTTATAATATCAGGCTGAATATCATAGTATCCTGCGGCGCCCTCAAATCCAACTCGGAATCCTGAAATTACCTCGTCGAAAATGACAAGTGCACAATTCTCGTGCGCAATTTTTTTGACAAACTCAAGGTATTCTTTGTCTTGTAACAATAGGCCGTTATTTGCAGGTACAGGCTCTATTATAACGCAAGCTACTTCTTCTTTATGCTCCTCAAACGCCTTTATAAGCGCCTCTTTATTGTTGAGCGGTAGAACTAATGTTTCTTTTGCAATAGCCTCTGGAACTCCAGCAGATGAAGAGGATCCGAATGTAACAAGACCACTTCCTGCTTTAACCAGTAAGTGATCGGCATGGCCATGATAACACCCTTCAAATTTTATGATTTTATCTCGTTTTGTGTATCCTCTTGCTAAACGGATCGCACTCATTACAGCCTCGGTACCAGAACTTACAAATCTAATTTTTTCAACAAATCGGTTATTTTTAATAAGTAAAGCAGCAAGTTCATTTTCTTGAATTGTTGGGGCACCAAAGGAAAGTCCATTTTCGGCAGCTTCAATTACGGCATCCTTTATTTTTTTATGATTATGGCCTAAAATTAAAGGTCCCCAAGAAGCACAAAAGTCGATATAGTTGTTATCATCGGCATCGGTCACATAAGCACCATTACCTTTTGTAATAAAAATTGGTGTCCCATCTACACTTCGAAAAGCCCTTACTGGTGAGTTAACTCCGCCAGGAAAATATTGTGAAGATATTTGATAAAGCGCGTTAGAATTTGTCCTTTTCATAATTAAATTGATTTTGAGGGTGGAAACTGAAGTATTGGATTTGAATGTCTTTCATGACCAATTGTTGTTTCTCCCATATGACCTGCATAAACTATATATTCATCGGAGAACTTAAAAAGTTTATTTTGTATGCTATTTGAAAGTACTTGAATATTACCACCAGGAAGATCATCTCGACCGAAACTACCTTTGAACAACACGTCACCATTAATTATAAATCTTTGTTCGTGGTTAACAAAAGCAATGTGTCCTGGGGAATGCCCGGGAACAAAAATCACTTCCAATTTAGAATTTCCAAATTCAACAATATCGCCTTCCTCTAAAAAAATCTCAATGTCAGGTGATTGATCACCTTTGATTCCATATTTTTGATAGCCCCATAGAGGACTATGTTCCAATATAGGTCTTTCTAATTTATGTGCAGCTAATTTTAAATCATAATGGTTGGCAATAATATTGTTGCCTAGTATATGATCAACGTGACAATGTGTGTTTAATAATTGTACAGGTTTTAGCTCAAGATCCTCTATGAACTTCAATAAACGATCCTTTTCTTCATGATCATAGCATCCAGGATCGATCACGACACATTCTTTTGTTTCATCGAATAGGATATATGTGTTTTCTTGAAAAGGGTTAAAAGTAAACTTCTCAATAGTAATCATGATACAAAGTTAACCCTTAATTATACTTCATGGTAACAATAATTATAAATCTTATTTGTTACTTTAGGAAAATCTATGTTGTTTAGGGTCCAATTAATCACCTTTTTATTCATTGGTTTCACATCTGTTGTGTATGCTCAATTTTACAATGGGACGAAAATGGACTTTGGAAAAAATAGAGTTCAGTTTTCGGACTATTTGTGGAGTCACTATAAGTATGAGCATTTTAATATTTATTTCTACGAGGACGGAAAGCATTTGGCAGATTATGCTGCCCGCTCTGCGCAATTGCAATTGAAGGAATTGGAGTTTCAGTTTGAATATCAATTTAAAGGAAAAATTCAATTTGTTATTTATAATACTCAAAATCAATCTAGGGAGAGCAATATTGGGAATTATCCTGATGAAGATTTAAATCCGGGTGGTTTTGCTCGAATAATTGGCGATAAGGTGTTCTTATTTTTTGATGGTGATCACCAACATTTTGATCGACAGATTAGAAATGGTGTTGCCCAAATTTTATTGGATAATATTATTTTTGGTGATGGAACAGATGAATTTAAAAATGAAGCTTTAATTAACTTTCCTGACTGGTTTTATAACGGATTAACAGCATACCTAACTGAAAAATGGAGTGTAGAAATTGAAGGGGAGGTTAAATCGCATTTTCAATCGGGTAAATTTGGAAAATTTAATTGGTTAAGAGGAAGGGAGGCCGTCCTCGCTGGACGATCAGTATGGTATTACATTGCTGACTTCTATGGTGAAGAGGCTGTTTCGAATGTATTATACATGTCTAAAATTAGCAGAAGCTACTCGGATGGTATTTTATTTGTTTTAGGGAAAAGCGTGGATAATTTATTACAGGATTGGGAAGGGTATTTTCAATCACGTTTTATGCTGGATAATCAATCAAAAACAAATCCGGAGAAGAATAATGTATTCAAACGTCCTTATAAGTCAAGAGATTATCAACGACCAAAATTAAACAAGAGCGGCTCGCATTTAGCTCTTGTTACTCACAAGCTCAGTCAGCATAAAGTATACGTATACGATATTCAAAAAAAGAAAAAAAAATGTGTATTAAAAATAGGGCATAAGATCGATCTTCCTCCTGATCATAGTTTTCCTGTATTGGCATGGCATCCCTCAGGAGATCTCTTAACTGTTTTCTTTGAACAAAAAGGAAAAATGATTTGGATGACATATAATACAAAAACACACGAGAAAACAACATCCAAACTATTTCAACTTGAAAAAATATTAGAAGCGAATTATGCGTCTAATGGAAAGAAAATTGCATTGTCTGCTGTGGTTAAAGGAAAAACAGATATTTATATTTTGGATGTGTTAAGTCGATTTCAAGAGCAGATCACAAATGATTTCTATGATGACAGAGATCCTATATTTCTGAATCAAGACAGTAAAATTATATTTTCAAGTAATCGAATTAACGATACAATGAGAGTAGATGGAAATATGAATTATGTTTATCCGCATAATTATGACTTATTTCAGTACAATTACTCCGCAAAAAAAAGTTATAAGTTTCAATATCAAGTTTTACTAAGACTCTCCTCAACTACTCATGCTAACGAACATTCTCCTTATTCAATGGGTTTAAATACCTATCACTATTTAAGTGATCAAAATGGTGTCAACAATTTGTGGAGCGGAAAAATAGATAGTGCAGTTACTCATGTAGATACAACTATACATTATCGATACTTTGCTCAAGTTCAACCAATGTCGAATTATAACTCAAATATTTTGTGGCATCATTCAAATGGAAAAGATTGGGTAAGGATTTTTAGGCCGATTGATAGAAATAGAATTCATATATCATCCATTGTAAATAAACCACTTGAAGTTCAATCAACAACAGATTTTATGAATTTTCTAAATTCTGATCCTGTTGACTCAACCCCAAAGATTCGCTCCATGGATAATGTAAAGATTTTGACTGTGGATAGTATTAAAAATAGAATGATAAAAGATCCTGATTTTCTTTTTACAGATTACTATATTTTTAGAGATGAAATGGATAAACAGTTCAATGACTCTGTGATCGAGGTGGTAAAACAGTCATCAAATACAGCCTTCCAACCATTGAAAATAAATGGTTTTCCAACATCTGACTCGCTTGCTCCTCGCGCCAAACAAAGAAATTACGAATTGTCCTTTCGTACTGCAGAAGTATCATTAGATGTGGATAATCGTTTTTTAAACCCTGTATATCAAAGGTTTTCAGGTGGAGCAAGTTATCCCATGCCTGGAATGAATGGTTTTATGAAGTACTCCATTATCGATTTGTTAGAGGACCATCTCATTACTGGAGGATTCCGAATTTCAGATTTTTACAGTCATGAATTTTTCTTAAGTTACGCTAACCGTAAAAAAAGATTAGATAAGCAAATCTTATTGTATAGAAGTACCCATACTGATTTGGATGATATTTCAAATGTTGAGAAGAACATCATTTATGAAGGTGTGTATAGATTAGACTATCCTTTTTCAATAGTAGATAGAATATCTGCATCAATATCAGTGAGGTATGATCAACGTATTCCCTTGAGTAAAAACATTAATTTATTAAAAACACCCATTTCACATCAGTTTTGGCCTACCGCAAGAGTGAGTTATGTTTTTGATAATACACGATCATTAGGAGTTAATCTTCTTACAGGATTAAGGTGTAAGTTGTTTACTGAGTTTTATCAGGAAGTTCCTGTGGTTGAAAACCGGATGCTTACTTTTGGAGCTGATATAAGAACATATAAAAAAATTTATAAGTCATTAATTTGGGCAAATAGATTTGCAGGTGGTTCTTCAATAGGTACACAGCGATTAATGTTTTATATGGGCGGAGTTGATTCTTGGGTTTTACCAAAATTTAATCAAAAACTAGAACCGAGCAAATTAATGCATGGGAACTACGCTTTTCAAACTTTAGCGACCAACATGAGAGGCTTTATTCAAAATGCTAGAAACGGAAGTTCTTTTATTGCTGTAAATTCGGAAATTAGATGGCCAGTATTGAAATTTTTGTTTTCTAGACCATTTTCTTCAGATTTTTTAAATAATTTACAATGTGTGGGATTTGCAGATGTGGGTACTGCTTGGTCTGGATCGAGTCCGTTTTCAGAGGATAATTCGTTAAATCAACAAACGTTGGTTATTGGGGAAGAGGCTCGTACAGGGGAAATACGTTTAAAGACGAATAAAGAGCCTATAATAGGGGGAGGTGGATTTGGAATAAGATCCAGTATTTTCGGCTATTTTGTCCGTGCAGATTGGGCTTGGGGAATTGAAGATGGAATTCCACAAGAACGGCAATTTTATTTGTCCTTGACTGCTGATTTTTAAATTAATAACTTAAGAAATGAGAACTAATCTTATTTTAAATTTTCTAGTGTTTTTAGGCTTTTTGGTTCAGGCACAAAATCCTATAGTTTTTAGTATACCGAAAACTAAAATTTATCATAAACGCTACATTAATTACACTTCTAATACCTTTGGATTTAAAAATTACGGTGAGACTTGGTTCTCTTTAACTGATAATTTAGCTGAGATAGGAGAGATTGAATCCCTTGGGAGTGATGAAGATGGTGTTGACCTAGTGGTTTTGAGTTTATTTCCTGATTCTACAATTATAGCAGGATTTGACAGACTTACTGGATTTCCATACCATGCGTTTACTCATGGAATTGGGGAGTACATTAATCCGTCTTTAACACCGAGTGAATGGTCGGATCAATGGGCAGATATTGTTGTTGATTCAATAGAAATACCTTACGCGTATAGAAGGAATACTTCTGATACAATCGTTGACACACTTTTTGTAGACTACTTAAAGCATTTTTCAAATGATTATTTAGTGTATTATGATTTTAATGGGAATCAAGAAATGGAGATAGGAGAGTTTCCGCATATTCGGTTATTCAGGGGGGTGCCAAAAGAAAATAAGTTACATGAAATTTTTATTGCTCGAACTGATACTGTTTTACTAGAGCACGAGGATGGAGATTCTACTGAAAATTTAAGCATCCGATCCGCCTTATTGGATGTGAATGATTCAGTAGCCGCTGGAGAACGGTATGGAATTTACTTAAGATTTCAACCGGGATATGATTGGACACCAATAACAGATACACTGTCTAAGTACAACGAATTTTTTGCGCTAATTAGAGAACAAGAAGACAATAAGAGTCCAAAACAACTTTGGGCAAGAGATGCAGGTTTTTGTACGTATACTATGAATACAGATGTACTGGAACATACAATTACATCTAATACTGATTTAGGATATTTGATACCCGGAGTTTTACAATGGGATCCATGGGTAATTGAACATCTTTTTGTCTACTACAAACTCACAAGCAATTCTTTATCATTAGATCATTATACTCACAAATTAAATGAGTTCATCATATCCCCTAATCCAGCTACTAATGTTATTGATTTAAATTTCACCCTTGATAGGGAGACATCTTTGAACATATCTTTAATTGATGGAAGTGGTAGAGTGGTTTATGCGAGTTCATATGGGATATTAAACAAAGGTGCTCATAAATGTCAGTTGAACATTCCAACTATTCAGAGTGGCCTCTATTTCTTAAAAATTAACAATCGATCTAAGCCTCTCATTATTAAATAAATGATATGCTTTTAGCCTCCAACAAACTTTTTTATATCATTTAGCTTCATCAATGCCTCTACTGGAGTAAGGGTATTGATGTCAAGATCTTTTATTTCGTCTCGGATTTGCTCTAAGACAGGATCATCAAGTTGAAAAAAACTTAATTGAACATGCTTATCTTTTGCTGTTTTCGAGTTCTTTTTCTTTGAAGAAGGGTTGTTTTTTGATCGATCGGATTTCTGATTTTGCTCTAATACACCAAGTACCTCATTAGCTCTTTCAACAACTTTATTGGGCATTCCTGCAAGTTTTGCTACATGAATACCGAATGAGTGTTGGCTGCCGCCCTTCACTAACTTTCTCATAAAAATCACCTTGTTGTTAATTTCCTTTACAGCAACGTTATAGTTTTTTATTCTAGTGAATTGTTCCGTCATTTTGTTCAACTCATGATAATGTGTTGCAAAAAGTGTTTTAGGTTTATACAGCGGATATTCATGAAGGTATTCACTAATTGCCCATGCAATTGAAACGCCATCATAAGTGCTGGTTCCTCGGCCAATTTCATCTAATAGAATTAAACTTCTCTCGGAGAGATTATTAAGAATATTAGATGTTTCATTCATTTCTACCATAAAAGTTGATTCACCTGTAGAAATGTTGTCTGAAGCACCAACACGCGTAAACACGCGATCAACAAATCCTATTTTAGCTTCAGATGCAGATACAAAACTACCCATCTGAGCCATTAAGGTAATTAACGCTGTTTGTCTTAATAAAGCTGATTTACCTGCCATATTTGGACCTGTAACCATTATAATTTGTTGAGAGGAATTATCTAAATAAACATCATTACTTACATATTTCTCATCTCGTGGTAAACGATGCTCAATTACGGGATGCCTTCCTTCTTTTATATCAATAGAAAGAGAATCGTCTACGACAGGTTTACAATAATTATAATCAGCAGCTATTTTGGCAAATCCTAATAAACAATCCAATTCTGCAATTGTTTCAGCATTTAATTGAAGTTGTGGTAAATACAAACAAATGGATTCAATAACCTCCTTAAAAACTTTTAATTCAATAATTCCAATTTTTTCTTCTGCGGAAAGTATTTTGGTTTCGAGTTCTTTTAATTCTTGTGTGATATATCGTTCTGCATTGACTAAGGTTTGTTTTCTTATCCATTCTTTGGGAACTTTATCTTTATGGGTATTTCTCACCTCCAAATAATAACCAAACACATTATTAAAAGCTATTTTTAATGAAGGAATGCTTGTTTTTTCAATTTCCCTCTTTTGAAGGTTGAGAAGCAATTCTTTTCCATTGGTGGCAATTGCTCTGTATTCATCAAGTTGCGAGTTAACACCGTCAGAAATGAGCCTACCCTTACCTATAACTGCAGGTGCTTCTGGGTAAATTTCGGTTTCAATTTTTTTGGCCACTTCGTGCAAAGGTGAAAGGCGTTTCATCAATTGCAGCAGCGCATTATTTCCTTGAATCAGATTTTCAATTTCATGCGTCGCTTTGATAGATTCTTTTAAAATCAATAATTCCTTTGGAGATACTTTTCCTACGGAAATTTTGGAGATAATTCGTTCAATATCGCCAAAGTTCTGAAGGATGCTTCGAATCGAATTAGCGGTTTTCTCGTCCTTAACAAACTGTTCAACAAAGAAATGACGATGTTTTATGATTTCAAGATCTTTCAACGGTAATATGGTCCATTTCCTCAACATTCTTCCACCCATTGGTGTGATCGTTTGATCGATAATATCTAGAAGTGTAGTTGCATCACTGTGATCGGAAGAAACTAATTCAAGACTTTTAATTGTGAATTGATCTAACCAAACATAATCGTCTTGATTTATTCTTGAAATTCCTTTAATATGATCCGTTTTTGCATTTAGATTTTCATTGAGGTAATGAAGAATTACTCCTGAGGAAATGGTAGCAAGATTCATTTTTTCAATACCAAAACCTTTTAAAGATTTAATATGGAATTGCTGTTTTATTTTATCCAGTGCAAAATCGCAGTTAAAAACCCATTCATTGACACCGTAGGTATAAAATTTTGAACCGAAGGATTCAATGAATTGCTTATATTTAGATTTGTTAAATAATACTTCGTTTGGAGAAAAATTGTGTATTAGTTTTTTAACATACTCCACCGATCCTTCGGATACTAAAAAGTCACCTGTTGAAATGTCTAAAAAAGCAATTCCAGCTCTTGATCGTTCAATGTGTACAGCGGCAAGATAGTTATTTTCTTTTCTTTCCAATACGTGATCATGCATAGCTACTCCAGGAGTGACGAGATCGGTAACACCTCTTTTTACTATGCCTTTAGTTGCTTTAGGGTCTTCTAATTGGTCGCAAACGGCTACTCGAATACCTGCACGTACTAATTTAGGTAAATAGGTATCTAGTGAATGATGTGGAAATCCAGCTAAGGCATCATCTGAACTTCCATTAGCTCTTTTTGTTAAAACAATCCCAAGTATTTTGGAAGCTTTTCTGGCATCCTCATTAAATGTTTCGTAAAAGTCGCCAACTCTAAACAAGAGCATAGCATCAGGATACTTTAATTTGATCTCATTGTATTGACGCATCAAAGGCGTATCTTTAGCTTTTACTTTTAGCGATTTTTTTGCCACAAAAATTAATTTTAATAAAGGTACGAAATGAGGAATGGGTTCAATAACCCCATGATATATAGATATTCACAGGTGTTGAAAACAGAGCGATGAGAAAATTAAAAATAGATGAATTGAATAGACTTTCAATTTCTGATTTTAAGGAACAGGAAAAAGTGCCCATTATTGTAGTGTTGGAAAATATTCGAAGTCTAAATAATGTTGGTACTATTTTTCGAACATGTGATGCGTATAAAGTAGAGGCGATATACCTTGTTGGAATTACAGGGAAACCTCCACATAGAGAAATTCAAAAATCTGCTCTAGGAGCGACTGAATCTGTTACGTGGAAATATTTTGATGATACACAAAAGGCGATAGAAGAACTTAAACAAAATGGTTATTTTGTATGTGCTGTAGAGCAAGCTGAAGGTTCCGTGTCGATTACAGAAATTCATGAACAAGAATTTAATCGGTTGGCTCTTATCTTTGGTAATGAGGTATCTGGGGTGGAGCAGGGTACAATAAATGTCTGTGATGTATGTGTAGAACTCCCTCAATATGGCACTAAGCATTCACTTAATGTTGCCGTTTGTGCCGGTATAACGATTTGGGAAAGTTTTAAGTTATTGTCAAGATAATCCTCTTATGTATACTCAAAAAATAGAATAACCTTTTAGGATTTACTTATTTAGTAAAGGATATCTTTTCTATTACTTAAATAATAAACCGTTATCCACTTGCCTTTTTGTTTATATTACTTTTTTATTGATCTCTTTTTTGGATGTCGATTTAATATATATATGTATTTGACATAAAAAAACCCTCCTGTTGTTGGAGGGTTTTTTATTGGTTAAAAATTAATTTTATTTTGCATAAAGAAAATCAACTCTTCTGTTAGCACGTGCTGTTTTTCCTACAGCAATTGAATTTGTTGATCCTTCGGATACCGCAGACAATCTTGACTTGTCAATACCATAAATTTTAACTAAGTGATTAATTGCTGCCTCAGCTCTTTTCTGACCCAACTTCTTGTTGATGTTAACAGATCCAGTTGCATCAGTATGTCCAACTACTGTTAGATTAGCTTCTTTATTATTCTTTAAGAATTTAGCAACTTCAGTAAGTGCTGGATAGTTACTGTATCCAAGTTTTGATGATCCAGTTGCAAAGTAAACGGATGGAAGTCCAACGTCTCCACCTGAATCTCCTGATCCATCAAGTCCAGGCATAGTTGAAATTGCTTTTCCATTTACATCAACTTGTGCTCCTTCTGGTGTATTAGGCTCAGCATCTTTACAGTTCGGTACATTATCGCCATCACTATCTAGAACAACACCATTTTCATCAACTTCAGTACACAAGGATAACCTTTCCTGGTCAATGTAGTCAGCAATACCATCACCATCAGTATCCATTGCCATACCATCACCTGTAGTTTTAGCGCCTTCTGGAGTCTGATTGTCTTTATCATAAGCATCCATTACACCATCATTATCAGAGTCTTGGAAGCCATCTAAAATAGAATCTACTTGTGCAAGCTTGTCATTTAATTCAGCTTCAGGTCTTAACCATAATTTATCGGTTAATTTATAATTTACACCAAGTGCGGTATAAGAATAAAATTCTCCTGGAGAATCTCCACTAATTTTTGCATCAAGTTTATCCGTGTTAACTAAACCGAATCTTTGATCAAATACGACACTAATTTGTGGATCAATATCATAGGAAACTTGAAGACCTAGTGGAATAGAAATCTCTCTTGTTCTTCTCGCTTTAGTTTCATAATCCGCCTCATAACCAACATTTAAACCTACTGAAGATTTTTCACTCGGATCAATTTCACCTTCGTGAAGATCGAATAGCCGTGATCTAAACATAAGGAGACCTGCGCCAAAATATCCACTTACATTAAATTTACTGATTCCTCTTGCAGAACCTGTGAATAGGAGATTAGTGAAATTCATTTTAAAATTTAACGAAGGTTCAATTCCACCACCTTTAAAAAACTCATAGTTTTGTCTATTGGTACCGTTTGTTCCAAATCCATATAAGTGACCTTCAACAGAGAATGCAGAATTAATGGTGTATCCAAGATAACCACCGCCACCAAAACCTATTTCCCTTCTATATCTTTGAACAGGGTAAAGATCGTATTGTTTAACATCTGTAAATGTTGTCGTCGCTCCTATTGAACCACCTAAATACACATTTTCCATCCAGATAGGGAGACTTTCGTTACCTGCCTGATCATCTTGAGCGTTTACGACACCAGCGCTTAATGCTAATGCTAACCCGCAACCAATAATTGAATTTGAAATTTTCATAATATAAATATAAGTACGCTTTCTAATTTTGTGCAATGATAAATAGATTTTAGCTATTCATCAAAATGTTAAACATTTATTTATCCGTTTGATCAACAAATCTTTTAATTTGGAAATGTTGAAAAATATCTACGATTTAATTTTAATTAAGTTCTCTTTTTTTTCTATTCTTAACATGTTGTTTATAAGTTCTTTATAATCCCTATTATCCTTATTCATGATTTCTACTAATGGCTTTAAAACAAATAAACGATTTAATATATGTTTATGAGGAATACAAAGATCGTTTTTGTTAATAGTCAAGTCATCAAAGTAGAGAATATCGATGTCAATAATACGAGATTCGTAAGTGTTTCCTTTTTTTGGTTTTCGCCCCATTTTTTTTTCAATTCGTTTGCACTTTTGTAGTAAACTTTCTGCAGACAAATTTGTTTCAATAAGTACAGCCATATTTAAAAAAGGTTCATTTGATGAAAACCCCCATGGCTCTGATTGATAAATAGACGACTTTTTTAATAGTAAACAATCTTTATGGAAAAGAGCGTCACAGGCAAATTTTAAATTTTCGAGTTTATTTCCAAGATTAGATCCTAATCCTAAATATACTTGATGGTTCATTTATAATAGCCGTTCATGTAATTTTACGTCATATGTTAAGCCCAAAGGTTTAATTTTAAGTAAATTTTTTAACATGTCATTTTTAAAAAACCTTTTCACGAACCTATTAAGTCTCGTTTTGTTTGCTTTTATAACTGTTGTTTTATTTATTGTGGTTGTTGTAAGTAGCGGGGAGGAGATTGATGTAAAAGAAAACTCAGTACTTAAAGTTTCAATCAAACAAAATCTTGTGGATAGAGCAAACTCATCTGAATTTAATTTTTTCAATGCAGATCGTTGTGGAAATGGTTTGTTTGAAATTCAAAAGGCGATACAACATGCAAAGAATGATGATCGAATAAAAGCTATTTACTTAGAGATTGGAGAGTTAAACGGTAGTTTAGCAAATGTATTAAGTTTAAAAAATACAATCGAGGAATATCGATCAACAGGTCGAAAAGTAATTGTCTTCTCCGAAGGAATGTCTCAAATTGGTTATTATTTAGCATGTTCCTCTGATTCAATTTACCTTAATCATTTATCGTTTGTTGAATGGAAAGGTTTAGGGGCTAAACTCATGTATTTTAAATCAATGTTAAATAAGCTTGGTGTAAAGGCAGAACCTATTCGTGTTGGTAAATTCAAAAGTGCTATTGAACCTTTTATTTCAGATACCATGAGTGCTGAAAATCATTTTCAAGTAAAAGAAATGCTTGACGATATTTGGTTTCAAATTAAACACGATGTGTCTAAACAGCGAAAGATAACAACCCAAGTTTTGAATGATATAGCAGACAATTACGGCTATCTCATGCCACTGGAAGCATTAAAGTTTAGATTAATTGATGGAATTAAATATGAAGATGAAGTACTGAGTATTCTTCAAAAAGTTGTTGGTTACAAGACGAATTACATAAATGTTTCTCAGTATAATAGTACATATGAAGATTCATTTTCAGGAAACAAAGCCAAAATAGTGGTTGTGAATGCAGAAGGGGCGATTGTCGATGGTATTTCAGAGAAAGATATTTCGTTGTCAAAATACGCTAAGATATTTGATGATGTTCTAAAAGACGATTCCATTAAAGGAATGGTGTTGAGAATAAACTCTCCTGGAGGTAGTGCACTGGCCTCTGAGATTTTATGGAGAAAAATTAAACGTATTCAACGTAAAATGCCTGTTATGGTAAGTATGGGTAATGTTGCTGCGTCAGGGGGATACTATTTAGCATCAGCTGGAGATACTATATTAGCCGAAAAAAATACAATTACAGGTTCAATTGGTGTTTTTGGTTTAATGTTTAACGCAGGAGATTTAGCCAAATCATTTGGTGTAAGAGTTGAAAATGTGAAAACAAATGATCTTAGTGACTTTCCTGCATTTGATAGGTCTTTAAGTAAAAAAGAATACCAAAGAATGAAATATGGTATACAATCGATATATGAAACATTTATTCAACGTGTACAAGATTCCAGAGGAATGAGTAAAAAGAATGTGGAAGAATTGGCTCAAGGTAGAGTTTGGACAGGAAATCAAGCGAAAATAAATGGCCTAATTGACGAGATAGGAGGTTTAAATAATGCAGTTGAACTTGCTGTACAACGGGCAGGAGTAAAAAAATATCAAGTAGTCCATTTACCAAAAGAACTTTCTGGAGTAGAGAAAATTGTTCATCGTTTTTCTAAAAAAACTGAAATTTCCTTGCCAGCTCCATTCACTAAATATAATTACATTCTCCAAAATCCTAGATTAATTCAAGATTTCTCGCGTCCTCAACTGCGATTGCCGTTTCTTCTGGAACTTAACTAATTAAAATAGCTTACTTTAGAGTTTATTCGTCTTATGGCCATTTTAAACTCACTGATATCCTGGCGTCTTAAAAAACGGTTCCATCAAATAGAACTGTTTATAAAGTATCCTATTGAAGTACAAGAGGAATGTTTAAATACATTGCTTTCTAAGGCCAGAAATACTGAATGGGGAAGGAAATATCATTTTAATGAAATTGATTCCTACGCTGACTTTAAAAATAGAATACCGATTCAGGATTATAATTCCATCAAACATGATATTCTAAGAACTCAAAAAGGTCTTTCAAATATTATGTGGCCATCTGAAATTAAGTGGTTTGCGAAATCCTCTGGCACAACGCAGGATAAAAGTAAATTTATTCCTGTGAGTGAAGATTCTCTTTTCGACTGTCATTACAAGGGAGGAAAAGATATGCTTTCTGTATTTTGCTCATGGTGTCCAAATACTGAGGTGTTTACAGGAAAAACAATAATGATGGGTGGTAGTAGTCAAATAAATCCTCACGTAAAAGGTGGTTATACTGGCGATTTGTCTGCAATACTCATATCAAACTTGCCTTATTGGGTAACAAGGCAACAAGCACCGAGTAAAGAGATTATTCTAATGGATAATTGGGAAAAGAAAATTGAACAAATGGCCGATAGAGTCATTAGAGAGAATATCACCTCTATTTCTGGTGTGCCTTCTTGGACTCAGGTATTGTTTGAAAAAGTATTGGCCAAAACGAATGCACAAAATTTAAATGAGGTTTGGCCAAATTTAGAATTATATATGCATGGTGGTGTAGACTTCTCACCCTATAAGGAAAGATTTTCTGAGCTCTCTCCAACACTTAATTATTTAGAAACCTACAATGCAAGTGAAGGATTCTTTGGCATTCAATTTGAACAAAACGTAAGTGATTTCCTTTTAATGTTGGATTATGGTATTTACTATGAATTTATTCCTAAAGAAGAATGGGATAATGAATTTCCCAATGCAATTTCTTTGTCTGAGGTTGAATTAGGTATTCATTATGCTGTTGTAATTACCACTAATGCTGGATTGTGGCGATATCAATTAGGTGACACAGTTGAGTTTACCTCACTCAGTCCATTTAGAATAAGACTAACAGGTAGGATTAAGCATTTTATCAATGCATTTGGTGAAGAATTAATTATTGATAATGCGATGGAAGCAATGAAAACAGCTTGCCAAAAAACAAACGCTGTTGTAAATGAGTGGACTGTAGCTCCTTGTTTTCGAACTTCTAAAAATGGAGGGGCTCATGAATGGGTGATTGAATTTGAGCAACAACCAAATAATATAGAGTATTTCAAACACGTTCTTGACAATACATTGAAAGTATTAAATTCGGACTATGAAGCGAAAAGATTTCAAGATTTAGTTTTAGAGTTACCTGTAATTCGAATAGTGAAGAAAAAAACGTTTTATAATTGGTTGAAATCGAAAAATAAATTAGGTGGACAAAATAAGGTGCCTAAATTGTATAATTCAAGAATATATGTTGAAGAGGTATTAAAATTTTCAAAATGAAATGGATTACAATAGTACTACTTATATTTATAGCCCAATCTAAAAGTTGGCACTTAGCGAATTCATGTAAAGGAGATTTCGGTACCATTGAAGTAGATGAACACGGTAATATATTTATTACAAATAGAAATAAACACTTACTTAAGCTAACACCTGAATTAGATACTGCCTATATTTTCAATGAAAAAACAGCTGAAGTAGATTTTATATCTCTTCAAAATTCACTTAAGATATTAACCTTTAATCAAGGATTAAATACTATTCAATTTTTAGATAAGACACTTTCTCCATCGGTTGGTGAAATTAATCTAGATGAATCCGAGTTGCCATTAGTTCTTGCATTAGGTGTTTCAAGAGATAATAATTTTTGGGTTTTTGATCAAGATCAGCAAGAATTGAAGAAATTGAGTGGTAAATTAGAACTACTCTCAAACTCAGGAAACCTGATCAATATTACGGGTAAATCTTGGGCTCCCCATCGATTGAAAGAAATAGGAGACAGAGTTTTTGTGTGTGACAGTACTCAAGGGATAATGGAATTCGATTTTTTCGGAACTTATATTCAATCGATTCGCACAAAGATTAAAAGCAACTTCTACATTGAAAAAAACAATCTTTTTTATTTGAGTCAAGATTCTTTAATTATCCATGATTTAATGTTTCATACAGAGGAGAAAATGGTGCTTCCTCAAAAAAATATTAAAGAATTTGCTTATTACAAGTCTCAATTATATCTACTTACAGAGGAAAAACTTTATATTTACGTTCTTAGCAACTAAGTAACCCTCACGGGTGAAATTAGAAGAATTACATTAGCGTTTTAAAATTTGAATGATTATGCAGATTTCTGTAGCTGGAAACATTGGGTCTGGAAAAACAACTTTAACTTCATTATTGGCTAAACATTATGGATGGGAAGCACATTATGAAGATACAGAGGACAATCCTTATTTGAATGATTTTTATGAGGATATGCAGCGGTGGTCCTTTAATTTGCAAATCTATTTTTTACAAAATAGGTTTAATAAAATTATGGAATTTAGAGAGGGTGGAAAGGATGTGATTATGGATAGAACCATTTATGAGGATGCCTATATTTTTGCTCCTAATTTACACGCTATGAATTTGATGTCAAAGAGAGATTTTGATAACTACATAAGCTTATTCAATTTAAACAATAGTCTAATTAAAGCACCGGATTTATTGATTTATTTAAGATCGAGTGTTCCTAATTTGGTTAATAATATTCAAAAAAGAGGAAGAGAATACGAAACCTCGATACGTTTAGATTATTTAAATCGATTAAACGAACGCTACGAAGCTTGGGTTAGTGAATACAAGGAAGGTAAGCTCCTTATTGTAGATGTAGATGTAAATAATTTTAATGACAATCCCGAACATCTTGGAGAAGTAGTAAGTAAAATTGATGCAGAAATTAATGGATTGTTTTAAGAAATTATACTCAATTCAACGCCTGTCCTTATAATTCTTTTTTCAAATCGAGTAAAAAGTGTTTAACTTTTTCCAATGAATCTACAATTTCAACCTCTTTTTTGGTGGCTGCTTTCCCTTTCTTAAGTTTTTCTTTTGCTCCTTGAAGGGTAAATCCTCTTTCTTTAACAAGATGATAAATCATTTTAAGATTTTCAATGTCATCTTTCGTGAATTGCCGATTACCTTTTTTATTTTTTTTAGGTTTTAAAATAGGGAATTCCTTTTCCCAAAATCGAATCAAGGATGTATTTACGTCTAAAATTTCAGCTGCTTCTCCTATTGAAAAGTAAAGTTTAAGCGAGTTATATTCCTTGAATGCCATAAAATAGAGGAGTTTAATTTACTAAAGTATGATTTTTTCTATTCTATCCTGCAACCCATTTAAAATTAATCCAAGGAGGTGTTTATTTGTGTAGAAATTTTGACCATTTCTTGGTATTGCTCGTAATCAAGATCGTTGAAGAAAAAGTGTGCAGGATCAATTTTTTTGTTGTTTCTAATTACCTCGTAATGTAAATGTGGTCCAGTTGAGGTTCCTGTATTTCCTACTTTTCCAATAATATCTCCCCTTTTAACTTTTTGACCTTTACTTACTTTGAATGCACTTAAGTGAGCATACAGTGTTTTATAGCCAAAACCATGATCAATAATGACATGTTTACCATAGCCTGTTCGAGATACTTTTACTGATGTTACAACACCATCTCCTGTGGCATTAATGTCTGTTCCAATTTTTGCCGTGAAGTCAATTCCAGAATGCATTTTCATAACGTTATACACTGGATGTAATCGCATTCCAAATCCAGATGCGGTTCGAATTAAATTATGATTATGAATCGGTTGAATAGCAGGTACATGAGCCAATTTACTTGACCTAGTATTCGATAATTTATGAATTCGTTCAAACCCTTTTTTATGAATATTAACTTGATTTTCAAGTGTTCTTACTAACTGAGCAGATTTTAACATCAGTTCAGAATTACTATATCCTCTTAGGTTTTCAAATTCATCGATTCCGCCAGTTCCTCCAATTCTTAATGTTTTAGATACAGGTGGTACACCAAATATATCTGCATAAACAGAATCATCTCTCATTTTTAAAACATTAAGCTCCAACGCAATTTCCTCAACTTTTCGATTCATTGCATCATACTCAGTCTGAAGTTTTTCAATTTCCTGTAATTTTTCTTTTTCCGAATAACGAGAAACAAGAGGATAAGAACCTACAATGATTAACAGGGCTAAACTTAAAGACACCCCTAAATGAAGACCTGCTTTTTTAAGACGTACTCTCCATGAAACTTCAACCTTTTCGTACTCTAAGGTTTTCTTGTTAAACTTAAAATTAGTGTTGTCCATATTTATTACCTTTGCCCACTAAAATCAAAGTGAGCAATAAGCAAAGATAACCAAAGAGTTGAGGTTGTCAAATTGTTGATTATTGTGGTGGATAACAGTTCAAATACTAAACGTATGACAGCGAAAGAAATACGAGAAAGTTTTTTAGCATTTTTTAAAAGTAAAGAACACGATTTTGTGGCCTCGTCTCCGATGGTGGTTAAAAATGACCCAACACTCATGTTTATCAATGCCGGGATGAACCAATTTAAGGATATGTTTCTTGGTAATGCAGAAGTGAAGTCAACTAGAGTTTGCAATAGTCAAAAGTGCTTGCGTGTTTCGGGTAAACATAACGACCTAGAGGAGGTAGGGGTAGATACCTATCATCATACTATGTTTGAAATGTTGGGCAATTGGAGTTTTGGCGATTACTTCAAAAAAGAAGCCATTGCTTGGGCTTGGGAATACCTTACTGAGGTATGCAAAATTGAAAAGGATTGGCTGTATGTCACCATTTTTGAAGGCGCTGAGGATGAAGGACTTGAAGTAGATCAAGAGGCGTATGATTTTTGGAAACAACATGTTCCAGAAAACAGAATTTTAAAGGGCAATAAAAAAGATAATTTTTGGGAAATGGGGGCAACTGGCCCCTGTGGTCCATGTAGTGAAATTCATGTTGATATTCGATCAGAAGAAGAAAAAGCGAAACAGGATGGAAGCACATTAGTTAATATGGATCATCCACAAGTGATTGAAGTCTGGAATCTGGTTTTTATGGAGTTCAATAGATTGGCTTCTGGAGAACTTCAAAAACTTCCTGCTCGACATGTTGATACCGGTATGGGTTTTGAACGCTTGGCTATGGTGCTTCAGGGTAAAAAGTCGAATTATGATTCAGATGTATTTACTCCATTGATTAACAAGATTGAAGAGTTTAGCGGCGTGCAATATACGGCTGAAGAAAAAAGCGAAACCGATATTGCTATTCGAGTAATTGCCGATCACGTAAGAGCAGTTTCATTTGCTATTGCAGATGGGCAAATGCCTGCCAATAATGGAGCGGGGTATGTTATAAGAAGGATTTTGAGAAGAGCAGTAAGATATGGGTACTCTAAATTAAACATCTCATCACCCTTTATTTACAAATTAGTTGATGTTCTTGCGGATCAGATGGGAGAATTCTTTCCTGAAATAAAAAATCAAAAAGTTCTAGCATCAAAAGTTATAAAAGAAGAGGAGCAAAACTTTTTAAGGACTTTAGATAAAGGAATACAGAAATTTAATCATTATGCATCAACTGCTAAAAATGAAATTGAGGGATCCTTTGCGTTTGAATTGTTAGATACCTTTGGTTTCCCTATTGATTTAACGGAATTATTAGCCCGAGAAATGGGCTTAAAGGTTGATCAAAATGGATTCCATAAGGCATTAGAAGAACAAAAAGAGCGATCCAGAAAAGCAACGGCTATTGAGGTGGAGGATTGGATTGTTGTTAATCAGGGAGAAGGTCAATTTATTGGATATGACGCCTTGGAAGCGGAAACAAAAATTTTAAGGTATCGCGGTATTAAAG
>CEUM01075217.1_pt1 | contig 24282 bp, 15 predicted proteins | sample 356421 | NCBI WGS metagenome assembly CEUM01 (sample SAMEA2622716, study PRJEB7988) | marine metagenome | biome: marine biome (ENVO:00000447); feature: surface water layer (ENVO:00002042); material: "saline water (ENVO:00002010), including plankton (ENVO:xxxxxxxx)" | depth 5 m | reverse complement strand
CCCCCCCCCCCGCGCGCGCGTCGACACGAAACACGACGAACGAGACTCCGACCGTGGTCTCACACCGCGCGATTCCCATCCTCGCGCTCTCTCGCGCGCGCATCGTCCCCCTTTGTGATCGCGCCTTCATTCATTCGTCCGTTTCCATCGTGCGCGAATCAAATCATCATCCCATCGCGCGTCGCACGCACCGTACGCGCTCGGCCGACTCAACCGTCTCGCGCTCGACGGCGCTTGTTTCCTCGCGCTCATCGTCCCGTCCCCGCTCGCGCTCATCCGTCGCATTCGATCCATCCTTCGCGCGCGCGCGCGTCGAGGGGCAAACAAACCGTCAGTCGCCGTGGTCTCCATTCGAATGCCGCGCGGCGAGTGACGACGCGCGCGCGCGATCGGTCGACCGGTCGATCGGTCGATCGGTCGAGACGCACCTGCTCTGTAACTCGCGCAATTTCGCCGCCGATCCCGGGGGTTGGCCCCCGACGGAGGCGTCGTTCGACGCGTCTCGCAGCGCCATGGCCGTCGCGCGTCGTCGAGTCGCGTCGGCGCGTCGAGTCGCGGACGAGCGATCGATCGATCGGTCGAGTCATGACTCGTCGAAGAGGCCCATCGATCGAGGCCACGTTCCCCTCGGGTGTGTCTGTGCATGGTTTTTGTGGGGGTTCTGGTGATACGTGTAACTGTAGATCGGGTTCGTGTGGTTTGAATACGTATGTGACCACGACGGACGGGAGGTCCCGGTGTCGCGTCGCGATGGCGCGATGGCGCGTCCGTACTCGTACTGCGCGCGCGGGTACTCCATCAGAATGCGCCGATGAACGAAAACGAACGAAAACGAAAAACGAACGGACGAACGAACGGACGAACGCGTCCGACCGGCACTCGTCGTCGGTCGTCGACATCATCAATCATGATGCGGCGAGCGGTGGTGGAGACGGCGCGTGCGATGGCGCGTGCGACGTCGAGGACGGTGAGGACGGAGACGTCGGAGACGTCGTCGTCGTCGTCGTCGTCGCGCGCGCGGTCGATGGTGACGGCGGTGGCGACGCGCGCGGACGGAGAGACGGGGACGCGCGAGGGAGGCGCCGGGGAGACGGTGGGGAAGGAGACGACGACGCGGAGACGACCTCGAGCGATGGAGGTGACGCCGAGCGCGTCGAGGAGGATCAAAGAATTGTTGCGAGCGAGGAATAAGGAGTATCTGAAGATCGGAGTGAAGACGCGAGGGTGTAACGGGATGACGTATACGATGAATTACGCCGAGGAGGGCGAGCGGAAAAAGTTTGACGAGTTGGTGGAGACGGATGACGGGGTGAAGATCATCGTCGAACCGAACGCGTTGATGAGCATCATAGGCACGAAGATGGATTACGTGAGCGATCGGTTGAGGAGTGAATTCGTGTTTGAGAATCCAAACGCGAAGGCAGAGTGCGGTTGCGGGGAGTCCTTCACGGTGTGAGGGGGGGAACGCGCGCCGTAGAGATTATTATTTGATTTACTAGCGTTCGCGCGCGCGCGCGAACGGTTCTGAAATGTACAAAATGCACGTTACTAAAATCTAAGATGATGTAAAGCCGCGTGTGAGCTACGATGATGGACGCGCGCGCGCTCTGGACTAGCCCCCCAAGCCCGCTCTGGGCGAGTCTCGCGGGTCGACGTCGATGGCCTCCGCGATGCCTTGACGTCGCCGCCCGAGTCCTGAGCCCCGGGTGAATCCCATCTTTTCTAAAAGTTGACTCCCTATGCCGCGCGTGTGCGATTCGAAGGATGCAAAGTCGTCCGAGACGGGCGCGCGAGACGAGAAGGGCGGGCGCGCGCCTCGTCGGCCTCGCGAGTTCTCGTCCTCGTCCTCGTCCTCGTCCTCGTCGACGCGCTCGATCGCTCGCTGAAACTCGATGGTATCCGTACGTGAACGTTCGTTCGACCTCACCGCCGCGTTTTCGTCGCCATCGTCGTCCTTCCACCTTTGACCTCGATCCTTTTTCTTTTTACCTTCGCGTCTCAGACCGAGCGCTCGCTTTTCCGCGCGCTCCCTTCGCTCATCGCTCGCGAGATACTCGTCGCGCGTCATCGGCTCGGCGCACATCGCTCGAATTTCTAACCACTCCGAACTTCCTTCTCGGGGAATGTCACTCGACCCGTCGACGAAACGAACGACGTACGCTCGCCGTTTCCCGATGCGCGTCTCTCGCGCCTCGGTTCCGAGCGCCGCACTCGCGCGATCAATAAGTTTTCCCTGACCCTTCGCCACGCTTCCGCGCTTCGAGCAAACGATGGTGATCGAACCCTTCTCGCGAACCACGGCCTCCATGCGCGAGACCGCCTCGCGCGCGTCGAAACCATCCCTCCGCGCGCGAGCCGCTCTCGTCGCCGCCGCGTGCAACTTCTTCAGCCTCCGCTTCTCGCCCGGCAAGAGCTTACGAACTCGGGCGCTGAGCGTCTTTCCCGACCTCGTCGTCGACGCGCGCTCGCTCGCGCTCGCGTCCGTCGTCCGTCCCGTGCTCCAACGCCACACGTTCGTCGTCGTCGCCGCCGCTTCGTCGTCGGATTCGGTTGACGAAGAAGATGTCTCGTCGTCACCCAGGGCGTCGAGCCGGCGCGCGAGATCGTCCGCTCGGGCGTCGGGGACCGCGAAGCCGTCGGCGGTGACATCCTCGCCGTCGCTGTCGCCCGCGTCGTCGTCGCTCGAGGCGAGGACGGCGAACATGAGACGACTCGGTGTGCGGTTGGCGTGTTTTTGTAGTCGTACAACAAAGTTTAACAAAAAATAAATCGAGGCGCGCGCGGAAACGCGAGAACGCGCTCACGCGAAGCCCCACGCGGCGTCTGGATCGTTATCAACGCTGTCGTCTTCGTCCATGGACGCCCAGAGATCGGGCTCGCCGGCGCCGGCTCTGAGCACGCGCGCGTCGCCGTCGCTCAAATCCACCACGGTGGACGCCGCGTTCGCGTGGCGTTGGCCGATGTCGATGAGAAAGCCCAGTCCTCGCGGTAAGTACGTGTCGTAAATAACCGCCGGATCCTCGTCGCACTCGGGCACGGTCGAACACATGAGCGGTGCGTCGAGGAGGTCGAGCAGCGCCCTCGTCACGTCGCAATCCGGTATCCTCACGCCCACCGTCTTTCGGCTCTTACACTGCCTCGCCTTATCCTTGGTCGACTTGTCCATCAAGCAAACCTTCGGTAACTCTTTCGATGCCGGTAAGATGAGCGTGTACGGCCCCGGAAGACACTGTTTCGCCAGCTTGAACGGCAAAGGCATCCCGGGTTTCGGGTTACTCGGAAATCCCGTCGTGTACGCGTCGATATCCTGAAATCCTCGACACAAAATGCTCAGCGGTTTGTTCAACCCGGCATTCTTGATGTCGTACAATTTTTGTACCGCGTTTTGATTCGTCAGATCCGCCACGAACGCGTATTTCGTGTCCGTGGGGATGATCCCGACCTCGCCCGCGCGAATCGCCTCCGCCGCCTGGTCCAGCTTCCACGCCTCCCCCTCGAGACCGACGACGTCGAGATCGAGCTCGACGTACATCGCCTCCGCGACGAGCGTCGCCTGACCGCCTCCTCCTCCCCCGCCTCCCCCTCGTCCGCGCTTCGCCCGCGTCGTCGTCGTCCTCGCCCTCGTCCGCTCGCCGCCACCACCGCGCTTTTCCCACCGCCGCGTCCGCGCGCGCCCTCTCACCGCCCTCTCTCCTCCGCGCGCGCCGACGCGCGCGCGCGCATCGACGCGCGCGCGCACTCTCGCCATCGTCGCCATCGTCACCGCCCGTTCGCTCGCGCGCGGCGCGTTGTCGCGTCCGCACTCGTCGCCGCCTCGATCGATCGATCGATGTCTCGACGAGACGACGACGACGACGATCGCCGTCGCCGTCGACGGTCGAGGAGCGCGTCGAGATCGTCGTCGTCGAGGTCGAGGTCCGCGAGCGCGCGCGCGCGAGGACGCGGGAGGAGAGAGCGGCGTCGGGAGCGACGACGAGGTGGATGCGAATCGAGAAGCCCGTCGCGTTCGTCGTCGTCGTCGTCGTCGTCGAGATCGCGATCGAGGAGGGAGAGGAAGCGACGACGAAAGGAGGAGAGACGTCGTCGTCGTAAGAGGGAGAGGAAGCGGCGGCGGCGCGAGCGGAGCGGATCGAGGTCGAGGTCGAGGTCGAGGCGTCGGTCGCCGCCGCCGGGACGCGGCGGCGACGCCGACGAGAGAGACGCACGCGATCGAGACGCCGTGGTCTCGAACGAGGCGCCCGTGCGTCAAGATACATCGCCAGAACCCGACCCCGAGCCCGCGGCGCCGCTTCCCCCGCCTCCGACGTCGGCGGCGATGACGCTCGAGCAATATCGAGCGTACGTCGCCTCGCAGGCGCACACCAAGGGCACCGTGCACGCCACGCCCGCCGAGGAAAAGGCTGAACAGGAGGATAAGAGAAAGCACGGGTGGTGGCCGTGTATGAGTTACAAGTGCTCGGGGAAGACGCTCAACCCAAAGGTGGCTGAAAAATGCGAGGCGTGCGGCGCGTTGAAGCGCATAACGGGCTCCTCGTTCAACGCGTCCATGTCCGCCGACCAATATCGCTGGAACACCGAGGTTCGTCGTCGGTGACGACGCGTCTCATTCATAGTTTAGTTTTTTTCCATCGTTGTAGTGATAGATTCCACTCGTAGCGCACGGTTTCGTCGCCTTCTCGACGCGCGTCCCGGCGCGTCCCGGCGTCTCGGCGTCTCGGCTCCGGGGACACCAACCTCCGCGACGACACATAGCATCGCGCGAGCGCGCGCGAATCTGAGCCCTCCCGAGTCGCGCGCGAGAAGTGTACGGACGCGTCGCGCGCGTCTTTGGACGCGCGCGCGAGTTTGACGCGCGTGAATCGACGAAGGAACGAACGTCGGCGGGAGGGATGCTAGCGCTATCGCAATCGTTATCCTTCCGGGCGCCCGTGAATCTCAGGCGCGAGTCGCGAGCGAGTCGAGGGGAGTCGAGGCGAAAAACAATCTCACACGCGTGGGGCACGCGCTCGCGCGCGGCGGAGCGCGCGAACGGGCCGGATGAGCGGTATTACGAAGAGATGGCGTGGGGGGACGGCGCGGTGAGAACGGCGAGCGAGGACGGCGAGGCCGAATCGTGTCCGTTGGATTTGCACGACGAACGAGCGAGCGATTTTGAAGCCGTCATGTTGGTTGTGGGGACGACCGTGGGAGGTGGTTTCTTGGCGATGCCGTATTTCGCGGCGCCGACGGGATTCCTACCCGCGGTGATGATGTCGGTGGGCGCGTGGGCGGTGTTGGCGGCGAGCGGATTGATGGTTGCAGAAACGCTCATGCATACGTGGGCGAGGTCCAGTGGACGAGCGGTCAGTTTGTTGAGCGCGACGACGGAATATTTGGGTAAGAAATGGGGTTTCATCGCCGCCGTGTCGTTCTTCATTATGATGAACTGCACGCTGGTGAGTCAGCTGGCCAAGTGCGGCGCGTTAGCTTACCTTTTTAGCGACGGTGCGGTATCACACATCAGTGGCGCGGCGATGACTGCGGCGACCATCGGCGCCGTGTCGTTCTCTAGGATGGCCGCCAAGGTGAACGCGTACGCTACGGTTGGGATTTTTGTGTCGTTTACGGCTATTTGCGTCTTCGGCATGGCCAACTTGGCTCCCAGTAATCTCGCTTTCATGAACTTTGCCGCAGCTTTGCCGGCGTTACCCGGACTTTTCCAGCTCTACACGTATGGAGAATGTCTTCCGACCCTCGTCGACATGCTCAGAGGCGATAGGAAGCGCATCAGACGCGTGATTCTGATGGGCACCACAGTGCCTCTGCTCATGTACACAGCCTGGTTATTTGTCGCGCTCGCTCAGAATGGTTCTTGGGCGTCGAATGCCGATCTCGCCCAGTCTATGTTAGAGAGTGGCGGTGTGCTCGGCGCTGCGACGGCATCGGTGGCGATCGCAGCTTCCATCTCGACGCTGATTGGTGGGTACCTGGCGTTGAGTCGATTCTGCGCCGACGCGTTGAGGAAGAAAACAGTGGCGCACTCCAAGTCTGTAATTTCGCTCACCCTTTTACCTTCGCTGTTCTTTGCCTTTAAAGGACCAGAGGTGTATTTTTCCGCTCTGCAATTTTCTGGAGCGGTTGTCGTAATTATATTATGGGGCATTTTGCCGCCGCTGATGGCGAAGGCGTTGTGGACGAGAGAAGGACGTTTTGACGAAATCAAAAAGTCCCTCGTTTACGTTTGGACGAGTGTCGCAAGCGTCGCATTGGGCTTTGGTGTGCGCTCCGTAGTGTACGCCTAGAGATAATACTATCGTACAATTACACGTTACAGGTTGTGACCATTCTCTGACCTGTTGTTTCATAGAACGAGTTGGCCGAGTTGTTGAGGATAGAACTCAATAGTAAACAGTTGATAATCACCTAACATCATTGACACACACGCACAAACTACAAAATCATGTTTCTAAAGTTGAATCTCGCTCAGAGCGCGTTGAACGCGCGCTGGCGAACTCAGTTTCTTGTATGCCGAGAGCCATTGTGCGTCATCGAAGAGTTGTTCCTTGTCGTTTTTCTCGCCGTCCTGCTCTTCGAAGGCATGACGGGTGGCGGCTTGAACATTCGAACTGGACGAAAGACTGGCGTATTCATCTCGTATCTTTTCGGGTATCACTATGTCGTTTTCTATCAGCGGCGCGGACTGAACAACCACTCGTTTGATCGCAACCTCGACTTCGTCGTCGACGTCTTTCGAGTCAACCCACGGCGCGGCGGTTGATTCAAAAGACCGAGGAGTGACTGACTCGCGCCCTTCTACCGGTGACACGAGTAAAACCGAACCACGACGAGACGCCCGCAAACCTCCCAGCGCCTCGATAACATCGTCAATCGGCAGATTATTCCTAGACGTCTTCCGAAGTCGCGGACCGGCTCGAGCCAGATTCACGACGTGTAGACGTATGATGCCTCTCTCCTCTTCTCCCTCGGGTTCGCATCCAAAAAATCTAAAGTACAATCCAAGTTGCGTCCATCCGCGCCATCGCGCGTACGTCATCGCCGCTTCTCGCATTCTCATCAAAAATTGAACCGCCTCGCGTCTGTCTTCATCTTCTCCGCTCAACGCGAGCGCCGCGACGTTCGACTTCCCGCACACCGTCTCCTTGGTCGTCATCACCACGTGTCCCGGCAAACCACCCACGTGTCGATCCGGTCCCGCGAGCGCTCCGGTCGTCCCGCTCGTCGCGAGGTCCCACCTTTGATCGAATTCCACGTTGTTGTGACAAATCATAAACTCATCCGCCCAGTCCCCGAGCGCGCCCTGATCCACGAGATTGGGCGTCCTCCCGCTCGCCAATCGGAGGACGGCGTCGAACGGTACCGCGTTGGGATCCATGCCGTCGCTCTTGTCGAGCACGCGTCCGCTCACGCGCAGGTGCTCGACGTAATCGCGTTCCCGGAGCCATTCCTGGGCGACGGTGAACGCCGTCGCGTTGGCGACGCCGCGCGCGGGAATGCCCGACGAGACGAACGCATCACGCAGATGTAAGCTCTCGCGCAGTTTTGCGCGGGACCAAAGCGACGACATCGCCCGCGCGTCGTCGACTGGCGCGTGCGCGGCGGTTGCGTTTGAACTCGTCGCGAACTGTCTCGGCGACGGTTTTGAGATTTGGAAGAATTTTCGCGCAATTTACTCGATGTGGTGGTGACTATGATTCGTTGAATGTCGAATATTGAATGGTATTCAGCGTCGTTCTAAGGAGCGTCAGGGGAGCGTCAGTGCGGAATGTAGCACGGGACTTCCTGAGGTCGAATTTCGCCGGCTTCGCAAATGATGGCTTGCACGCACGCGCACGGGATGGCGTCGTAGGTGAGATTCATGATCGAAAGGTTCGGCGCATCTCGGACGGCGGCGAGAACGCCCTCGGATCCGCCGATGTTGATGACATCCTGGACGTCGCCGAGCTCGTTGAACGCGAAGGCGTCGAATTGAACGCGTTCGGAAAACTTGCACGTCTCGGCGGCGATGTACACCGGAATCGAGCGCGCAACCGCCGCGTGCGCTACCGCGCTCGAACCGATGCGCGAGAGAACGACACCATTGCTGAGGCACGCGGCGGCGCCAATCATGACCTTGGTCGCGTTTTCCATAGAGTAGCTCAAACCGTTGAGAGCGGTGAAAACGCAATCAATGCCTTGCGCGCACAAATCGCTCAGAATGCCCGGACCTTCATTCGAAGGTCGGCTGTCGACGACCGTGACGGTGAACTTGATGCCAGCTCGGTGAGCGCTCACGAGAATGTCGCGGACAGCCTTGGACGCGCCGTGCGTGACGATGACGTCTCCGTTTTCAATCTTCTGAACGCCGGTGGTGACGATGGACTCCAATGCGACATCGAGCTTTTCCTTGATAAAGTAATCAATGTGCATCAACGTCTTTTGCGTGCACGCTTCGTTCGTCAAGGACTGGTTTTCCTCCTTAGACAAACGAGCCAGATGCGTCTTCAACGATCGCACGGCGTTGCCCATCGCCACGCCCATGGGACGAGCCTTGTCGAGCGCGTGCACGACCTGGTTCAAATGGTGAGTGAGAGAAAGCGCGTACTTTCCATCAGCTGGTACTTCAAACGTCTCCACGACCGTGCGCAAGACGTTCAAGAGCGCACACAAGCGCTCGCGCGCGCCCTTGGTCTTTCCACGCGCGTAGTTGAGCGCCAAACGTTCCACAGTAGGATGCGCCTTCACCACGGCGACGCAATCTTTTGACGCCCCTCGCAAGTGCGAGACGCCCGAGATCAACTTACCCACCGCCTGATCGTTCGTGACCGGCACTTTCTTCTTCGATCCAGTCGACGCCTTCTCGTCCGCACCGCGCGCGCTCGCGCTCGCCTTGGCGCCTCCGCTCGCTCCGCCGCCCTCAGCCGCCGCCTTCTTCGCGCCCCCGCTCGCGCCTCCGCCCTCTCCAGCCTTGGCCGCCGCCTTGGCCGCGCGCTGCGCCTCCTGCAACGCCCGTCGCTCCGCCTTGGTCATCTTCGGCTTCGGTGGCGGAATATCTCTCGGAGGTCCGACCTCCTTCTTCTTCTTTTCCTTTTTCGTCCCCGCCTCGCCCTCGGCTCCGCGCGCGTTCGCCGTCACGCTCGCCTTATCCTCCACCTCCCTCGCCATCGCCTCCACCGCCTCATCCTTCGCCTCGACGACCTCTCGCTTGCCCTCCTCTTCTCTCGTCGCCTCCTCTCGCTCTCGCGCCCCACCCTTGGCCCCGCCGTCCGTCGACGCGCGCACGGGCAAAATCATCACCGGCGATCGACTCACCGCCCCCATGTACCCCTCCCTCTCGCGATCCTCGCTCGCGCGCGGAATCGACACCGTGTTCGCGCACCCATCGCCGCTCTCGCGCGTCCCTCGCGTCGGCGCCGCCCCCGCCTCCTCCGCCATCCGTCGAAGCTCTCGAAACACGCCCGACCTCGGCGTCCCTCGCCCGTTTTCGCCGCCGTCGCTCGCGCGCGGCGTCGGGGAGACATCGAACCCGACCGTGCGCGTGCGCGGCGTCGTCGAGTCGCACGCGTGGGCCTTATCCATCGATCCTCGACCCGTCGTTCCCTCGCGCTCATCCGTCATGATCGCGGGGCCCTCGAGCCGTCGCGCGCGTCGTACTATGGGGTTTCTTTCCCCGTTTATCTTTCCGAGAGGCGGGTCGACGATGATGATGATGATGATGATGATGAAGTCGACGCCGACGACAGACGCCGACGACGACGGTGTCGACGACGTCGCGCGATCGATCGCGACGACGCGTCTCCGAGGAGCGAACGCGTCGCGGACGTCCGCGACGACGGAGCGCGAGCGTCGATCGGATTCGGATTCATCTTCGACCGTCCGTCTGATTTCTGAGAATACTCATCGTCGCGCGTCGTCATGCGCGCGCGTCGAGGGGAGGCGCGCGGTTGTATCTCTCGTGCGTTTGCGCTCGTCGTCGTCGCGTGGGCGTGCGCGGCGACGCTCGCGCGTGGGTTCAAAGAGAAGGATTTTAAGACGTGCGAGACGAGCTCGTTTTGCGCGAGACTTCGGGACGCGTACGCGGGACGAGGCGAGGCGCGCGGTGACGACGCGGTGGTGAAGGGGAGCGATGGAAACGAGGAGAGCAGTGCAACGGACGATGCGGAGGCGGTGAAGGCGAGGGGTGAGGCGGCGGCGCGGGCGCGATGGATCGGCGGCGAGGACCACGCGAGCGCGCGTGAGGCCAAGACGGCGGAAAAGTTCATCGAGTTTGACGTCTTCGGCGCGTCGAAGAAAGAGATGGGACCGAAGGTGTACGCGCGATTAGAGGCTTTCACGACGGGGGCGATTCGTGTGCGCGTGGACGAGCGAGAGACGCCGAGATACGTTCCCGTGGATGTGTTGACGAAGGAGGCGGAATTCGACGAGCGCGTTCGATGCGCGCTCAGGGTGACGAAACGGACGAGCGATTTATTGGAGATTGAGGCCGTGGAGACGATGACGATGACGAGAGTAAGTCTGAATCCGTTCAAGGTGGAGGTGTTCGAACCGAACGCGGGGTCAGACGCCAAGCCGATGGCAGCGTTGAACCAACGCGGCGGTTTCGTGTTCGAGACGACACCCGAGGCGCGCGAGTCCGAGGGAGACGAGGGGAGCTGGTCCGAGTCCTTCAACGGACACACGGACACGAGAAAACGCGGACCGATGGGCGTCTCTTTCGATGTCACGTTCCCCACCGCCAGCGATGTGTACGGGATCCCGGAGCGGGCGACGGCGATGAGTTTGAAGCCCACGCAGGCGTACGAGACGCCGAGCTCGGGATGGTTCGGCGGTTCGAGCGACGTGGGATCGCGCGTGGAAAAGCAGTTGGGCGAACCGTACAGATTGTACAATCTCGACGTGTTCGAATACCTCGATGAGAGCCCGTTCGGACTATACGGATCCATTCCCATTATGACGGCGCACGGCGTCTCGAATGGCGTCGCGAAGACGTCGGGCGTGTATTTCCACAACCCGAGCGAGATGTACGTGGACGTCAACGTCGACGGCTCGAACGGCGTGCACACCAAGTGGATGGCCGAGAGCGGCGCGATGGATGTGTTCTTCCTTCCGGGCGCGACCCCCGACCGAGTGTTGCGTCAGTACACCGCGTTGACGGGCACGACGTCGATGCCGCCGATGTTCGCCCTGGGTTACCACCAGTGCCGATGGAACTACCGCGACGAAAAAGACGTCAAGGAAGTGGATGAAGGTTTCGATGAGCACGACATCCCGTACGACGTCTTGTGGCTCGACATTGAACACACGGACGGTAAGCGGTACATGACGTGGGATAAAGGTCCTTTCCCAACGCCCAAGCGCATGATTGAAGACGTCGCCAGCCGCGGCAGGAAAATGGTCACCATAGTCGATCCTCACGTCAAGATTGACGACGCGTATCCGATTTACAAGGAGGCGAACGACAAGGGATTCTATGTCAAGAAGAATGACGGCGCGTCAGATTTTGACGGCTGGTGTTGGCCGGGAAGCTCCAAGTACTTGGACGTGACGAACCCAGAGGTGCGCGAGTGGTGGGCGGGCAAGTTTTCGCTCTCATCCTACGCGGGTTCGACGAAGGATCTGTACATTTGGAACGACATGAACGAACCGTCAGTGTTTAACGGTCCGGAGATAACCATGCAAAAGGATTTAATCCATCACGGCGGCGTCGAACATCGCGACGTTCACAACGCCTTCGGCATGTATTACCACATGGCCACCGCCGAGGGTATCAAACGCCGCAATGACAAGCGTCCGTTTGTCCTCTCGAGAGCCTTCTTTGCCGGAACACAGCGCGTTGGACCTATCTGGACTGGCGACAACGCCGCGGATTGGAAGCACCTCGCAGTGAGTCTTCCGATGGTGTTGACGCTCGGTGTCAGCGGCTTGACGTTCAGTGGTGCCGACGTCGGTGGGTTCTTCGGTAATCCGGACGCAGAACTGATGACTCGCTGGTACCAAGTCGGCACGTACTATCCATTTTTCCGCGGACACGCGCACTTGGAGACGAAGCGTAGAGAACCGTGGCTCTTCGGCGAAGAGAGCACGGCGATCATTCGCACGGCGATTCGCGAGCGATACGCGCTCCTGCCGTACATTTACACGTTGTTTGAAGAGTCTCACAGGGTCGGCGCACCGGTGCTTAGACCGCTGTGGTACGAGTTCCCCAACGATCAGAGCGCGTTCAAGAGACAAGACTCTTTCATGCTGGGATCCGCCATTTTGGTTCAACCGGTGTTAACTCAAGGCGCGACGTCGGTCTCGGTGTATCTTCCCACGGGTGTGTGGTACGAACAAAAGTCGGGGGCGCGACACGTGGGCCCGAAGACGATGAACGTCGCCGTCACGCTCGAAGACGTCCCGGTGTTCCTGAGAGGCGGGACGATTTTTGTGCGCAAGGAGCGAGCTCGACGTAGTTCGACGGCGATGAGAGGGGACCCGTTGACGGTCATAGTCGCGCTTGATGAGAACGGTCGCGCCTCCGGGACGTACTACGCCGACGACGGTGAGAGTTACGAGTACGCCTCGGCGCGCTCGGCGTTCGCGCGTCGTTCTCTCTCCTTTGAAAACAATCGCTTCGCCGTCTCGGGCGCCTCCGCGGCGGACGGAGGTAGCGGTAACGCGAAGACGTTCACGGATGACTCCGTCATCGAGCGCGTGTCGGTGTACGGCTTGTCTTCCAAGCACACGGGCGCGACGTGCTCCACGGGCGACGAGCTCGACATTGCTAGAATCGGACGCGACGCCGCGGCGCACATTAGACAGCCCAACCAGGCCATTTCGAAAGATTTCACCATCTCCGTTCGCAGATAAGCGACCGAGACGGACTTTGTTTTAATCAATTACACAGCTTTGCGATTATTACACGTTGTACACGACCGGTAGGACGCAACTCGCCGCGAAGGACGCCCACATCAACCTCCACCTCGAACGCAGAGCGCACCACGCCGCGAAATACCGCGCCACCGGCTTGGCCAACCGTCTCGCGATCTCAGCCACGATCGCAAACTTCGCCTCCGCCTCCGGACCGCTCGGATCGAAGAAGAACACGAGCGGATTACACGCCGCGTACTTCGCCGTCGGCCAGTGCGTCAGCGAGCTCGCCGACAACGTCATCAACACCGCCAACGCCAATCCACCGATCGTGCACCGTCCCCAGAACGTGTCCGACCGCGCCGTACCGTCCGTTTCTCGACGCACAGTCTCCGTCTCCGTCTCCTTCGTCGTCTCCGTCGTCGTCGTCGTCTCGACGCGTCGTCGCGTCTTCATGAACGGCGCCTTGCCTCGCTGTTCCTCCAACGTCTCCCAAAACGTCTCCCAAAACGCGCGCTTCTTCTCCTCGACCGCGTCTCTCGACGACGATTCCTCGGACGCATCCCCCTCGCGTCTCGCGCGCGTCCTCGTCCTCTCAATCGTCGTCCTCGTCGTCGAAAACGTCCCGACACCGACGCATCCACCGTCGTCCCGACCGAGCGTCCGTCGACATCGACGCCCGCGTCTGCGCGCTCTCGCGTCTCCACCGACGCTCGACGTCGCCGACCGACGCACCCGAACGCTCGCGCGCGTTCTCACCGTCTCGCGCGTCGTCACCGCGCGCATGCGTCCCACGTCTCGCGTCGTCGCTCTGCCGTCTGGATAACGCGACGCGTTCGTCGTCGTCTCGCATGGCGTCGACGCTCGCGGTCGTCCCCGCGGCGACGCGAGCGCCTCCGCGGTCGTCGTCCGCGCTCGCGCGTCGCCCTCGATCGACGCGCGCGACGGCTCGCGCGCGAGAGACGCGCGCGGGATCCACCGCGGGGACGTCGTCATCCTCCGAGACGCCCGCGACGTCGCGACCGAGTCGCGGGGTCATCGACGACGAGATGTTCGCGCGAGAGACGACGTCGATCGGTGCGTTTCATCGCCGGTACTCCTGGCTCGCGCGCACGGGGAGACTGGAGCGGGCGAGGACGGTGGCGTTGACGGGGTTGGCGAGACGTCCCGACGACGCGACGAGCGCGGCGACGAGCGCGCGGGCGTGCTTCGCGTGCGGTGATGCGGAGGGAGGACGGGAGGCGATGCGAAGACATCGAGAGAGTTTGAAGGGTGGGGATGTGAGCGTGGTGACGCTGTGCGCGTGGGCGGAGGCGGAGTCGATGGTGAAGACGCGGGAGGGGGAGGCGAAGGCGAGGGCGTTGCGGCGAGAGGCGACGACGTCGACGAACGGGACGGTTTCTGAGATGTGTGACGCGTGGGTGGCGTTCGGGGGACACGAAGTGGAACATGGGAGATGGGATAAGGCGAAAAAGTGTTATACGCGGGCGTTGAAGGTGGCTGAGGGCGCGGAGGATGCGCGAACGAGGGAGAGCGCGGCGGTGGCGGCGCACTCGTGGGCGAGACTCGAGGCGAGGAGGAGGAATCCGAAACGGGCGCGAGAATTGTTCGTCAAGTCGGTGGAACTGTGCGAAACGCTCGTGTCTAATTACACGTCGTGGGCGGCGTTCGAGCTCGGACGCGGACGGAGCGATCAGGCGAGGAGTTTGTTTGAACGCGGCGCCGCGTTTTGTCGAGGCGTCGAAGACGGCGCCGGCGACCGTGGTCGAGCCGCGCGTCGCGCGCGATCCATGGCGTCGGCGTTGTTCGCGAATTGGGGGGAATTAGAGGGACAGTGTGCGTTGCGCGCGGACGGAGACGCGAGCTCCTCGGAAGAAACGATGGACAAGGCGAGAGAATTGTTTAATCGCGCGTGCGTCGTCGACAAGAAGAACGTCGCCGCGTGGCTCAAGTGGAGCGAGCTCGAGAAGGACATCTCTCGAGGAAGTTCACACCGCGGAGGCATCGTGACGAGCGCTCGTAGAAATTACGTGTCGAACCGTCGGCAGTTGGACGTCTTGAGCGCCGGTCTCAAGGCGAATCCGGGGGAGTTACGACTCGAGCACGCCTTTGCCATGGCGCTCAAGCTCAACGGCGACATCGAATCGGCGACAAAGCGGCTCGAACGTTTGAGTGAAAGATTTCCGAAGAGTTCGCACGTTTGGCACGCGATCGGAACGATGCGTCAAGAGTCTGGAGACTTTGAGGGCGCGATCGAGGCGTTCGATCGCGGTTCGTTCGCGTCGGGCAAGGCAAATTTGCCGTGCATCACGGCGGCGGCGGCGGCCGAGTTCCACGGAGGAGCGTACGGTCGAGCGCGTCAACTCTTCGTGCGGGGTGAAGCCGTGCCGAAATATCTGAGCACCAGACGCGAACGCGCTGCGCATCTTCGACTCTGGGCATTGTTGGAGAAGCGCGTGGGAAGCGAGGAGATGACGCGAAAGTTGTTCATTGCCGCCACCGCCGAGGATCGAGCCGACGCCGCGACGTGGCTCCAATGGGGACAGTGGGAGAAGCGCGTCAACAGCGCCGACGCCGCACGCAAAGTGTTCAAAGATGGTGTGCGATACGGCACCAATAACGGTCAATACTTTGTGTATCAGGCGCTCGCCACGCTCGAGGCGGAGATGGATAACAAAGACTCAGCACGAGAGCTGTTTGAACAGGGATGCGCGGCGCATCCTCGAAGCGCGTCTTTATGGCTTCAGTGGGCTCTTTTCGAGCTTTCATCGTCGAAACAGGAAATGGAAAGCATCGCAAACTCGATCGCCATCATCAAGCGAGGCGTTTTGCGCGCGCCGCCGCACATTCCTTTGCTCGAATTGTGGCTTGGTTTGGAGCGCCGACGCGGAGACGAAGACAGCGCGGCAGAGGTCGAGGCGAGACTGAAGCAACTCGTGTCCGAACAGCGATACGCACCGGTCGGTAAGGAAGTGACCGTAGACTAAAATCCAATGTTGTAGTATTTCAAGCAGCTAGCTAGCTCTAAGCGAATCAATCCTCTTCTTGCGCGTGCCATTCGGAGATAAGCGATTTGATGGCGTCGTTCACCGCGAACGACACCGCGACGCTCAGCGGTCCTTTTATCCAATTCATCGTCAGCCCTTTGTACAATCCACGCACACCTTCCGTGTGTGCGATTTTTATCACGGCTTGCCGCGTGCTCATGCCCATCTTACCCAAGACTTGCACTCGTCGGCGAACAACGTCGAGCGGATACGTGATGCTCTGCGCCAATAATCCAGCCATGCCTCCGTAAAACAGGCGACTGGAGACCGGCAGCGTCGCATGGCTCGGAATCTCTTCCCCGTTCATCTCGGCCTGTTTCACCGCTCGCTTGATGTGGAACGCTTTCAGCGTCTCAAACGTGGCGAATGATATACCGCCGTACGGGATGATTCCGATGAGCGTCGGCGCGAGACCGCCATACAGACTCAGCAAACCTCTCTGGCGAACAAGTGTGGCGATGTCGGCGAGCGGCGTCTTCACAGAGGGACCACTCGCAGCGAATCGCGCGCGTAACATGTCCAAAGGGTACGTCATGGTGGTCGCCGTCGCGCCGGCGGCGGCGCCGGCGCAGAAGCGAGACAGAATTCTCAGCTGATCCTCGCGCTCGCGCGCGTCGATTCCGAAGAACGCGGGAAGCTGACCCTTCGTGATCATGTCCATGTAACCGTCGTACTTGGGGAACACGAGGAAACTAACGCCGGCGTAAGGCATCACTCTGACCATTTGTACGCCGTTACCGCGCCAAAGCGCGGAGAAACCCTCGGTTTCGATGATGTCTCTTGCGGTGCGCAACGCGGCGTTCAGCGTAAACTCTTTTTGCGTGTCAACCTGGTAGATGATCTTGACGCGATCCGCGGGAGCGACGACTGTCTTCGCGATTGCTCCGGCGACTGCGCCGCTGCACAACGTCTCGAAAGCGGTGATGGATTTACGTTCGTGCCACGTCACCGGTACGTGAGACTCAGGCGGATCCTCATCCATCACCGCGTGGCGGAATGTCGGACCCACTCGCTGGAACAGTAAGTCATTCGCCGTGAAACCGATCGCGGCTGCGAACGGACCTTTCACCCACGTCAAAGTCACCCCTTTGAATAATCCATTTCTCACGCCCTCTGTGTAATAAATCGTACGTAAACCCGTCCAAATGCTCGTGTACAGAGGCGTCGATCCGCCTTCACTGATGTGGACTTGCATGCGCCGTCTCACGACGTGCAGAGGGTACGTCGCCGTTTGCGCCACCACCCCTGCGAATCCTCCTGCGATGAGTTTTAGGTGTATGGGCATCTCAAATTCATCTTCTCGAACGATGCTCATCTCTCGCGTCGCTTGATTGACGTACATCGATTTCAGTGTCTCGAACGTCGCAAAGCTAATTCCTCCGTACGGCACGATCCCGACGAGCGTCGGCGTGAGACCATTGTACAGGCTTCTCGCCCCACCCTTAGTCATCACGTCGTAAAGATACCCAGCGCTCCCGAACATGCCTGAAATATTCGGCGCGGGGTGCATCGGCGAGTGCGCCGCCAGCCGCGCGTGCAACAAGTCCAAAGGATACGTCACGATCGTCGCCGTCGCTCCTGCCATCGCCCCCGCCACAAACCTCGTCCTCATATCACCCACCGGCGGCGACCGTTCGTCCTCTCCCCTGTGTTTACGCACCGCGTCGTTATCCGCCTCGACGCCGAACGTCGAAGCCAATGCCGAGTTGTACGCGTTAAACGTCCCGAACGTCGTCGCACTGTACGGCAATATCCGCAACACCGCCGCGTTACAACCGCGCCAGAGCGCGAAAAACCCTTCGTTTCGCACGATGTCTCGCGCCATCGCTATCCCCGACCGCAGCGTGAACCGTCCGCTCTCCCTGTCCACCTGATACAAAAGTTTCACTCGGTCGATGGGCGCCGTCACCACGCGCGAGATCCCGCCCGCCATCGCCCCCGCGAGCACGCGTTCGAGCGTCACAAAGGTGTATTTCCGCACGGCTTCGTCCTCGTCCCGTTTCACGCCCGAGGATGTCGCCGCCGCGTCCGCATCGCCCGTTCCTCGCGCGCGAGTGAATAATCCCATCCCGCGCGTTCACGCGATCGCGCGATCGCGCGGTCGTGCGCGCGAGCGTAGGCGGCGCGCGACGCTCTCTGCGCGCGCGTTCGCGCGTTCGCTCGCGCGCGCGCCGTCGATCGACCCACCGACGCGCGCCCGACTCTGCCGGGGTCGCGCGACGCCTCAGAACCTGGCGCTCGTGTCGCACACGTTCGCGCGTCTATGCGCCTCACCGCGCGGTCCAGAGCCGTCGTCGCTAGCGTCATCGCGCGCGTCGAACCTCGCGCGTCCGTTCGCGCGCGTCCCATCGCGCGCGGCGTCATGATTCGCGACGAGGGTGACTTGGAGGATGCGGGCGCGCTGGGGACGTCTTCGGATTCCGACGCGTCCGACGTCGCGCGCGCGAGGAGAGACAGGCCCACGCGCACGGAAAGACGCCGACGAGCGCGGTTTAACAGTGTCAAGCTCGAATGTCCGGCGTGCGGGCAGGAGATACGGTCGAACGCGCTGCGAATGCATCTGCAAAAGTGCGCGCGGGACCTGAGCGCGGCGGTGCCGTCGGCGACGTGGACGAAGACTAGCGGTGGTGACGTGAACGAGGGGGCGAGGCGAGCGCTGGCGCTTGCGATGGAGGCGAACGAGGCGTTCGAGACGCGAGTGAAGCGGATGTGTTACAGACGGCGGGGTGAGGAGGATGGGGAACGCGCGACGCCCGAAGCGTGCGCGGCCGAGTTGGGCGTGCCGGTGGATCGAGTCAAGATGACGCTTCGAAGGGCGAGTTTGAAGATTGATTTAGTGCGAGACGAGACACCGTTGGACGTGGTGTTCGAGGACGATGAGTTTTTGGTGGTGAATAAACCGCCAAACCTCAGGTTTCATCCGAATCATAGATTTGAGGGAAATTCATTGTTGTCCCGCGCGTTACACCATTTGGACGGCGCGGACGCGACGCCGTACATCGTGCACAGATTGGACATGGACACGTCGGGCGTGGCGGTGTTCGTGAAAAAGCATAGTTTGGTTTCGGACGTGGCGAGACAGTTCCAGGAAAAGACGGCGAAGAAGACGTATTTGGCGGTGTCTGTGGGCGTGGCGCCACCAGAGTGCGGCGATAGTTTCGTCGTCGACGCGCCCATCGGCGACCACGGCATCGTGCGAGAGGCGAGAACAGTGAGCTTTGACAGCGATGGGAAAGAGGCGAAAACGACGTGTGAGATTGTGTCCAAGAAGAGCACGACTCTGTTCGATATCATGGATGAAAGTGTGGCAGCGATGACGACGCCGAAGGGCGTCTCGCCCGCGCCAGCGGCGGACGCAGCGACGTCGGCTACGGCCATAGCCGCCCTCGTTCGTGTGACGCCACTGACGGGTAGAACGCACCAAATTCGCGTGCACTTGGCGCACGCTGGTTTACCCATCGTGTCTGACGCATTGTACGGTCCGCATCTGCGTTGGGGCGCACAAAACGAGGAAGACATTCCAAAGATGATTTGGAGTGCAGCGCAGCTCGCGGCGTGCAACTCTGAAAATCCGACTCAAATGCATCAGTTGACGCCTCCAGACTCTCGCGACGCGCCGGAACCGTACGGGAAGTGGGGTGGAGCGCTAAGTATACGTCGTCAAGCCCTTCACGCACACAAGCTCGAACTACAACATCCCGAAACTGGCGAGACGCTGTTGTTCAGGGCCAAGATGCCCGACGATATGCGAGGAGTCTGTGAAGCATTGGGTCTCGAAACGTCGGAATTCTAGTCATGCCATGTAATGTATTAATCAATAGAATCGCTAGTAGGAGTTGCTACACCGCCGGTCACGTAGTCCGCCGGCACGGTACCATTCCAATCCCGGAGTGACTTTCGATCGGTGGCTTGTCCGCTCGGAAGTTTCTCGTCGTCATAAGGCGCTACCGCGTGCTTGTCAATGATTGCCTTCATCTCTTCGGCTTGAATCGTCTTCTTCTCCAACACTGCCGCCTGGAGGGCTTCGATCGCCGCCTTCTGTTTGACAACAAATCTCTTCGCCGCCGCGTACTGAGCTTCCATCAATCGACGCGTCTCTTCGTCAGCTCGCGCGTAACGCTCGAGCGTCGTGCTCGGAAGGATGTATTCCTCGCGATTGCTTCTCAAGAAATCATTGACTTCTATGACGTGTCCTGTGGGAACGTAACCAAACTCGCTATTTTCATCGCTCATCGCCGCATTGTTGACGAAGAAAGTCGCAATCTCTCTCGCTCTACCGCTGTACGGAGCGGTGACCTTGGTACAGTTGTCAAAGCCGTAGAAGATTTCTTCAGCAACAGATGGCACTAAGGACGAACGCAAGTGTCGTCGCATAAAGCCCTTGGTGAACGCACCCGGACGCAGCGCCACAGGATTTTCCGCTATCGCCACCTGGCCTTCGGCATTGGACTCTCTCGCCACGATGGTGATGAAGGACAAGTCAACCATATCCTTGCACAACAAATGATACGCGACCGCCGCGGCGGAGTGGATGAGTGCGAGACGCTTTTCATTCTCTTCGCCGAGTCCTTGCGGCAAAATCTTACCCAGAGTCTCAGCCTCCAACGCCGTCTGGAAATCATCCATGGTGACGGACGCTCGAGATCCCTTCGCCGCTTGCAACGCCGCAAGATTCACCACAGACGCCAGGGAGGCACCGCTAAAACCTTCCGTCTCGCCGGCGAGCAAATTCCAATCGATATCCTTATCGATCGGTTTACCCCGAGCGTGGACTTGTAAGATTTCTTTTCTTCCAGTGTAGTCGGGTTTTGGGATGACAATCTTCCGATCGAAACGACCAGGTCGAACAAGCGCCTTGTCGAGCACGTCAACTCTGTTCGTCGCGGCAATGCACACGATTTGTGTGTCGCTGTTGAAACCATCCAACTCTACGAGCAGCTGATTCAACGTCTGGTCACGTTCATCGTTACCAGAGCCACCGCCACCTCTCGGTCGGCCGACGGCATCGAGCTCGTCGATGAAAATGATAGACGGAGACTGTTTCTTCGCTTGCTGAAACAAATCACGCACGCGGGCAGCACCAACACCGACGAACATCTCAACGAATTCGGACGCGGCGAGCGAAAAGAACGTCGCGCCAGCTTCACCAGCGACAGCTCGAGCGAGGAGAGTCTTACCACAACCCGGTGGACCGGTGAGCAGCACACCCTTCGGAACCTTGCTACCACTCGCCTTAAACTTATCCGGCTTGAGGAAGAAGTCGACCACCTCTTGCAATTCAACCTTCGCCGTACCGATCCCCGCGACGTCGTCGAACTTGACCACCTCGCTCTCATCTCGAAGCTTCATTTTTGTGTTCACACGACCCTTCTTCGGCCCTGCTTTGCCCTTGCTCTTCGCTTCGTCAGCAGCCTCTTCCTCCATATCCAGATCGTCATCTATTTTCTTCTTCTTCTTCACAACCTTCACGCCAACTTTCATGAACGCATTGGCGGCGCCCATTTGATCGCCATCCGCGGCTTGAGCGGCGGCGTCCTTCTTGTCCCCATTCGCGCGCGCGATGGCAGCCTTGCGATTGCGAATTTCTCGCTTGAGAGTGTCGCGCTGCGGATCTTTTTCATCCAGCTTCTCCACCATGTCCTCCAATAACGCAATCCGCGGATCACCCTTTTCCGCCTGTCTCTGTGCTTCTTCCGCGCGTTCGAGCTCGAGAATCTTTTGACGATCTTCCCAATCTCCTCTGAAACGTTGCATGTAGAAGACAATCGCCCACACGATGAACACGCCCAATGACGGAACACCATAACCAGCGATGAAGGTCTTCACGGCAGAGCCACGATCACCGACCGCGGATAAAGTGTGACTCGCAGGTTCAGCCATGGTAGGTTTGATCTCTAATCCGACAATTTGCGTCAAGTCGTACACCTCCGTGTTGTCCGGCGCCACCTGGCAATACGCGAGTCTCCCGTCGTTGTACACAGCTACATATCTCGCGACTGCATCGACGCTCACGTACAGTTCCTTGATTTCTTCGTTCATGATGTCCACCACGAAGCGATTGTACGGGATGTGCTGCCTATCCAACTGCAACTTCGCGCGCCCGAGCGGAGTAAACTTCAACTCTTCGATGCTCAAGGGTTTGCCCACCGCTTGGCCCGGCTTCGCGTAATCCTCCACCGGACGTCTCCCAGTCTTGGTCCACTCTCGAGCGGCGCGAGATTTGCGCTGACGCGCGCGTTCTGCTCTCCATTCGTCGTACCACGCCCTCGTCCCCGGCGTGAGTAATGGTTTCTCGCTCGCTCCCAACCCATCGGGTCGAGCGTCCTGCGCGGTGGCGTTCCCCTTACGAAACCACGTCTCTCGACCGGGCAGTTTTCGCTCCAGCTCACCGATCGGACTTTCGTAAGTGTCTTTAACGTCGATCGGATCCGCCTTCACGTACGGTTTCGGCGCTATGCGTCGCGCCTTCCTCTTCTTCCCCGTCGAAGATGAGACTCCAGTCGAACCTTGCTTCGTTGCGTCGTTCCCCGTCTGTGACGGCGTACCACCGCTTGGTGTCTCCGCGTGAGGCATACGATTGATCCTAGCCTGCCTCCGCCCGCCGAGCGCGCCCGCGCGACGCCGAAGCGCCTGCGAGACGCTCGTTGGCGAAAACGCACGAACCCCACACGGAGATGCGCCAGCACCGACGACGCGCGTCGACGACGACGACGCGGCCGCGACGCGTGACCCAGCACTCGTGGGTACGTTCGCGGCGAACATATCGCGTAGACGCGCTCAGCGCTCAGCGCAGCGTCGAGTGAGGGTGGGGTGCTCACCGTCGCACCCTAAGAGCTTGAGGGTTAGGCGTCGTTGAGCGGATTTTTGTCATTTTGGTGAGTGCGCTTCAACTAAACGTCTAAGGGGCTAATCTTCATCGGTATCGGAAAATGCATCGTTTGCTTGATCCGGATGATTGGCTAACGGGTCGTCCTCGGGAAGCGCGCGTTTGACAACGTCGGAAAAATCTTCGACGACGAGGTGAGCGAAATCGTTCCGCTTGCTCGCGGGCCAGTTCTCGAGCGAGATGGTGGCGAAGTCAGCCGCGGTCAGACCATCCAAGACATCAGACGATTTGTTTGAGTCCACAAGCTTTATGGTTGTGCGAGCGACGCGCTTGGCCCAGCTCAGAATTTGATCCGGACGCCATAGCAGATGATGGCGAGTTGCGAAGATGTCTGATAAGTGCTCTAAACTTCGTGATTCGAGCGCACAGTTTGAAAAGTCAAAATGCTCGTGCGCGAGGATTTCTTGCCAATCTTTATCTCCAGAGACTGCGGCCTCAAGTTTCCAGAGAGTCGCCGTCCACGCGTACGGATGGTACAGCATGGCGCTCAGCAACGCCTTGTCCGCCGTTTGGATGTCTTTGGCGGTGGCATATAACGCCATGGCTTTGCTATACGCCCAATCAGGGAAGTTCAGCAGGCTTCCGTGCGATTCCCATTTGTCGTTGACCCAACGCTTATCCCCGAAAGTGTCTGCAAAGTCAAGCAACCATTGTTCCTCTCCGCTTCTGAGGGCGAAGTACGAGAGCATGCAGAGAGCACCTTTCGGATCGGTGTGATCGAGTCCCAGCAAGAGCTTACCGCACTCCAGAGCAGTCTTATGGCACCCACGACGAGTGAGCGCGATGACGTGTCTGAAAAGGGATTCAAACATCGGCTTGTTCTCGGCCAAGCTGAAATCTAAATGCGCGAGGCCCTTGGATGCGGCCCCGACAAAGTTTGGGTGCCACGCTCTTTCACACGCGTAGAGGCATCGTTCCAAGATTTCAGAGCTCTCCTGAGCCTGTCCACTATAGTGATAAAGCTCGGAAATGCGCAGAAGCGTTTCCAGATGCCAAGGGTAGCGAGTCAAAACGTGGAAGAGTCTATTCGGGTCGTGGGAACCGACAGCTATTTCAAAGTCAAAGTTTGCCTCTTCGTAATCATCCCTCCAAGCGAAAGAGAACTCTGACATTCGCGACGACGCATTTATGATACCTGAACTCACCATGTAGAGTCCCTCACTGCGGTAGTTTGCCCACTGTTCTCGGTAAGGACTAAACGTGCATCGTCGATTCAACTTTGCCCGGAACGCACCCGAGCGCCCGCCCGCCTTACCCACCTCTTCCGCCTCCACGGCGCTGATCACGCGCCCTCCGAAGATTCGCTTTAACTCATCCTCCGCTTTCATGTTTCGCATATCCACCGTGAGCAGACTTGAAGCGGTGGCTTCAACCTTCCCTCTCTTTCCGTCGCCTTCCTTCGCAGGCGCCGGCGAAGACACGTCTATTCCCGTGACTTCCTTGACGAGCGCGTCGATGTCCTCCTCATCCTCGTCCACTCGCTGCTGCGCCTGTTTTCTATTCTTCTTCCCCTTATTCCCACCG
>CEUM01009589.1_pt1 | contig 24401 bp, 19 predicted proteins | sample 356421 | NCBI WGS metagenome assembly CEUM01 (sample SAMEA2622716, study PRJEB7988) | marine metagenome | biome: marine biome (ENVO:00000447); feature: surface water layer (ENVO:00002042); material: "saline water (ENVO:00002010), including plankton (ENVO:xxxxxxxx)" | depth 5 m | reverse complement strand
GCGCGCGCGCGGGTGAAAAACGCACAGCCTCGAGAAGCGCCGACGGGACGCGACGGGCGCCCTTGCCATCGCATCGCGTCATCGCGTCCCGGCGCGAGAGAGACGTCGACGCGCGCGCGATCGTTCGTTCGTTCGTTCGATTCGATTCGGCGACCTCGATTCTGTACCTCTCTCGTCCGAGACGTCGACCGACGTCCGTCGTCGCCCGCGCGAGGCGGAGGCGGAGGCGGTCCGTCGTCCGAGTCAGTCGCGGTCGGTCGCGCCGTCACGAATCGAATCTGAATCGAATTTGAATCGAATTTGAATCGACGAGACGAGACGAGACCATCGTCGCGGGACGCGTCGTCCCCTCGTCGTCCGATCGTCGACGCGTCTCGTCTCGTCTCGTCTCGTCTCGTCTCGCGTCGCGCCGGCGGTCGCGCGTCGGGTCGTCGGTCTCGCGGTCGGTCGCCGTGTCACGCCCGGACCTTTCCCTCGCTTTTCTTATCCACTCGACGACGACCCAGACCCACCCGCGTGTGTGTGTGGTCGTGACGAGTCGTGATCGGTGACATTGCCCATGTCGATCACCGGTGACGCGCGTGTGTGTTCGCACACGGGGTTTCGGAAGGCTTCACTACGAGCGCGAGGACGACGAGGTGGACACCACTTCGCGACCGCGCGCGCGCCGCCCCCCGCGCGCGCGCCCGCACCCGCGACGACGACACAAGACGACGACGACGACGACGAGATGAGCGTTCAGGAGTACCTCGAGAAGCACGATCTCTCCAAGAGAGTGGAGGAAGCGCTCAACGCCGCGGTCAAGGCCAAGGCGGAGGAGCCGCTCGCGTTCGTGGTGCGTCGCGATCGATGATGCGTGGATGTGTGGATCTCGCGCGCGGATGGATGATGAGGAATGAATCGAAGGCTCGAGCGTGCGCGCGCGCGCGCGAGGGTGATACCGCGCGTGAGGGGGTATCGTTCGGTGGTGATGTTTTTGTTTCATCGAATGCGCGCGGTGCGCGCGGTGTGGAGGCGGCGCGCGCGCGCGGAGGCGATGACGATAACGACGTCGGCGGATGCGATGAAGTGTCGAACCGCCCGGTGTGCCCACTGGAGACGGGGAAGGACTGGAGTCGAGGGAACGGGGGGGGGCGACGCGCGTGGACGCGCGCGAACGCGAACGGTGGACTGACGATATGTGTCGTTGACTCGTTTTTACTCCCGCGACGCAGAGCGAATACATGAAGAAGCGCACGAGCTCGGCCATCACCAAGGTCGTGGGTCGTCAAATTTTCGACTCGCGCGGGAACCCGACCGTCGAGGCGGACGTGTACACCCACAAGGGTATGTTCCGCGCCATGGTGCCGAGCGGTGCGTCCACCGGTATCTATGAGGCCGTCGAACTTCGCGACGGTGGTAAGGAATACATGGGTAAGGGTGTCGCGCAAGCCGTCAAGAACCTCAACGAGATCATCGCCCCGGCGCTCGTGGGTAAGGATCCGCGCGACCAAAAAGCCGTCGATGATTTCATGTGCAAGGAACTTGACGGTACCGACAACAAGGGTAAGCTCGGCGCCAACGCCGTGCTCGCGGTCTCCATGGCCGTCGCCAAGGCTGGTGCCGCCGAGAAGGATGTGCCGCTTTACCAACACATCGCCGATCTCGCGGGTAACGGCAAGTTGATCCTCCCGGTGCCGGCGTTCAACGTCATCAACGGTGGTTCCCACGCCGGTAACAAGCTCGCCATGCAAGAGTTCATGATTCTCCCGGTTGGTGCGTCCTCCTTCAAGGAAGCCATGCAAATGGGCTCCGAAGTGTACCACAACTTGAAGTCTGTGATCAAGAAGAAGTACGGCCAAGACGCCTGCAACGTCGGCGACGAAGGCGGCTTCGCCCCGAACATTCAAGACAACAAGGAAGGTCTCGACCTCCTCGTCGAGGCCATCGAAAAGGCGGGCTACACCGGTAAGATGAAGATCGGTATGGATGTCGCCGCGTCTGAATTCTTGACGGAAGACAAGCAATACGATCTCGACTTCAAGACGGAGAACAACGACGGCTCCATGAAGAAGACTGGCGCCCAGATGATCGACTTGTACCAAGAGTTCATCAGCGAATACCCGATGATCTCCATCGAGGATCCGTTTGACCAAGACGATGCCCAAAACACCGCCGCGCTCACCGCCAAGGGTAACTGCCAAATCGTCGGTGACGACTTGTTGGTCACCAACCCGAAGCGCGTGCAATCCGCCATCGACGGCAAGTGGTGCAACGCCCTCTTGCTCAAGGTGAACCAAATCGGTACCATCTCCGAGTCCATCGAGGCTGTCGGCATGTCCAAGGCTGCGGGCTGGGGTGTCATGGCCTCCCACCGATCCGGCGAGACGGAAGATTCCTTCATCGCCGACCTCGCCGTGGGTTTGTCCACCGGCCAAATCAAAACGGGCGCCCCGTGCCGCTCCGAGCGTCTCTCCAAGTACAACCAGCTCCTCCGCATCGAGGAAGAGCTCGGCGACAAGGCGGTGTACGCGGGAGAACAATACAAGCACATTGCTTGGTAGACACGCTCGACACGAATTCGTCGTCGCGCGCTCCACTTCCATTTCAATACCCAAAAACATTCTAGTGCCACGCCTCGAGTCTCTCGCGCCTCTCTGTACCTTTCCCAATCGGACGCCATCGCGCGTCGCGCCCCCTCGAGCGCGCCCGCGTCGCCTCTTCGCGACGCGAGTGCGCGCACAAAAATGGCGATATTTGAGACGCGCGCTCGCGACGGCGCCGTCGACGTCGACGACGACGGGGGACTTGCGCGCGCGCGCGATGAAAATATCGTTCGCGAAGCGTCGCGAGGCTTCCACGATGACGTTCCGCGGCGGCGCGAGGGCGGTGACGCGACGATCGCGTCGATCGCGACCGCGCGAACGCGAGAAGAAATATTACCACAGGCGCCGGCGCGCGCGGTGCGGCGTCGGAGGCGTCGACGCGCGCGCGGGCGGGGGTCGACCGATGGCTCGAGACGGTTGGTGATGGAGGGTGCCAGAGACGCGTCGGCGCGCGAGACGCCGCCCTCGCGCAAGACGGAGGCCGACAGCGCGCGCGAGATGCGCGATGAGATGCGCGAGATGCGCGATGAGATGTGGGCGATGACGCTCGAGGACGAAGAGACGGTGGGATTCGAGTTCGAGGCACGGTTGGAGGAACTGTGGACGACGTATTGGGACGCGTTCGCACGCGGCGATGGAGGCGAGACGAGCTCGAGCGCGCGCGCGGCGATGGATGCGTTCACGAAAATCATCGGTGGAACGAGCTCGAGCGCGCTTGAGAGCGGTGTGGAATTCGAGGACGCGACCGATGGGATCGAGAGTGCGGAGACCGGGGTCGCCGAGCGGTGTCCAGTGTGCCTCGAACGCGTCGGATGGGAGTGTTCGAGAGCCGTTCGACTTCGCGCGTGCGAACACGTCTTTTGCGTCGATTGCATCGCGCCTTGGCTTCAACGTCACTCAACGTGTCCGACGTGTCGCGCCAACGTGCGTTGACGTCATCGATAACGTCGCGAGCGCTCGTTCAGCGCCTCGCGCTCGTTGTTTTACGCTCACTCTTTCAAATTGAAACTCCGCCTTCGCCGCGCGCGAACGCGGAGCAAAAGTTACCGCTTACTTTAGTCGCTCGCACGCCCGCTCGCCGTAGAAAACATGAAATATCATTTGTACGAATCACCAACGCGCGCATCTCGACCGAACACGCGCGCCACCGTCGCGTTCCTCGAGTCGCCCGCTCTGCTCTCGCGTTCGTATTCGCGCGCGCCACACGGTGACTCGCACCGAACCACGCGAGATATGCCACGCTCCCGCGCGCGCGCGCGCGCGGCGAGCGAGGAGCCTCCCGCATCCTTTCGCGGCGTCCCACCGCGGTCGGGTCTGTACAACGCGAGTAACACCTGTTACCTCAACGCGACACTCCAGGTGCGCCGCGCGCACACGATCGGGGCGGTTGTCGAAAAGATGCGCCCTCGCGCGCCCTCGCGCGCGTCCGCGACGCGTGCACGTTCGCCATCGCGCGCGCAAAGACTGACTCGACGCGTTATTCGCGCGCGCATCCTCGTTTGCAGGCGCTCGCGCACGTGCACCAGTTCAGAGAGTACCTCCTCGGCGACGAGGCGGCGGCGTACTTATCGGCAAAATGGGATGGGAAGCCCGGGCGGGGCGCGCGCGAGCGGCGCTCGTTCGCCCCCGAGGACGAACTGTTGAAGTTTGACGATTCGTTGAAGCGAAAGCGGGCGAGAAAGGGGGAGCGCGAGGGAGGGAAAGGTTCGCGAAGACGCGGGAACGACGACGACGGAGCGTCGACGAGTTCGAGTTCAAACGCAAGCGCGAAGAGACGGTTCGTGATGCGTCCGCCGGCGATGACGCGCGAACGTCGGGCGGATATGGCGAGCGCGGAGGCGTTGAACGTCGGGGCGGAGATGCGACGGGTGGTGCGGACGATGGTGCACGGAGAATACGAGGCGTTTCCGCCGCACGATTTATTGCGAAGCGTGTGGAAACTCGTGCCGTCGTTCGCCGGGAACGAACAGCAAGACGCGCACGAGTTCATGCGGTTTTTGTTAGATAGACTGAGGAAAGAGTTGAGCAGCGGTCGATATTTGATTCGGATGCGGGGCGTGGTGACACCGCGAAGGAAGGAGCACTCGCCGTGCAAAGACGGAATTCCAAATCCGCCCACGCGCGCGAGGAGCGTGCGCGGTCGAAACGGGCGATCGAGTCCGACGCCAAGTTTCTTGATGAACGACAGCGATTCGCTCATCGCGCGCGGAGGAGCGTCGCCGACGAACGGACGGGTGGATGCATCTGGGAGCGGCGACGACGACGGCGATGGGTACATCATCATCTCGCGTTGGGGAGCCAAGCGGCACAAGAAGGGTTGTGCGTGCCGTCCGTGCAAATCGAAACGAAAGAAGGAGGCCGAGAACGCGAGCGATAGACAGAGGCAGACGCACAACGGTCCTGGCACGTCGACATACATGAGTAGTCCGTCGAGCACGTTCGCGTCGCCGTCTCGTCTGTCGCGAGACGTCACCGCGAACGAGGTCAAGCGTCAACTCGAACACGCGATAAAGGACGAACGCGCCAACGGACACGCGCTGGCTTCCCCGCACACGCCGAAAGTGAAACCGATGCCGGTGGAGAGAGACGAGAGTAAAAGCCCAGATAAGGTGACGGAGCTTTTCGGTGGGATTTGTTTGACGAGAGTGACGTGCACGAAGTGCGGTCGTTCGAGCGACCGTCGGGAACCGTTTATGGATCTCTCGCTTCCAATTCCCCCGGTGTTGAGCAAGGACGGCTCCATGCCGACCACGCCGCATTCACCGTCCATTGAGATCGAAAAGGGCGAAGGTGGGAACGGCGAAGCGACGCTGCAGCAATGTCTCGCTGCCTTTGTGCGAAACGAAAATTTAAGCGGGCACGGACGCTATTTCTGCGACAGCTGCGGCAAGGATCAAAACGCCACCAAGTTCACGTGCATCGCCAGTCTTCCTCCCGTGCTGTGTCTACATTTGAAACGTTTCACATGGAAGAGAGACGCAATGCGCACCAAGCTGACGAACGACGTCGATTTCCCGTTGGAGGGCTTAGATTTAGCGCCCTACTGCTGCGAAGAGGAAACCGCCGCCGAGCAAGACGCACCCGAGACGCCCGTCTCCACCGGCAAACGCTCGCGTCGCACCCCGCGTTCGCGCGCGAGCGCCCCCACATCATCCACCGACAAGCTCTACGACCTCGTCGCCGTCATCACGCATCACGGCCGACAGGCGGGTAGCGGCCACTACACGGCGTGCGCTCGCGAGCTCGACGTCGACGGCGGCGACAGTTGGCAACACTTCAATGACGACGACGTCAACTCGCTCACCACGGACGAGGTTCGCACCGGTCAGGGATACATATTCATGTACGCGCGCAGATCGTGAACGCGCGTACCGCGCGCACGGCACACGTTTTAATTAATCATTGCGTGGCGTCGCCTCTCGCCTCTCGCCTCTCCCTCGTCCCGCGTCACTTCGCGATGCGCGCGTCCAGCGTCACGCGCGCGCTTCGGCGTGACGCCGAAACGGACGGCGACCGTGCCTTTGACGTTCGCGCCACCGCCCTCGCGTCCGCGTCGTCGTCCGACGGCGGCGATTACCTCATCCTCGTCGGTTACGAGGACGGTTCGTTAGCGCGCTTCGACGTCCGCGCGTCGTCGTCGTCATCGCCGACGCCGACGTGGATCGCCCCTGGATCGCCTTTGACCGACGTCGATCGCGCGGACGACGTCACGCGAGGCGTGGACGCGACGCGCGCGTCGACGAAGACGGGACTCGTCGCGCGGTGTCGCGGGACGCCGCCGACGGTGGACGCGGTGAACCTGGCGACGGGTTCGGTGGTGAAGACGTTGAGGTTGCCGACGACGTGGCCGTGCGCGGGGCTGAGCGCGGTCGGCGCGTGCGGGGGCGTGGGTGATTTTTTCTGGGCGACGTCGGCGGTGAAATGGAATCACTCGGGAGACGAGTTTTACGGCAACAGCGCGACGACGGCGGCGTGGCGATTGTCGGGCGAGGAGACGATTCCTTTCGCGGTGTTTCACTCGAGCGCGGAGCGGAGGAGTCTGAAGGGTGGCATGGCGGAGGAGAAGATCTTGGTGCCGTTCACGGCGATGCGCGGATTTGAAGACGCGCGCGGCGCGGCGACGCTGGAATATCTCCAGGTGGCGATTAATTTTACAGACGAGTATTGCGTGCTGGAGCGGAAAGCGTATGAATTCATCACCAACGAGCGCGGGAGAACGCAAGCTCGAGAGAGAGATACGGACGAACCGCGGCGCGTCGATTTGGGTTGGATTCCAAAGTTTGGGGCGGTACGAAACAGAGCGCTCGAGCGCGAGCCGCGCGCGATGCCGGCGTTGCCTCACGCCGCACTTTCGGATCAATTCATCCTCGTCGTCTGGTCCGACGGTGAGAGGGTGGTACACGTCATCGATCGTAAAGCCGACGCGTCGAGCGACGTGCGTCGAGACTTGTTCGAGACGTTTCGTCACAGAGTCGAATCGTGCGTGACCAATCCCGACGCGAAGACGAAGCGAACCGTGTTGGATGTCGGCTTGTACGACGGAGACTCTCATCTCGTCGTCGTCACGCGGGACACACCGATCAGTTCGCAAGCGTCGAGAAGTTCTCGAGATGAAGATGTCGACCATAAACTGTTCATGATTCCCGTCGGTTTGAAGGGATCGAAACCGCCGACCAAGCCGAAGCCGAAACCGTTGATCGATGTCGACGATGGCGCGTCCGCGTGCGCGATTTGTCTCGAAGACACGTCCAGCGAAGACGTCGCTCGGGCGCCGTGTTGTGGTGGTACGTTTTGCCAATCGTGTCTCGCGTCGTACATGGCGACGAACGCCATGAAAGGATGTCCGATGTGCCGCGACGTCGACTCTTTCTGGGCGACGAACGCCAAGTTTTCGGCCTTGTCCGTCGGCGTGAATTCTTTCGAGGTGGAGATGCCGTATCAAATGCGTCAAGACTTGAAATCGTATCGCGTGCTGGAACAAATAATCGACGGCGATTACGCGACGCTCGATGACTTTCACCTTCGAGGCGACAGAGCTCCGCTGATGGTCGTCCCCGGTCGCGCGCTGACGCTAGCAGAGCGCGGCGTGGACGTTCGCGATCTCATTCCCTTCGAGAGCAACCCGCGATCTGTCGCGCAGCGCTTACCGATGATTTGACGTGTAATGATTTTAGTAGTAGCTAGCTCGCTCACATTGCGATTTAAAATAAATTCTACCCTCTACGAGTACAGCGGAACTTTACAGAGTTTCCGACTCTTTTTTCTTCTCTCACTTTAATTCAGTCGCCGCGCCGAAATCAGGCATGTTCGGCGCCGCGGAAGAATCTTCCTCCTTGCGTCCACCGCCGAACACGTTCCCCCAGATGGATCCACTCTCTTGCGCCGCCTCCGTGGGCGTTCCCGAGCTCGTGGTCTCCACACCCGCGCCGCCGGCGCCTCCGCCCCCCTCGCCCGGCATCACCATCACCGGCGGCGGCGGCGGCGGCGCCGTCAACCTCGTCAACATGATACTAATCCCCTCGATGACCGCCAACAAAAACCCACCGAACGCCGCCGATCTCGCCGCGCTCGGCAACCCGTACCGCAGCTGCAACACGCCGCCCGTCGCCGCCCCCGAGATGATCGGATTCCACGGATCCTCCTTTCGCCGCACCGCCACCAGCGCGCAATCAAACGCCGAAAACAATCCTCCCCACACCGCGAACGACCCTCCGATCCTCGGCGCCTCTCGACGAATCGCCTCGAACCCTCCGATCATCGCGTGGCCTCGCGGCGAGTTGTACGCGCCCTTGACGAGGTTCACGACGCCGCCGCCCACCGCGCCCATGGCGAACGCCCCGCCGATGTCATCGAAGATTCTGTGCGGGCACGGTTCGCGTCCGTGGTCCACCGACGTCATCGCTCGCGCGTCGCTGTGACGACGAATGCGCGCGCATCTCTCGACCCTAAGCTTTGGGACGCGTCCCGAGGGACGGGACCGGGACGAAAGGACTGGGACGCATTTCGACGCGCGCGGGAGCGGGGCGAGCGAACGAGGCGGTGGAGAGGGAGAGAAAACGGTGGGGATGTCGGCCGAGGGCGAGGGTGCGCCGGAGGTGTCCATGAGCGCGGCGAAAAAGGCGCTCAAAGCGGCGGAGAAGCAGAGCAAAAAGCGACCGGATCCGCTGGGACTGGAGGCGATCGAGGCTGGGATGGCGGCGATGAAGCTCAAGGAGTACGCCAAGGCGAAGGAGGCGTTTGAGAGGGCGGAGGAGCTGTGCGCCAAGTCGTCTGTGAAGGCAGAGGGGAAGCCGAAGGCGCCGAAAGCGGCCAAGGAGGGTGGCGAAAAGGCGAGCAAGGCGGCGGCGGTAAAGGTTGAAAAGTCTGCGCTCGAGGCGACGCATCTGCCGTCACCGGGGTCGGAGGGACACGTGACGGCGAAATCGAAGGATAATTTGCCGCCGGGGGCGAAGAATTACGCGGTGAACTCAGCGGAGGCGATGAAGGCGCACTTGGCGGCTACGGGCGGGAAGTGGCGGACGCGTTTTCCGCCGGAACCGAACGGGTATTTGCACATCGGACACGCCAAGGCGATGTATTTCGATTTCGGCGTGGCGAAGCAGTTCGGTGGTACGACGACCCTTCGCTTCGACGACACAAATCCGGAGGCAGAGAAGCAAGAATATATTGACAGCATCATTGGTTCGGTGAAATGGTTGGGACACGAACCGGTGGAAACGACATACTCGAGCGATTACTTTGATCAGCTCTACGAGTATGCGCTGCAGTTGATCAAGTCTGGTAACGCGTACGTCTGCTTCCAAAACAAGGAGCAAACGTTCAACTCGCGCAAGCTTTTGCAAACGTTCCAAAAGACGTGCGTGGACGGTAACCTTCCGCGTTACGACACGCCGCTTCCGGAGGGCGCCGAGAGCCCTTGGAGAAACACAAGCATTGAGGAGAACCTTGAATTGTTTGAAAAGATGAAGAACGGTGAATTCAAGGAGGGCGAGTGCAGCCTGCGCATGAAGGGTGATTTACGCAGCGATATTCCGAGTATGTGGGATTTAGCCGCGTACCGCGTCAAGTTTGCCAGTCACCCGCACACCGGCGACAAGTGGTGCATTTACCCGACATACGACTACACGCACTGCTTAGTGGATAGCTTAGAAAACATCACACACTCGCTGTGTACGCTCGAGTTCGAGTCCAGACAGGCACCGAACGGGTCCTACTATTGGCTTCTGGATGCGCTCGACGCGTACAAGCCCGTCACTTGGGAATTCTCTCGCTGCAACATCACGTACAACGTGATGAGTAAGCGCAAGTTGAACCTGTTGGTGACAAAGGGATACGTCAACGGGTGGGACGATCCGCGTCTGTTGACTCTCGAGGGTTTGCGCAGAAGAGGTTACACGCCCACCGCCATCAACGCCTTTTGCTCATCGCTCGGCGTGACGCGCAACGATAACACGCAACACCTCGGACGCCTCGAGCAAGTGATGCGCGAAGAGTTGAAGGACAGCGCGTCGAGGTATTTCGCCGTCGTTGATCCGGTCAAGGTGAACATCACGAACCATCCGGGTGGAGAGGTGATCTGCGAGGCGCCGGTGCACCCTTCGTTCCCGGAGCGGGGCATGCGCCGCATCAACTTGACGTCCACCATATTCATCGAGCGCACCGATTTCAAGACCGAGGATGTCAATGGCTACTTCGGCATGGCGCCAGGTAAGACGATTCGATTGCAGTTCGGCTACAACGTCACGTGCACGGATTACAAGACCGGCGCGGATGGTTCGATTGAGGAAATCAACGTCACAATCGACATGGAGTCTCGCTCTCAAAAGCCTCCCAAGGGTATTCTTCACTGGGCGACGCCGGACTTTGTCAAGTGCGAGTGCCGTCTGTACGACAAGCTCTTTTCGGTCGAGATTCCGGGCAAGGCGGACGCGAGCGTCGCAACTGAAGCCGATGCTTCGAAGCCCGCGGACGCCAACGGCGATGACGCCGAGGAAGAAGGCGAGGAGGACGACGGTAGCGTGGATTGGTTGACGCAGCTCAACCCAAATTCTCTGATCGTGCACAAAAACGCTCTCATGGAACCGGCGTTGGCAGAATTCGCGGGTAACCCTCTCGAGACGCAGGTCCAGTTGCAACGTCTCGGATTTTTCGCGTTTGACAAGGACAGCACGGTGGACGCTCCCGTGCTCAACCGCATCGTCACCCTCAAAGAATCGGTGCTCAAGAAGGCGATTGGTAAGTGACTAGATACAGACTTTTGATTGCACGTCGATAGCTATCGGAGATCATTAGATGCCGCCATATTGGTAATAATAGAGACGCGATTACTCAAACTCAAAGAACTCTGCGTGAATCGCTCTAACCGCTTCGTCGCCTTGCGTTCTATTCACCAACAGAGAAATATTAGTCTTAGAGGCCCCTTGGGAGACCATGCTCACTTTAATATCGGCCGCCCGAAGCGCGTGAAACGAGCGTTCCATGATTTCGTTATTGCGCTCAACGTTACCGATGAGAGATATGATGGAGTAACCGCTGCTCACGTCCACGTGAGCGATGCCCTCTTTTTCAAAATCCTCCACTAACTTTTCGAGCTCTGCCTGCTGCAGGTCTCTGCTCCACAATTTGGACGGATCGAGAGTCAACGAGACGCTCACCTCCGACGTGGCCACGACGTCGACGGATATCTTATTCGCCGCCATCACCGTGAACACCTTCGCCAAAAAGCCAAACTGCCCGAGCATCCGCGTCGACGTGATGTCCAGCATCGTGACGTCCTTCTTCTGCACGATGGACGTAAGAAGCCAGTCCTTGTGGAGGTCCTCGCCGCGTGAGTGACCGATCACAGTCCCCGGTGCGCCGATGTTGTACGAATTCTTCACGCGCACACTCAAGTCGGTGGAATCCATCGCTGGACGCATCGAGTGCGGATGCAAAACTTGCGCACCGAAGTACGCCAACTCCGTCGCTTCTTGAAAACTTAGGAAAGGCATCGGCACGGTCGAATTCACCAAGCGCGGATCCGCTGAGAGAACGCCGTCCACGTCCTTCCATACTTGCACCTCCTTCAAACCGAGGGCTTTACCGATGACGGTCGCCGTCAAGTCGCTCCCACCGCGACCGAGTGTGCAAATGGCATCCGTATCCACGCCGCGTCCCAAAAATCCGGTAACAACGCGAACGGTCGGTTCCGCACCCGCGGAGAGCGTCAAACGGGCCTTCGTCTTCGCGTACGTGGCGTCCAAAATAGTACCATTTTCAAACTCATCCGTCGTTACGAACATGTCGTCGATGGTGTCCACCTGCTCCCCATTCACGCCGTTCGAGTGCAAGAACGACGCGAAGATCCGAGTACTCATCCGTTCACCGAAACTCACCAACAACGCGCGCGTTCTCGGCGTCACCTCTTGCATGAGCGCGATTCCCGTGCATACTTGTTCCAATTTCTTCAACAGTCGACGAACCTCGTTCGTCGTGTCCTCGTCCGTCCCCAATTCCGCCATCGTGTCCTCGTGCAGCGCACGAATCGCTCGAATAGGTTCCAGCGCCTCCACCTCTTCCGTCCCTTCGCAATCCATCGCCATTTCACCCGCCAGGAGTAGATTATTCGTCGTCTTCCCCATGGCGCTCAATACCACCACCGGCATGTGTTCGGGGAAAGACAGAATGATCGACGCGACCTCACGCATGCGCGTCGCGTCCGCCACCGAGGACCCACCAAACTTCATCACCATCGTGTGTTGCGTCTGTCCCTGGCCCGGCGTCGCGCGCTCGGCCGCGACCGCGCACCGCGTCGGCGCCGACGCGATCCCTCGCCCGCTCGCGCACCGTCGAGCTCGCGGCGCGCGGAGGTCGCGCGCGGGCGCCGCGCGCGCGCGCATCGCGCCGAACGTCTGAGACATCGTTCGCGCGTTCGCGTCTCGCGCGTTCTGCTCGCGCGAACTCGCGCGCGCGGAGGTCTGCCGTCGAGCTCCCGCGCGCGCGAGCCGAGCTCAAAAGTGCGCATTCGTTCGTTCGAACCAATCGCGTCCGCACACGACGGCGTGCGGCGTCGACGGCGGTCTCCCGCGGCGTGCGAGGTGCGAACATCATCGCGCGCGCTCGACGGACCGGCTCGCGCGCGCTCGCGTCGTCTCGCGCGCGTCAGACATGGTCGGTTTGTTGGGTGAGCTCACCGAAGACGTCCTCCTCGCGGACGCGCCCTCGGACGATTCGGACGACGACGGCGGGCGCGAGAGCGCGCGCGTGCGAGAGCTCCTCGCCAAGCGTCGCACGCTCGAGGAGGTGCTTCGAGTGATGGGCGAGCGGACGACGAGGCTCGAGGACGAGGCGAGGGTGGCGAGAGAGGAGGCGAGAAGAGAACGACGAGAGACGGAGGACGCGAGACGCGCGCTCGAGGCGTCGACGCGGGCGAGAGAGGACGCGGAGGCGCGTTTGAGAGAGTTGGAGTCCGAAATCGGACGCGCGAAGAGCGAGCGCGACGAGGCGAAGGGGACGGCGGAGCGTTTTCGCGGAGACTTGGCGCGCGTTCGCGAGGAGAGAAACGCGCTGAGAGAGAGCTCGAAGAGGCACGGGGTGGCGACGACGCGCGCGGAGGAGGAATGGCGGAGTCGGGAACGACGGTTGGTGGATGAGTTGGCGCTCGCGCGCGCGGAGTTGGCCAAGGGCAAGGTTGAACTGGACGATTTACGGCGACGGTGTGAGAGCGCAGAGGCGTACGCGACGAGCGTCAACGCGCGCGTCACCGAAGCCGAGCGAGAGATCGACGCGTTTAACGCCGTCGTGGCTTCTGATGCGACCGGAAGGACGCGTGATTTGGAGGATGAACTCGCGCGCGCTGAGGAGACGCGGTTTGCGCTCGAACGTAAACTCTCGGACGCCACGGCGAGAGCCATCGCGCAAGAAGGAGAGATTGAAAAGTTGCGCGTCATCGCCGAACAGAGCGCACCTGGCGTCGCAGACTTGCGCGCTCGGTTGGACGCGATGGATATTCGTGAGCGTGATCTCGTCGCGGCGCTCAAATACGAGGAGAACATCAAAGAACAAGCAGTGTTTGAGATGAATCGCGCGCGAGCGGCGGCGGCCAAGGCTGAAGCCTACGCATCACGCGTCAGCGCGAAGAGCGCGCACTCGAAAGCGCTTGCGACTGTCATTCACTCTCTCGGCGATAGTTTATTCGAAGATTGATGCGTTTCCACTTACAACTCTGTACAATAACTCACATACATACGTATAGCGCCAATCACCTTTCGGCGAGAGCGTCGTAATGCACGGGAGAAACGTAACTGATAAACGCCGAACGTTTCGTCTTTTGTTCTTCCGGTTCGTAGAGCAGATACCAGTTCTGTTCCGTCGATTGCACGACGTGCACGCGCATGCCGAACGCGTCAACCGCCGCTCGCAGCGTGAGCTCGTCGCCCCACGTCCGATCGCGTTTCATCCCCACCAACCACACGCGAAACGCTCGCGCGTTCTCAAAATAAATCTGAAAATCTTCCATTCTCTCCTCGATGTGCGCCGTCGCCAGCGCTCGCACCTCTGCGTATCGTTCTTGATCCTTGAATACGTTGTGCGCGATGGATCTAAATTGACAATTCCCATCGCCCTCCATGGCCACCCTTCGCATTCCCAAACGAGTCAACCTCGCATCTAACGCCCCCTTATCGCTCTCCACGCGCTCGCGCCGCTCGCTCTCGCTCGCGAGCTCGTATTCAATCTTCTCCTTTAACAGCGCCGCCAAACGCTCGCTCGTCGTCGTCGTCATCCTACGAACCACGCGCATCTTCATCTTCGCCGCGCGCCATCTCTTCGACGCGCTCTTCCCCGCACCACCATTCCCATCACCCTCCGAGCGCTCTTCACCGTCACCGCGCGTTCGCGTCGACGTCAACACCACGGGCGCGGATTTCATCTTCGTTCCCAATCGAGTAAACTTTCTCGCGAGCGCGCGTTCGTGTCCGTCCCCGTTCCCCGTCGTCTCCGCGCTCGCGCTCGCGCGCGTCGATTCCCGCGGCTCATCCGCGCGCGGCGCCGCGGCGCAGCACCCACCGCGCGTTCTCGGCGCCATGTCGTCGCCGAATGCGGAATTGCATGCAATGTGAGAAATCATCGCATCCCCACACGCGCGCGTTCGACGACGATGCCTCCGCGCCGCGCGCCGCGGTCGCCCTCCCGCGCGCGCGCGCGATCGCGAACGCGCTCCTCTCGCCCATCGTCGCGTTCGAGATCCTCGAGCGTCACCGCGCGTCGACGAACGGCCGCGCCGCGGCGAATGAAAAAGATGTCGTCTCGCGGGGACGCCGCGACGCCGCCGTCCGGACGCCTCCGTCTCGGTCTCGACGGTGATGATTTCCGCGCGGTGTGCGTGCTGATGCTCCTGTACACGCTCCAGGGCGTGCCCATGGGTCTGAGCGCGTCGGTGGGATTCGCGCTGCAAGAGCACGGCGCGTCGTACGCCGACCAGGGCGCGTTTTCGTTGGCGTCGTGGCCGTTTTCGTTGAAAGTGCTCTGGGCCCCGATCGTGGACGCGATGTACGTGCGATCGTTCGGTCGACGTCGCACGTGGGTGATGCCTCTGCAGGCGGTGGTGGGGGTGACGCTGTTGACGCTGTCGACGACGTTGGCGCGTTCGATGGAGACGGCGGACGCGAAGAGCCTGGCCAAGACGTTTTTTTGGTTGTATCTCTTGCTCGCGAGTCAAGATATCGCCGTCGATGGATGGGCGCTGACGATGTTGAGCGAAGAGAACGTCGGGTTGGCGTCGACGTGCAACGCCATCGGGCAGATGATTGGTTTTTTCACGTGTTTCACCGGGTACATGATTATGAATTCGTACGGCGTGGCGCTGGACGCCTTTGTGAAATTTTGGGGATACGCCTTTCTCGCGTCCTCCGTGGTGGTGTACGCGACGAAAGAGCGACCGAGTGAAGACGAAATGAGCGTGCGCGAGGCGTACGCGCAGGCGTTCAGCGTGATACGTCTCCCCGCGGTGATGAAACTGAGCGCCGTGCTATTGACGCGTTTCGTCGCGTTTAGCGCGTCGGAGACGTTGACGACTTTGAAATTATTGGAAAAAGGCATACCGAAGGCGCACATCGCCACCATGTCGGCGTTGATGACGCCTTTGAATCTCGCGATGCCGATGCTGACGCGTCGATGGACCGCCGGCGAGCGTCCACTCGACGCCGTGACGAAAACGTGGGTGTGGAGAGGCGCGGCGTGCGCGGCGGCGGCGGCGCTCGTGTACGCCGCGCCGAGCGATGCCGCCGTCAATATTCCGTATGGGTACTACGTCATCCTCTTCGCGTGGTTGTCCGCGTACAGCGCATTCAGTAACGCGCATTTCATCGCCTTCATGGCGTTTTATAACCGCGTGTCCGACGCCAATCTCGGCGGCACGTACATGACGATTTTAAACACGGTGAGCAATCTCGGCGCCAAGTGGATGGAGAGCGCGACGTTATTCGCCATCGATCTCGTGAGCGACAAGGTGTGCGTCGCCTCGAACGACCCGAGACGCGTGCTCGGAAGCTGCGCGACGGAGACGTTGCGCGCGTCGTGCGCGGGGAAATGCGCGACGAACGACACGCCGTATTACGTCGCCGTCGCCGCGTCCCCGTTCGTCGCGTGGGCGTGGTTACGTCGCGCGCGAGGCACCATCGAGTGGTTATCTCGCGCGAAAAAGACACACTGGCGCGTCGAGACGACGTCGTGAGTGTACTAGTAGCTTATATTCATACAACCGCTATTCGTCCCCGCCGTCGCGCGCCGTTTCAAACGTTCCTTCAAAAACAGCAGGATGCGTCTCTCTCACGAACCGCGCGCCGCGCGCGCGCGCGTCATCGACCAGCAAAAAACTCGGCGTCGCGTTCCAATCGATCCCGCTCGGCGTCCACGTCTCGTCGTCCTCGCCCCCTTCGTCTTCGTTCCCTTCGTCGGCGCCGCGCGGCGTCGACGCTCGACATTCATCCACCAATCGACGCAAGACGGCGTCCGCGCGTCTCTCCGCGCGAGGCCTCGCCTCTTCCCCGACCACCGTCGCCCCCCTGTCCTCCTCGTCCCCCTCCTCTCGCGCGCATTCGTCGCGCGAGACGCGCGGTCGAGGACCGCGATGGATGTCCCGTCCCGACAGACGAAGTTCAATCGCGCGACGAATGCGCGCGCGCGCGGACGATTCGACGACGTCGTCCGCGCGCGCGAGGGCGGAGGACGACGGACGATCGGTCTCACGCGCGGCGAAGTAGGCGTCGAGTCGGTCGGAGGCGCGCATGTGCGCGTGCGTCGTCGAGTGGAGACGCGAGACGCGCGAGGCGTTCGTCAGTCGCGCTTCTCCGCGGCGAGGACGTCGGAGGGCGTGAGGGCGAGAACGATGTCGCCGGCGTCGGTGACGTCGAACCACTCGTCGGCGAGGGCTAATTTCGTCGACGTCGCGTCGACGTCGGCGGTGAAGGCGAAGGCGGAGACGAAATCCGGCGGCGCGTCGACGGCGCCCGTCGTCCACTCGAGGAGCGTGCGCGCCGTCTTGGCGAATTCTCGCGTCTCGCGGTCGATGCGTTTGAACGACCACGGTGGGGTGTGACCGGTGATGATGTCGTCGGTCGTGCCGGCGCCGGTGGCGGTGGCGTTCGCGACGTCGGCGTCGGCGTCGGCGATTTCGGCTCGAGGCGTCGACGCGCGCGGTTTCGGTTTCGGTCGCGACGTCGGCGTCGACGGTGCCGACGCGCGAACGACGAACCTTCTCGACGGCGACGCGCGCGCACCGCGTCTTGTGTTTCGCCAATACGCGCGACGAGGCGACGCTTTGACGACGTCGCCGGTGAGTCTCGTCCTCGCGTCGGTTCGCTCGGGCGGGACAAAGCTCACGGCGTCGACGTCCGGCAACGCGCCGCGGTCTCGCATCAACGCCTCGGGCACGACCAAGACGGATGGTTCGACGCACACGCACGCGATGTTTTCCTCCTCGTCCTCGTCGTCGTCGAACACGTAATCATTCTCGTCGAACGACGGTGACGCGACGTCGTCGTCGTCGCGCGCGGGCGTCTCGGGACGCGGCGACTCCACCGTCGCGGCGTCCGCGTCAACCGCGCGCACTTTCACCGGACTCTCCAACGCCGCTCGCGACGACGACATCGAATCATCTCGCGTCGGCGTCGACGGCGCGTCCACTTCCCCCGCGTCTCGTTCCCCGGCCTCGACTCGTTTCGATTCGACGTCGACGGCGCGTCCCGCGTCCGCCGCCTCCGTCCCGACGCTCTCCGCTCGTCTCGACACCGTCTCGGAGGCAGATGAAACGATCAACGCGACGCTCGCGTCCACGACACCGTCACCCCCCGCCCTCACCGCGATCTCCCCTCGTCGCGCCGCGTGCATCGCCTCTTCGAACGCCGCCACCTCTCTCGCCTCGTCGACGGCTCGCGCCCACTCCTCATCCGACGGAAACTGTTCCCGAAACTCCCTCTTCGCGAACGCGAGCGCGCTCGCGACTCGCGCGACGACCACCGGTCGCACTCTCCTCGCCCACGCCGTCACCGCGCGCCACCGTCGTCCGCGCGAACCGTCCGCGTGTAATCTTTCGCGCCTCGCGTCGTTTCCCCTCGTCGAATCATCGCGCGTCTTCTCCCCTCTCTCGCTTGTCGCGTCCATCGAACGCGCGCGAGAGGACGCGTCAAAATTCTTTTCATCCGTCCGTCCCATCGCGGGCGTTCGATCGACGTCGCTCGCGTCGCCGAGTCGCGACGTGGGGCGGAATTCGATTCACATTCTTCACCCCGCCCCCGCGCGCGCGATTCGATGCACACGCGCCCCGCGGGAGACCCCGCACACGTCGACGCTCGCGCGACGCCGCGCGCGCGAGGAGTGGGAACGGGCGAAACTCGCTGGGGTCTCGAGCGCGCGAGGAGGTGGAGCGAGAGAGATGTACGCGCGAAATCGCGCGCGAGGGCGACGCGCGCGCGATCGAGCGTGGAGCGCGAACGAGGGTGAACGAGCCGTGACTGACCGCCGTTCGATCGATCGAACGAACGATCGATTCGTCGCCGCGCGCGCAGGTTGTTTTACTCGTACTTCAAGACGCTGGTCGGGAAACCCGTCGTCGTGGAGCTCAAGAATGATCTCGCCGTCGAGGGGACGCTCGTGTCGGTGGATCAGTACTTGAACATTAAACTCGAGCACACGCGCGTGACGGATGAGGCGAGGTACCCGCACATGCGAAGCGTGAGAAACTGTTTCATTCGAGGGAGCGTCGTGCGATACGTGCAGTTGCCGAAGGATGCGGTGGATGTGGATATTTTGCACGACGCGACGAGACGCGAGGCGCGAGGCGCGTAGACGATGTGTAGCTTTTTAACGACGAGAACGAACGCGTGTAGAAAACACCGTCGGCGAATATCTATACGACGATGTGATGCGAATGGTGCTAGTTAATTTACACGGCGACGCGCGCGACCATCAAATGGTGAGGTTTTCAAAGGAGAGCGCACGACCGTCCCCGGCGATGCCGTACGGAAGCGCGGCGGCTATTCGAGTGATGTTTCGAACGTCAACCGGAGGATAGTTTTGCAGCATCTTCATGCACGCCGCGAAGTCACCGTCAATGAGTTCGGTGCCGATGTTCAGCACGCACGCGACGCAGAGACGAAGCAAGCACTCTTTTCTCGAGCGAGGCGACGCGAGCACGACGTCCCACAATCGCAGCACGTCCGCCATTTCGAAATCTTGCGTGAACATCAGCGTGATCCAACGGAACGCAAACATGGACGTCGATAGGTTCATGCTTTGCAAGTGCGCGTGCACCTCCGGTCCGTGTTCGGCGAGCATGTCGCTCAGCGTGTCCAACATGGCGCGAACGCCTTGATCCGTCGCGTCGAGCGCCATCACGAAGACGTCGCGAAACTCACTAAATACCTCGGTGAAACAATAAAACGCGTCCGCCGCCGCGTCCTCTGTCGCCGATTCCTCCTCGGCGGACGTCGCGAAGACGTAATACATGCACCCGAACATCTCGTGCATGCCTTGCACGTACCCCACGCCCGGGTTGAGCTTGGCGAAGACGTACAACGCGTCTCGCATGTGATCCTTCCTGCGCCTCGCCTCGCCGTCTTCGCCCTCGTCGTTGAAAAAGTGCATGTCCGGATGCACGCGCGCGATGTCTCTGTCTATCTGTTCCGCTAATTCATCGTCCTCGTACGACTCTATCCACTTGGAGTCGGCGCTCGTCGACGCGCTCGCGCAAAACTCGTCTCGAAACGTCGCGTACTCCGCCCTCTTCCCCTTCGCCGCCTCCTCCCACCTCGCGCGCTCGCGCGGGAGATACCCCAGACACAATTTCCACACCAGCGCTCGCGCGCGTCCGTCGTCGTCGTCCGGACAGCCCCCGTCCGATACCAACAGACGCACGCGGCGCGCGTCCACCTCGTCTCCCCCCAGCGCCTCCATGAGCGCCTCTCGCCTCGACGCCCTCGCCTCCGCGAACGACCCCCCCCGCGCGGGCGCGTCTTCCCGCGCGATGGCGCGCGCCACGCGCGCGGCGTGCGCCCGCGACTCGGTCTCGATCGCGCGCCGCGCGCGCGTCCCGGTCCCGCGGTGCCTCGCCTCGTCGCGAACCTTGGCCATCGCCGCCCGCGCGCGCTCCCTCGCGTCGCGCGCCTTGTCGCGAAACCACGTCGCGAGGGGTTTCTTCCCTCTCGCGCGCGTCTCGTCGTCGTCGTCGACGGCATCCCTCGCGGGCATCGCGCGACGCGACGCGACACTCACTCGCGCGCGCGGTCGAGTCGAATCGCGATGACGCCCTCGACGTTCGCGACGACGAACAAGACGACGAACGAGACGACGACGACCACCACGCGCGCGTCGTCGTCCCTCTCGCGCGCGTCTCCGCGCGTCTCGCGCGTCGCGCGACGGCTGCGATGCGTCCCCGTCGGCGCCGTGGTCTCTGGGAAGGACGACGTCCCGAGGTCGAGCGCGGCGCCTCTCGGCACGCGTCGCGTCGCGCTCGCGCTCGCGGCGACGATCATCGTCCCGACGCTCGACGTCCGCGCCGAGTACGGGGACACGGTGTACATGGAGGCGCTCCAAGGCGAGGGAAAAGAATACGGGAAGAGGGAAGTGCTGTATCCAGATTTCGAGCGCACGGCGAGCGGGTTGCAATACAAGGACATGGTGGTCGGCGCCGCGGACGCGAAAACGTTCGATCCGACGGAGGGGAAGACGGCGGTGATCGATTGGGATGGATACACGATCGGGTACTACGGACGACCGTTCGAGGCGAGGAATAAGTCGAAGGGCGGGGCGTTCACGGGGGAGGAGAAGGATTTTTTTCGATTCAAGGCGGACGACGAACGCGTGATCGGCGCGTTTCGAGAGGCGATCGCGGGGATGAAGATTGGATCGATTCGACGGATCATCGTTCCGGCGAATAATGAAAAGTTGGGGTATCCGGATGGGAGGAAGTGGCGCACGATGAAGCCGCAGCCGGCGAATTTCAGCGGCGAAAGAGCGCTCGGTTTCGTGCTAGAAAATCAGGGGATGATCGATAAGACGCTCTTGTTTGACATAGAGCTCTTGAAGATCGTCGATTAGATCGTCGCGCGGGCGCGAGATGGGAAGTGATGTAATAAAGAGTCAACTTTATATTTAAACGTCTCGCAGTGTCAAGGTCCCTCGGGGAACGCGGCGGGAGAAGGGAAGTAGAGACGCTGCGCAGCCGCGTGCTGCGCGACTTGATCAGGTACTTGCCCAGAAGCGAACGCCTTGATGAGACTCTTCGCAGCAGCAATGTTCACTTCGTGTGGACCTTTCACTTCCACGTCGCTCGTCTTCGTGTTCGGGTCGGATTCCATCAGAGAGACTTGGCAACCAGAAATCTGCGCGATGGTGGAAATATTCATCCCGTCCGCGCCCATCATCCGCGTCACCTCTTCGATGGATATTTCGACCGTGTCCTTGATCATCGGAGGCGCCGTCGGCATGACGTACATGGGTGGTTGCATCGGTACGTTGGGCATCGGCATCGGCATTGGAACCGACATCGGCATTGGCATCGGCATTGGCATCGGCACCGGCATTGGCATGGCGGGCGAGACGCCCGCGAACGCGGGATCGGCTGGCGTGAGCGCAGCGGCGGGGTATTCCGCGTACCCACCCTGTGAGTCGCGCGGCATCATGAACGTGGGTTGAAAGTACCCGAGCACGCTCGAATCTACGAGAAAACCTTTGAGCAATCCGAACACTGCTTTGGCCGCCGCGCGCACGTCTTGCGCCGCGCCGTTGATCTCCACCACTCGATCTTCGCTCGTCGCGCACGACGGCACGTGTCCGACCTCCTGAACCTCCACGTGCGCCCCATTCGCCAATTTTCGAATCTCACGAATGTTTTCACCGCCCTTTCCGATGAGATGTCCCGCCTGTCCCGCCGGCACCAACAGTCGCAGCGTCACGTGCGGGCCCGAATTCCCCCCCTCCTCCTCTTTCTCCCCCTCCGCCACCGTCTTCGCGCCCCTCTCGCCCCTCTCACGCGCCTCCGAATTCACAACACCGTCCTCCTCGCGCGTTTTCTCACCACCGGTCGCCTCCTCGCACCCTCGCTCGCCCTCCTCGCCGTCCGGCTTTCGACTCGTCAAGAATCCCACAACCATGGTCGCCGCCTCGCACGCCGCGCACCGCTCACCGTCGTCTCCACCCTCTCGAGCCGCGCTCACGAGCACCGCACGCTCGTTACACTGCGCCGCGGAGTCCAAAACCTTGACCGCCGCGCCCGTCTCGGCGACGATGCGCTTGACGTTCGCGCCCGATTTTCCGATTAATCCACCCACCCTCGACTCCGGGCACAGCAGCCTGAACACCGCGCGTCCGCGCGTGGCGCTCGCGTTCGCGCTCGCGGTACCATCGCGGGCGTCGTCCGCGCCGTCGCGCGCGGCGCTCGCGGCGACCGTCATCGTCACCGCGTCGGATGACGTCGAGCGCGGCTCTGAATGATGTCTCATCGCGCGCGACGTCATCCGACGACGCGCGGGGACGCGATGCGCGCGAACGCGGCGACGATGACGACGACGGCGACGACGGCGACGACGACGACGCGCGTCCCGCGAGCGAGGACGCGCGCGCGCGCGGTGTCCGAACGAACGGCGCGCATCTTGCGCGAGGTGGAAATGCGCGAGCGCGACGCGTCCGGAGGCGCCGCGCGCGCGGCGACGGCGCTCGGCGCGGGGGGACAGACGAGCGCGCGCGCGTTGGAGGGATTGGACGCGTCGTGGCGCGCGATGCGCGAGGGTGGGAAGGACGAGGGTGGGAAGGACGGGGTCGATGGGTTCGCGAGACGCGCGCGCGGCGACGCGGGAACGCGCGACGAGACGGCGGCGTACGACGTCGCGGTGTGCGGTGGGACGCTGGGGGTGCTCGTGGCGAGCGCGTTGCAGAGACGAGGGGCGCGGGTGGTGGTGATCGAGCGAGGGGCGTTGGTGGGACGCGCGCAGGAGTGGAACGTCAGTCGGGCGGAGCTCGAGTCGCTCGTGGGCGCGGGCGCGATGACGCGCGCGGACGCGGACGAGTGCACGATGATTGAGTTTAATCCGATTCGGTGCGGATTTTACGGATCGAAGGGGGGAGACGTGGTGACGACGAACATTTTAAATGCCGGTGTGTCGCCGGAGAGACTCGTGCGACGGTGTCGAGAGCGTTTCGAAGAGGCGGGCGGAACGACGCTCGAGCGCGCGGATCTTCGAGGAGTGGACGTGTACGACGACGCGGCGGTGTTGAACGTGGGCGAGGGCTCGGAACCGATCCGGGCGCGTTTGGTGTTGGATTGCATGGGATTTCGCTCCCCCATCGTTCGTCAAATTCGAGGGAATAGGAAACCGGACGGCGTGTGCCTCGTGGTCGGGAGTTGCGCGGAGGGATTCCCCGAAGAACGAAACGAGAGCGCCGATCTCATTCGTACCGTGACGGACATCGAGGAAGACTATCGCGGCCAATACTTTTGGGAGGCGTTTCCCGCGTCGTCCGGGCCAACCGATCGGACGACGTACATGTTTTCTTACATGGACGCCGAAGAATCGAGACCGACGATCGCCTCCATGCTCGACGATTACTGGGAGTTGATGCCAAAGTACCAAAACATCGGATCTATCGATGACGTGCGGATGAAACGCGTCCTCTTCGGATTGTTTCCCACGTATCGCGATTCGCCGTTAAAGACGGAGTTCGATCGCGTGCTCGCAATCGGGGACGCGAGCGGTATTCAATCGCCGCTTTCTTTCGGAGGTCTCGCCGCGCTCTTGCGACACATCGAACGCATCACGGGCGCGGTGGAGGAGGCGCTGGACTGCGACGCGCTCGATAGGGATGCGTTGCGAGAGGTGAACGCGTACAATCCGGCGCTCTCGGCGGCGTGGTTGTTCCAAAAGTGCATGTCCGTCGAGGTCGGTCGCACCCCCAAGCGCGACTTCATCAACAGACTCCTGTCCATCAATTTCGGCGTCATGAAAAATCTCGGCGACGACGTCATGCGTCCATTTTTACAAGACGTCGTCACCTTTCGCGGACTCGGCAAGACGCTCGTCTCCATGACGCTCACCGAGCCCACGTTCGTCCCCGAAATCCTCCTCAACGCCGGCGTCGGCCCGATCGCCGACTGGTTTCTCCACTTCGTCGCCCTCGGCGCGTACGACGTCGCCGCCGCGCCCGCCGCGAAGATCGCAGCCTTCGCCAAGGATTCCGGCGCGCTCTCGCCTCGACAAAAATTCTTCATCCGACGACGCTGCGAAGCCGTCATCTACGGTTCCGGTCACGACGTCATCCAGTAGACGCGCGCGCATTCATTCATTC
>CEUM01006052.1_pt1 | contig 24439 bp, 11 predicted proteins | sample 356421 | NCBI WGS metagenome assembly CEUM01 (sample SAMEA2622716, study PRJEB7988) | marine metagenome | biome: marine biome (ENVO:00000447); feature: surface water layer (ENVO:00002042); material: "saline water (ENVO:00002010), including plankton (ENVO:xxxxxxxx)" | depth 5 m | reverse complement strand
CTAGGTTTTCCAATAAATTATCTTAATGTAAACAATATTGGTGATATTACATTTGATTTTAATTTGGTCAATGACAGTTTTGTGTACGGTGACGACACACAAACAACAGTGAATACTGACACAGCATTTTTAAAAAAGTTTACTGATAGAACAACAAACAGTCTACAAAACGGTTGGGAAAAAGCAGATACTGAAAGTTATCAAAGAGTAGAAAGATTATACAATGTAACTGCAACACAAACAAACGACTTTGCTGTTGATGTGTATGATAAAAGCGGAGATTTAAATGATTTAACTGTAAAAGTTTTTGTTAATAATCAAATTAAAAAAGAATTAACTGATTACACAATTAATAGAATAAATTCTGTTGCTTTCATTAATTTTAATCAATCATTAACAGATGGTGATGTTGTTGTACTTAAAACATCTAGTGCGACAATAAAAAATAAAAACGGACATTATGAATTTCCTAACAATTTAGAAAGTAATACACTTAACAATAACATAAGTTCTTTTACTCTTGGACAAGTAACCGACCATGTAAAAACAATTACAAATGAACTTTCAGGAATTGTAGGCGTTACTCCAGGTGCAAGTAATTTAAGAGATTTTCCAAATGCAACAAAATTTGGTAGGAAATTTTTACAACATTCAGGACCACTCAGTCTTGCAATGTACACCTTACTAAGAAAAGATATTCATATAGTAAATTCTATTTCTTTCAGTCAAGAAGCATACTTAAGATTCAAGAGAGCATTTATAGAAAAAGCAACAAACTTAGGTTTCGATGGCAATGTAGATGTTGCAGTAGATAAAGTTTTAGAAGAAATTAATAAAAATTACACAGAGTCATCTGCATTTTTCCAAACAGATATGTTAGGTATTGGAGCATTTAAATCAACAACACATAAAGTTTTAGATACAAATAGTCAATTCTATGCAATATCAACAAACTTTGATTTAAACAGTTTATCAATTAAAGCAATAAACGTGTATCACAATGGTGAACAACTAATACATGAACAAGATTATGTTTTCACAAATGGATTTGTTAATGTTACTAAAACACTAACACTTGATGATGAAATTGTAATTAGAGAATTTGAAACATCAAATGGATCCTACATTCCAGCAACTCCAACTAAATTAGGTTTATATCCAAAATATATTCCACAAAAATATAGCGATACTACCTTAGTAAATCCTACAGATGTGTTACAAGGACACGACGGCAGTATTATAAAAGCATATGGTGATTACAGAGATGATCTAATTTTAGAATTAGAAAAAAGAATATACAATAACATTAAGACAACCTACAATAGTGATTTGTTAGACTACAATGCTTTTATTCCGAAAGCAAATAGAACAAACTTGTTTAGTCATGATTCAATAAACACTGTATTGTTACAAAATTACAACGAATGGGCAACATTTATTGGAAATGAAGATTATACAGCAAACACATATCAGCAAGATTCTAATAGTTTAACTTGGAATTATTCTAATGCTATTTCACCAACAGGTGAAAAATTATTAGGACACTGGAGAGGTATATACAAAAATTTATTAGGTACTGATAGACCAAATATTACTCCATGGGAAATTATAGGCTTTACAGAAAAACCAAAATGGTGGGAAACTACTTATGGTCCTGCTCCGTACACAAAAGAAAATCTAGTCTTATGGAAAGACATGGAGGCAGGAATAGTAAGGGAACCAAATAAAAAAATTGTTATACTAGACAAATATAAAATATCTAACTTAACTTCTTATATTCCTGTAACAAGCACAGGAACAATCCGAAGTCCATTTGATAGTGGGTATGCTAGAGAAGTAGTTTTAAACGCAACTAAATCAAAGTATTCATTTGGCGATCACAGTCCTGTTGAAAATGCATGGAGAAGAAGTTCTGATTATCCTTTTGCAATATTAAAAGCATTTTTATTACACCAACCAGCAAAAGTAATTGGTATAGGTTGGGATACAAGTAGAGTTAAACGAAATGATGCAGGTCAAATTGTTTATTCAACTGGTTTAAGATTACAACCTTCGGCGTTAGTATTTCCAAGTTCTATTTCAGAAAAAACAAAAATTTTAACTGCTGGACTGGTAAACTACATATATGATTTTGTTGAAGTTAATCTAATCAATAGTTATGCAGATTATAAAGCAAAAATAAAAAACATTCAAGCACAAATAGGATTTAAAATAAGAGGCTTTAGTAATAAGGATAAATTTAAATTAGTTTTAGACAGTAAGTCTCCTACAAACACCGCAAATATTTTTGTACCTGAAGAAAATTATAAATTAATTTATAATACAAGTTCGGCTGTTGAACTCATAACTTACAGTGCTTTAATTATTGAAAAAACAACATCTGGTTATCTTATTAAAGGTTACGATAAGAATAATCCTGTTATAAATTATTTTGCTCCAATTCCAATTACTGCCGACCCAACAATCAATGTTGGTGGAGTAAGTGCATCTTTTGTAAATTGGGCAACAAATAAAAGATACGATGTCGGACAATATGTTAAATTTTCAAACGAATTTTACGCAGTAGAAACACAACACGTTTCAGAAAGCACTTTCGATTTGTCTAAATTTGTAAAACTTGTTGAATTACCTATCGAAGGTGGAACAGTTGCACAATTAAGAAAGAAATTCAGCACAGATATTTCAACAGTTCCATATGGCACAACCTATGAAACTATTCAAGAAATAGTTGATATTATTTTAGGGTACGGGGAATATCTTAAATCTAAAGGATTTAAATTTAATGATTTCGAAAGAAATTTAGAAAAGGTTTCTAATTGGCAATTATCGGTACGTGAATTTATGTACTGGACCACACAAAATTGGGACGCTGGTAGTGTGATTAGTTTGAGTCCATCTGCAGAAAGACTAGTGTTAGAAACGCCAAACGCAACTACTGATAATGTTTTAGATAATTTTTATTCCTATGGCGTGTTAAAAGAAGACGGAAATAATTTAGACAAAAATTTTGTGCGTGTTACAAGGGATAGAAATGTATTTGAATTACTATTAAAAGAAACAATTAATGGAATATATTTCTGTAAAATTCCTGTTGTGCAAAAAGAAAATGTTTGTATTATAGATAACACAACAACATTTAATGATTTAATTTTTGATCCTGCAAGTGGTTACAAACAAGATAGAATAAAAGTATTAGGATACCTGACTGAGTGGGACGGAAGTGGGGTGTCTCCTGGCTTTATATTTGACGAAGCGAAAATACAAGAATGGGCACCATTCACAAAATATGCTATGAGTGATGTAGTAAAACACAAACAATTTTTTTACACTGCAAATAAAAAATTAAAAGCATCAGAAAAATTTAATGAAGAAGATTGGCGCAGATTAGATAATCGACCACAACCTTCTTTGTATGCAAACTTTGATTATAAGGCAAATCAATTTGGTGATTTTTATGATTTAGATACAGATAATTTTGACACTGATCAACAGCGAATGGCTCAACACTTAATTGGTTATCAACCAAGAGAGTACTTAAGAAATATTATAAATGATGATGTTGCTCAATACAAATTTTATCAAGGATACATTAGAGAAAAAGGAACATCAAATGCGTTGAGTAAATTATTTGACGCTCTAGCAAGTGCAGACAAAGAAAGTGTTGATTTTTATGAAGAATGGGGTATACGTAAAGGACAATATGGTGCATCGGATACTTTTGATGAAATAGAATATGTGCTAGATGAGTCAAAATTAAGATTGAATCCACAACCAATTGAATTGACAGACTTGAACACAGGAGCAGAAACTGATTTAGTATATAGAATACAATCAGGTGAGGTTTATCTAAAACCAGACAATTACAATCATAATCCGTTTCCTATAAAATATGACAAAAATACATACATCAAAACTGCAGGTCCAGTAAATCCTATTGATATATCTGTTACAGTTGGAAGTTATGATGATTTATTAACAAGCACCACTCTGACAAACCTAAAAGACGGCCAATATGTGTGGGTAGGAAACTACAATAATTCTTGGAATGTGTTTAGATATTCTAACACAAATCAAACAATTACAAGTGTTGTTGCAGGTTCAAATGGAATTACAGTCACGACTTTAAACAATGCTGAAATGACAGTGGGAGAAATTTTTGTAGTAAATGCAAATGGATCAGATTATGTGCTAAAATGTAAATCAGTATCTTTAAATTCAATTGTGTGTGAACCTAAAACAGGATTCCAATCTATCACCACAGCAGTTGGATTTATTAGAAGACTTGTTACAAGTCGTGTGTCTGACATTGCAGAAATAAATCAACGAATTGTAGACCAAGGATTAAAGGATAATGAAAAATTCTGGGTAGACCAAAGTAATGATGGTAAATGGAAAATTGTAAACAATAAATTTGTCTTCAAACAGCATGACACAGTAAGTTCAACGACAGACTCAGGTGATGTAAGTTTTGGTCAAGTTTTATCAGCAAACAAAAATAACACAATACTATTAGTCGGACAACCAGATGAAAATGATGGACAGATCTATGTATTCAGTAGAGGAACTGAAAGTGCTACACTAAGATTGATACAAATAATTCAATCTCCAACAGTTGATCCTATCTATCAACAAACGGATTTATTTGGTCCTAACAGTAAATTTGGTAAGGCAATGGAAATTTCACCAGAGGGTGATTATATATTAGTTGGTGCTCCAGATGCCAGCAATCTAAAAACAGAATACAAAGGACAATTTGTTGATACACAGAATTATGCAACAGGAAATATTGTACAATACAAAAAACAACTATGGAGAGCAACAAATCAAATAATTGGTGCAGATCCATCAGTGGACTTTTCAACTTTTGATGCCGCTGGTTTCTACAATGAAGCAACTAATTCAGCAATCACAAACCTTTTAATAGGTGATGCTGTACACCCAGGCACAACAACGAATCACCTTTTAGTTAGAGCAAGTGCTGATCAATACAACGGCACAAAAATTGGTGACAAATTGTATATGAAATATTTAGGATTCACATCTGATTACAATCAAGACAGAAACAATTACATGAAGGATCCGAAAGCACCGTTCGGAGAGGATATTAATCAATCAACACTACTAGGTGAACTTTTCTCTTTCAATGCTGTTCCGATAGTAGAAAAAATTGATGAAATATTGAAAGTGGATTTGACTCTGACTGATCCTGTAGTCGGCAATGTGCTTACAACAGACACAGCACAAGGGACAGTGGTATATGTAAACAAAGTTGGAACAAAAACTCTTATCTATTTGAAAGATGTGCAAGGTATATTTTCTAATTCAGACTCAATAAACTTTGGCAATTTAGAAATAGGTGCTTATGATAGAGTAATATCAGAAGATTACAACTACTTAGGTGGTTGGTGGAGAGTTGATTTTCCAACAGCAGTGTCTACAGACTTGGGTGCAGATACATCTAATCATCTAGTAATATACGATATCATAAGACAAAATATAACAAGAATTGAAAACCATTTTTTCAATTCAGTGGAATATCCATGGATGCCTATCTCACCAATGAGTCCAGTTTACGGTGCAGAATTTGGAATGGTATCTTATGCTCAGAGTTATTACATTGATCAAAGCACAAACAGTTGGCAGGCAAACGGGTCGCCAGTTAGTGTATTGAGCAACAAATATTTTATTAGAACAGACGTGCAGACAAGTTATCATGCAATGGGCAAACAAGCAGGTGACCAAATAAATGTTTGGTTTAACACTGTATCTAACAACAGATACACTTTCCCAGGATTGAATATTTCTAATGCTGACACAAATGGATTGAAAACAATTAGTGATGTTTGGGAAGGCTATGTTGATGTTGATTCTCAACCGGACAACAATGCAAACTTCTATGTTCCAACGGTTGGTGACATTGTAAGATGTGATACTACCTACACACAAACAGGAGGCTTTGGCGGAGAAGGAACAGTGGCGGCAATACAATACACAGGATTGCAAAAATATAGATTATGGATTAAAGACTTATCAGGTAATGGTATGCCATTTGTGCAAGGTTCCAATGCAGGCTTCAATGGCACAATTACAGTGGTAGGCACACCAAACAGATTGTTAGGTAACATTGAACAAACAGCATTCACTGACAGTAATTTGCCTGGAACCATTGGTAATTTATTAGTGTTTGAACACACAGCACCTATCAATTTCTCAGGCACAATTACAGAATACTTTGGTAGAGATATTGAATATTGGACTTGGGATGAACTGACATTGGACGGCATCAATGTCTCTGCAAACACACCAAGCAGTGTCAACAGAGATTGGAAACAAGTTTACAATATTCCAATAGGAGAAGGTGTACAGAGTGCGTTTACAAATCAAGGATGTTTCCTTGTGTACGAAAAAGAAACGAACGGACAGTTTTCATTTGCCGGAGGTTACAGCATACCTGATTCTGCAACAGGATTAAGATTTGGATCAAGAATTAAAATTAGAACTGTGGGTAATGAAACAGTGGCTTATGTGGGAGCAGAAGGTGATAACACAACAAATTTACCAGGCAAAATTTATTTTATAGAAAACAGTGCTACTAAAAATTGGTGGTTAGGTATTGATCCTCAATATAGAGGTTTGTTTGATGCCACAGTATCATATCAGACAGGTGAACTAGTGGTGTATAACAATCAATTATACAAAGCAACAACCAACATGGTCCCGCAACCTTTTTATGATTACAATTGGCAATTACAAAATACTCATACAGATTTCCTAGGTTACATACCAAATGATTCAGGAATTGAATTAGAAAATGACAGCACTTTAGATCAAAATAACATGGTGCAGTTTGGAAATAGATTTGATATTGATACAAATGGTAATAATATTATTGCAAATGTATTGTACTCAAATGACAGTCAAAAAATAATTGTTTACAGATTGCATGACAATCATTACTCATACAAACAAACAATTACTGCACCAGATGATTCAGGACCAACAATTAATTTTGGTGCCGATATCAGTATTAGTGGTGATGGTCAATTAATTGCTATTGGGTCTCCTTTAAAAGACTTTACAGATATAGATATGGGTGCTGTTTATGTTTACAAGAAAGCAACAGATGATTCAGGCTTATATGCACTAACACAAACTTTAACAAGTCCTGCTAAAGAAGTAAGTGAAAACTTTGGATATGCTTTATCATTTAGTGGAGACATACTTGCTGTTACAAGTCTAAAAGGCGATATGACAATTGACACAACTTTTGATGGTAACATAACAAGTTTCGATAATGAAATGACGTCATTCACAAAAATTGTACAAGACACAGGCACAATTCACATTTACGAAAAATTTGATAACACATTATTATATTCAGAAAAATTCACCTATGCAGATACAAGCATACAGCAATTTGGTTCTAATTTATTGGTTAATGTTAACCACGTTTATGTTGGAATGCCTAATTTACAATTACTAAATGAAGAAGTAGGAACAACTATTGATTTCCGCAGATCTCAAGATGCGAACAACTGGACTAGTGTACATGAAACAATTGGCGGCATTGAACAACCTGATCTAACAAAAATTAAAAGTGTATTTTTATACAACAAAAAAACAAAAAAAGTTTTAGCAAATCTTGATTATATTGATCCTATTTTTGGAAAAATACCAGGACCAGCAGAAGAAGAAATTTTCTACAAAACAAAATATGATCCAGCCTACTACAATCAATCAGGATCTACAAGGCAAGATGATTTAAATCATTGGGATCACAGTCAAGTAGGAAGATTATGGTGGGACATAAGCAAAGCACAATATTACTATCCATATCAAAGCAATATAATTTTCAACAATTCTTATTGGAACAAATTATTCCCAGGCGCAACAATTGATATACATGAATGGACACAATCAAAATATACGCCTATACAATGGAATACTTTGAGTGCAAGTCCAGAAGGATTATCTTTGGGAATCACAGGTACGGTGTCAAACACTAACAACTTTGTATTAGCAAAACAATATGACAAAGTTGCGGGTGTGTTTACAAATGTTTATTTTTATTGGGTAAAAGGTAAAACATCTGTACCGCAAATTGAAGGTAGAACTTTATCTGCGAATGATGTGGCGAAATTAATTAAAGATCCAAGATCACAGGGTTACAAATATGTTACAATATTCGGTTCAAATAAATTTGCACTTGTAAATTGTGGAGGTTTAGTAAATGATAGAGATGCTGTAATAAACTTCAGATTGTTTAATACAATTACAAATAATGATATTCATGAAGAATATGCAATAGTGACTGAAAATTTAGCGTCTAGTAAAATTCCAACAGATATTGAAACTGTTTGGTTTAACAGTTTGATTGGTTATGATGAACTAGAAAATCAAGTGCCGGATCCTGCTTTGAGTGAAAAATTAAAATATGGTACATTGATGCAACCAAGACAAAGTTGGTTTAAAAACAAGCAAGATGCTTTAAAACAAGCAATTGAAAGAATTAATAGTACATTAATTAAAAATTTAATTGTAGATGAAGTAGATTTATCTAATCTAATTAAATCTGATCCAGCACCTTTGACTGCAACAGGCTTATATGATGTGACCGTAGATACAGAAAAAGATCTACAATTTATTGGTGTTGGTACAGTAAAGACAGCAACATTAATTCCAACAATTGAAGACGGAAAAATTAAATCTGTTTTTGTTTCTGACGCAGGTAAAGGATATAAATTTAAACCAACAGTCACAATTAACACAACAACAGGATCTGGTGCAGTAATAGAATTATTAATCGATATTAATGGGTCAGTATCAAGTGCTGTGGTACGTGAGCAAGGAACAAATTATAAATCTAATGATACAATTACTGTCCGTGATTTCAGTGCATTAGTAAATGCTGACAGCACAGTCACAGGAAAATGGGCAGTATACACTTACACCACAGAGGGTTGGACTCGTGCAAGAATACAAAGTTACAATGTTGGATTATATTGGGACTATGCTGATTGGTATGACGTAGGTTACAGTGAATTAACTGCTATAGATAAAAAAGTTTCACAGACTTATGAATTAGACGCTGTAGAGTGCGCCATTGGAGACATAGTAAAAATTGAAACTGTAGGTACAGGTGGCTGGTTACTATTAGAAAAAATAGATAATCAAGAGGATGTTGATTACACAGTAAATTACAAAACTGTAGGTAGACAAAACGGAACAATTCAATTTAACACAAAATTATATGATTATGCTAATCAAAATATAGGTTTTGATTCTAACAGTTTTGATGTGCAACTCTATGATAGACAGCCTATTGAAGAAACAAGAATAATTTTACAAACTGTAAGAGACAGTATATTTGTTGAAGATTTAAAATTAGAATACAATAAATTATTCTTTGCAAGTGTGAGGTATGCACTATCAGAAGATACTTTAAACGATTGGGTCTTTAAAACAAGTTTTGTTACAGCACAACACAATGTAGGTGATTTAAAACAAAAAGTTACATTTAAAAATGATAATCTATCTAACTATGAAGATTATATTAGAGAAATTAAACCATACAAATCTAAAATAAGAGAATATGTAAGTTCTTATGATAAAATTGAACCTACTAATACATCCTTAACTGATTTTGATTTACCGCCAAGATATGTTAATGGTGTAATCACTCCTTCAAATATTAGAGTAGAAAATAGTGCTTTAGTTAATGCAGACAACATAAACACATTTCCAAATAAACATTGGAAAGACAACATAGGTTTTACAGTTAAGTCTATTAATATAAAAGAAGGCGGAACACTTTATAAAAACGCACCTACAATAGAAATAGTAGGAGGCGGTGGCTCTGGAGCAACAGCAACAGCATACATTAAAAATGGAAAAATTAACAGAATAAATGTTACAAATGGTGGATCTGGATATGTTGGTAATCCAACAGTAAACGTGTTAGGATCAACTACTGGTACAGTTGCTGAAGCCTATGCAGTCTTAGGCGATAGTCTAATTAGATCAACTCACCTAGGCGTCAAATTTGATAGAACAACTGGAGAACTATTACTTGCCAATTTAACACGAACTGAAACTTTCTCAGGCAACGCAAGTCAATTAAAATTCAAATTGGAATGGCCGATGGATTTACGTACCACTACCGTTAAAGTAAAAGTAAACAATCAATTAAAATTAAGAAGTGAATATACCTTCAATAATGATATAGATGAAACTAAATCATACACAAGAAATTGTGGGTATGTTTCATTTACTTTACCTCCGGCAAACAATGCAAATATATCTATTGAATATTTGATTGATCAGGATGTATTGCACACACAAGATAGAGTAAATTTATATTACACACCAACTGATGGAATGCCAGGCAAAGAACTTGCACAGGTAATTGAAGGTATAGACTATGGTGGTGTAGAAGTTCGTAGCATAGGTTTTGAAAACAAATCAGGTTGGGATAATCAACCTTTTATGGAAGGAGAATGGGATACTTTTGATGAAAGTTATGAAGATGAAGTTTTCTATCTAGATCAAAGTACATTATCTTTAACACTTTCTAAAACACTTGAAGCAAACGTACAATACAATGTTTACAGGAACGGCATAAGAGTTGATGATCCTAATTTTGGAACAGCACAACAAACAAATGTCAATGCTGTAATGGAAACAATAATCGGCGATGGTTCTACTAAAACAATAGATATTAGTGCTGTAGAAACAGGAAATGACACAATCATAATTAGAAAATCAACAAGCGATGGTTCATTCTTACCTGATCCTAAAGAAGTTGACACACTTTTACAAGGTGGAGATTTAGCATACTCTACTGCTCAAGGTCTAAATGCTGAAGATATAAATGTAGATGGAGACGGCTTTGTAACTCCAACATCATCACATGGCCCAGAAGAATTTGTACCAGGACAAGTCTTAGATACACTAGACATTCAAGTTTATGACAGAGGTTCAAATACAGGCAGTAAAATTAACAGTTACAATTACATAGGTGATGGTACAACAACCGAATTTGCTTACACAGATTATCCGCAAAGTGCTGAGGCTGTATTTGTTTCAGTAAACAATATTTTATATAACAGCAATTTATTCACAGTAAACTATCAAACCAAAAAAATAGTATTCAATAGTGCACCTGCAAATGGAGATAAAATTAATTTTATTACTATGGGTAACAATGGTGAATCTGTTTTAGATGTAGATGTATTCACTGGTGATGGTTCAACTGTTGATTTTGTTACAAGAGCCAAATTTACAGCAGGAAAAATTTCTGTATTTGTTAGAGTAAATGGTCAAAGAACAGCATTCCAAATAATAGAAACAGACAGTTCATTTGCTATACCAAACAGAGTAGCGATAAGATTTGATACAGCACCGGCAATAGATGCAGTGATTAGTATTTGTGTGTATGAAAGTGCGAGTCAATCGTTTAGTGAAGTAACGCAAAATGAATTTACTGGAGATGGAAGCACAGCAACTTATCAACTGTCGCCAACACCTTTTGCACAAAAACCACTGACAACAAATGTAATTGTTAAAGTTGGAGACAATATGTTAAGGAGTGGTTGGTATAAACAATTTAAAGTTTCAATCCTTAGAGATTATAAAATTGAAAATTGGCAAATTTTACCAGGTACTATAAACGCAACTGATGTAAGAGCATTTTTAAATGATGTTGAAATGACAAGTTCACAATATAGATGGAATCCTGGCAACTCGAGTGTAACACTAGAGTCAGGTGTAGGTGTTGCAGGAGATATTTTAGATGTGTTTATTGATAATGGACAATATAGTGTATCAGATACAGGCGTGTTGACTTTGACTAATGCCCCAACACAAAACACAAAAGTAACTGCATATCAATTCAGCAAACATGATATAGCAGACATTGAAAGAGAACAAGCAGATGTAATTGCTAGATTAAGTTTAACTGTGAACACAGATGATTACTATCTATACAATCAATTAACAAATGGTGTAATTTATCTACGTAAGCCGGCAGTTGATGCTCAATATGTTTGGGTAGCATTGAATGGTGAATGGTTAGCACCAAGTGTAGATTATACTGTATCTAATGATCAAATGAGAGTATTAATTTCAAGAACTGTCAGTCAAAATGATCAGATAGATGTAATGCATTTTTCAGCACCAAGTTTCATTGGAAAATTTGCATACAGACAGTTTAAAGATATGATGAATAAAACACATTTCAAACGCATAGGAAATGATAGACAATATTTCCTTGCAAATACATTGTACTGGTATGATAGAGAAATTGTTTTAAAAGACGCAACAGGAATAACTGAACCAAACATTTCTGCAAGTCTACCTGGTATTATATTCATAGACGGCGAGAGAATAGAATACTGGATTAAGGACGGTAACAAATTACAGCAATTAAGAAGAGGTACACACGGTACTGGAGTTCCTACTCAACATTTTGCAGACACTGAAGTTCACGATCAAAGTGCCTTTCAAACAGTTCCTTACAAAGATGAGTTTATCTCAGAAGTGTATACAGGTGCAAATGTACAAAATAATCAGTTAACAATTTCGTTTACACCAACAAATGTAAATCAATTTGAATTATTTGTTGGAGGTAAGAGAATGCGTAAAAACAGTATTTCACAGTATAATCCAGCAAACGGACAGGACAGTCCTGAAGCAGATGATACTGTGTCAGCAGAATTCACAGTAGATGGTGTAAATCCTGTGATTACATTTACAAATACACCAGCCACAAATGCCAAAATTGTGGTGATACGTAAACAAGGTAAAATTTGGCAAGAAGGCACAGATCCACTGAGTCAGACGAATAATGACATCGCAAGATTCATACGTCAAAAAGAAGTGGCTCCGCCGCAATAAATACAATAGAAATTGGAGCATAAATGAGTAAATTTAATGAAAACAACGGAGTTTTAATACAAGGTCATATCAAGATTCATGACCCTGAATCAGGCGCTGTTTTCGTCAATAAACGTAATGCAATTCATTATGAAAACATGAGTATTGCTTTAGCGGAGAGTGTTGCTAATCAAGGTCAAGGTTTTATTAATTCTATGGCGTTTGGTAACGGCGGAACAAGTGTTGATCCTACGGGTATTATCACATATTTGACTCCTAACAGCACGGGCACAAATGCAAGTCTGTATAACCAAACATATAGTAAAGTTGTTGATGATAGAAGTGTAACAAACTTAGATCCTCAAAGAAATAAAATAGAAACGAGACACGTAAACGGTACAAATTATACAGATGTGTTAGTAACTTGTCTTTTAGATTACGGTGAGCCAAACGGACAAGATGCAGTTGATCAAGCATCGCAGGCAAATAGTTTATATGTGTTTGATGAACTAGGACTTGTTAGTTTTTCGCCAAGTGGCACAGGCAAATTATTGACACACGTAGTTTTCCATCCTGTACAAAAAAGTTTGAATAGATTGGTGCAAATAGATTACACTGTAAGAGTACAAAGTTTGACAGGATTTAACGAGGGGTAATAGATGTCATATACCATAAGTTTTTCTGATGCAGTAAACAAAGGAACTATCACTGTCGAAGACAACACAGTGAATAGTCAGACTAGTTTACAATTTCCTGGAAAAAACACAACATCATATGGTACAATAATAGCGGAAAATTTTCTACACGTATTAGAAAATTTTGCTAACAGCACGGCTCCATTAAGACCAATACAAGGTCAAACTTGGTTTGATACCACAGCAGGTGTAAACCAATTAAAAATTTATGATGGTACAACATGGGTGGCATCAGGTGGACTTAAAAAAGCAATTAATCAACCAAGTGCCTCAGAAAGTATTACAGGTGATTTATGGGTTGATACCGATCAGCAACAATTATATCTATTCACAGGATCAGGTTGGATACTAGTAGGTCCACAATACAGTTCAGGATTAACAACAGGTGCAACGCCTACAACAATCAAAGGAACTGATGATTTAGATTACACAATTATAAAATTAGAAGTTGCGGCTCAAACAGCGGCAATAATTGCAACAGATTCATTTACTCCAAAAATTACAATACCTGGCTTTTCACAACTGCGTCCAGGAATTAATTTAAGTATAGCAAATATAAAAGGTGATGGTGTTGGTAAATTTTATGGCACAGCCGAAAAAGCAGATGCTCTTGTTGTCAGCGGTTCAACAGTTGCGGCAGGCAACTTTTTAAGAGCAGATACAACTTCATTAACAGATTTTCCAATTAAAGTTAAAACAGATGATGGAATAGAAGTAGGTGCCGCAGGATCATTTAAAATGTTTGTTGAACAACAAGCAGGTATAATTCAATTAGGCACACTAGATGAAGAAATAGATTTTAGATTAAACAATCAAGGTACAACAACAACTGTAATGAGATTAAGTTCTGCAGGACAAGTTGGTGTAATGAAAACAAACCCGACTGCTGTGTTAGACGTGGCTGGTACTTTATCCGTGGATGGTATAGTGACAGCAAATGATATCACTGATGCGACTAACATTGGTTCAGGATCACTTGTAGTGAAAGGTGGTTTAGGTGTTGCTAAAAAATTATTTGTTGGTAGTGATACAAATATTGCAGGAAATTTAGTTGCAAACAATATATCACCTTCTGCAAACAATATACACAACCTAGGTTCTACAAATAATCAATATGGAAATGTTTATGCAAATACTTTTGTAGGTAATTTGACAGGAAACGTAAGTGGAACAGTATCAGGTACAGCAGGATCATCTAATAAACTTACTCAAGCATCGACTTTTAACATGGTTGGTGATGTTACAGCAACAAGTTTTACATTTGATGGACAAACAGGTGGCACATCCAAAACTTTTAATACAAGTATAAGCAATTCATTTATTGGCAATCAAACATTAACAACAACAAGTCAAGTAAGTGATGAATTAATAATTAACAGAACACAAGGTACAGCAGGAATATTTAAAACTACGGTTGGTAATATCGTTAACACTATTCCAACACCACCAGTAGGTTCAATTACTTTGTTTGCTGGTGCTACTGCTCCTGCTAATTGGTTAATGTGCGATGGTGCAGAGATCAGTAGAGCGGTATACAGCACACTATATGGTATAATAGGAACGCAATATGGAACTCCGACAAGTTCTGCTGTTTTCAAGTTACCTGATTTGCGTGGCAGATTCCCATTAGGTAAAGACAATATGTCTAATCCAGGTTTAGGTCAAGGTTCAGCGGACAGAGTTACAGCGGTTGCGGCAGATAATTTAGGTCAAGGTGCAGGTGATGAGAAGAAAACAATTACAAAAGAGAACCTACCAGATCACGAACACAATATGAGAGCAAACAATGGTGACCAATTCTTTGCTTCAAGAATGATAGCAGGTGCATCAACAGATAACGAAGTAACAACTAGAGATGGGCCTGATTTAACAAATACAACAGGTGCTCAGCAATTACCTAATTCAGGTGGAATTAGCGGCACAATTGGACAACAAATGGATGTAATGAATCCTTACATCACATTGAATTATATAATTTATACTGGAGGCATTTAATGAGTTATAAACTAAACAAAACAGATGGTAGTTTACTTGTTGATCTAGTTGATGGTCAATTAGATACTACTTCCAGTGACTTAACACTTATAGGAAGAAACTATTCAGGTTTTGGTGAAGTTTTAAATGAAAACTTTATTCAACTTTTAGAAAATTTCTCAAACGCAACAGCGCCTATTAATCCTTTAAGAGGTCAATTATGGTTTGATACAACTGAAAATAGATTAAAAGTATACAACGGTTCGGCTTTTGTTACTTCAGGTGGTACAACGGTATCTAACACACAACCAAACATGGTTGCAGGTGATATGTGGATCAATAATGAAACAAGTCAACTGTATTTCTTTGATGGAACAAATTTAAAATTAGTTGGTCCAATTTATTCTAACGCTCAAGGAACTTCAGGATTTGAAGTTGTAAGTTTATTAGATACACAAAACGTTACGCAACACGTCATTAAAATGTTTGTTGCAGGGAGTTTGGTAGGTGTTCATTCAAATGCACAATTTACTCCGGTAGCAACTGGCAGAATTACTGAACTTGTAACGGGAAGTAATCCAAATGGTGAAATACAAAAAGGATTCAACACTGTAGGCACAGGTTACAAATACATAGGCACGTCTTCTGTATCTGAAGCATTAATTGATGGTAATGGCACAATTAGAAATGCTGATAGTTATCTTGTATCTGATGGTGATGATACAACAGTAGGTAAAATTACTATTCAAAAAGATGATGCATTACGTATTGGTTTAAACGGTAACACTGACATAGGTTTTACAAATAATGCATTTACAATTTCAAACCAACGAAATGGACAAGATGTAGAAATAAAAGTAAGAAATCCAGCAGAACTATCTGCATTTAAAATTGATGCATCTAACAGTAGAATTGGAATTTACAAAGCATCTCCTACAAAAACTTTAGACGTAGGCGGAGATGTTAATATTGATGGTAATCTTGTTGTTGCAGGTACAACAACATCCATAGATGTACAAGATTTAAGAGTAGAAGATAAAAATATAGAACTTGCAATCGACAGCAACGGCAATATAGGTAACGATGCGGCAGTAGATGGTGGCGGTATTATATTAAAATCAAACCAAGGTGACAAGTCATTTGTATGGCAAAATGGAACAGGCAGTTGGACAAGTTCTGAATTTATAGATTTAGCGGCAAGTAAAGGAATTAAAATTAATACAAATACAGTTTTAACAGAAACAGCACTAGGTGCCAGTGTAACTCAAGCACCTGGTTTAACAATACTTGGAACTTTAACACAATTAGTTGTAGATGATGTAACAGTAGATGGTTCAAGTGTGTTTACTTCGGCAAACAGTTTGCAATTAGGAAGTAATGGTCCAATCACGGTATTGAACAGTAACAGAATTACAGGCGTAGGTTCACCAGTTAATGATTCGGATGTTGCAACAAAAGGATACACAGATGGTTCTACAGTAATAGGTCTTGATATGAACGTTACTGGACTTAACATGGCATCACCTTATAATGATGTTAGAGATGAATTAGAAAAATTATTCCCAGCAGGTGGTTACACATTAGCAAGTCCTAATAGACCAACAAATCCTAATTTTGCAAACAGTGTGATACCAGCAAGAGGACAAGGTGCATTGGCTAGAGTAAGAGCAGTAAACTATGGTTCAGGCGGTGGTTTCAGTATTCCAAGCATACCTTTTGCAGGTTTGAAAAACTTTACACCAGTTGATCAAACAATTACTATACAACAAAGAACAATACAAACAATTACAACTTACAGTCAAGATAACAGTTTAGGTACAACAACAAAAATCACTTGTTCTGCATCACACTTTTATGAAGCAGGTCAAGCCGTTGTAGTGTCAGGCACAACATTCAGTGGTGGAATTGCAACAATAGATGGAAATTACACGGTACAGGCGGCTGAATTTTCAGCAGAATCACCTAACTTTGTATCATTAACGATAAACTATGACTCACAAGCGTCTGGATTAAATGGTGCCAATTACAATGCGGCAAGTGGTACTATTGAAAGAACACCTGTTGTAGGAAACGCAAACAAACAGGTAGTAGAAGACTTCTCAGACCCAACAGGCGTTACTGGACAGGTTACTTTTGCACCAACAGTAACAATATTACAGTTTGGAGTAAACAATGGAGTATGGGAGTTTGACAGAACAATACCGTAAAGACGATAAATATTACGAAACAAGGGTACTATGGCATATATTGTAAACAAATTTGACGGAACTTTAATAGCAACTGTGCAAGATGGCACAGTGGATCAAACAACTAATCTAAGATTCATAGGTAAAAACTATGCTGGATATGGTGAAATACAGAACGAAAACTTCTTACATCTATTAGAAAACTTTGCAAGTGGTAGTCAACCAAGCAAACCAATTAGTGGTCAGATATGGTTTGACACATCAAACAGCAAACTCAAGTTCTATGATGGTACAAAATTCAGAACAACTGGCGGTGCAGAAGTAAGTACAACTGCTCCGGGTGGTTTAACAACGGGTGACTTTTGGTGGGACTCAGCAAACAGTCAATTATATGCTTGGGACGGCACAAGTTTTGTTCTTGTTGGTCCACAAGGTACAGGTTCATCTGTTACACAATTTACAACAAGACAAATTAAAGATTCTTTAGGTGCTAATCAATTAATAATTGAAGGTAAAGTAAACAACACAACAGTTGTAATTTTCAGTGGCACAGAGTTTACAATTGGAACGTCTGATCCAAGTAACACAATAACAGGTTTTGATGTTGTTAAAAAAGGTTTAACTTTAGTAAACACTCAAGCCGCAACAAGTGGTATTACAACTACTGACCACAGATATTGGGGAACAGCATCTAACTCAGATAGATTAGGCGGATTCCTTGCTTCAGATTATATTAGATCAGGATCAAGTGCTTTTGCAAGTGTAGTAAGATTTGGTGATGCAGGTTTTACAGTTGGTGATTCAAATGATTTAAAAGTTTCAATTGAAAATGGTAATGAAGGTGCTATTGCAAATGAAATAGGAACAAAAATTACTCTTAAAGTAAATGCAAATAATGTAGTAACAAGTATTGCCGAAGTAAATGAAGATGGAATTATGCCAGGCACTGGTGTTAAGAATATTGGTGCAACAAATGATAAATGGTATGAAGTTCATGCACAATTCTTAAAAGGATTGGCGGACAATGCATCAGGTATCTTATTTGGTGGTCAAACTTATTTAGGTGCAACAACAGCCGTTAATAATACGGTGGCATTAAGAGATGGGTCAGGCAAAATTACAGCAAATATTTTTGACGGTGTGGCAACATCAGCCAACTATGCTGACTTGGCTGAAATATATTCTACAGATAAAACTTACGAAACTGGCACAATTATGGCAATTGGCGGTGAGGCAGAAACTACTGAATACGATAGAACCAAAAATTTATTTGGTGTAATATCTGAAAAACCAGGATTTTTGATGAATAAAGATGCTGATGGACAGGCTATTGCTTTTGTTGGACGTGTACCAGTCAAAGTAAAAGGCCCTGTTCAAAAAGGAGAAAAAGTTTTTGCTGATGATGGTGGTGTTGCAACTACTACCAAAAAAGGAGAATTGGTAGGCTTCGCCTTACAAACTGATCTGAATGAATCCACAAAACTTATTGAGGTAGCACTTAGATTAATAAATAATTCGTAGGAATAGAATTCAATGGCTTTAATAACAGCAAATAGATTTAACACATTAAGACAATCTGTAGATAATGTGCTAGGAAATGGTGCAGGTGATACAGGTTATGGACAAGCATTAACAAGTGCAACTATCAATGTTGGTGATATTATAAATGCAAGTCATATTAATGCTGTGTATGAAGATTTAAGGAAATGTTACAAACACCAAAATGGTGGTGACCCAGCAAGTACATTAATTCAAGCAGTAACACAAGGTGATCTAGTCAAAGATACAGACGGTGTAAATTATACTGGTTGGGATCAATATGAAGCACTGGCTACTAATGTTTCCACAAACAGATTGACTGTGGCAGGTACGCAACAGACTATTACAACTGCAATGACAAGATCCAGAGGTAGTTGGAATGGCACTATCGTACAAGTATCTGACGTTGCTTTCGCTAGTGATGATGCAAGAAGACACTTTTTTAACCAAGGTGGCTTTATCAGAATTTTAGCAAGTACGTCAGACGGAAGTTCATTAGGCAACAGTTGGCAAAATATGTTCAATACCAATGCTGGTAATGTAGACTTAAAAGCACATGGCACAACAAGATCAGGCAGTGGAGGAACAGTTTCTAATGCATTAGGAAATTATGAACTGTCTGGAGCATATCAGTACATATATCAAAACTTTGATGCTGGTGGAGGTGCTTACAGTGCCAATGACTATTACATTGAGGCGTATGCGGCAAGTGGTAGTTTAATCAAAATCAGACAAACATGGAGAGACCAAAAAGGTGGCAATCCAGATGAAAATATCTCCAATTTAACAGCGACTATTCAATGTGCAACAGCAATTACCGATGTAATTGGTACTGCACCAGGTGTTACTAGTGGTTCTGGTACTACTTTATAATTCATTTCATTGACTAAAATCCAAATTTACGCTATAATGACAGTACAAAATTATGAATCAATCGTTCGAAAAATCAATGGCTTATGCCAATCGTATGAAAGTGTTCAACAATCAACTTAGATTGTTAAAAGAAAAGTATCTAGAAAAGAACACCCACTACACTCAAGGACATCAATTTACAATAGATTTACATCTCATTAATCATTGTATTGCACTGAAAAATTTAAACAAACAAAACACAGTGTTGTTAGATGACTATCAAATACCTGTGCAAATAGAAAACATAGATATTTTTTATGATGACATAATGGACGTTTACCAACGTAATCTAAATTCTTATCTTGTTGAATACAACGAGTTGGTAAAGGAAAAAGGTGAAATTTAAAAATGTCAAAAGGAATTGTTTTATTTGCCCATAATAATGATGCCATTGATTATGTGGCTCAGGCAGAATTCTGTGCTAAAAGAATTAAAAAACATCTAAAATTACCTGTAACCTTAATCACATCTGAAACAGATATTAACAAAGATGTATTTGATAATATCATTAAAATAGATAATCCTAATACAAATCAAACTAGAAATATGCATGACGGAGACATTCGGAAAAATGTTTTATGGAGTAATCACACAAGGTCCACAGTATTTGATTTGTCTCCCTATGAGGAAACAATAGTAATGGATACAGATTATATGGTTGAAAACGACACACTACTCAAGGCATTTGAAACAAAAGAAGATTTCCTGATCAATTATGACGCACAACACATAGACTTTGAATCAACTATGACTAATGAAATGAAATATATTAGTGATACTGGAATTAAAATGTGCTGGGCAACAGTTTTTTATTTTAAAAAAGTAGAACGTGTACGCAATCTATTTGTGTTAATTGATCACATTAAGCAACACTGGAGTTTTTATAGATTTAGATATCAATTGAAAGAACTAACATTTAGAAATGATTATGCTTTCAGTATAGCAATCCATATTATGAACGGATTTACAAACAGTGATTGGCCCAATAGATTGCCTTGCAAACTATTTTATATTACTGATAGGGATAAGATTGTATCATACACAGACAATACATGGACTTTTAAATTGCAAAGTGGACTTAAATGTTCTATAAAAGATATAAACATCCATGTTATGAACAAATTAGGATTGGAAAAATTTATAAATGAGTAGAGGCTTTTTAGTTTTTGTGCAAGATAATGGCGATGTAGATTATTTAAAACTTGCCACTGCGTGTGCTATGAGTATAAAAAAATTTATGCCACAAGAACAAGTGTGTCTTGTTACTGATATCTTTGTGCCCGATAATTTTAAAAAATATTTTGATATTGTTAAAGATATCCCTGGAGAAGATTTAGCCAAGAACTCCAAATGGAAAGTGCAAAACAGATGTAAAATATATGATGCATCACCATTTGACGAAACTATTGTGTTAGATGCTGATATGTTGGTGTTGGAAGATATCACTCATTGGTGGAAAGCATTATCTAATTACGAACTTTACTATACAGACAAAGTAAAAACATTTAGAAATGAAATAGTTCAGGACAATTTTTATAGGAAAGTATTCGAAGCAAATGATTTGCCAAATGTGTATTGTGGTATGTACTACTTTAAACGCACTGAAAACAATCATAAATTTTTCAATTTATTGAAAGACATTGTCGAAAATTATAATTGGTACAGTGAAAAATACACTGCTCAACACACACAAAGTTGGTGTAGTATGGATGTGAGCACTGCTATTGCAATAAAAATCAAAGATATTTCTCATCAGGTATTTTCTAAAAAGAATTTTTTAACATTTACTCATATGAAACCAAACATACAAAACTGGTTAGCACAAAAAGATAGTTGGTTAGAAGTGATTGATTATAACTTAAACAATTCAAACGAACTTATGGTAGGTAATTTTTTACAAAAAGGAATCTTCCACTATGTTGAAAAAAGTTTTATAACAGATAAAATGATGGAGCAACTGCAATGAGACCACCGTTGACATTTGGCAATTACAAACCTGAAATGAAATACTACTTTAGATTTGATCCAGATAATGGTGAAGTTTTAGAATTTAGTATTGAAAAGAAAGGTAACTGTGTTGAAATATCAAAAGAACTTGCAGATAAGTTGTATGCAGGACAAACAAATTTCATTTTTTACAAGGTCATTTTAGGCAAAGATGGATATAAAGCAGTGCCTAAGAATGCCGTTGAAAACAAAACACACACTGAAATTCAACAAAAGGATATTGTGAATACTAATTTATATGAAATAAAATCCAACAAAAAAGACTCTTGTATCAGATTCAAATTAGATATGTCTAAAAAGGAATGGTGTATATCAATAGATGAAAAATTAAAAAAATCATTACAAGATAATGTTGATCCTAATAACGAGTATGAATTTTTTACAACCAACAGCAACAACACATCAGTTCCAGCATACAGTTTCAAAATTAAATTACAAAATTTATTTGAAAATAATGTAACAATACCTCATCCTGTTGATTATGTTCCAAAAATATTTTGTAGAAAAGTTTTTAATTATGCATTGGAGATAAAATAATGGTTTTAAAAATTGCAGACATAGACTTTGTATTTTTAAGTTTCGATGAGCCAAATGCAGATAAAAATTTTGCAGACTTAAAAAAGAAAGTGCCATGGGCGAAACGTGTGCATGGCGTTGCCGGATTTGATTCTGCACATAAAAAAGCAGGTGAAATATCAGACACAAATCGATTTATCACAGTAGATGCTGACACACAGATTGATGAAGAATTTTTATCAATGGTTGTTGACTATAACAGTTTAGGTATAGATGACACATACACATTAAGTTGGTGTGGAAAGATTGATCTCAACGGATTGCAGTATGGTAATGGCAGTTTAAAATGTTGGACAAAAGATTTTGTAAAAGCAATGAAAACACATGAAAACCATGACGGTAAAAATAAAAATGTAATAGAATTTTGTCATAATCCAAAATATTTTCAATTTAATGAAAATTTTTCAACTAGTTATGTGAATGGTTCGAAATATCAGGCATGGAGGGCTGGTTTCAGAGAAGGAGTAAAAATGAGTTTAGATAAGAATGCTCCACTTAAAAATTTAAAAGATGCTTGGTGGCAAAATTATCAAAGGTTACTTGTATGGATGTCTGTAGGGCAAGATTCTGAATATGGATTATATGCAATTCATGGTGCTAGATTAGGTTGTTATCTTACAAGTTGTACTGATTGGGACTTTACAAAAGCAAACAATTACAGTTTTTTTAAACATTATTGGCAATATGATATACATGACGGAGGTAATATTAAACCAGATTATTACAAAGATATAATTGACATGGGACAAAAAATAATTGATCAACATGACATACCGTTGAGTGCCGAGCCGTTCAGTGTTGAACAAAGTAGAACATTTAAAGAAGTTTATTTGAATACCCCACGCATTTGGAAAAGGAGATTCAAAAGTGTTTGACATAATTTTTATATCATATCAAGAACCTAATGCTGATAAAAATTTTAAGCATTTATTAAGTAGATTTCCTATAGCACAAAGAGTGCATGGCATAAAAGGAATACATCAAGCACACATTGAAGCGGCTAAAAAAGCATTAACAAAAATGTTTTGGGTCGTTGATGGAGATGCGATTGTGGAAGAGGATTTCAATTTTGATTATGAAGTGCCTAAAAAAGACATGAACGCAGTACACGTGTGGAGAAGTCGCAATCCAGTTAATAATCTGGTATATGGATATGGCGGTGTCAAACTTTTACCCAGGGATTTGACGTTAAATATGAGTATAGGAACTACTGACATGACTACAAGTATAAGTGATAGATTTAGACCAATGGAACAAGTATCAAATGTTTCTGCATTCAACACTAGTCCTTTTAACACTTGGAAAAGTGCTTTTAGAGAGTGTGTAAAACTATCTAGCAAGGTCATTGACAGACAAGAAGACTCTGAGACAGAAGCAAGACTAGATGCTTGGTGTAAGTCAGATGATCCAATTGCAGTTGATGGAGCCATTGCTGGCAGGAAATATGGAACTGAAAATAAAGATAATAAAGAAGCAATATCTAAAATAAATGATTTTGCATGGATAGAACAAATTTATAAAAATGGAAAATAATTTTAACATACCTTTTAAAAACATAGTTCAATTTGGACAACAAACAATGTTGGATTCAAAACTATTTTCAGTAAGTTGGATCTTAAGTAGATTTTGTAATTATGATTGTTCATATTGTTGGCCTTATGCACACAGCAAAAAACC
>CEUM01018587.1_pt1 | contig 24493 bp, 14 predicted proteins | sample 356421 | NCBI WGS metagenome assembly CEUM01 (sample SAMEA2622716, study PRJEB7988) | marine metagenome | biome: marine biome (ENVO:00000447); feature: surface water layer (ENVO:00002042); material: "saline water (ENVO:00002010), including plankton (ENVO:xxxxxxxx)" | depth 5 m | reverse complement strand
GATTCAGCAGGTGGTTCGACCTCCTCCTTCTGGTTGAACTTCCCTACCACCGTTCAAGTCACTCTATCCGATGGGTCGGGTGGTCACGTAACACCGCTCTCTTACGAAGCAGGACGTCGACCGAACATCGCTGTTGTTGGACAACTTGCTGGTGCATCAACCTCCGCACCTGACATCGTTGTTGGCCACACATCGTACGACTTCGGAAGTTGGATTGACAACCTTGGATGGGACGGTCAGTATGATTACGTTACTGTTGTCGAAATGGACAACAAAGACATCGGAGTCACAGGTATCGATATTTCACCAGTCGACCGATACTTCGGCGCAGTCGGAGAAGGAACTCGCAACATCAACGTTACCGTCACCAACACCGGAATGGACACACTCACACAATCGGCAACCCTCGACGTCGTGCTCCAAGTTGTTGACGAGCAAAACTCGTCCAACGCCACGGTCTTCAGCCACGACTTTGATACTCCTGCAGACGCAACAGGCTGCAACGGCGGATGTACATGGGCGTTCAATGAGTACACCGATCAATCTTCCAGTTGGATTCTCGAAACCAATCACTCTGTTGGAGCAACAGATGGAAACAACGATCCAAACGTATCTGCTAATTATCTCAACCCAACGGACTTTATGTGGGCCGGTGAATACAAAACCAACAGCAGCGGTGACGAATGGTCTGGATACGGTCGTCATTGGGATGATGCTCTCACACTTGAGGACGTTGATCTCACCGGCTCTGACCGTGCTTTCCTAAGTGTTGAGTTGTTCCGTCACCTTGGTTTCGGTGCACTCGGATCAGCGGTTGATACAAACGGAGATGGTGTACCAGACCAATTCCTTGTTGGTGATGTTTGGGACGACATCGCAATGATTGAAGTTGGATCCTCTGAGACTGGATGGTCCACAATTGCTTGCCCAACATCTGCCCAAGTAGGGGGAGACTGTTTGTCTGGCATGTCCATGTGGGGCGGTTACGACCTTAGTCGATTCCGTACCATCAATGCAGGTGGTGCAGCTGAAAACCTTCTCTTCTACGGCATTGCTTCATCTGGAACGTATTACGGATGGAGCAACTTCACTGAAGAAGGCGTTGGTGAGTTCGACCTATCTCCTTGGGCTGGAGAGGTTGTCGACATTCGATTCCGACTCCGCACAGGATTTGAAGGATCAATTGCTGATGACAATGAGTCGCTATGGTCTGGGCGTGACGGATATGCAATCGACAACGTAACCATTTACAAGCAAAACACGGCTTACCTTCCAAACCCGCAAACCCTTCAAAGCAACCTTAACCTTGTCAATCTCGGACCTGGTGAAGAAGAAACCGCCTCCATCTCTGCAAATTTGCTGAATGACACAATCTATCGAATTTCAGCAACGCTGAGCAACCATGCGTGGGACGAACAATCCGTCAACGACGACATAATTGGCTACATCCAACCATTCAATCTCTACGATCCAACTGTCGAAGGTATTGATTACTTCAACCCTGGAGGTCTCTATGCAGAAGGAATGTTTGACATCGATGTTGTTACGAACAACTGGGGCAACACCATGGTCGATTTCGATATTGAAGCAACGGTCTTCTCCGCAACGCCGTCTGATGTTCTTTGCAGTGCGCCTGCAGTCATCTGTAAGGAATCCTTCGAGGGCGGTGCCGACGGATATGTTTACAGCGATGATGGCAACCCACAAGGTGCGATTTACAACGAGGCTACTTGCAACGATCTCATCTTCAACAATAATGCCTATTGGTTTGGTCACCCATGTGACACGGCAACACTAGGATATGGCGAGGATTGGCAAAACGAGACACTCACCATACCAGGTATCGATTTGACAAGTATGTCTGGAGACTTCGTTTCCTTGAATTTCGAGTATTATGCAGATACATTCTATGGCATCGATGTCGATGGGACCTCAATCGTCGACGTTAACGACTATGCCTCCATCAATGTCGACTACACAAAGGGTGGCGACACATACTCCGCTGCTCTCCTTGGTCAGTGGAACGACTATGATGAGGATGGAACTTGTAGAAACGATGACAACAACGATGGTTTCACAAACGCCAGCGAGTCGATCAACCAAGCAGAAATCTCCTTCATCGGCGACTCAGCAAGTACGGATGGTTCCGGTGGCAACTACAATGTTTTCTTCAACTCAGATGACCTTGTTCTCAGTCGAAGCATCGATTTGACCCATTTGTACGTCCTTAACAACACTGCTGCAGATAGTTTGCAGTGGTCCCGTGAGTGCATCTCTCTTGCAGGCTCGATTATTGACCTCAACTTTGAGTTCCAAAGTGACGCTGACGGCCGTAACGGTATCAATGACGGTTTCAAGGGTGTAGCCTTCAACAACATCACGTTGCAGGAATTCACCTTCTTCGAGGAGGCATCTTATACCGTCTCTCGAACAAATGTCGATGCTGAAGACGTTGCAACCACCACCGTTGCCAACCATGAGTTCTTCTCAGGCGTCTACATGATTCGTGCTGAGACAATCTTCGACAACACTACCGTGGGTAAGCCATGGTTCAACGACAATGAAATCAGCAACGCAAACAACATCGAACAAGTAATCTTCAATGTTGAATCCGTCGATATCACTCTCGGCAAGCCAAGCACACTTGCATGCTTAGATGATGGCGTTTACGCATGTGTCCTTCCAATCGACGGAAGTTTGACGCACAACTGGGATCTCAAAGCAACCAACGGTGTATTGGCTGGCGATTACATGTTCTACATGACCGTTTATGACGAGACCGATGGATCACAAGTTCATCAGGCATCATCTTCCTCAACAACCACAACACTTGCTTCCAACGAGCGTATTGACTTGACATTCCCTGCTTACAACGGTTGGATGGATGGTCACACCTACAACATCAGCTTCCACGCTGAACTTGCCAACGGAAACCCAAGCGGTAACGTTCGTTACTTCCATGCAACCTTTGCTGACCAAATCGATGTTGCTATCCTTGGCGATTCAACTGCACGAACCTCAACCATCAAGCAGGATCTTCAACTCTTGGGCATGACCTACACACAATTCGGCATCAACGATTGGACCACCTACCTTGACTCTGGGTGGATGACGCACTACGACAAGATTCTCCTGCCATGGCAAGAAGACATCGCTGCGAAGGATGTTGAAAGCGGTGGCCGTGGTTACTACCAGAAGCTTGGATCGACTGCGAACCGACAGACGCTCGAATCGTTCATGTCCGCTGGAGGTACTGTTCAGGCTCACCTTGGTCCTCAAGGAAGCCAAATCTACGGTCTTGATGTTGGATTGAATGGACGTCTGCCGTTTGGTATGGATGTCCAAAGCCGAAACACACCTGAGACCAAGATTCTCTACACAGGCCTCGACATTGCGGACCCATTCCACCCGATCATGGACGATGTGTCCACGACCGCCTTCCAAGGCTTCGAGGGTGATGGAACTGTTGCAACAGCCGTTCTCAACACAAACTCTGTGAGTACGCAGAACGTTCCTGGTGTCTGTAACGGATACATGGAGGATGGCGGCTTCTTCCAGAGCCTGCTGCGAACCAGTGCCAACAGCAAGGACGTCATCATGGGAACATGCAGTTACTACCAAGGTGGAATGATCGTATCAACCATCGACGTAGCGACCTATTCCTCTCGTGCTGACAGTACGACCTTCCCGCTACTCGGAAACATGTTGGCCTACGAGGTCACACCATATCCAGAAGGATTCGGTGCAATGGGCCAAGATCTTGGTCTAACCATCGATGGAGACATGCCAGGTATCGACCCATCGACTGGTGGATATGCTACACACTACATGAAGAGCGATGCAACTGTTAACTTCGGTTACACGACTGCAACTACGGCTACACTCACAGCAGACTGGATTCTTGACGGTCCGACCGACTGGTTGGGTCAAACCATGGCCAGCGGAACCGACCACATCTCGGAAGCCTCTCCATCTGCGACCTTCTGTAAGACGGACTTGTCGTCCGCTACAGGATGTCTCCAAGGCGCCACATGGACCGTTACTCTGCTCCTGCACGATGAAGCAGGTCACGCTCGAATCATCACCGTCGATGTCGAAACCAATGACGTCCTCGCTGACGCATTCGCACCCGAAGCAAACATGAGCATCGACATGCGTGACGAGTATGCAGACAACATCGAGTACATCGGAACCAAGACAGTTTCCAGCACAGAATGGGACGTCAACCGTGTGATTCTTTCTGAAGCCGGTGAACTTGTTGTCCACTTCGATGCGAGCGAATCGTTCGATGCCGATGCGATCGATGGAAGCAACGGAATTGTTACCTACGAGTGGAAGGTCTTCTTCGATGCTCCATACGGTGACACTTCGTTCAACTTGGAAGGACACACGTTCGAAGAATCCGCTGCAAGCAACGGTCTCTTCTCGTACAAGTTCCAGAACGTGACTGTGGACGATTCAGGAACAGCTGAGTCTCAGATTCGTATGGAACTTCGTGTCTACGATGCATCTGGTAAGTTCTCGGACAAGTTCCGAATGTACTTCGTCGTCGTACCAGAAGGATACGGAGATGAAATCCCAGTCGTTCAATACAACGACTTTGAGAACACATCGGTTGGTGTAAGCGAATCAACATACACCATCACCGGAACCATCCTATCAGGGTCTGAAACTGGTGAGGTATACGTCGAAGCAGCCTTCTCGCGAGAGGACTTCTCTGCATCTGCGATAGAGAAGTACAACCTCATTACAGACAGCAAGTTTGACCGAAGTGATGCTCTTGCTGACTCGGATACGTTTGAACTTACATTGAACATCGACGAGTTCTACAGCAACACGAGTGAAGTTGTTGAGATCTGGGTTCGAGTCTACGAAGGCGATGACGAGCGATGGTCCGATGATTTGACCAAGATGGTTCTCATCAATCTCAAGCAATGTCGAGGTATACTCGCAAACGAGAGCGCTCTCGCTGCCGGCGGAGAATTTGCATGGAATTCAACCACCTCTAAGTGTGATTGGATCGGTGAGTGGGAATACGATCCTGAGACTGAAACTTGGTCTGAGCCTACCACGGATAATCAAGGTGGCGATGATGCAGAAGAAAGTAGCATGATGCTCATTATTGCTATCATTGCTACTGTTCTTGTTCTTCTACTTGTTTCTGCTCTCTTCCTCCGTGGTGGAAGTGGTGACAAGGTGGATAATCTCAGCGCTGCTGCAGCGGGCTATGGTCAAGAGATGGATATGACAGAACAATACGTCCAGCAATTGATTGCTCAAGGCTATCCTGAAGAGACGGCAAGGGCCTATGCTGCTCAGTATGTTGGTCAAGCCGCAGCACCAGCCGCGGCCGTACCTGCAGCTGCAAGCAACGATTTGTATACACAATACTACAACCAATACTTCCAGCAATTCGTTGCTCAAGGTTACGACGAAGCGACAGCTGCGCAATATGCACAGCAGTACGCTGCACAAGCCCAGCAGCAACAGCAGTAGCCGCTTCTACCTTTTCAGGCCGTAAAGATGGGTTAAAAAACCCAGAGTACTCGGCAAAAGCATGGAAGGTTTGGATACGGGTGACGGCTATGCTGTCCGAGACATAAAACTCGCAGAAGAAGGATCAATGAGAGTGGATTGGGCTCGGTCAAGAATGCCGGTCCTCGCAGCACTCAAGGAGGAAGCAGAACGTACAAAACCACTTGCTGGTATGCGTGTTGCTGGTTGCCTGCACGTAACCAAAGAGACTGCTGTACTCATTGAGACCATCGCTGCCGCAGGCGCCGAACTCTCCTGGTCTGGCTGCAACCCGCTTTCGACCCAGGACGATGTCGCTGCATGGCTAGCTCGTGAAGGATATTCCGTTTATGCATGGCATGGACAAAGCGTCGAAGACTTCTATTGGTGCATTGACAAAACGCTCGAATTCAAACCAACACTGACGCTGGATGATGGAGCCGATTTGATTGTTCGTGTCCATGGAGATCGCTCTGAATATGCAGATGGGGTTATCGGAGGAACTGAAGAGACAACAACGGGTGTTCATCGACTCCGGGCCATGGCATCTGCAGGGGACCTCAAATACCCAGTCATAGCCGTCAACGATGCTATTACAAAGTGGGATTTCGACAATGTCTACGGTACTGGTCAATCAACCATGGACGGTATCTTGCGAGCAACGTCCGTTCTCATTGCTGGCAAAACCATGGTTGTCGCTGGTTACGGACACTGTGGAAAAGGTGTGGCGATGCGTGCTCAAGGACTCGGAGCGAATGTCATCATTACCGAAGTTGATCCATTAGCTGCACTTCGGGCTGTTATGGACGGATATCGTGTAATGCCGATGGATGAAGCGGCTGCTTTGGGCGACATCTTCTGTACTGCAACCGGTATGGAAGACATCATTGTTGCACGCCATTTTGCAGCCATGAAGGACGGTGCAATAGTTTGCAACACCGGGCATTATGATTGTGAAATTAAAATCACAGATTTGGAAGCACAGGCCGATTCGGTCCGCACCATACGCCAAGACAACGAAGAGTTCCTAATGCCAGATGGACGTCGAATCTTCCTACTTGCACGTGGCCGTTTGGTCAATCTCGCTGCCGCTGAGGGCCACCCATCTGAAGTAATGGATATGTCCTTTGCGAACCAATTCCTTTCTCTCTGCCGACTTGCAAAGGATGGAAGCTCAATGGGTGCGAATGTCTACGACATCACGAGAGAGCAAGACGAAGAACTCGCTACAACAAAACTCGATACGCTTGGTTTCAAAATTGACAATCTGACCGAAGCACAAGTGGCGTATTTGGATGATTACACCATTGGAACCTGAAACTCCATCAACGAAAAAAATCCAAACCTTTACTCACCAACGAAAGAAGTAATCTGCTTCTCTTAGCAATTGAACGCGCAGCCTTACTGTTCAAACCATGCACAGTAAGTCTTGAATAGCGGAGGGAAGAGGCGCCGTTCATGACCCAAAACTGGTTATTCACTTCAGAGTCCGTGGCTGCAGGCCATCCTGACAAGCTGTGCGATGCTATATCCGACGCTATTGTGGATGCGTGCCTCACCCTTGACCCCAAAGCGAAAGTTGCTGTTGAAACTCTGGTCAAAGGCCGAGAAGATCGCTCACACATTGTGCTTGCAGGTGAAGTGAGACTAGCATCTGGCGTCGACGCTCCCGATTATATTGCAATCGCTCGAAAAACCGCTGCCAAGATTGGATACACGTCTCATGGTATCGGTATGGATGCAACATCAGAAGACTTGTGTGAAGTCACAGAATTAATCACAAACCAATCCGCACACATCAATCGCGGTGTTGTACAATCGATTGACGAGCAGGGAGCTGGTGATCAGGGGCTTATGTTTGGGTATGCATGCGATGAGACAGAATCCTACCCAGAACACGAAGGACGCTGGATGCCATTGGCAATCGCTCTCTCGCAAGCACTCACCCGAAAAGTCAGCAAGGCAGGTCTCGATGGTACTCTCCCGTGGGCTCGTCCAGATGCAAAATCTCAGGTTACCTTGATGCATGGTGGAGACGGCCAACCTTTGTATGCTGATAACATCGTTATTGCCGTTCAGCACAAGGATATGATTGCAGAATATGGAACCGAAGAAGCGGAGCAAGCGTGGATTCGTGAACAAGTAATTCAACACATCATCAAACCTGTTGTTCCTTCTTCGCTCATCATTGAAGGAAAGACGATTATTCATGTGAATTCGACAGGTCGATTCGCTGACCCAGGTGGTCCATACGCAGATGCAGGCTTAACTGGGCGAAAAATCATTGTCGATACCTATGGTGGACGTGGACGGCATGGTGGTGGTGCATTTTCTGGTAAAGACCCTACGAAGGTCGATCGTTCTGCCGCTTATGCTGCACGTTGGGCTGCCAAACACGTTGTTGCTGCGGGTCTATCGAAAGAGTGCGAAATCCAACTTGCTTACGCAATTGGTGTCGCTGACCCAGTAAGCATTCGTGTTGACACATTTGGCAGTGGTAAAATCTCAGACGAGGCAATCGCTGATCTCGTTGATGCCCATTTTTCCTTCAAACCAGGTCATATCATCCGCGACCTTGGACTATCTACTCCGATTTACAGTGTAACTGCAGCCGGCGGTCATTTTGGTCGCCAACCTAAAGGAGCAACTTTCCCGTGGGAACAACTCAAACACGACGTCATCGATGCATTCCAAGCCGCGCTTTGATGATGAGTGTCCGAAGAACATCATTCCTCTTCGAATGAGGTGAGTTCATCATCCTGCCCTTCGTCCCAGGAGGGGGCCTCATCAGAGATATGTGAAGAGAAATCAGGCAACTTCGGCTTCCAATCCCCCTTGAAGGTCTCCTTCGCATTAACAATTTTCAGCATTCGATCTTGGAATGCAGGAGGTCTTCGGCTGAGAATGAACATGAACAGTTTTGAAATTCGAATCTCTTCCGGTACAACCACATAGCCTGTTGCAGTTTCGAAGTCCATAGCTCGTAACAGATTGAAAGCAGGTCGGTTGAGTCGCTGGAACCATCGCCTCGAGATTCGCATTCCGAAGATGACTGTTGTAAGGATGAGTAAGGATGTAAGACAGAAACCTCCGAACCCTGAGCCGAAAAACTGTGGTGCCATAATGACTTCCAGCATGAGGATCGGTGTTGTGATGAGAAGGAAGATTTTGGATTCACTAATCGGTGGTTTGTTCATTCGCATCTTGATGGCTTCCCAGCCATCGTGATGCTTTTCCCACGGTTTGAAATGCTCTGAAGACGGCTGTTCACTGGCCAATTGACACATTTGATGCAATCGGGCAACGCGTGCATACTGCGTCGTAGCAAGATCCATGTTTTCATCAAAAATCGACTGCAACCTATCGCTTGCTTCGCTGTAGAGTCCCATATCTGCAAGAATAGCTGCTTGCTCAACAATCGGTGTGACCTCTTCTGGTGCATGATGACGTGCATCTTGCCACCATTGAAGCGCATCCATGTACAAACCAAGTTCATCGGAAAGCAATCGTCCTCCTCGAACCCACATGGCTAGATCATCTGGTTGGAGAGCGACCACTTTTTTTGCAGCAGAGAGCGAAGACGCTGCTTGCTTCAAGCTTGGTTGCAATCGAGATCCTGGAAGACTGGCATCAGAAATGACTCTCCAAGCATCAGCGTGTTCGGGGTCAAGTTTGACTGCCTTTCGAGCATGCTGGAGCGCTTCTTCACGGTTTTCAGCATCAAGTGCTTCAAGCGCATCCAAATAATGGGCTTCTGCTGTCACGTCCGTTCACCTCAATCGTTTCGATCCTTGCCTTGATAGCGTCGAGGGCGGATGGGTTGAGGTCCTCGGTTGTGTGCATGGCCTGGCCGTTTTCCTCGGGCTTTTCGATAACGCTCATTTGGACGCTCGTCGTTACGATCACGGCTTGGACGACCTCGTTCAGAGTCACGTCGATCATCACGACTGTCTCTGTTGCCACCAAAACCACGGCTACCGTCGCGCCTTCCGCCACGTCGGTCTGAATCTCTCCCACGGCCTCCACTGAATCCACGGCTACCGTCGCGCCCTCCGCCCCGTCGGTCTGAATCTCTCCCACGGCCTCCACCGAATCCACGGCCTCCATCGCGACCTCCGCCCCGTCGACCAGAATCTCTGCTACCTCGTTGACCACGGTCTGAAAAGCCTCCACGAGATTTTCCATTACCCCCGGGCTTTGGCTTTCCACAACTGTTGCATTCAGTACGGAATGAGAAGTTAATGTTGCCACATGAGGGGCATTCCCAATCGTTTCGTCCATGACGTTCCTGTTGAGGTCGGTCTCGACGATTGTTTGAGCGATTGTTGTCTCTGAAGGAGGATTTGTAGGCTTTGACATTCCCTTCCTTGGCTTTGCCACAACTGTTGCATTCCGTTCTCCAAGAGAAATTGACATTGTTGCAAGCAGCGCAAACCCAGTCGTCTTTTTGATCGTCATTCCTTCTACGATTGTCCCGGCGATCATAGGAGCGGTCGTCACGACGTTGAGGTCGTTCGCTGCGTTGCTCCCGACGTGGACGTTCTTCACGCTCTTTCTTGGCTCGAATTGTTACGGTAGCACCGATGAATGCATCGTTTTCTTGCTTACGATCAAGATGCGCAACGTGTGCAAGAGGTGCTTCGGTCGAACCAAGAACTGCGTCGACCTTTCCGATGTAGTGCCCATCTTCTTCTCGGACGATGATGGAGCCAAGAGCTGGTGAAGAGCCACTGAAGGTGAGGAGTAAACCACCCTCGTGGCTTGTACGGTCTACAGTACCTCGAAACATGCCCCTCAACTCTACGTGCTTAGCAACTGCGTTTGAGTCTGTTGGTCAATCTCGGCGTGATGAGACCCATCCTGCTGCAACCAATCCAATCATCATCGTTGCAAGGAGTCCAGGAGCAGGAAGGATGTTCCCTCCTTCCTCTTCGCTGTCGGTTGTGGTCGAATCGCCACCAGAATCGGTGCTTCCAGCGTTCGGATCAACCACATCGATGTTCAAAGTGGTTGTTGCACCAGACTCATCGGTTGCAACGATAACCACGTTGTATGGTGATTCAACATTGTTTTGGATACAGTTGGCAATGGAGACTTGAATTTCCCATGCGAGATTGTCTCGATTGAAATTCGATGTTTGGCCGTTGCAGATGCTCAAGACCATGCTCACATCTTGGCCATCAGGATCGATGACGTTTCCATTGAGCGTAAACTTCAGTCCGTCGAGTTCCCACTCAGCCTCCTGCCCCTGAAGATTTGTATCAATCGTAATCGTTGGAGGTGTGTTCGCCTTTTCGATGCCTAAATCGAGCATGAAGTTGTAATCCAACATCCCATTGGCGGTGGCGGAACCCATAATCATGACTTCGCCTGGTGCAAGACCGGACATAGACAACGAGAGAACCGTGAATGCCCCTTGTGCCACTGCAGTCGTTTCTGAGCCCATGGCGGAGGTTTGATGTGCGTGAGCTGATACGGTCAGGCTTTGTACAAGGTCGGTTGGTGCAACAGTGAATTCAATCTGATCACCATCGCTTGACACTGCTGCAGAGGCGTCCATGACCTTGCCAAAGGTGTAGTTGCGGTGCTCAACGGTCTCTGCGCCAAATGCATCTACGCCAGCACACTGTCCTACGGCTGAATCGCCGTTTGCAGTAACGTACAATGCAGCGTTTTCATCCATGCGAATATCCCAGCCAGATTCAGCGAAATTACAATGCAAACTCCATCCGCTCTCGTCGGTTACCCACGTGCCTGCATCTTCTGTTGCAAGCATCTCACCGTTGGTTGTCCCAACTGGGATGATGGTTCCTTCTGCTGGTGCGAGTGTGCTCCAAACAGGGTTCTCGTTGGTGAACGGTGCCATGGTCGTAAAGTCAACAAACAGATTGCGGACCATGGGATAGGAACCGAGCGGGTAATCAACATCAGCGACGATACGCAATCGCCCGTCTGGTAGGAATTCGCTTTCTGGTGCCACAAGTTCTTCATTGAGAACTCCATCGTCATAGAAGCCCATTTCGGCAACACGTAGTCCTTGTTCAACAGGGAAGGTCATGACGAGGCGTGCATCGGTGATGTTGGTGATGTTCATGGCAAGTGTAAAATTCGAGCTACCTTGGTTTGGAAGTTGGTCAAAACGCACGTTGTTGTTTTGATTTTCAGCAATGAGCAAGTGAATTTCTAGATCGTCCGTCACCGTGACCGGGACTTCCTTGCATCCAGCATCTGAAAGTGGACTGCTGCACGAACGCTCCTGCTCGTGGCCTGTTGGAACGAGGTTGACTTCATCGAGTGCAATTCCGTCTTCAACGAATTCAAGATCGTTCCAGTCAACGTTTCCTCGGTGTGCAAGACCTTCGCGGATACCGAGTCGTGTTTCCATGTCTGCAATACACTTTGGTCCTATGGAGCGAACAGCTTCTCGCTCATCGGTTGAAATCCAATCATCGTCACCTCCGGGGACGCCTTCAAACAGACCATCCAAATTGTCTCGGACAACAGCAGATTTGCTGCCATTTACCCACGCTCTCGCATCCATTGCACCGGTTGCCCAGTCGTCATTGATATCGAGCGTGAAGAGAGCGAAATCGTACTCGAAGAGGTCTTCGAAAGTGTAGCCACTGCAATCAACATCAAGGCTACCTTGACGCCCAGATGTTGTCTGAACAGGTTCACTTTCGTCCAATGTGGACATTTCAATCGACGGACTCACGAGGGCTAGAAGCATCATGATTAGGACGGGTATCATGATTCGACGAGACCAACAACGTTCATCAATGCTTGGTTAAGAACAGTCAAGGAACAAGCCGATTCAGTCGACGCTGGAACAGGAACACCGGCGCAATTGTCCAAAGAATCGCAGCAAGGTATGCGCCAAGCGCTGAAACGCCTCGATTGACCCCCTCCAATCGGGTTTCCAAAAGGTGGTGATAGACCCCATTTGGAGAAAGCAGATCCAAGCGCCCCTCAAACACGAGGTACCCTTGGTCTTGGGTATCGCCAACTGCAACGCCGTTCAGTGCAGCGAGGAGTGTCGTGAACAGGACCCATAGCAATGTGAACAAGAACCACAGGCCGATTGAAAATGCAATGGCTGAGCCTTGTTCCTTGGCAATGCTTGATGCAAGCAGGGCGAAGACAGTGTACCACAGAAGAATTAACATTGCTGCAACGATGTAGATGAGGGCATCACTCAACGGCATCCACATGCCGCTTCGATAACCTACGAGCATCATGGATGCAATCAATAGAACTGCCACAGGAAGTGCGATACTGCTCCAATGGCCAATCATGAGGACAACACCTTGTCTCCACCTTGGCATCGGTTGAGAAAGGCGGACTTCGAGAACACCACTCATGCGATCTCGGCTAATTCCATCGTGAGCGATGAGGACAGCAGCCATTGTTCCAGCAAAGACGATACCAATGCTTGCTAGGAACATGACTTCCGTTCCATTTGTTGGAAGTTGTTCTGCTGGAAGCTGAATGTTTGGGTCTGCAAAACCCCAAGCCATTCCCGGAATGAACAACAAAAGAATTGGTAGCATGATGAACATCCGTGTCGATAGCATACGTTGCTTACTGAGAGCAAACGTAAGCCGCCACATTCGTTTGGATGGTGTCATTCTTCCTCACCACCCACGGTTCGAAACGGTATCATGCTGCTCTGTTCGACATCCATTCCGATGGTTTTCCTATCCATCCCTGTTGCTGCACAAAGCAGTTCGATGAGCGTGGGGGGTACAACTCTCCAGGTTGAGATTGTGTGGTTGTTCTCCACGAGTTTGTCGAGAAGGTCATGATGTCCCGATTCGATGACATAGCGATGTTGTCCTTCGGATTCGATGTGTTCGAGAACGTTCATCGCATGGAGAAGTTCTTCCTCGATTTCCCGTTCGAGAACGATTTCAGTCATTTGTTCAAATCCAAGATTGGCTCGAAGTGAATTGGTTGTACCATGAGCGAGCAGTTGGCCACGGTGAAGCAAAGCAATGGTGTCAACGAGGTAATCCAATTCTGCGAGATGATGGCTTGAAACGATGATCGAGATGCCTTTGTTTGCTAACGAGCGAAGCAACCGTTTGAACGCATCAATGGCGACTGGATCCATGCCATTGAATGGCTCATCGAGGACGAGAACACGCGGCGTTCCTAGCAAAGCAACGCCCAATGAAAGCCGTTGCCTCATTCCTTGGCTCAATGAATCAAGGGTAGAATCCATTCGATTTTTGAGTCCCACAACGGCAAGAACATCCAGTGCAGATTGAACCGAGCAGCCGCGTAAGTGTGCAAATTCAGTCATCGTTCGACGAATGGTTCCTTGACTTGACCATCGGACTTGTTCAGGCATGAATCCGACCAAGGAACGCAAGGCATCGCCGTCCAATACGCTTTCATTGCGCTTCACAGTTCCTTCTTCGAGTGGAAGGATACCGCTTATCATCCGCAAGAGTGTGGTTTTTCCAGCACCGTTTGTTCCTACCAAGCCAATGATGGTCCCTTCCGGAATGGAAAGGTCGACGTGAGTAATACCTGCTCCCTTTCGTTTTTTGAACGGATTGTACCATGCTGGATTTGAAATTTGATGGCGATATCCGATGGAGTCAAACTGCATCGCAACGTCATCCCCCATGCTACGGCTTAGAAGGCATATGTCTCAAATGCTTTGTTTTTGGCAATCGAATCCCAAACGCATATGACCGTTACATCCTGTTCATTGAGCATGGGGATGGCCATAGATGCGATTGGCTTCCTCCTTGTTCTTGTCTCGATTCCGCTTGCTTTTGGCATTCTGCGGCTTTTTTCCAAAGATGATTCACTAGAATTCGTATCTTTCATAGGCCAACGTTCGACATTGTATGCAATTCTTGGACTCGTTCTCTTGCTCGTGATTCCTTATGGTGTGTTCGTTGTTCTACCAATCGTCGTGGCTCTCTCGTTTGCAAGTCCTGCAGGACGCCTCGATTGGACTGAGTTTCGCAATCGACGTCTCATGGCTGGGTTTCTGGTATTGTTGATGCTCGGAGGTTTTGGGTTCATGCCCACAGATACTCCACGCGCACCAGAAGAATGGGGTGAACCGTTTGCAACGGAAAATCCCTACGCACCGGCTTGGCCCAGTAGTCAACAGTACACATGGGTGTTTGTTGAACCAATGAACCCAACCAATTTTGAGGTTGTCCAAAGTCTTGTTCTTCGAACCCCTCATCAGCACAACCCATTCCTGCAAGTCGAATCATCGATTTGGATTTCGTCTTTGCTTGGCATGCAGGAGTCGAGAATGCGTCAAGCGATTGATTTGGTTGATGAACGGATCCCTCTATTACGAATCGATAGCGAAGCATTCCGACTGGATCAGAAAGGTGAAGCTCAATCTCATACGTTCCGACCATCCTCAGGTAATGTTGAACTCAATGTATGGGTTTACGAATGCTATGCAACCTCTGGTACAGACCCTGAGGGAACCAATGTAGGCGAGGTTGTGATTGTTGGACAATCCAATTGGGGTGGAACCATTGAATTGCTGGTTGTCGTAAGACCATTTTCCCATGATGGATTGGCTTCAGACCCCTATGCTGAATCGATTGTAAATCAATGGCTCGTTGTTTAATTTAGGGAGACCTAAAATTAAATACTATCGTTTTTAGGGCAACCTAAAACGGTGATTCTGCATGGGCACGCAAATTTGTTCCTCCAATGTGTATTCGCTTCTGCGGAATCGTTTTCTTGCATCGTTTGGTTTTGCAATAATCCCGGCTGCAGCTAAGGAAGGAGCCGAGATGTTTCGGGGTTTGCAAGGGGTTTTGTTTCTGAAAGAGCAATCCAGATGATGTCATTCCCTGAGTCCTTCCTGGTGAAAACCGCTGTGCTCAGGGAATTTTTACGACAAACCAGAATTCTTGGTCCGGTGGTAAACATCGATGTGTCCTTCAATAAATTCAAAACTCGATACAAGCTCATAATCAGGCTTGAGTGCTAACGTTAGGCTGTCATATTCCCACATTGATAATTTATGTCCTCGAACATGTATAACTTCAAATGGTTCGTCGTCAATGATCTGGTTGGCTTGACCTGAACTCACGTGACCCCATCTGGTGTGTTCATCTATGATCACGTCACTGTCCATCCGTTCAAGATACAGATTCCAGTATTTTGCGTAAGGTTGTGAGATGATGAAGATGTCACTCTGATTTCCCTCGACGTTATCGTCAAGCCATTGGCTCATTCCCTTAAAATCAGAACGTCCACCTTGATCGTAGTAGTTGTACTCATGCACGTACCAATGCGTGCTGTTGAGGACAAAAAGGAATGAAAATACGATGGCTACGAGCATTGATTTCTGTTCAAATTCTGATGTTGTTCCTTTCAAATCAATTTTCATTGTGATGTCAATCACACGGGATATTCCAATCCCAAAAAGAATGTACCAAGCTGGCATTGAGAACACAAAATAGCGCGAAACCCAAAGGTTTCTTGCCATTATGGAGTACAAGACGATGATCAACATCGAACCGCCTCCAATCGCCCAAACAAACCATTCCGATTCGGAAGAGAGGGATTTTTTCTTACCGAAGATGTAGCGATGAGCTAACATGAGAAAAGGTGTCAAGAGCACAAAATACCACATTGCTTCTGCAATGTCAGTGAAGCCTCCTCGGGTATCAAATGCAAAGAAGTAATCGAACAACGAAACCACTGGTCTTGTCGGAGGATCGTTAATCCACATGCTATGGTTGGTATTCGACGAATCATAACGCATTTTTTCCAACATGAAAATGGCAAGCATCGCAAGTGCAAATGAAATTTTGAGGCACTGCCCGGATTTACCTTTGAGGAAGAGAACGATTCGGTCGAGTTTAGTTGCCTCGTCTTGGTTTTTCGTACGCACCGCTTGCGAGACTCGTATGAAAAAATCAGTCAGCAGTCCAAGGACAATAACTAGGCCTGCAACATAATGAACAAGGTAAGAAAACGATAGAAGTACGATGCATAAAATCGTTTCATTTCGTGTTAATCTTCGCTCAGAGCGAATCAATAGGAAAGAAAGCCAAATGAACGTAGTTGTGAACATGTACGGCCGAAATTCTTGACTGTATAGAATCGCAAGGTGGGAAATAGAAAACATGCTTGCAGCGATAACAGCAGCTTTTTCGTCGTGGAAACGACGCGTGAATTCAGCGACAATGTAAACCAGTATGATGCCTGTAATCGCACTCAAAGAACGCAGTGCAAAATCCGAATCACCGACAATGAGTTTCCAGAAATACATTAGCCATGTACCCATTCCAACCATCGAAAGCCAACCTTCCATCGTTGCCTTCCACGTTCCTTGACTAATGGCATGGAGTGTTGTGAGCTCATCGAGCCAAAAGGATTCAGTATCCAATCCTCTGAACCTCATCACTCCGGAAAACAGGAGAATCAGGCCGAGAGTGATTGGGTACACACGGTTCTTTCCTTGTTCTGGATCGATTTCAAAATCGCCCTCACCTGTATCGTAAGGTTTTTGATTGAATTCAGATTTTACCATGTCCAATCTTCCTGCTCGTGGGGCCGATGTGCTGTCCTGATGCCTATTGGATTTAGGGGTTCCTAATAAGTTTAGGTTAGCCTAAAACTTATGAAGTGCCTGCCAATGGGAGGGACAATACCGAGAGGTTGAGGATAGTGAAAAAAATGAAACTAAGCATGAAAAAAACACAAGGAATAACCCTGATTTTGCTGATGATGATGGCTGCCTTTGCAGGCTGTATTGGCGGAGATGACTCCGACGACGACTCAAGCAGTTCAGCAGCTAGTGACAGCAGTTCAAGCACTGCTGATACTAGCGACAGCAGCGATAGCAGTGACAGCAGTGATACCAGCGATGCCAGCGACAGCGATGGCAGCGATGGTAGTGACAGCAGTGATAGCAGCTCGTCAGACTCGAGCGGCGGATCAGCAGTCAGTACCATGGACGGCGAAGACGGTGGTTACACCTACGCCTCCAACGTTGACAACCACCGTTCCCTCATGGCCGACATGTGCGACATCAAGGCGCACGCTAACGCTGGAGAATGGACTGCTGCAAAAGGCATCTACACCAACGGCAAGAATGCCGAGAAGAGTGATGGATCCTACCGAACTCTTCAAGGATTTGCAGCCGCATCTGGCAAGAACCACGGATACGATGCATTCTATGGTGCTGATGGCTCCGTTGATGCAATGATCATGGACGCTCTCGAGGGCACAGGCGACTTCGCAGGTGTTTCCGACACCGTACGATACCAAGGAATTGCCAAACTAACTGCAAACCTTGGAATGGTTGCCTACACAATCCACGAACTTAACACCGCAGTTGCAAAGGCTGATGCCGGCAACGTCGACAATGATACTGGCGCACCACACAACTGGGACGAAGGATGGGCATTCTTCCACGGACCAGATGAAAACGTTGGATGCTCTCCAGTTGCAACACTCAACAAGCGAGGAGCCGACTTCGGCACCGAGCACACAGATGGAATGGCGAACACAACCTACCACATCCAACAAGCAATGATCAACGGCCTTGCAGCACTGCAAGCTGAAGACCAAACAGGCTACACAGATGCAACCAATGATGTTGTCAAGCAAGTCATTATTGCATACTCCCAGGCTGTCCTCAAGTACACATACAAGATGGACAACGCTGACAATGGCCCTAAGTACCAAGCAGAAGGTTACGCATTCTGGAAGACCATTGAAGCATACGCAGCACCTTACACAGACAATGCCTGTTACAACATGCAATCTCACACAATGGGATGGGTCGGTTCCTACGACAACACATCCTGTGACGACTTCGCATGGTACGAAAACGCAAACATGGGCGGTCCAAACAGTGGCACATTTACTGGTTGCTACAACACGGTAAGCCACACAGTTGCAGAAGGTGTTGACCAGGCACAATGTGAAGGCGGATTTAGCAACGACTACTTCTACGCAAACTACGGTGCTACATCGATGAACAACATTCTCGACTTGCAAGACGCTAGCGTACTCGGAACATCCTACGATGTTACAGCATGGCTACAACCAGTATGGGATCACTACGGCATCACTGCTGAAGAGATTGGTTCATACAGTTGAATTGAGAATTGATTGAAGTCAAAAACTGATGCGCCATCGGGGGTTGTAATCACACCCTTTGCACCCCCGGTGTCGCTCTTCTTGGAGAGGTGGTATCAGTGGGAACCAGGAACAAGGCTTTTGCAATCCTGTTTTCGCTGAGCATGTTACTGTTGCCTTACACAGCAATGGCGGAAGGCGATACAGAACAACCAACCTACAGAGTTTATGGGTCGCTGTTCAATGAACTTGGGGAACAAGCTGGATCGACATCGGTGAAGGTCAATTCTTTTGATTCGGTTTGGTCAGACGATGGCCAATATGAAATTACTGGACTCCCTCAAGGTGAGCACGTTATACGAGCTTACTTCATGAACGACGGACACACTGTCATTTATCGCACAATTTTCATAGATGCGGATACTGAGTTGGATTTCCATCAAGGTAGTAATTGGATAACAGGAACGCTTCATCATTTACAGAACGACATTGTTTCGATTGGTTTGGTGGAACAGAACGAGCAAGCCTCGCTCATCGAATCAAGGTTCGAGTTCGGACCACACCCTGTGGGTGAATATTGCACGTTGGTTGCAGAATGGGAACGTGCATCGGAGGTGACTTCCCAATATCTTCGTATGAGAATCGAAGAAGGATCGTCTGCAACACCTGACATCAACCACATAGAATTTCATTATGGAATGAACAACATCTACGGTTTCATAACCGACGTTCAAGGAACACCTGTCTCGGGGGCGTTGGTCAGCGACGGTATTGTTTCATCCGTTTCGAACAACGATGGATTCTATCTGTTGAGGAACCTAAGCATCGATTCTGAGCCAACAATCACAATTCAACAAGAAGAAAACGATTTGTTACCTCCAGTTCGACACCTCGTGACGTCTGGTGAAAACTGGCTCAATCTCACGACAGTAACCGATGTGGAATTCCCCGGTAACGTCACCTTCACGACCAAAACACAAACAGTTCTCATGGCGCCATTTTCGCTTGAATGGGATGGTGGCGATTACACAGATTATTACTCAGTATATCATGGAGAAATCAACGATGATCATTTGATTTACCGAGGGTCCTATGAGCAATTTGACTACACTCCATTGGAGGCAGGGACGCATGAGTTCAACATTGTTGCACACAACAGCAATGGATCAAACGAGAATTCACCCTCCCTTGTGATTATCGTGCTTCCGAATCCATCGAATGATCTCGTCTGGCAAGCTGGGATGAGTTGGGATTACTTCATTTCACATACGCCTGAATACTTCCATAACAGAACGTACACAATGATTGGTACTGAAACCATTCAAGATGCGTTTGATAGAGAACAAGAGACGTTTTTGGTTCGTATATCAGACGATACGTACCTTGCAGAGGAAAAAGCGTTCAGGTGGTTTGATGTCTCCAACCTCCTAACCGTGAAATCGTACTGGGTTGATGATCCAACAAGTTCTTCCTACTTCCAAGAAGGGACAATGGGTTGGCAATTCACAACTCAAGGCAATGATGCAGAATTGTTTTCAGGCGATGCACCAGATTCTCTTCATTTCAATCGCACGAACATTATCGGAGTACCTGGTCATCCTAATGGATACGATGATACTGAAAATACGGTTTTCATTCAAGAAGATGTTGAAGTTACTGTGTTTGGCGAGTCCTATCTAACGACATACATTGCAATCTCTGACAACAACGATGATGTCCTATCTTGGGAGTTATGGTACAATGCTTCGGTAAGGAATTATGTGAAAATCATTGACCGCTTGCCAGGTTCTCACTCTGATACTGTTGTGTACGAGTTGACAGGTTATGATGTCCCTACTAAACCGAAATTCATTACGGAATCATCAACAACAAGCGATATGGATTATTCGATTGAGTGGGCTGAATTTCCGACCGCTACGTTGTATCAGATTCTCGAAAACGATCGGATAATTTACGAAGGCAACAATCTGCATTTCGACATCACGAATGCTGAAGATGGATTGCATGTCTATTCACTCAATGCGTTTACTGATCTCGGGTACCTCATTGAAGGCGATGAGATCGAGATTAACGTAAATTTCATTCCCGAAAGTCCTGTTATCGAACCTATAGGAGAACGGGTTTTCTATTCCGGTGAAACTGTCAATGTTTCGTGGTCTTCAACCCCTAACGCAGGATGGTACTCATTGATCGTACAAGACTCGGATGGCAACGTTGTGGAAATATACAACGGCACTGATACATTTGTAATTCTATCCGACTTGTCCAGTGGACAAAACAGATTGCGTGTCAACGTCATGGTGAACGACAAAGTATCGGATTATTCTTCTTCTGAGTTCGTAACAATGGAACAACAAAACGATGCGGATGAACGAAGTCTTACATCGATTTCCTTTGCAGCAACATCAATTTCACTTCTGGTAGTATCTATTCTAATTCCGTATTGGAGGGATGATGATGTCTAATGGACACGTTATCGCAATTGTTCAAGCTACGTTGATCGTCCTGTGCACAATTGGTGTTTGGCATTATTCCACGTCGAACGATGAATCTCAACAGAGTGGCAATCTTGTTGTTGTTGATTCAAATGATATTGAACATCGTTTCGAGGAATCTCCGAGTCGTGTTGTAATTACAAATACATACGCAGGTACAGTAATGCGAATGCTCGACATTGATCTCGATGTGATTGTTGGCGCATCTGGAGATTTTCAAGATGAAACAATTTGGCCGGAATTTACCGACATACCTCTCGTTCAATTATCAGCGCATTCAGAAATTGACTTTGAGGCGCTTCTCGATTGCTATCCGGATGTCTACATTGTTTTCGCGAGCAATGGTATGGTTGACACCGGAGCCATCCGCGACAAGCTCGAACCAGTTGGCATCAAGGTTCTTGCATTGGATTTTTACAAGTACGATACGCTTGAACAGGAAATTTCAGTTTTAGCGAAATTGTTTGGTAAAGAACAGCAAGCAAAGGAGATCTTCGAAGAGTTTGAAGAGATTGAGAATATGGTCGAAGAGCGAATTTCTGGAATTGACGACTCTCTCAAGCCAAATGTGGTCATGGAACATCATGCATCATTGACGAGAGATCCTGTTGTTCTAACGGGTACATCACAGTGGACGGACATCATCGAAAGAGCAGGCGGAATAAACGTCTTTGCCGACTTGCCCGGACACACGACGCACGTTGACATGGAGGCGATCATAGACGCAAATCCAGATGTTTTGATGTTCGATGGAATTACCTTCGAAATTGGCTACAATGATTTTGACGTCGATGATAAATGTGGCACGCATATGGATTTTATTTCATCAAGACCTGGTTTTGATGACATCAACGCTGTTGTTGATGATCGGATGTTGATCATGGCAGGGGAATTTGCTGGACCGATGATGATTCATGGCCTTCCATATTTAGCTAAATATTTCCATCCATCGCTTTTTGATGACGTTGATACAGACAAATATCTTGACGATTATTTTCTGAATTACCACAATGCCGAACGAGTTGGGAAATTTGTTTGCCTGTCAAGTGGTGATTAGAGTATGGACACGCTATCAGTGAAACATATTCAAAATTCTAAGAAACAAATCTTTTGGATTATCCTCTTGTGTGTTTCAACTCTTTTTCTCTCAATAGTCGCACTCGGACAGGGGTCTTCTTCGAGCCTTGACATGTGGAAGACAGCACGTATCATTCTGGGAATGGATGAAGCCACCACTCTTCAATCGAACATCATTTGGGAACTTCGATTTCCAAGAGTATTGATGGCAATTATTGCAGGTGTTGCTCTTGCCACTGCAGGGGCACTCATGCAGGGATGTTTGGGGAATCCATTGGTGTCTCCCTTAACATTGGGTGTATCTTCAGGCGCTGCCTTAGGAGCTGCAACAGCAATCATTGTTGGATATTCTGTCGTCAATATCCCAGAGTTAATGGTTGTGGGAAATGCCTTCTTGTTCTCTTTAATCGTTGTTGGAATCATTATCAAATTGGGTGATATGAATTCGATATCCGCAGAGACCTACATCTTGGTGGGCATTGCGATTACATTCATCTCTGGAGCGATTGTTTCAACCCTTCAATACTTTGCCAGTGACGAACAACTCTCTCAACTTGCTCATTGGTCATTTGGAAGTCTTTCCAGACCAGATTTGGTCAATGTTATGTACATTAGTTATGTGGTATTACTACTACTTCCAACTGCGCTGAAATGGTCATGGGATCTCAACGCTCTCACTTTGGGCGGAGATGAGTTTGCAATTAGTACAGGGGTGAATCCCCGACAAATCCGAAGAAATATTTTGATTCTAACGGCATTCATGACATCAATCGTCATCGCTTTCACAGGCTTGATTGGTTTTGTAGGTTTGGCGGCTCCGCACATGGCTCGCCTCATTGTAGGTAATGACTTCAGGAAACTTATTCCTTGCTCGGCAGTATTTGGTTCATTTTTGATGATTTTAGCAGATACTCTAGGCCGAACATTATTTGCGCCGATTGTGATACCAGTCGGCGTCATGTTATCGGTCATTGGAGGACCATTTTTCATGTATCTATTGCTAAGGAAGAGGAGTTGATGGAATGACCAATCTTCTTGAAATCAAAGGACTTTCGTTTCAATATGGAGCGCATGAAGTTCTGAAAAATTTGGAACTTGATGTCCTCGAAAATGAACTCGTATGTGTTTTAGGCGTAAATGGAGCAGGAAAATCCACATTGCTGAAGTGCATTAACAAGATTCTACCATCAACATCGATGAAGCTTGAACTGGATTCGAAGAGTCTTAGTGACTTGAACCAAGTTGAATTGTCAAAACTCGTCTCTTATGTCCCACAGTCTGTTAGATCAGGATTCTCCATTGACGTTTTCGATGTTGTCATGTTGGGTCGAAAACCGTACATCAATTGGATGATCAGTAAAAATGACCGTGAGATTGTAAGCAACACGCTCCGATACTTTGGTTTGGAAGAATTTGCGTTCCGCAAATTCAACATGCTCTCAGGGGGAGAACGTCAACGTGTCATCATTGCAAAAGCCATTGCGCAACAACCCCGTTTGTTCTTGCTCGATGAACCAACCAGTGATTTGGATCTCAACAATCAAATCCAAGTAATGAAGAAAATAAAGTCGCTCGTCTCAGATAAAGAGAACCCTCGTTCTGCACTTTTAGCAATTCATGACATTAACATTGCATCACGATTTGCAGATCGTATCGTTCTGTTATCCAACGGTGAGATTGTGGCCAACGGGGCGCCTCTTGACGTTTTAACTCCAAAAAATATTGCAGAAGTATTCAGGGTATCATCCGAGGTTTACGTCCCTCCGTGGGGACCAATTCAAATTATCATTAAAGATGAAATAACACAAGAACAAGAGCGTGAGTAGAATGACAGAACACCAAGAGAAAAAGAAATTTACAAAGCATGCATCTCCGACAGCAGACGGTTCAACAAGACCAGAATTGTTGTATGACCGAAATGTGGCGAGACCGACCCACGCCGAAGACGCAAGAACACTAACTGAAAAAATGGATGTGGCGACCTTATGTACAATTTCTGAGAAATCAGAAGGGCATCCCTATGGTTCCTTCGTAACCTATGCGATGCATGGAGGTAGCCCAATATTCCTCTTAAGTCAATTAGCGGAGCATACAAAAAACCTCAACGCAAATGGAAAGGCGTCTTTGTTGATTGCAGAAACAGGTACAGGTAATCCACTTGCATTGAGTAGAGTCACATTGGTAGGTGAATGCCTTGAAGTCTCAAAGGAAGAGAGAGAGTCGGTCAAGAATTCGTTTTTACAAGCTCATGAAAGTGCCAGTGTTTACGCGGATTGGGAAGACTTTTCCTTTTTCAAATTAGATGTGCAATCTGTCCG